>JAEEGL017250025.1_pt1 | contig 11536 bp, 10 predicted proteins | sample 9134231 | NCBI WGS metagenome assembly JAEEGL01 (sample SAMN16246548, study PRJNA631951) | gut metagenome | biome: gut microbiome; feature: rumen; material: fiber-attached | host: Bos | place: Iran: Karaj | collected 2018-10 | reverse complement strand
CAGGATACCGATCCTCAGCTCAACAATGTGGGCGGTGAGCTTTACATCATCCCTGCAGGCGTTGAAGATCCTCTTACAGTATTCAACGTACTCTATGACATGTGGAACTGGTATGACGGCGATACCGTTAAGCGTGACGATCCTGCTACTATGAACTGGTGGATCAATGCATCCGCAAAGACAGACGAGCTTCGTCAGGCTAACTGGAAGACTCAGACCGAGATCAACTCCAAGACAACAGTTGACCTTTGGAACTCACTGGGTGTTAACTACGATCTCTGGTCACTCATGAACGGCACAGTAACTCCCGCTCAGCTTCAGGAAATGCATAAGCAGGAAGTTCAGGATGCTCTTGACGCAGTTTTCGGTAAATAAGTTTTAAAGTAAAGGGATTAAAGGTACATACAATGAGCGACATTAAAATGATCGCCCCGGCATGCCCGAATATTCCCTGGCAGGAAAAACCCACGGAGGCGTTTAACCACGCCCCCGTGTGGCGTTTTAAGGATAATCCGATCATCGATCGTTATCCCACAAAAGAAGTTGCCAGGATCTTCAATTCGGCTGTAATGCCTTATAACGGCGAATTTATCGGAGTTTTCAGAGGTGAGCAGACAAACGGCGTGTCCATGATCTATCTTGGACATTCTAAGGATGCCATTCACTGGGAATTCGAAGAAGAAAAGATCCATTTTGTTGATGAAGAAGGTAAGGATTTCCAGCCCATATATGCATATGATCCCCGCCTTGTAAAGGTAGAGGACACATATTACATCATGTGGTGCCAGGATATGTACGGCGCAGCCATCGGTCTTGCAAAGACAACCGATTTCAAGACTTTCACCCGTCTTGAAAACCCGTTCCTTCCTTTCAACAGAAATGCGGTCCTTTTCCCGAGGAAGATAAACGGAAAGTACATGATGCTTTCACGTCCTTCCGACAGTGGCCACACACCTTTCGGAGATATCTTTATTTCCGAGTCTCCGGACCTTGTTTACTGGGGCAAACACCGTCATGTAATGGGACGTTCATCCGAATGGTGGGAGTCCTTAAAGATAGGCGGAGGCGCAGCACCCATTGAAACAAGCGAAGGCTGGCTCCTGTTCTATCACGGTGTATCCGGAACATGCAACGGCTATGTATATTCCATAGGCGGCGCTATCCTTGATATCAACGAGCCTTCAAAGGTTCTTTACAGATGCGAGAATTTCCTTCTCACTCCCACAGAGTGGTACGAGGAGAGAGGCTTCGTTCCGAACGTATGCTTCCCTTGCGCTACACTTCACGATCCGGAGTCCGGAAAGATCGCCATCTACTACGGATGTGCCGACAGCTACGTTGGTCTTGCATTCTGCTATTTCGATGAGATAGTAAAATACATCAAAGACCATTCCGTTACACGCTGGGACGACACCGATATCGGAAGGAGATAACGATCGATATTTTTCCCGGGGGTTTAAACGCCTCCGGGGATATCTTTAATATATTAAGCACTGTTTAATACATTAAAGATATCTTTAGGAAGGAGATGTTCATAATGGATAATTCTGTTCTTGATGCTTCTGTTGTTAATGTGGGTAATCTTAAAAGGGTAAAAAAGTTCCTTGAAAGATGCGAAGCGGGAGAAAAGCTTAAAGTGGGCTTTATAGGCGGTTCCATAACCCAGGGTTCCCTTGCTTCAAAGCCCGAATACTGCTATGCCGCACGCACTGTCTCATGGCTCAGGGAGAGATTTACAAATTCCGAATTCGAATATATAAATGCCGGTGTCGGCGGAACAACATCCCACTACGGAACGGCCAGAGCGGAAAGAGATCTCTTATGTCATGAACCCGATCTTATCTTTATAGAGTTTTCCGTAAACGACGAAAATAATATATTCTTCAGGGAAACATACGAAGGACTTGTAAGGCGCTGCCTTTATTCAAAGAATAAACCCGCTGTCATACTGCTCTTTAACGTTATGTATTCCGACGGAACAAACGCAGAGGATCAGCATCTTACTATCGGAAGATATTACCGACTTCCCTGCATATCCGTAAAATCAAGTATTTACAGGCTTGTGGCGGAAGGGGAGCTTTATGCCGCATCCATCACCCCTGACATGCTTCATCCAAACGACAAAGGACACGACAAAATAGCTGAACTCCTTTGCTATTTCCTTGATAAGGTGCCCGAGCTCGATTCCGAAGATAAAAAGGAATTTGCGGGCTTCTACAGCGAATCCAACGAGAAGATGCCTATCACCAAGGATAAGTATGAAAGAGCTGAAATGGTAACAGATCCGCCCTTTACAGGACGTAAGAAAGGTGACAGCGAGGAGTATGCCGTAGACGGTTCGGAGATCGCGGTACAGTACATTAAACATGTTGAGCATCCCGCATGCATCGCAAAGGCGATACTTGACGGAGATGACGAGCATGCCGTTGTACTTGACGGAAACTTTGACGAGACATGGGGAGATAAGCTTGAGATCACGAATCTCCTTGTTCACGGCGAGAACAAGACGCACATCGTTAAGATCGTAGTCACAGACGGTAACGAAAACTTCAAGCCGTTCAACCTGCTTTCTTTAATAGTATCAAAATAAGGAAGTGAAGGACATGTTTATATCACCTGATGACAAAAGACTTAAATATAGCGGAAGGATAGATTTTGAACAGGAAAAGGGACCGATATTTGTTTTTCCCTGCACAAGCGTTTCTGTTCGTTTTAAAGGAACTTCCGCAGCCGTAAAGCTTAAGAACAGCCATGTATGGCTCAACAATTACATGGGCTTTGTGATCGACGGAGAAATGAAGAAGATCTGCGTCTTCAGCGAAGACAAGAGCCTTATCTCAAAGCACGAGAGCGAAGGGGACTTTAACGTATTTGAACTTTTTACGGGACTTCCTGACACAGAACATGAGCTCATGTTCTTTAAGTGCCAGGACTCCGCAAACTACATTCAGTTCGGTGGCTTTGTCTTAAATGATGGAGCGGAGATACTCGACATCACCGAAGAAAAGGGAAAGAAACTGAAATTAGAGTTTTACGGCGATTCGGTTACGTGCGGTGAGGTGAGTGAAGCTGTTGACTATGTAAAAAAGACCGATCCTGAACATAACGGTGAATATTCCAATTCTTACTGGTCATATTCATGGATGACGGCGCGTAAGCTTAATGCAGAGATCCACTGCATAGGCCAGGGCGGAGTTTCACTCCTTGACGATACAGGTTGGTTTGACGGACCGGATTACAAGGGCATTTTCAGCATGTATGACAGGATCGAATACAACATGCAGCTGGGTCTCACAAAGAGATTCGATTTTAACTCATATATGCCCGATGCCGTGATCATAGCCATAGGCCAGAACGATTCCCATCCCTATGACTTCATGAAAGAGGATTATGACGGTGAGATGGCTGAAACCTGGAGAACGGCATATAAGTACTTTGTAAGGCTTATAAGAACAAGACGTCCCAACGCCCATATCGTTCTCACAACAACCATATTATGCCATGACGAGGCATGGGACAGAGCTATCGACGATGTATGCAGGGAACTTGCAGAAAAAGACAGCATGATACACCATTTCCTGTACTCGGAGAATGGTAAAGGAACCCCCGGACACATCAGAAAACCCGAGGCCGATAAGATGTCGGACGAACTTTCGGCTTTTTTAATTAAAATACTCTAAAAAACCCTTATTTTTCAACGATTTCAGTGATTTTATACTTGACAAACGCTTTAAGTAAGCGTATAAGTATATGCAGGAAGGCGCGGTAACAGCGTCTAACCCAGTCAAAACCTTAGTGTCGAAGGCTTTTGGCTAAAACCCTAAGAGGAGGATTTTATAATGAACAAGACAGAGTTAGTTGCAGCAATCGCTGAGAAGAGCGGTCTTACAAAGAAGGCTAGCACTGATGCTCTTAACGCATTCATCGAGGTTACAACAGAGCAGCTCAAGAAGGGCGAGAAGATCCAGCTTGTTGGTTTCGGTACATTTGAGACCGTTAAGAGACCTGCAAGAACAGGTAGAAACCCTCAGACTAAGGCTGCTATCAAGATCCCTGCATCAACAGCACCTAAGTTCAAGGCTGGTAAGGGATTAAAGGATGCCGTTAACGCTAAGAAGGCAACCAAGAAGAAATAATTAAAGTAGTACCACAAAAAGGAGCGATTTTTCGCTCCTTTTTTTGACGGTTATTTACTAAAAATAATCTAAATTTTCTTGCTTTTTACAGCTGTAGATATTATAATCTTAAAGACTATGAAGTTAAATGAGGATTTGACAGATGCGCCTTGATAAATATTTAAAAGTGTCCAGGATAATCAAGAGAAGGACGGTCGCAAACGAGGCATGCGACAACGGCAGGGTGATGCTTAACGGCAAGGTCGCCAGAGCATCGGCTGAGGTTAAAGCGGGAGACGTGATCGAAATTTCTTTCGGTACAAAAAACGTGAAAGCCGAAGTGCTTGCCGTAGAAGAAACCGTGAGAAAGGATGACGCGAAGGAACTCTTCCGTTATCTGTAGGTGAAACAGATCATGAAAAGGGGAAACAAAAAAAGAAAAAGCGGTTTTTTCATTATAGCTCTTTCCGTGCTCCTGTTGTGCGGGATCATTGTTTACAAAGAGCGTGATCTTTTGAACGAAAAAAATGAGCTTAAGAAAGAAGCTTCCGAAATACAGGCTAAGATAGAAGAGGAAGAAAGAAGGACCGAGGAACTGACGGCTAAACAGGCTTACATGCAGACCGTACGCTATGTTGAAGATGTGGCAAGGGAAAAGCTTGGGCTTGTTTATGAAGATGAGATAATATTCAGGACGGAAGATGACAAAGACTGAGGAAAAGGTCAGACAATACTGTCTTTCAAAAGGACTGTTGGACATAGGGGATACCATCGCTGTCGGTCTTTCAGGCGGCGCGGATTCCGTATGTCTTCTTTTTATGCTGCTCGCTCTAAAGGAAGAGTTTGATCTTAAGATCCACGCTATTCATGTCAATCACGGGATACGTGGCACGGAAGCCGCAAGAGATCAGGAATTCTGCAGAGAACTATGCGAGAGGCTTGATGTTCCGTTTGAAGTGGTGTGCGCCGATGTTCCCGATATAGCGGAACGCATGGGAGAGAGCATCGAGGAAGCCGGAAGAAATGTAAGATATGAGGAATTTAACATATATGCGGACATCGTGGGCGCACAGAAGATAGCGGTGGCGCATCACAGGGACGATGTTTCGGAGACGTTCCTGTTTCAGCTGTTCAGAGGTTCCAGGCTTGCGGGACTTTCGGGCATACGTTCAAAAAACGGCCGTATAATAAGACCTCTTCTTTGCCTCACAAGAAAAGAGATAGAGCAATACTTAAGCGAAAAGCAGCAGGGTTATGTGGTGGATTCCACCAATAACCTTCTTGAATATTCCAGGAATGTTATAAGACTTAAGATCCTTGATAATGCGGAGACCATTAATTCCGGTGCATCCGGACACATTGCGGATACCGCGGAATATCTTTCCAGGGTATGCGATTTCGTTGACAAACATATCGACAGCACCTATTCAATGTGCGTGAGAGACTTTATGGATGAAGCTCCCTCACACATAGATGTATATATAACCGAGCTTAACAATTATGAGACTTTCCTTGCTGAAGCGGTCATTTACCGTGTAATCTGCCGTGTGGCGGGGAAAAGGAAAGATATTACCAGCGATGCCGTTGAGCTCTGTATGGGACTTCTAAAAAAACAGAGCGGACGAAGCCTTGACCTTAAATACGGCGTTCTCGTGAAACGGGTTTATGACAAGCTGGTATTTACAAAGAACAGCGTAAGATCACTTGGGAATAAGGCTCCCGATAAGATTGACAATTTAAACGGTAAATGCAATAATCTTGTAGTTGAGGAATATGATATTCCCGAAGGCTTGAACGGACTTGAATATGCTACCGGTAAATGGGGACTGAAGAAAGATCTCAGAAGCCGTATTTTCGACAAGGAGAGTTTTGTGGCGCGTTTCGGCTCGCAATACGTCATACAGCTCAGAGACGTGGCTTCGGATGACTTCATTGCCGTATATCAGGACGGAAGGCGAAGAAGAGTAAATGATGTCCTGTCGGATATGAAGATCCCGGAAGACGAGAGAGCTGCCGTTAAGGTCGTAGCCGTGGGAAGCGAAGTGCTGATAGTCCCGGACCACAGGACTACCGAATGCTGCCGGGTCACCGATGAAACAACGCAGGTAATAATCATAACATTATCAAACTGAAAACAAAGGAAGGGTATAAACATGGCAAATACTGTGTCTGTCCTTATTTCGGAAGAGGACACCGAGAAAAGGATAAAGGAACTGGCCGCTGAGATCAGCCGTGACTATGAAGGAAAGGAAGTTCTCTTTGTCGGCATATTAAAGGGAAGCATATTTTTCACAACAGAGCTTGCAAAGCATATGACGATCCCGGTTACATTTGATTTTATGTCCGTATCGAGCTACGGTGATGCGACCGTGTCATCGGGAAGGGTAAAGATCATAAAGGATTTGGACAATTCCATCGAGGGCAAGGATGTCATCATTATCGAAGACATCATCGATTCCGGAAGGACCCTGGATCATCTTCTTAAGCTCCTTAGCGTCAGAAAGCCTAACAGCCTTAAACTCTGCACGCTTCTTGACAAGCCCGACAGGCGTGAGATAGATGTGAATGTAGACTATACAGGCTTTAAGATCCCCGATGCTTTTGTTGTAGGATTCGGCCTTGATTATAAACAGCATTACAGAAATCTGCCTTACGTAGGCGTATTACATTTGGACGAGGAATAATAAGTTGGACAATAACAAAAAGCTTCGGATCGGGGGATTTGGACTTTACATTGCGATCTTCCTTACGCTTCTCCTGATCATTTGGGCGTTTGACGCCTTTTCCGGAAAAGACACAAGCTATGATTATAAACAGTACGTTCAGGACCTTGCCGACGGCAAGGTCTTAAGCGTTACTATAACTCAAAACGAAGAGGCTCCGACGGGAGCTGTCTCCGTAGTGCTTGCGGATTCGACCATCAAGAAATTTTATGTCGTGAATACGGAGGATGTTTTTAAAGACACATATAATTACAATGTGGATCTTCATGTAAAGGACGTATCCAAGCCTAACATCTTTCTTACCACGATACTACCGTATGTGCTCATAATCGTCATGTTCTTTGTGATGATGTCCGCTTTTTCGGCACAGTCCGGCGGCGGAAACTCCCGCATGATGAACTTCGGAAGAAGCAGGGCGCAGATGATATTAAACAACGACGGCAAAGGCATCACATTCAAGGATGTAGCCGGAGTTGACGAAGAAAAGCAGGAACTCAGGGAGATCGTCGATTTCCTTAAAAACCCGAGAAAATACATCGATATCGGTGCAAGGATACCGAAGGGCATCATTCTTGTGGGACCTCCCGGAACGGGAAAGACATTGCTTGCAAAGGCTGTTGCCGGAGAAGCGGGAGTTCCCTTCTTCTCCATATCGGGTTCCGATTTCGTTGAAATGTTCGTAGGTGTAGGTGCTTCACGTGTTCGTGACATGTTTGCGGATGCCAAGAAGAATGCGCCTTGTATCGTATTCATCGATGAGATCGACGCAGTTGCCCGTCACCGCGGAGCCGGAATGGGAGGCGGTCACGACGAGCGTGAGCAGACACTTAACCAGCTCCTTGTTGAAATGGACGGATTTTCCGAGAACGAAGGCATCATCGTAATGGCAGCGACAAACCGCGTTGACATTCTGGATCCCGCCATAATGCGTCCCGGCCGTTTCGACAGAAAGGTATTTGTAAACCGTCCCGATATTAAGGGAAGAGAAGATATACTTAAGGTTCATGTAAAGAACAAGCAGCTATCCGATGATATCGATCTTAAAGAGATCGCGCAGACAACAGCCGGCTTTACCGGAGCGGATCTTGAAAACCTCATGAACGAAGCGGCAATAAATGCGGCTGCGGCAAATGAGAAGTTTATCAGAAACGACGACATTAAAAAGGCATTCATTAAGGTCGGCATCGGTGTTGAAAAGAAGAGCCGCATAGTATCCGCCGAAGAGCGCAGGATCACTGCTTATCATGAGAGCGGACACGCGATCCTTTTCCATCTCCTTCCCAACATGGGACCTGTTTATACAGTTTCCATCATTCCCACCGGTGATGCGGGCGGATATACAATGCCGTTACCGGAAAAGGACGAGATGTACATAACCCGTACGAAGCTTATGGAAGATATCATCGTGAGCCTCGGCGGTCGTGCGGCGGAAGAGCTTATATTTAACGATATCACTACAGGTGCTTCGGCAGATATAAAGCATGCCACCAAGGTAGCAAAGAGCATGGTGATGCGTTACGGCTTCTCCTCAAAGATGGGCCTCATAAGCTATGCAAACGATGATGAAGAGGTGTTCATCGGCAGGGATTACGGCCACACAAGAGCTTATTCCGATACTACCGCCAATGAGATCGATGAAGAGATAAAGCAGATCGTCGCAGACTGTTATGAAAAGGCAAAGAACATGCTCACGCAGAATATGGAGGTTCTCCATAAGAGCGCGGAACTGCTTCTTGAGAAGGAACGTATCAACAGAGATGAGTTTGAAAGCCTCTTTGTATAAAATGCACAAAAGTTTCGTAAATTTTTGTGCAAGTTTGTGAACACTTGTGCGGGAACGAGAGTATAATAACACTCGTAAACCCCAATACATTATATAGTTTTTGCTACACCCCATAAGTAACAAAAATACCTTCTCCAGAAAGAGGACGCTTTCCCGAGCGTCCTCTTTCGCTGTCTATTTTCAAGGGTTTGAAGGCATTTTTATTCACTGAGATTTCTCCGTTTTCTTTTGGGTTCCATCGGGTTCCACTGGGTTCCACTGGGTTCCAACTGGGTTCCAAAGTTCGAAAAGCCTTGATTTTAGAGGCTTTGAGCAATTTATATCGTATTTAGCGCCTTAATTGCTTCCTCTAGCTGAACATTATTTCTATAGTACGAGGCTTCAGTCGTATTTATAGAAGCGTGACCAAGGACAGATATAATATACTCATTTGAATATCCAAGGTCTCTGAGCTTATTTGCTACCGTTCGGCGCATTGCATGAGTTCCCGTAACGTTAATACCTGCCTTGGCACAAAGCGCATTGAACTTCGTTTGAATATCCGTGATACAAAAAGGAGTTTCTTCGCCTCGCCATTTATGAGAAATTAGGTACTCGCTATTTGGATTAATAGCAAACAACTCATCTATGAGTTTTTTTATTTCAGAAGAATCACTTTCTTTTCCTATAGGGATAAAGCGATTTCCCGAAGATGTTTTGGTGCTAGGGCTGACTACATATTTTTGCCTCCCATCTACATATACGCGGTGCATTGTGTTGTGCACATAGATATAATCACCATTTTTCAGAGGCTTTTTGCTTTCTCTGTCAATTATACGCTGAACATAGATATCTTCTTTCTTTAATGCACAAAGCTCACCAACGCGCATGCCTAAATAGCAATTAAGCTTGATTGCAAGATTGATACAGTTCTTTTCCTCTTTGGTGTCTATATACTCAAATAGTTTTTCAACTTCATCGTGAAAGAGATAATCCTTCTTCTCACGGTCAAAAACGAATTTTTTGATGTTACTGTATTCTTCTTGCTCTTTTCGTATCTTCTTCTTTAATGATTCTATATCGAAGTTTGGGCTAAGGTGCTTATCATTCTTTTGGTCAATGAAATCATATAAAGCCTCAATCTGATATCGAAACTTTTTAAACCTATCTTTCGCCTCAAGCATAATGTCTTCAGGTTTATGGGATCCTTCAATTTCGATATTAATCTTAGCTCCGTCATTGTAGTAAAAGCCAAAAAAGACGATATTTCTGAGCTTGTAATAATCCTCGAGAATACCATATATATCAGCTTCGTCAAGTAGGCAGAAAGGGATGTTTTCCAAAGGCTTTTCGCAAGGTAACATCATATAGTACTCAAATAGATAATTAACTATTTGCTGCTTTGAAAGCTTATCTAAATCGAGTGTATTAACCTTGCGGTACCAATTCTTGATGGCAGTATCATCAGGACGCTCAGATTTTCTAATAACATCTATCCAATCCTTGAAGCTTTTTACTGATTTAAGCCTAGCGTCGTTTTTGATATTAGTCATCATATTGGAATGCCGATAATAAGTATCCATTCCGCTTTTAAGATTAGCCAAAGTACTTGGCTTCTTCTTGCCATCTCTAATAGCTTTGGCATAGTATTCATCTACAACCTTCTTAAATGGCCATTTTTGCTCTGTTGTAGATAGGATTTTAATCTCCTTTTGCCCTATATCGCCAAATTCAGAAATATAGTGTTTTGCGACCTTTTCTCTTAAAGCTTCGCGTGCTCTATATTTCGCTTTTTCTTCATCGTAGTCCTTTGGCAAAGGCGATGGCTTATATGAAGGACTGTAAAGCCATTTTTGTTTTCGACCTTCTGAGTCCTTACTCCTGATCGGAGCTCTAAACTTGTAGCGATTTCTTCCCTCAGATGTATCTTCAATCGGCTTGTAATCTACATTGAAATGATGAAAAATTGTTTTTGTGTTCATTTGCGTACACCATACGCCTACACCTTCATAATAAAGAATTTCTGCTTCTTTTCCGATTTTTTCACTTGGATAGTATTTGTTTTCGCGTAAATACTCAATCATCACCCATTGCTCATCAGGAGATAGATTATTGAGGCTATACTCATAAGGCATTGCTATGCTCCTCCTTTCTTTGATATTTCAGAAACTCTCTGATAAGATGAGCATAACACAATTGCTATTAAAATGACAGCATTTTTGTTACGCATTTTTGGGTTTCAAAACAAGGATCCTCGCTCTTGAACTATAACGAATATAGAACTAAGAGAGGATATAAAAAGTTATTCAAGGAAGTTCAACAATTTTGAGTCTTTCAAGACTTGGTCTAAGAACATATAGGAGACCGAATTGTTTACTCATTCTCTCTAGTTCTATGAGCCTCTCCTTCATAATTTCCGCATCGTGCTCTGAAGAAACATAAATCTGAGCAGAGTAGTTGAACCTTGTAGCTACGCTACAATACTGTTCTATGAAGTAAAGAGTCTTGTATAAGCGGATGGTTGGATATTCCTCTGCGTTCTTCACAAGTACACCCCATACAACAGAGCTCTGATTCTTCTTCGGCGTTATGTTTACTACGAAAACGCCTCTGTCTTTAAGGGCTTCTGTTGTGACTAGCGCCGTTTCCCAAATAATGTTTCCATCGTCGGAGAATCCTCCAAATACAGATTCTGAAAGAGCTTTTTTAAGGTTTTCCTCCTTCTGCATAAAACGCACAAGGAGGTCATCGAGCTTTTTAAGATTGGCAGCCATATTAGGAGCATCCTCCGATTCAATATTTTCCGATTTTCTGAGCAGATTTCGGCGAATCATTTGAAGTTTCAGAATCTTCTTCTGAACAAGAAAAAGAAGAATTTCATCTTCAAGCCTCTCGGTTTTCCCTCCATACTGATAAATCCTATCGTAGAACTTATT
>JAEEGL017105374.1_pt1 | contig 11536 bp, 6 predicted proteins | sample 9134231 | NCBI WGS metagenome assembly JAEEGL01 (sample SAMN16246548, study PRJNA631951) | gut metagenome | biome: gut microbiome; feature: rumen; material: fiber-attached | host: Bos | place: Iran: Karaj | collected 2018-10 | reverse complement strand
TTTGGCACCGCCTTCGGCGAGGTAGCCTTCCATCCCGCACACCACATTCGACAGGTTGATGGCGTCGAAATAGTCGCTACCACTCTCGGTGGTGATGAGTTTCACGCAGGGGTTCAGCGGTTTGTCGAACCACAAGGCGTTTATATTGTCTTGCGGCACGCAGAGCAACAGTTTGATGCCGTTGTCGGAGCACACCTTGGCGAAGGCGCGGGCGGTGTTGCCAGCCGAGGCCACCACCAGGGTCTTGCCTTTCAGCTCCTCGCCCAGACGGGCGCACACCGAAAAGGCTTCCATCTCCTTAAACGAGCAGGTCGTCATGTGGGCATTACGCTCGGGCCACCAGCCATTGAAAGTGATGTAAAGGTTGTGGAGTCCGAGGCGCTTCGCCAGTCTCTCACTCTTGTATGTGACAGGCTCCGAAGGGTTGGCTAGCATCGTCTTGATGGGCAACCAGTCGGCATAGCGGTACAAGCCCAGGTCCATGCCTTCCCTAACGTCGAGCTGCTTCTTTTCGTAGACAGGACGCACCATGCTAGGCTTGTCGCACAGCTTGTCGTCAAGCGTCCAGCCTTCATCGCTGAACACGCGTCCCGTAGCTACAGTTTGCAGTTGATATTTCGTCGGAATGAATGCCATTATTTCATGTATTAGAATTAGTCTTCCTTGCGTTTCTTGGCAACCATATAAGCAGCGCCGAGACCGAGGAGCACGGCGATGCCGCTACCCACGGGAGCAGACAGGTTGGTGTTCTCGCCGTGAGCGGGCAGTCCGGGCATAAGGGGGTCGGTGGTGCGTTCACCCATTTCAGTAGCGCCGAAATAGGTATAGCCCGAGAAGCCGTTTTTGGCGTTGTAGCCACGTTGGAAGAGGCCGCCGTCGGCGAAAGTGGTGAGACTGATTCCGAGAATGATTGCTGAGGTCAAGATAAGTTTTTTCATTGCTTTATAAATTTAATTTGTTGATAATTCTTGTTTATTATTTGTTTATTTGTTGATGATCTTTTGGATTTTGACATTGTCGCCATCAATGAGGCGCAAGACATAAATGCCTTGCGACATCGCGTTGACGGAAATGCCAGCTTTTGCGTCATTGCTGAGGATGACACGACCCGTCATGTCGACAACTTGTAGGATGGCGCCGCCATCAACGCCATTGACCACCCATACGCTGCCATTGAAATAGGCGAACGTCTCATTGCCACCATCTACGTCCTCGCAGATGGAATTGGTAGCAAACACCAACTTGAAACGGCAAGCGTAGTCGGCAGTATTGGCATCGAAGGTGTAGTTGTTGGTTTGCAGCAAGTCAATGTCGGCGCCTGTTTTATTGTCGATGAGGTGGAGATAGCCAAAACTCACCTCTTCGGCATTGACGCTGATGGTGTAGCTGCCGTTTTCGGCGGCGCGGAAGCTGATGGGCAACTCGCCTTCGGCTTCGGCATTCACTATGGCGTAGTCGGCACCGTCTTGAGCCACATAGATTTGTGGCAGGTCGGGGTTGAGCACCAGTTTGCGCAGCAGGCTGCCTTCACCGAAGCGGATGATGGCATTGTCGCCCTCGACACGACCATCCTTGGTATTTTGGTTGTGACGCACCCTCAAGCAGAGCGTGTTGCCACCTCTGCCTGTGGTCGATGTATTGGGGGCCTTGGCGAAGGAAACCTCTTCTTCCTCGCTGTCGGCATACACAAACACGCCCTCCATCGGGGCAATGGCAACGCTGTAGTCGGTGGCCAAAGTAGCCAATGCGGTCCCGCCCTCGAGACGGTAGAAAGGTTTGTTAATGGTCACGTTGCAGGGATACGGGTTGCCGATGAGATTCCAGCCGGCGAGGTCCTTGCCTGCCACATGTTCGATGGTCACATCGTCGGCAGTGGCTTCCATGAGGCCCGACATCGTGATGTAGTCACCACAGCTGTTGGCATAGAGGTAGCCTTTGCCGGTTTGAAGATTGAAAGCGTTGGCTTCATAGTTCTGCCATTCCTCGCCTTGGGCGGATTGGTCGAAGTAGTAGAGGTCGTAGCTGCCGTTGGTCATGTTGGCGACTACGGGATTCTGTCCGTCGACTGGCGAGCTGATGAGGTAGTAGTTGTCTCTGCTACCTTGATAAGGATTGATGAACCTCTTTATCGTGGCGTTGACGTCGCTGTTGGTGACGAGTTGTGCACCTTCTTCAACCACCAACCTATCGGCGCCTAAGGTGTTGGTGATGGAGGCCACATTTAGCACCGAGCCATTCGGGACGATGGACGGGCCTGTGATGGTAAGGCTGCCTGTCGGATTGTCGACAAACACGCGGGTGTAGCGGTTGGCGATGTTGACCGTCTTCTTGTAGAGATACACTGGCTCTTGTCCGCAATTCTTATAAAAACGGAAGTAACCATCAGGATTGTAGCGGAATACAGAACCTTCGGCATAGCCGCCCAATGAAAGCCTGATGTCGTCAGTTGATTGGAAATTCACGGTGATGGGATAATTCATCGCCAATTCCCTCCTATCAGTTACCGTCAATCCATTGCCAGTATTGTTAGTATAGTAATTGTATTTCCCGTCTTGTGTCTTCAGCAGATAGGTATTGCTACCTGGGCTAACCTCTTCGAGGGTCACACGATACACATCACCCCAAAGGGTTTCCACCATGTTGTCATGCAAGTTGTCTTCAGGATCGACGCTGACACCATACTGGCCGATGCCGTTACCCGAGGTTCCGCCAATTCTGCCGTCGGCGAAGATGCTTGAGCTGTTAGCAATCAGATAGTCACCAGCCCAGTTCGCTTCAAGGTCGGCGGTTACTCGAGCATAGTGTTTCACTGCTACAGAGCCTGCCACCGTTTCGGCATACACAGCATAGAAGGTGACATTACGGGAGAGTCTGTAGGAAGTACCGGCCGACATCACATTTTCCACATTGTTGGCATCGGTCGACCAGCCTATGAATGTGAAAGGCAAGCCGCTGATGTTGCTACTATTGGGCAAGGTAAGTATAGTGCCCACGGTTTCGGTTTGTGTCACGCCGAAAGTGCCATTCACGGAGTAGACATATTGGAATTCGGCTGTTGCTGACACGAAGGAGGCCTCAACGGTAACATCGCTGGCCGGCATGACGAAAGAGGTAACGAGTGCATAGGGGTCAGCCACTGCCACAGGCTGTTGGTCTTCGTCCAGCACATTCCATTCAGCAAGGACGTAACCCTCGTCGTTCACCGCTTCCAGCGAAATCGTCTCGCCGGCGGCAGCGGTCAACATACTGGAAGAGATGACGCCACCCTCCTGTGGTTGGTTCAACACGATATCGTAGTAAACGGTAGGCTTACTGAGGATGATATTACCCAAAGCCACGTTGCCATTGGATTTCGTCGTATAGATCCACCTGATATATCTTGTGGCATTAGGCAGGTCGACGATGCTGTCGGTCTGCTTTGAGTTACCCAAGTGTTCACAATTGCTATTGTTGTTATTGTAAGTGACCTGGTCTACCCATGTGAGGCCGTCGGCAGAGGACTGCACCTTGAAGACACCCGTCCAAGTCCCGCTTGAAGGATTAGCCTTGATGTCGTAGACAAGAGTGCCTGGCACCTCGTTGATTTTCAGCACGAGCGACGACATCGTGATATTGCCATTGACGTTTGGATTATTGAATTGCAGTTTGGGTGAACTGTTATAGTCTTTGCCAAGATTCGCTGGCCTCAAACCGGTAGTGCTTTCGGCTGCAGCACGGCCACCATCGAAAGTGAATGGAAGCGTGGCAAAGTCAGGTTGATATTCGCTTTGTGTAATGGTGACGAGGTTGGAGACGACGTTTTGGCACGACACCTTCAGATAAGCGGTGCGCGACGAGGCCCCATCGTTGGCATTGATAGCATACTCCAGATTCCATTCGTCGTCTTGGTTGAGCGACACCGACAGCCAGTCGTATGATGCTGCATTGCCTTGCGCGTCGCAGAGTTGCACCGTCGGGTTGTAGATATTCACCTGGAGGTCGGCGCTATAAGAGACGGCAATGGTTCCAGCGGTGGCATTGCAGTCGACATCAAGATGGTTTTGGTTGATGATGATGGAGCTGGAACGCTGCAGGTCGTAAATGTAATTCTTGGGCTTGAACTCATGGGTGGTATTATTAAAGAGGGTCAAGTCACCATAAACAATGACCTGGTCGCCCACTTGAATGTCGTCTAGAGAAGAAAAGTCGCCTTGCGAAAGGTATTTGCCACGGTAGACTTGCAATTCGTTTTGTTCCAAGCCGTTGTCGGAGATGAAATAAGTGGCGTTGAAATACTGTTCCAGCTCAATTTGCGAGATACGCGAGATGATACCCTGGACGTATGCCCCTTTAATGTTGTGGCTAGAAGCATTATCAATGGCAGCGATGGCTTGCGATACGGTATAAGGATTTCCCACCCAACCAGGTATGCTCGGATCGACAATGGTGTAGGTGGCTTGGGTGATAGTGCTGTATTTGTCAAGGTCGGGCACATAGGCGACAGCCTTGATTGTAGTGGTTTGCGTCAATGTAATGAGGTCACCTCCCCAAACATCATAATAGGTGCCGTTTGAATGCGACGGCTCACTACCGTCGGTAGTATAGTAGATTTCGGCATCCCATTCATCGTAGACATTGCTATAGAGTGAGACGTAAGTGCCGCTAGTCGTCACGCACGAAACAGGGCTAAAAGTCACGGGATCGATGTCGCGGTGAAGGTAGACAATATAGTTGCCCGCGCCAAGTTCGGCTTCATGGTTATACATTTGAAGTTGTCCACAGATAACCACCGAATCGCCCACCAACAGTTCGTCTTCCGACAAGAAATCGGTGTTATTGATGTTGCGGCCATAGAAAGCAAGAAGTTGTGTAGAGCTTGTGCTGCCATCATCTGAGATGTGGTATCTTGCATTATGGTATTGCATCACTTCGATCTCAATGATTTCTGAAACGATGCCTTTCACATATATCAAGCCAGAAGTTCCCGACGAGGGTGTGGCAGACACAGCTTGCGCGACGGTGTAGGGGTTGTCGGCGCTGCCAGGCTGGACGGGGTTGGAGTCTTGATTGATCGTGACGGTGGCGGTGGCAAAGGTGGTGCCGTTTCTGGCGTAAGCCAACGTGATCTCACCCGAGCGAGCCAATCCGTCATTTTGAGCCACTTGGAAGTTCACCGTGTTGCCCGAGACGGTGACATTCGTAATCCAAGCATTTGTGGATGTAGCTGTTATAGTGGCGTCATCAACGGGATTAGTGATGGTGAAGTCGAAGGAGCCAGTGCTGCCAGTGTAGTCGAATGGTGTGGATGGGATGTTGGTGGTCTCTAAGACGGGGGCAATGGCGGCTTGCGTAACAGCAACGGTCTTGTCCTGGGCGCCATCATATTGTAATGTGATTGTACCCGTGCGTTCCACACCTGTGGTATTGGCCGTAGCGGTGAACGTGACTTGTTCTGTGCCGACCGTGACATTGGTAATCCATTCGGCATTAGAGATGGCTTGGAGGTTGGTGCCCTCTACGGGATTGGTAATGCTATAGCCGAAAGAGCCGGAAGTGGCATCCTGAGCCAACTCTATTGTTTGATTGACAACAATACTAGGAGACGTTGATCTATAAAGCGACAGGGCACCGCCAGTGCCTGTTCCGTAACATGCGAAACCATATTGACCGTTATTCCTAAGGTTCTTGTTAACGTTATTTGCGGCATTTTTCTTATTTACAAACTCGTAGGTTGAGTTCCCTTCCACAGTCCACAATGACATGTCATCTGTACCACTATCCAGAAGTTGGGCTTTATTCTCATTTCCAGTTGAAGCAGCAAATTTACCAACTGCCTCATTGTAAATCGTCCAATAATCACCACTTGGGGCAATGTGCCATATAATGGCATCATTTGAAGTGGTAATTGTATTTCCTGAAGGAGTAATCGTCTCATACTGTAATCTGTTGGATGACACAGTATTCTTCATAGCTTTACCAGAATAATAGATAATATAATCGCCCTCTATGAGATTGCCGGTATAAAGCGTATAAATAGTCCCATCACCACCGCTGCTTTCAATGGTATAGGTCGCCGTAGCCACATCGCTATCATCCATTCCGGATTTTACCGCAATGGCCTTGATGGTCGTTGTAGTGGAAACCGCAATGGCGGAAGAATATGACGGGCTGCTCGCAGTTGGCGTTGAGCCATCAGTGGTATAGTGAATGGCAGCACCCGAGGTGGCGCAGCTAATGGTCACGTTTTGGGCGCTAGTATAGGTGCCTGCCGCCGGGCTGAAAGTGGGCGCAGCAACTTGAGAATAGGTAAACGTTACATCATCAATAGTCAATTGAGCACTTCCCGATGAGGGCTTCGTTGAATTCGAGGAAATAGCAATTTGAAAATATCTACCACCCGTAGGAATTGCCTCAGTATATGTTTTTGCGGAAGATGTCAAAGTCTTATCGGTCTCAATATTAGTCCAAGTTGAGCCATCTGTGGAATAACTAATATTCACTTTAATCAAGGCATTTTGAGTAGTTTGCGCCTTTGCCTTAAACGTCACACTCGAAAGGCCATAAATTGGAGACGTGTTTTTCAAATAACCATAGTGGTTATTGTTGTTGTACAAACGTAGTGCAGCTGAATTGGAGCCCGCAATAGCATAAGAAGTACTAACATTTCCATAGTAGATTTGCCAAGCAATGCCACAATCGCTGTCATCAGCAGCGACAGTAACGGTTCCTTGATAATTCGTGCCAGTCGAAGCCGACTCAAACCCTTCGGTTTTTGTTGCTCTCGTCTGTCCCTTCATTCCCAAGGGCATCATCATGCTAACCATCAGCGCAAAGGCCGCCATCAAAAAAGTAAAGTGTCTTTTCATCAGTTATTATTATACCTCTTCTATTTTATTTATTAATGCGGTTATTTTTAATCAGCAAAATTACAGCTTTTATTGATACAAAAGTTGGAAAATTTGAATTATTGGATTATTTTTCTCCTTAAACCTACAGAATCGGCTTAACCACCAATAAATCAGGCTAAAAAAAAGGACATCAGCCCTTCATCTCGGTGAAGTCAGGCAGGTGGTTGAGAGGCTCCAGGCCCTGTCTCTTTGCCTTGAAGCAATAGGTGGAGGTGCCATTGCTGAGGAGAAGATACTTGGGCTTCAACGCGGAATGGTAACGCAAGGCCTGGTCAAGCACATCTTCGGTGAGCGATACACTTGCGGCCTTGCACTCCACCACCATCAGCGGACTGCCTTCAGGGCTGAAGACAACGGCATCAGCACGCTTGTCCAATCCGTTCACCTTCAAGGAATACTCCACCGCGACGAGGCCTGCCGGCACCTTGAGATGCTCCACAAGCAAATAAAGCACCTTCTGCCTCACCTCCTCCTCGGGCGTGAGCAACACGAAGCGCTTGCGCAATGGGTCGAAGACAAGGGTCTTCCCTTCGCGCTCTTCGGTCTTGAACCATTGAAGCTGTGTGTCGGCCATGTGTTTTTGTTTTGTGGCTGCAAAGATAACGCAAGAAGGGATTGCTTCGCAAGAAATCTGACAAAATCTTATGTAAAGGCTCCAGATAGCATGTCATCCCTGCGTTGGGTATTGCGATGGCATGGGAGGCTTTATTATCAACATTCAACAAATATCACTATTTTTGCAGCATGAAAAACAGATTTCTTTTTCTCATGGCCCTCGCCGCCATGCTTTCCGCCTGCACGCAAAAAGGCGATTCCCTCATCGGCACCTGGACGGTGAGCAAGGTGAACGTGCAGTTCGACGAGCGGCGCAACACCCCCGAGCTTGTAAAGCAAGTGGGCGAGATGGAGAAACAAAATGTCATCAGCATCAGTAAAGATTCGATGTTGGTTTTCAAGGGATTGGAAGACGAATGGCAAGGCAGGGCAAGCCTCAAAAAAGATACGCTGTACCTTGAGGGCACAGCGTTCGGTGTTTGGAAAGACGGCGCCATCGTCACCCGGACGGATTCGCCGCTGGGGGAGATTATTGTTGTCTATAAGAAAGAATAAACCTCGGGGACCGCTTCGCGTCATTGCGAGGAGGTACGACGAAGCAATCTAGGGATGGAGTTACAACAAATAGAATAAATCTTCCCAATGTGGATTCATGTTCTCAATCAATGCAAGTTTTGAAGCTCTTGGCCCTCCTTTGATATGTACACATAGGATTCCTTCTCCATGACAATTGGGAATAATTATTTGCAAAGTGATGGTTGTTTTTAAAAGTTGGTACTCTGGATTGCTTCGTTCCTCGCAATGACGCGAAGCGGCAGCGAAGACAACAAACCACTATTCCTCCACAAACTTCAAGCTATAGGCAATCGCCTCCAGCTGCAGCATCTGATTGCGTTTCTTCTGGTTAGGCTCATAGTAATAGCCTTCCACTGTGACAAGGTTGCCTGTGCGGCTGTCGGCGAAGGTGTACGACACGAAGGGACCTCCCATGAAGTCATTCTCAACACGCCACATGCCACGCATCTCCATGGTATAACCCGCGGGGAAGTCCTTGACATTGGTCACCAAAGGCGGCACAAACTCGGTCTCGGTGGCCATGTATGAGCCTTCAGAGGGGCCAGGGATGTTCTGTTGCATCATCATGTCGCGCATGGCGACGAGGCTCGGCGTGCTGAACTGCACGGTGTCCTTGTAAGGTACTTGGTAGATGACGATGCAGGCACTGGAACGCTCTTGTTCTTTGCGAAGCCACATGAAGTCAGGCTCGTCCTTGGCGACATAAAAACCTTGCGGCAAGGTGAGTTTGAAACCGAAGCGGTTGGCGATGACATTGGCGATGTTGTCGTCCTTGGTGGCACGGAACACATTCATGATGCGCTCGCGTTCCACCTTGTCGAACCATTGCTGGTAGATCTCTTTCTGGGCATCGAACAGCTCTATCCACGAGGTAATATCTGGGGCACTGATTTTGATGTAGCGCTGCGGTGCCGCCCATAGGTCTTCGGCGGTTTCGGCAGAGGCCTTCTCCAGACTGGGGTTGATATCAACCTCGATGATGTTCTTGTGTTTCTTGAACATGTCGGAGAATCCTGACAAATTAATGTGAGCCAAATCGTTACGCGACTCAGGCTGTGGCAGCCCATACTGGTAGTCGAGGAAGAAATGGCGGAGCGAGTCGCCGATGCGTCCGTTCCACTGGTCGATGTTTTGAGTGACGACCAAGATTTCCGAGGTGCCACCCACAGAGCGGTCTTTCTTGTTGGTGCGGCTGTTGTCGCCGCAAGCCGTCATGAGGCAGGCCAACATGACGACGATGCATAGTTTGATGTTGTTTTTCATGTTGAATTATTTTTTGATTTTGAGCTTTTTGCCTACTATAACATTGTTGCTTTTCAGGTTATTCCACTTCTTGATGTCGTTGACGGTGCAGCCGTATTTCCTTGAGATGGAGCTGAGGGTCTCCCCTTTCTTCACCGTGTGCGTCTTGGTTGTTGCCTGGCTTCCGCCGCCACCCTTCTTGGGCGTGCTCTTGCCCACTTGTGCCATCGGAGCACCCGAACGGTAAATTTTCAGTTTCTGCCCCACGGTGATGGTGTCGCGCTTCAGACGGTTCCAATTCTTGATGTTTGACACGGTGACATGGTATTTTTTGGCGATGCTGCCCAAGCTCTCGCCTTTTTTCACCACATGGGTGACGCAGTCGCTGACGGCCTCCACCTTCTCTTCGATAATCTCACGGGCTTTTTCGGCTTTGCTGGTATACGAATAGATGCTATCCTCCAGCTGCACAAAGCGCAGGCTGTATTTCATCGGAAGGCGCAAGGCACAGGGAAAGTCCTTCGAAGCCGGGATGATACGCTTGGTGTATTGCGGGTTAAAGAAGACGATGTCCTGCATGGGCACGCCGATGCATTCGTTGATTTGGTCGAAGCCCACGCGCTGGTTCACCATCACCGTGTCGGTGCCATGCAGCAACAGGCCTGGGTTGATAGGATAGATGTTATGCTCGGTGGCGTAGTTCATCAGATAAGTGACAGCGATGAATGCAGGCACGTAGCCACGGGTTTCCTTGGGCAGATAAGGCCAGATGGCCCAGTAGTTTTTCACGCCGCCGGCACGGATGATGGCCTTGTTGACAGTACCTGGGCCTGAGTTGTAGGCCGCCAGCACAAGGAACCAATCCTCATAGCGGGCATAGAGGCTTTGCAGGTATTGGCAGGCCGCCACAGTCTCTTTCATCGGGTCGTAGCGTTCATCGAGCAGCGAGGTGACACGCAAGCCATAGTCCTTGCCCGTACCCAACATGAACTGCCACAAGCCTTTGGCGCCCACCCTTGACCCTGCTGTGGGGTTCAGCGCCGACTCCACCATGGCAAGGTATTTCAATTCAAGCGGCAGGTTGTATTTGGCAAGATATTCCTCAAACATCGGAAAATAGACGTAGGAAAGGCCCAACATGCGGCTCGACTGCTGCCGACGACGGTTGGCGTAAAGGTCGATGAACGACTTCACATGGGTGTTGAAAGTCAAGGGAATGGTGGTCTCCCTCGCCAAGGCCTCAATGCGTTTCTGGTAGACGGTATCGTCAAAGACCGGGACTTCGTCCTTGCCATAATCGTAAATGTTCATCACGGCCGTGTCGATGTCGAGATAGACATCCTTGAAATAGCTAATGTTGCTCACCAAATCCAACATTTCCATCACCGCAGACTCGTCAACGACTGCTTTTCCGGAATTCAAATCCTTAATTTCCTGTTCATTGAGTTCAACATCAAGGCTATCTGGCTCAGTATATTCGGGATCGTTGGCTTGAGCGAAAATTGTGGCAAAAGGGAAAAGAAAAAAAACGATGAGATAGGCGTATTTCATTGGGTGATGCTGTATTTTTGTAAATTGTTAATACCTCTTTTTAGAAGCGAACGCAAAATTAGGAAAAATCATATATTAAACGTGAAAAAAAACTATTTTTGTGGCCTCAAAGAAACAAAAACACTTATGGAAAACGAAAGAAGTGTCGACAAACTTGCCAACTATATCATCAAGTTAGGTGCATTGGCAGCCATGATTGCCGTTTGCTGTATCTTTAAGAATGTCCTGATTTACATCCTTATTGCCGTTGTGGTTTCCCTGATTGGGCAACCGATAATGAGATTATTAGGAAAAATCCGCATCAAGAAGTTTCATATCCCCGACTGGATTTCGGCATTACTGACCATTCTCATCATCATAGCATTACTGGCTTTAATCATCACCGTAATGATTCCTATGGTAACAAACATCATCAGTGACGCCTCGGCTGCGACCGACACAAGTGTCTCGGCAAAGAGTTGGATGGAAGGGGTCAACCAATGGCTCATTGGCATGTTTCCTGGCCTCGGCGAAGATTTCAACTTGATTTCCGTCTTGATGAAAAAAATCTCGGAACTGGTGAGCTTTAATGGCGTGACGGGCTTTGTGGGTTCGTTGGCAAGTGTGGTTGTCGACATTTTCGTAGGGTTATTCACCGTGTCGTTCATCTCGTTCTTCTTTCTGAAAGACCCCACTTTGTTTTCGAGAATCGTCTGCGCGTTGGTGCCTGACAGGATTGAGCAAAC
>JAEEGL016131345.1_pt1 | contig 11536 bp, 12 predicted proteins | sample 9134231 | NCBI WGS metagenome assembly JAEEGL01 (sample SAMN16246548, study PRJNA631951) | gut metagenome | biome: gut microbiome; feature: rumen; material: fiber-attached | host: Bos | place: Iran: Karaj | collected 2018-10 | reverse complement strand
TCTGGTCTGTGTCTTTTCACCGGACAGACACTCTCTGAAAGATCAGGATCTGATTACTTCTTTCCATCATTGCCATTGTTTGGACGTATCTTAGCAGATTCAAAAATGAAAGTCAACCGGCAAATCATCGGGTTTTCAGTCTGCCAAAGGTCGAAATACTATTCCATTTTTGTGACGGATACGGCATGAAATGCATCAGACGCGAGAAGCATCTCCTCTGCAGAAGCAAGCAACGTTTCGGTTATCTTTGCACCGCCTGTGAGCCGCGCAAGCTCTTCCCTTCGTCCCTGACGGTCCAGAGGATTTACCGTCGTGTAGGTCCTTCCCCCGCGCTCTTCTTTCGTAATTGAGAAATGAACGTCAGCCATGGCAGCGAGCTGCGGGAGATGCGTTACACAGAGAACCTGTTTGCCGACGGAGACGCAGTAGAGTTTTTCGGCGACTTTCTGTGCAGCCTTTCCGGAAACACCCGTATCCACCTCATCGAAGATCAGGGTTCCAACATGATCACGTTCAGAGAGCACATTCTTCATAGCAAGCATGATTCTTGCAAGCTCACCGCCGGAAGCAACCTTGTTGATCGGCCGGAGCGCTTCACCGGCATTCGCAGACATAAGAAACCGTGCAGAATCAGAGCCGGAAGGGCCAAGTGGGCCGGACTCAAGAACACATTTAAAAGCAATTCTCGGCATTGCCAGCTGCTTCAGCTCCGACTGAAGCTGTTCTCCGAGCCGAATTCCGGCTTCTTCGCGTACTTCATGCAGCTTTTCTGCAAGAATACCGGCAGCGTTTTCCTGCTCAGCCAGCTGCCTGGACAGCCGTTCAACAATGTCAGAAGAGAATTCAATTTCTTCCAGTTCCTTCTTTGCGTCTGCAAGATAAGTAAGCATTTCAGCCACATTGGCGCCATACTTCTTCAGTTTCTGAATGGTATTCAGCCTGGATTCGATCTGTTCCAGATCATCATCAGAGAAGTCCATATCGTCTTTTGCATCTCGAAGAAGCGAAGCGGCTTCCTCCGCAGCAAAGCGAATATCTGAGAGTTTTGTTTTCAGTTCATCAAATGCATCCGTCAGCTTGCCAAGCTGCGACACAGAGTGTTCTGCATCAGAGAGCAATTCCAATGCTCCGCCTGTTTCATCATCTCCGTACAGTGCAGCATAGGCTTCTGAGATGCCTACAGAAAGCTTTTCGGCGTTCTGAAGAAGCTTCTTGCGTTCCAGAAGGGAATCATCCTCCCCTTTCCGGAGTTTTGCCCGTTCCAGTTCCGCAATCTGATACTGCAGCATCTCCATGCGGCGCTGCTTTTCTCCTTCGTTCATACTCATACGATCCAGTTCCTGGCGGGTCTGCATCATAGCATCATAGGCGATACGGTACTCTTCCAAAAGGCTTTCGTCTTCGGCATAGAGATCAAGATACTGCAGATGGAACCGCTCATCAAAAAGCTGCTGCGCGTCATGCTGACCGTGAATGTTAATCAGCTGACGGCCGAGGTCCCGAAGCATCGCGACGCTGACAGTTCTGCCGTTTACCCGGCAGAGATTTTTTCCATCCGCAAATACTTCGCGCTGCAGAATTGTTTCCGCATCATATGGAATCGCGTTTTCTTCAAACCATTTCAGCTCAGGCGTGCCGGTGAAAATACCGGAAACATATGCCTTTTCCGCTCCCGTGCGAATCACTTCCCGGTAGGTCCGTTCTCCGGCAATCGCACTGATTGCATCAATGACGATGGATTTGCCGGCACCCGTCTCACCGGTAAGCACGTTGAATCCGCGGTCGAAGGTAATCTCCGCATGCTCAATGACCGCAATATTCTCAATTTGAAGGGTCCTCAGCATGTGAATGCGCCTCCTAATTTCGTATCAGTTTGCTGATCTGAGTACACAGAGAGGTTGCAGTGGAAGAATCCCTGAGGATAATCAATGCGGTATCATCACCAGCCAGCGTTCCGACCACACTGGGCAGATTCATGGCGTCCACAGCGCTGCAGGCGGCATTTGCCAGGCCTGGCATTGTTTTGATTACAAGCAGGTTCTGGGCACAGTCACAGCTAGTCGCACATTCCCGGAATATGGTATTCAGTTTTGCAGATGCAGTGCTTACCTGATCGGATCTTGAAGCAGCATATCGATACGCTCCGCTGGAGGAGAGTTCTTTTACAATCCGCAAATCCTTAATATCGCGGGATATAGTCGCCTGTGTTGTCTTAAAGCCCTCCTGCTTCAGGGCATCAAGCAGCTGCTCCTGTGTTTCAATATCTTCCCTGGCGATGATCTCCAGTATTTTTTCCTGTCGATTCAATTTCATATGATCACCTTAAACCGCACCTAGCTTTTCCCGGACGACCCGGTAGAAACTGGTCCCTTTCAGTTTCATCAGTTTTGTCTCATGAGCGCTTCTGTGAAGACGGATCTCATCATCCTGACCCAGACGGACGGCCTTTCCGCCGTCAACGGATAGAAATGCGTTTCGCTTTCCGATTCTTCCGATTCTGACCGTGATTGCACGGTCCTTTGCAGTTACAAGGCACTGCGCGTTCATGGTATGTGCACAAATGGGAGTGATAATGATATTTCGTGCTGTTGCTTCAACAATCGGTCCGCCTGCAGATACGGAATAAGCAGTGGAGCCGGTAGGCGTACAGACAATCACGCCGTCTCCAGTAAAGGAACTGGCCTCCACTCCGTCGCAGAACACAGAGAGCTGAATAACACGAGCAACAGCGCCTTTTGTAATCACCGCATCATTGAGTGCAGAGTCCGAATAGATAATCTTTCCTTCCCGCCATACTTCCACATCCAGCATCATCCTATGCTCAATGTCATAATCTCCATGTGAAATCCTGCTGAGAAGATTCAGTTCAGTCGCTTCCAGTTCTGCCATAAAGCCCATGGAGCCTGTATTGATTCCAAGGATAGGAATCCCGTAATCCAGGACCAGTTTGGACGCATGCAGAATGGTCCCGTCGCCGCCGAAGCAGATCAGAAGATCCGATCCGGGCAGTTCGTCATCCATATTGAAAAGCCTGACATCGGTTCTCCCGTCGGAATCCATATAAAACGGAAGACAGATGCGGGTATCCAGTCCGGATTCACGCAGAATCCGTTCGGCCTCAAGTGTGGTACGGAATCCCCTGTCTCTGAACGGATTGGGCGATAGAATCACCTTTTTCATACTTGCGCTCCTTTTAACGTCTCATGGGCCAGTTTAACAATGGACGGCAGGTCCGCCTGGATGGAATTTCCGGGAATCATACTCAGATGCGCAAGAAATTCGATATTGCCCTCCGGTCCTTTGACAGGTGAAAAAGTCAGATTCAAAAGACTCAGATTCAGTTCTTCCGTCATGCGTACAAACGCTTCGAGAACTTCCAGATGAACCTCCGGATCACGAACAACGCCCTTTTTCCCAACTTTTTCTTTTCCTGCTTCAAACTGAGGTTTGATCAGACATACAATCTGTCCTTCCGGTTTCAGCAAAGTCTTAATCACAGGTATTACCAGACGCAGAGAAATAAAGCTAACATCCACGACAGAAAGGTCCAGACTCTCTCCAAGATCCTCAGGCTTGACATAGCGGATATTGGTGCGTTCCATAACCACAACACGAGGATCGGAACGGATGCTCCAGGCAAGCTGACCGTAGCCCACATCGATGGCAAATACTTTTCTGGCTCCTTTTTGCAGCAGGCAGTCGGTAAAGCCGCCTGTGGAAGCTCCGGAATCCGAGCAGACAAATCCGGTCGGATCTATTCCGAAATCTCGAAGCGCCTTTTCCAGTTTGAGACCGCCACGGCTGACATATGGACACTGATTGCCCCGTACTTCAATTTCAGCCTGCTCATCCACCATGGTACCGGGTTTATCGACACGCTGTCCGCCGACGTAGACATCACCGCTCATAATCACAGCTTTTGCCTTTTCTCTGCTCTCGCTTAAGCCAAGGCGTGTCAGGAGCACATCAATGCGTTCCTTCAAAAGAGAACACCTCCAGAGCCTTCCGGTGCATTTTTTCACCGCTCAGGCCATATGCATCCAAAAGATCCTTTGTACTTCCGTGGGTTACAAAAGAATCTCCAAAATTGATCAGACAAAGTTGAACGCCGGAGCCGGCCAGGGCAGATGCAATACTCTCACCCACACAGCCTTGTGATACCGTCTGCTCAGCCATGAGAAGTCTGCCGCTTTTCCGGACGGATTCCAGAACTTCCTTGTCCGGCAGTGGCTTCAGCTCCTTCAGCCGGATCAGATCAGCAGCAATCCCCTCTTTTTCCAGCAGATCCGCGCATTTCACTGCCTCCCAGTAATCCGTACCATAGCAGGCAATCGTAATATCCGGAGAAGAATGAATTCTGTTTTCAGCAGGATGATTCTCCCAGTTCCCTCTTGGATAACGAAGCGCAACCGGGCCAGAGCACTCGTAAAGTGCTTTCGAGAGCATGTTTCTGAGTTCATCCGGCGTTGCTGGCGCAAAAATACGCATGCCAGGTATGCAGCGAAGATACTGAAGATCAAAAACGCCGTGATGGGTTTCACCGTCTTCTCCCACAAGACCTGCACGGTCTATGGCGAATACAACATGATTCTGCATCAGAGCGGTATCCTGAATGATCATATCAAACGCTCGCTGCAGAAATGTGGAATAAATGGCGACTACAGGCAGAAGCCCGCCGGCAGCCATACCGGAAGCCATGGTTACAGCATGCCCTTCTGCAATTCCCACATCAAAAAACTGTTCCGGCAGCTGCTGCTCAAATGCCTGAAGGCCGGTCCCTCTGGGCATAGCCGCCGTAACCGCCATAATCCGGCTATCAGACAGCGCCAGTTCCCTGAGTTTCTGCCCGAATGCAGCTGCAAAACTTTCTCCGGGCTCGGATGGAACAGACGGATTCAGTCCGTGGTATCGTTCGGGATGAACCTCTGCTTCCTTGAAGCCCTTTCCTTTCTTGGTAACAACATGGAGCAAGACGGGACCTGCCATCTGTCTGGACACATCCAGAAGATAACAGAGTTTCTTCACATCGTGGCCGTCAACCGGTCCTAGATATGTGAACCCCATGGATTCAAAGATCGTACTGCCAAGAAGGGTCTTTTTGAAATGCTGTTTGACTGCATGCGTAATGCGGTACAAAAATCTGCCGCCGGGAATCTTCTGCGTCAGTTTCCGGTAGATCTGTTTAATATGGAAATAGCTGGGTTTCAGCCTGATCTGCGCCAGATGCTTGGAAACACTTCCGACGTTTTCTTCTATGGACATGCCGTTGTCGTTCAGAACAACAATCAGGGATTCGCCGCTCTGACCGGCATCATTGAGTGCTTCATAGGCAAGACCGCCGGTGAGTGCGCCGTCTCCAATCAGGGCAATCACGTTTTGATCGGTACCGTTTCGCGTTCTGGCTCTGGCGAGTCCAAGAGCAGCTGATACGGAAGCAGAAGCATGTCCGGCGACAAAAGCGTCATAAGGACTCTCAGAGGGTTTCGGAAAACCGGCTATGCCGTGCATCATTCTCAGGCGGTCGAATTCATTCCTGCGGCCGGTGAGAATCTTATGTACATAGCACTGATGCCCCACATCGAATACAAGCCTGTCACGCGAAAAATCAAACGTTTTCTCGAGAGCAAGTGTTAATTCAACAACACCCAGATTGGAAGCGAGATGGCCGCCGGTTTTCGATACATGTTCAATTAAAAATGAACGGATCTCCTGACAGAGCTGAATGTCCTGTTCATGTGTCAGGCTCTTCAGCTGTGCTGGATCCTGAATCGTTTCAAGCAGGCTCATAGCGACATCCTTTCGCTTTGAGGTAGATTTATATTCTAGCACATAAGCAGTGAATATTCAATTATAAAATGAATATTCATGCATATATGCACAATCAACACAGAGTGCGGGATCAGTGATCCCGCACTGCAAGTGTTTCAGCAAGTTCACAAAGATAATCAGAACCGGAATAGGAGCGTATGGAAAAACAGGCAGATTGTGTACGCCGAAGAATCTCATCTCTGCACCACTGCGCGCCGAACAGGCTCAAGAATGTGGTTTTATTCCCGTCCATTCCAGTTTTCTTTCCAAGTTTTTCTTCCGATCCTTCTGCATCCAGAAGATCGTCCCGAATCTGAAAAGCACGGCCCAGATGCTCAGCAAACTGAGCGGCAGCATGCATGGCTTCCCTGTCTCCGTCTGCGCAGATAACGCCCATCTGGCAGGCTGCCCGAATCAGGGCGCCCGTTTTCAGGTTCTGAATCTTCTCAACGCCATCTTTGTCCGGAGGAACAAGTTCCGCATCCAGATCCAGAATCTGACCGCCGACCATTCCTTCCGCGCCGGAACATTCCGATAAAACCTCCACTAGACGGATCAGACGTTCCGGAGGAAGATTGACTCTGCACAGATTGGAAAAGGCTTCTGTTAACAGGGCGTCTCCGGCAAGTACAGCGCCTGCTTCCCCGAAGACCATATGTGAAGTCGGCTTTCCTCTGCGAAGATCATCGTTGTCCATGCATGGCAGATCATCATGAATCAGACTATAGGTATGAACCATTTCAATGGAGATGCCGGCTGTAAGCGCAGGCTCATCTTCTCCGCCGAAAAGCCTTGAAAACGCAAGCGTTAAAACAGGCCGGATGCGTTTTCCGCCAGCTAGAAGCGAATATCGCATAGACTCGTTCAGTGTTCCGCATCCATCATCCAGGAACAGGGTTTTCAGACGGGCTTCGACAGCTTCCTGATCCATGGCAAGTCTTACCTTGAACTCATTCCTCATCTTCAAATGCCTCTTCAACCGGCGTACCGTCCGGTCCCTTAGAGAGTTTTACAACCTGCTGCTCCGCTTTTGTCAGCATTTCATTGCAGGAAGCAATCAGTGAGGTTCCCTCTTCAAACAGTTTCATGGCGTCTTCCAGCGGTGCATCTCCCTGCTCCAGAAGCCGCACAATCTGCTCCAGTCTTGTTACAGATGCTTCAAATGTTTTGGATTCGTTACTCATGAGGCTCATTCCTCCTGCCTATAATTTCCGCATCCAGTCTTCCGTCAGGAAGACGGATCTCCACGGAATCTCCGATTTTGATCTGGGATACGCTTCTTACTGTTGTTCCATCCGCTGTAGTTGTCAGGCTGTAGCCACGGCTCAGAACTTTCAGCGGACTCATGGCGTCCATTGCAGAGGCAAGTCTGCCCAGGTCTCCTCTCGCGCTGACAATCAGGGCTCTCTGCGCACTGGTAAGCCGAAGAGTAAGATGTTCAAGGGCAAGACGTCTGTCCGCAAAATACTGTCCTGGAGAACGAAGCACACGGCTTGCAGACAGATGATCCAGACGCTGCCGGAAAAATGAAAGCTTTCTGCGCAGGTCACCAGCCATCTTACTGGAAAGAGAATCTAGCATCTGAATCAGTTCCTGCTGATCCGGAACTGCAAGCTCTGCAGCATTTGACGGGGTAGCGGCACGAAGATCCGCGACATAGTCTGAGATCGTCACATCCGGCTCATGGCCGACAGCGGAGATAACCGGAATCTGGGAATCATAGATTGCTCGAGCAACCCGTTCGTCGTTGAATGCCCACAGGTCCTCCATGGATCCTCCGCCCCGCCCTGTTATGATCAGATCCGCAATCTGATAGCGGTTGCAGTAGCGGATTGCACCTGCTATTTCCGGCGGCGCTTCCATACCTTGAACCCGGACAGGAAGAAGTATCACTTTACTCAAAGGATATCTCGCCTTCAGAATTCGAAGCATGTCATGGATTGCCGCTCCAGCTGAGGAAGTGACAATCGCAATTCGATGCGGATATTTCGGAAGAGGTTTCTTATGCTCCGGATCAAAGAGTCCTTCTTCAGACAGCTTTGCCTTAAGCTGTTCAAAAGCGATGGCCAGATCCCCTGCTCCCTCCGGCGTAAGAGAATCACAGTAAAGCTGATATGCGCCGTCCCGAGGATAAACGGTAATGCGTCCGGAAGCAATCACTTTCATTCCGTTTTCGGGCTGAAAACGAAGCCTGGAAGCACTTGAGCGGAACATGACGCAGCGCAGTGCACTTTCAGAATCCTTCAGTGTAAAATAGTGGTGCCCGGAGGGGTAGACTTTATAATTGCTCAGTTCGCCGCGGATCATAAGCCGCTGAAGGAGCGGATCCTGATCCAAAACCGACTTCAGATAGCCGTTGACCTGAGATACCTCCAGAATGTCTCTGTCCACATTATTCCTCCATTCTTGACGTCAGAACGGCAATTCCCATAGCGTTGTCCGTGGAATACTCAGGAAGAGCAAAATAGGGTTTCATTTCTCTGGTGCTTTCCCTGAGCATGGAATTGGATGCAACGCCGCCCGAAAAAACGATCGGTAGCCCGGGATACGCTTTCATGGCAGCTTCTGTCGCATCAATTACCGCATGAATGACACTCAGAAGCACATATCTTGCTGTCTGCTCAGCAGAAGCTCCGCCGGAATAAAAGGATTCAACTTTGTTCTGAACACCGGAAAAAGAAAAATCCAGATTCTTTAAGCGGACATGAAAACAGGCGGAACTGTCTGATGCGGAACTAAGACGGTCAAGTGCACTACCGGAAGGAAAAGGCAGACCAAGAAGTTTTCCGCAGCGATCAATCAGCTGCCCGGCAGAAATATCAGTGGTTCCGCCAATTCTGTCGGCATGAACGATCCTACCATCTGGAACGACATGAAGCAGCTCCGTTGTTCCGCCGGAAAGATGCCAGGCAAGATGAGGAACATCTAGAAGCTCCATGTGTCCGCTTGACCAGGCTGAAGCGGCGATATGTCCCTGCTGATGTGAGAACCGGTAAATCGGACAGTTTAAAGCCTGGGAAAGAACTTGAGCAAAGCTTTCACCAGCGAGAAAGCATGGCATGTAGCTGCCTTCCACATCTCTTGGCCTCGTGCTGACACCAATTGCATGAATATTTTTTTCCGGCATAGAGGAAAACAGCTCCCCGGAGAGCTGTGGGAGCTGTCTGACATGATGGAACAGCGCATCACTCTGCCGGAGGCCCATCTGTCCCTCCGGTACCGGGAGAAGACGGGACACATTTTTCGCATAATGTTCAGACAGAGCTGCGATGGAAGTGGTGTAGTTGCTTGTATCCAGGCCGAGGAAAATCATTCCGGATTCTCCTCCTCCCGGAAAATGCTGCCAAGAATTCCATTGACAAAGGACACGACATCCGGATCCTCATAATCCTTCAGGATGCGAATTGCCTCATTGATGGCGGCACCCTGCGGAACATCTTCCAGATAACGACATTCAAAAATCGCGACTCTGAGAACGGATCTTGCAATGCCGGAAATTCGGTTAACGCTCCAGCCATGGGAATGTTCAGCGATATCACTGTCTATTTCCGCAAGATGATCCCGGACTCCCAAAACCACATCGCGAATATAGGCAGCCTGTTTTGCGGAAGGCCGTGACTCATACAGATCCACTTCATCTTTCAGCTGCGTGAAACGCTCATTTGACAGCCGATCCTTGAGTATCTCTTCCGCATCTCCTGCATGAAAATCCAATTCAAAACAAATCTGCACCGCTATTTCGCGGGCGGTTGCTCTTGTCATAACATTCTCCTTTATGTATCCGTTCGCTTCAGCGAAAGAAGCCCTTTGCGTGCTGCAAAGGGCTGATCGTTTTATTTTCCGACGGAAATACCGGCAATTTTCACGTTGACGGCATCGACCGGCAGGCCGGTCATGGATTCCACTGCACTGCGAACATTATCCTGGATGCCTGCAGCAACTGTCTGAATAGAAGGACCGTAATCCACAAAAATGCTGCAGTCAATTCGCAGACTGTCACCATCCATATCCAGCCGTACACCCTTGCCGACCGCTTTTTTCATAATCCGATCCGGAAGTTCCGCGCCGAAATTCGTGTTCATGGACGCAACGCCATCTACCTCAGCTGCAGCTGCGGCAGCTATGGCCAGAACCACTTCCGATGAAATGTTGATTGTGCCGTTTTCAGCGCACTTGGTAAAGTATTCACGGCTCTCGCTCATGTCAGGTCCCTCCTAGGAGTGTAATCACTGGGATAATTCTGACAGTATTGTACCACAACCCGTGAAAAATACAAGTTATGAAATCCGGTCAGTACCATTCAATCCCTAAGCCTTCAGCTTAAGATCTCCGTCATGGATCCAGCCGATCTTGCGGAGCACCATACAGAAGATTGTACTCAAGACAGCCGGAAGAACAAAACTGATCAGAATCAGTCCAATCCAGTCCGTTGCAGTGATTGCGTTTTTCGCGCCGGAGGCAATATCCGCAACCCAGCCTGTATAAACACCGATCTGGCCGCAGAAGCCGCAGGTTCCCATGCCAGCATTCACAGCCGCGCCATTCATCTGAAGTCGGAATACACAGGTGGCAATCGGTCCAGTGATCGCAGATGCAAGAATGGGAGGAATCCAGATCTTGGGGTTTTTCACGATATTTCCCATCTGAAGCATACTGGTTCCGATACCCTGGCTGACAAGCCCGCCCCAGCGGTTTTCACGGAACGACATGACTGCAAAGCCGATCATCTGTGCACAGCAGCCGGCGACCGCCGCTCCGCCTGCCAGTCCGGTTAATCCCAGAGTCATGCAGATCGCAGCCGAAGAGATCGGAAGCGTAAGCGCAATGCCAACTGTGACAGAAATCAGAATTCCCATCCAGAACGGCTGAAGTTCTGTCGCCCAGCGCAGGAATTTGCCGACAGCATCCGCTGCCGTTCCCAGCGCAGGTGCAATCAGGTAGGAAAGGCCGAGACCGACCAGAATGGTCAGTATGGGTGTTACCAGGATATCAACTTTTGTCTCGCCGGCAACCACTTTGCCGATTTCACAGGCGATAATTGCTATGACTAGTACCGCAAGCGGTCCACCGGCACCGCCCAGAAGGTTGCTGCCGTATCCGATCGGGATCAGAGAAAACAGCACAAGCGGGGGCGCTTTCAGCGCATATCCGATGGCGACCGCCATGGCAGGGCCTACCATCAAAGATGCGATTCCGCCGATTGTATATCCCTTGTCGCCAATGGTTACGATAGCAGTAGTCAGAAAGCCGATATTGAGCTGACTGCCGAGCGTGTTAAGTATCGTTCCCACAAGAAGCGTGCAGAACAGTCCCTGCGCCATAGCACCGAGCGCATCTACACCGTAACGCTTCAGACTGATTTCAATATTCTTTCGCTTCAGAAACGCCTTGAATCCAGTTTTCTTTGATGTTTCGTTCACAACGGATCACTCCATTCCCGATCCGAAGCCGGATCTGTAATATATGCATCGTTCAGTGATACACGCCGTATGAAAACCAGTGCGGCGATAAACATTCCGATGACGAATAGAATAAATGCGACAAATAACAGCGGATATCCGGAAGTAGCCAGGAAATCATATATTCCATGGAGAAGTACAGGTACGAAAAAAGAAGATTTCCGGAAACGGCTGCTCTGTGCTGGATCTCCCTGGTTTTCCGCCTTTTTTGCCAGGCTGTACCAGACACCCATGAAAACGCCGAAGCAGGCATGACCGGGTACCGCAGT
>JAEEGL014001305.1_pt1 | contig 11536 bp, 6 predicted proteins | sample 9134231 | NCBI WGS metagenome assembly JAEEGL01 (sample SAMN16246548, study PRJNA631951) | gut metagenome | biome: gut microbiome; feature: rumen; material: fiber-attached | host: Bos | place: Iran: Karaj | collected 2018-10 | reverse complement strand
AGAGTCCTCCCACCCTCATTCCTTTTGAATCCAGGAAGTGGCTGAAAAGTATGTAGAACATAAGCCTTGACAGGAAGCAGTAGCCCGTCTCCCATAGCGTAAATGTTTTGTAGATTTCGAAGATACCAGTCTTCGGAATGAGAGCCTCCATAGGCATTGCGGAATTAACTGCCGCAAAGAACATATTTGTAGGGCTTCTATGCTCTGTCACTATAGTTCTTGCAATATCAAAATGAGATGCACTGTCAACGGATATGAAATTAATACCGTTGCCCAGCTGGAATTTCTGACGGAAATAAAAGCCTGCTATAAGAGCTGTGAAGATCATAGCAGCCACATCATATGCTTTTACATACATTTTCTGAAGGCCGCGCTTTATCGAAATGATCCAGAGCGTTATTCCCATGATAAGATCTGCAGCACCTATGGTGATCACACTTATAGGTATCGGAGTCTTATAAAAGGCCGCAGCAATAAGCGCCTGAAAACACAGGGTGGTCATAACTGACAGCCCCAGCCAGGTTACAGCGTTTAACTTCTCTTCACTCTTCTTCAGGAAGAATATTCCAGAGAGAAGTGCCATGTATGAAATTACATAAAAAACCGACTGCAGCATAATTAACCCCAGTATCTAAACATGACAAGCTTTGTGACATAATACATGGAGAACAGATAGAACAGCCCCTGTATTATGTAGAAAGTCTTTTTATTCTTAAGTTCATTTCCCGGTCCCAGAGGAACAAGGAGCATAGGGATCACAGGAATAAAATATCTGCCCTGAACTCCCAGGAGTCCTGTGATCTTAAAGAGATAACCTCTGATAGTATTTATATCAACATATTTATCAAAGCCCTGAAGCTCAAAGCTCCATGTAGCCATTGACAGGAAGACAAATACTGAAATAGCTACAGCTATGAGCACCATGACTATTCTGTTCCACATCTTCAGCTGCTTATACTTATCCAGCTCTTCCTTCTTCAGGAACAGTCCCACATAGAACATCATGATAAAGAATATAGTTATGTAATTATAGGATACGTATACATCCAGCCATCCGAAGCAGCCTACAAAGGTCTGCTCATAATAAGTATATAGATCCGAGATAGTTGCTCTCATGAGCAGCAGAGTTCTACCCGGCTCCAGCATACAAGCATAGAGTACTTTGAAATAATAGAAATCTCTTGTTACAAAAAGTACTGCCGCTATCATAAGGATAAGTATCCCAATAAATACAAACTTGTATTTCTTAATGATCTCAGCCAGATCGAACTTCTTGCCTATAGGCAGCTTGTATTTCGAGAATGGTACAATGATTATAGATGCAGCAAGCAGCACATATATCTGCTTTGCAATAAGTATCTCAAATGACAGAAGACCCAGCACAATTATATCCTTCCAGGTCACATCTCCCTCTCTGAATTTCATATCCAGTATCCATGCTGTCAGAAGTACGGAGCAGGCAATAACTATTACATCAGGATTAAATGATGAACACTGCTGTATAGTCATTGGCATGAGCATCGTAAAGAGGAATACTTCCTTCTTAAAAGGCGCCTTCTTAAGTGCTATAGCCCCCAGCACTATGAAGAACAAGGCCGAGAAAAGCTCTGCCATCTGAAGACATACAAGTTTAGGAAGTCTGAGTAAAACGCCCAGATAGAAGCCTGTTGCAGCCGGCAGGAACTTAACTGCAGATACACTTGGCTTGAAATCAGTAATCTTTAGTTTATGCTCATACCTCTGCATTCCAGCCTTTTTATAAGCTTCAGCATTTACAGGATGAACTCCTTCAGCATTAAAGGTAGTGAGTTCCGCATCGTCATATAGTGTTCCCGTTGTCTCATGAATATATACAGGTGTACCATAGAGATCCATCATATTGATGAAATGTGTAAATTCATCCGGCGTCTGTGATATAGGCACAGCAAAAGACATTATAGTAAGCCATATTGCTGAAAACACTATGAAAAACGTGACTATATTAAGTTTGGATTTCACTTTCTCTAACATTTTATATCCTCTTGAACCAATTCATTTCATTATGATGAAACACATCAGCACTACTTCAGTATCAGTACATTTGGCGTTGTTTCATAAGACATGACCGGGATATCCTTCTCGGCAAAATATGCTATATGCTGTGACGGGCTGTTCTTACCCTCTGTAGCTCTATGCCATTCAGGTGTATCCATAAATACCATCTTCGGATCCAGGAATTCATAGTACCCATCTACTATTCCCTGACCATGATGTGCTACCTGCACATAATCAGACTTCAGTTCATCTCCAAAGATTGAATATATAAGGTCCGCATTTCCGGCTTCAATATCAGCCAGGAATAGCATGGAGGTCTCCTCTCCTTCCACCTTGAATACCATTGATGCCGCATTTGGTAGACTTCCAGTCTTTATATCATACGACTCTTCGGTAAATGTATTGTATACCTTTATATCTCTGCTTCCTATGGAGTAGGATTTTCCTCTCTCCACATAAGTCACATTATCCTTCTCGTCCAGGATGCTGTAGAACAGATCAAACTCTTCAGGAAAATCCCATTCATTTGCAATCTCATGGAAGTAATCTCTGTCCACATCAACACTATATATCTGTCCGATCTCTATACCCTGTGGATCCTGGCATATCCTGTCGAAGGCTCCCATATGATCCATATGAGGATGAGTGATGATCCAGTAATCAACCTTGTTATTATACTTAGCGATCACATTTCTAACAGTCTCTTCCTTATTCGGCATGCCGCCATCCACCACGATAAAATTACCCTTCTGATCGTCAATGGTGTAGAACATGTTAATGTCTTTATCATCATCATCCCCGTACTGGGTGATGATAAGATCATCAGGACCTATAGACTGGACAGTAGCGCTGTCTATATCATCAAGGCAGTATCCATCTCTATTGAAATAATACCAGATACCGTTTATCTCTCTTGCGCCATTTGTTACAGCTTCGCCGTTTTCGTAATATTTGAAACCGGCATCATCCATCTGCCAGCCCTGAGCACTGTCCTCAGTAATATCAGGGTTATAATATATATTCTGCCCCTGGATAGTATCCAGAAGTTCGAATCCATAGCGTTCAAGCAGCGCATCATTTATAGGCTTGCCCTCTTCATTCACTATGAAATTGTAGCCACGCCTGCTGGCATATTCCAGCACATAGTCATAGTCAGGTTCTTCTCTTACCATCAGGTAATACAGATCCTTCCTCTCCTTCGGCGAATATATGATGCAGCCAAAACCTGCCAGAGCGCCCATTACGTCACGGCCATAAGGCATGGTTATCTCAGGCTCATACATACGGCCATAGATAATAAGATTACCTGTTGCTATTACCCGTGGATGCTGATCCTTCTCAAGGATGGCATCACTTATCTCGATAACATCCGACGGAATCTTATATGCACTGGTACTCTTCCAGAAGCCCCCTGCTTTATAAGCATTTGTTCCGGCAGATATGATGAAGATCACCATAAGTGCGAGGAGCAGCGATTTATAAGCCTTATTCTTAACTCTTCCTATAACATCAGAAGCAGCAATGGAAATAAGGATCACATTTGGGATCATCCATATAAGACGCCAATATATGATCTTCACATAGACATAGTAATAAAGCACCGGATTAAAGACCACCAGAGCCACTACTATTACAGGTATCACCAGCTTCTTCAGCATATCCCTGTTAAAATACCCCAGATAGAGAAGCGCCAGCAGCGTCAGAACCAGGATATGCTTATTACCGAAGGAATCCCCTATGGATTCTTTCATACCGGCAAATCCATATTTAATTATCTCAGTAAAATGTGCCATATCGCTTTACATCATCCAAGGAATTTATCTATAGTCAGAACCCTTCCCAAATAGAAAAGAACCGCACTAGGGATGCAGGTCAGTCCCATGAGAATGAGGACTCTGAATTTCTTAGTTGCAAATACATATACTATTCCATAGCACGCAGTCATTATCGGAGCTATGATTATACCCATTCCCGACATAAGACCCATGCTTATATTTGTCATGAAGAGAAGTACATATAGTGACAGCTTGGCAGGTTCCTTGTATATACGGAAGAACAGATAGATGAGTGTTGCTATACCAAGACTGGCAACAACTGCCTTACCCTGCCATATACGGACCATGGTAACCATTTCCATGCCGTGAGTAGAGTAACCACCGAATACAATAACCACCAGAGCTATTATCACCATAGCGCTTCTTTCGAATATCTTATTCTTATATATCTCCCCTGCTATCATCCAGTAGGTACCGAAGACCATCATATAGATCACAACAGGAAGATATGAATGAGCTGCAATTACAGGAGATACATTACATACCTTACCAAGGTATGCGAAGAATACCATCCAATGAGAAACTATATCCTTTGAGAAATCTCCATACAGAGGGATCATCGGTCCGCCTGTAGTAGGATCCGTCTGGAGGATGGCATTTGACCTTACTATATCTACTGCATTAGTTACAAATCTGGAATCATCTGCATCACAATGAGTATATAAAGCGTGATGCACTATAAATATAAGAACAGCAAGGATCATCACCGAGAATACGACCACATTAAATATGGTATCCTTACGTTCCTTCTCAACAAAAGCCTTCTTATATCCGGCCAGCTTGCCATTTATCCTGTCTGCGGATAATAAGACCACAACCGTTCCGGCTGCAGCCAGCAGCATTGCAGATATATATACTGCATAAACCACGAAATCAAAAGGTTTCTTGTACCATGCCACAGGTATTGCCACGACCTCAAGCACAGTCCACATGAAGATGTAGCCTGTAAGCAGCGACTTCGGTACATTTACCCCCAGCTTAAAGACCTTGCAGATAACAGCACCTGCCATTGCCGGCACGAATAACATATTGAAAACTGCTGACACGATGGAATTATGGGTAAAGAGCATCACAAGAACACTGATCAGAACATAAGCTATGATCAGAAGGCGTAAAGCCACCGGTATGTAGTTCTTCGATTTATTCTCACTCATGATCATCAACCTGAAAGCTGTCAGCCCAGCACTATCTAATACTCTGTATGACTATATCTGTAATGTAGTGAAATGTCATACCACGCGCTCTGTACAACCCTTTCCTCTTCTCTGTCATAGATAACGATTGAGAGTCCGCGTCTTTCATCGGCATAGTTCTCGCCGTCAATTACTATCTCACTGGTATTTCCATCATCATGTCCCTGGCTCTTGATATAGTACTTAAGGCCATCTGCAGTCTCACCTTCTGTCTCGATGGATTTACCCCATTTTTCTATAACATCATTACCGTCTATTATAGCATAATATCCCGTTCTTGGCAGTTCAGCGTAATTCGCCTTCAGCCCCAGTTTATGAAGGGCCAGCTCTTCCTCCGGAAGAACTCCTGCCGAGATATCGTCTCTTGCTGCCATGAAAATGATGTAATCTCTATCTCTGATACTATTTATGTAAGTAACAAGGTCTCCCACATAATTTTCAACCTTGCCATTCTTAACCTCGTACATAGGATATCTGATGCCATCCTCTGCCACCATGTACATAGCAGCTGAGAAGGTCTCAATATCAGGATTGTATCTGTTAAAGTCTGCTGTATATATGTGTTTGAACGGTTTCTTCTTCAGCTCAACTGTAGTGATATCCGACTTGTCTTTCTCCTGCCAGACATCTGCTTCCATATGATCCACTTCCTCAGGCAGGAAACCTATGTGATCTATGAATTCCAGTTCCATGTGAGATTTATCGGTCACATGTACATTTAACCTGTACTTCTCTCCTATTACACCGCTGAGATTAACCCTGAGCTCCTGGTCGTACTTCTCATTCATATATTCAGAGTTTCGGGCCATATTCTTCGCATATTCTTCATCACCATAATCCATTCTGAGTGTGGACATGTCTGAGAAGAGATTAGTACCCAGGCCCATGATATTGACTGAATTCTTTATACCCATTGCAGCAAGGGTGGTAGGAAATGCATCTACTCTGTCGAAGTAAAGAGTCTCGCCTGAATCCAGCTTGTCACCGTTTTTAAATACGACATTTCCTTTTACTGAATTGTAATATGTAATCCCAAAATCCTCATCATCTTCGTAAGCAACGGCTACCACAGTTTTATCAGCCTCTGAACTATCATTCACATATGAAACTATGTCCTTTGCCTCTTCTTCCGTTGGAACAAAAAGGGTCAGTATATACGGCTGATCTGCTGCGGAGAGCTCATTCAGTTCATAAATCCTTTGCTTCGCATTAGATACATATGATATTCCGGAATGAAATCCGAAGGTCTCTGCAGGTGTATTATGGCTGTAGAAAAACCTGTCCAGACGGAAGTATTCATCCCATACAAACTGGCCATCCTCAGATTTTACAACTGGAATCAGGCCCCCATTTGGAATTATAGCTGCGGTCTGATATCCCTTTCTAAAAAGTACATTTGTCAGATCTTCCAGACCATTATATAATCTGTCCTTCTCTGCAAGATTCTCCTGCTCTATACGAACCTTTACCGGCGCACCAGTAAATTCCTGGAAAATATTATCCATTTTAGGTGTGCCAACGGATATGTATATCAGATTTCTATTCTTTTTAGGAAACTTAATCTGAGTGGACAACGGAGACATATAGTTCTGTCCCACAAAATCTTCTCCACCATAATACTCATCAAGCTTGAAACCACTTCTATAGTTAATGCAGCCCAGAGTTATGAGGACTATTCCTGCTATGGCTATGATGCCTGAGATAATGGCGCATACGATATGCTTCTTTGCAAATAAAGGTCTAAGGATCAGAAGTAGAATTCCCACTGCTAAACAAACTCCGAAGGCAACCATTACGCCCTGAGACATATAATCCTTGAAAAGGCCTATGATCGTAGCTTTTGTAACATTCACTACTGGCGCAGCCAGTTTTTCGCTGTAAATATATGCCGCATAGCCTTCACTGCCCCATTGATTTATGATTCTTCCAGCTTCAAGATAGATTGCAGCTCCAACTGCCATCAGGATTCCGGCTGCCAGTCCCGCAAACTTAAGTATAGCCACATTTCGTCTATCCTTATCTTCTGTGATCATGTCACTGAATGGAGTAAAGATAGTATGATGTATCCTGAGTTTCTTCAGGATAAAGCTGATAAATACAGGTATGCCGGTACTGACAACAACTCCAATGATAATATCAGGTATTATCCATAATCCGCCAGACTTTCCACCGATACCACCAAGTCCGATCCTCACTATTGATGTGAAGATGATATGCATTACATATATCTCCAAAGTGTACCTTCCAAGTATGAGAAGTGGATTTCCCAGCTTCCCCAGAAGGTCCTTCTTAGATAAGACTTCTATATTTTCAAATAGGTTCCAGATTATTGGTATGATTCCCAATGCAATAAGTGTATTTACATATGGGATCAGATATAGATATTTGCCCTCCGGATTATTCCAGAGAAGGATCATGCAAAACAGTGACATTACAGCTGCTATGATACTGAGCTTCTTATCTGTATAGAGAAGTTCTCCTCTGCTAAGAGCAATTCCTATCCCGAAATAGATGCCATATTGCAGCAGTCTGTAAATCTCAAAATCCATGGTCATTTCTATTCCTGAAGCCACCAGATTCACCATCAGTAGCAGCATCAGCATCAGGTTCTGCGACAATCTTCTAAGGAGAGCAAATACCACGTAATATATGATCAGGATATAGAGATACCAGAAAGGTGCTATGGATATCCTGTATATGGAACTGAGATCAGCGAGAGTTATGCTTTCCTTGACGATATCAATAAATGCCACCTTGAAAAATCCATAGAGAAGGCTGAATAAAATATAGATAAATATCAGATTCAATATATGTTTTCCCAGATGACCATATCTCTTCTTCTCAGACCCTCTGTCCTTCTTAAAGTAAGCCAGTTCATATAAGTAACCGCTGAGCATCATAAAAAGAGGCATGTGAAATGTATAGATGCCATTATACAAATGCCACCATGCATTATGAGCCTCCGTTCCACGCAGGTACCCATCAGCCACATGACCCACAACTACCATTATTATGGCAAAGCCCTTAAGCGCATCTATGAAGTTTACCCTTTCCTTCTTAGCCATCGAACTTAGTTACTCTCTAATCTTCCTCTTTTGTTTTCTTAAGTTTTTTAAACAGCTTGCCCACTATTTCCAAGGCAACTTCGTTTTTAAAAATGAGCATGTATAATGCATAAAAACCGAAGAATACGATACCCGACAGGACAATACGTATAAAGCTGTTAAGCTCAACCTTATCCGTTACATTTAACCATTTGAACCCAAATCCAAGCGCTGTTGAAATAACAGTCGCAATGAATATATGGAGAAGTTTAACCTGTTCAAATATCTTTATACCTTCTCCTCTTACTACATAGAGTTGGTAGCAAAGCACTACTATCTCTGCAATAAGTGTTCCGATTGCCGCACCGGATGCTCCAAATCTCGGAATGAGGATTGCGTTTATGACAAGGTCCACTACTGCTCCAAGAATTTCAGATATAAGCACCTTCTTCTCCATCCCCAGAGGAACCATCATCTGAATACCCGTAACATAGGATATACCTACCAGGAGCAGGGTCGGCATGATAATGATCATAGGTATTATAGACCCTTCAAAACCGGTACCTGACAGGAAGGTGATTCCCTCAGCTGCATATACCATGAAGTAAGCAGTCATCGGCATTGCAAGGAATATTACCAGATGCATGGTCTTCTTAAGTATCCTGGCGAAATCATCCCTTAAATTCTTCTCAACATAGTAGGAAGCTCTCGGAAGAAGCACACCACTAATGGATGTGATAATACTTATAAGTATATTCTTGATCTTGACAGCAGCACCGTAGTATCCAACTGTCTCATCATCCTTGAAGAACCCAAGCATGACGTTATCCAGGTTTGTATATACCGTGGTCGCCACAGACATCATAAAGAAGGTGAACACAGCTCCCGTATGCTGCTTCAGATTATAATCCTTGTATTTCTTGAAGTTTATATATTTCCGGGCATTGATGAAGTTAAGGATATTACTGGCTGAACTTGCAAATATGGTTATGGCACCATATATGATGTAGTCCTCTTCATTATGCACCAGCGCAAACATAGCAATAATTCCTATCAACTTGAAGATCAGAGACCTGATGGTAATATAGGTGAACTTCTCCAATCCTCTGTAAAGCCACTCGATACCCAGGGCGTTGAGTCCTATGGATAATCCAATGATAAAGAACAGAGCCTTATTTCTCGAGAATTTCGGTACACAAAAAACACAGGTCACAAAGACTATATAAACCAGTACTGCCATTATCAGATTTATAAACAGCAGTTCATGAACCAGCTTAGACAGCTTGTCCCTGTCATCTCTCACCTTTGCAACCTGCTTAACTCCATAAGTCGGAATACCCAGCTGGACAAACATGCCAAAATAGGTTACAGCAGAGGTTACAAAATTAATCCTGCCCGTTCCGGACGCATGCAGGATTCTTGATACATATGGAAATGTAATGATCGGGAATATAAATGATGACATGGATAGTATCGCACTCATCACCATATTCTTTCTTACCGATATGTTCTTCTCGTTCATTTTACACTTATTAATCAGTTATATTAAATGTCAGATATATGCTTTATAAAGCTGTGTTACCATAGCATTTCTGCAATTCTTACCATAAGACAGAGTCTGAGGTTTTCCATGCATTTCAAAAAGTGATATGTCATTATTAAAATCTACATCAACTGGGAGCATTCCCTCTTCTCTGTATTTATCTATATCCTGCCTTACCTTGTCCGGATCCTTCATATAATCTATAGAATCCTGAAGGCTTGAAAACACCCTGCCCGAGATACCATCCCCTGCCACAGCTTTAATATTTCCACTGTGATCATTGGTTATTATGAAGCATCCTGCTTCTAAAGCCTCGTAAAGAGTATAGCTGTAGGTTTCCCTGCATTCTGACCATATAAATGCTATATCGATCTTATTATCTCTTAATGCTGCCGGCATAGATGGTGCCTCAGGATCCTGAAAATCCACATTAACTATCTCATCATTTGATAATGAAAATTCATCCGGAGTTTTGCCGAAATAATAGTATTTATAAGAAGCCGGTATTTCCTTATGCAGCTTCTTCCAGGCATCAAATCCCTTAGCCTTATTGGCAGCTCCCAGGAACGCTATTCTTAGCTTATCTGTTTTCGCGCCATTATCCTTTATTACCTCTCTGTAAGGTTTCTCTATATAGCCGAGGTGTGGTCTCACCCTTAGCTTTTCTCCTATATCAGGCATCAGGCTTCCCATAGCATCTGCAGTATCCTGCGAAGGACATATGATATCCTCTATCTGTTCATTTAACACATTAAAAAAGGCATTCAGTCCTTCCCTGTCCTTTAATGCATCTGCTGCAAAACAACATGAACCACAGGATATCTCATCTGGAAGATGCAGTTCCTTATAGCATTCCAGCCCTCTTCCTGCTTTACGCTGAAGATAAGGACATATATAAGAAAAGTCATGAACTATGACCTTGATGCTGAGCTTCAGCTGTTTCAATGTTCTTACAAGAACCGGAAGATTATAATCCAGAAGCTGGTTAACGATTATGCCTGTATATTCCACGCCATACTTATGGCATATATATCCAAGGGCCGGATTTAACTTCTCCTGTTTATAACATCCCAAAAAATCCCCGTTATAATTTATACCCACATAATAGATATCCTTCTTAAGCCTGCTTTGCAGCTTGTTATTAAATGTGGACACAGGGAATACCTGAACTATATCTATATCCTGTTTCTGATAGATGTCTGCCAGCCCGCGGGTGAACTTCTCAGTTCCCGCGCTCTTCTTCAGATAATTGGTAGCAGATATCATTATGATACATTTCTTCTTATCCATAGATTCCAAAATCTAATTCAGCAACATCATGCTGCACTCTCTTGTCTTCAGGTGGATACTCCATATAATTACCATAGAGCTGTGTGAGATACTTGTCATACTCCCTAAATATAGGCAGCTTCCTGTCTTCAAAATCCACCATGATAAGATCATCCGCAAACTCTCTTGGGATTATCTCCTTATCATATCCATAACCGCCCTGAACCATTACTATGTTCTTCGTCGGCTTGTCATTGTACTTGATATATTCCTTCTCTGAATCCTCGATCATCTTGCTGTATGGCGTGATAGCAGCCTTCAGCTTCAGGAGGATGAGTTTAAGGCCTTTTGTATTATGAATGATGTAGCCCTTCTTCACATATCTCAGCTTCTGAATACGTCTTCTGTTTTTCCTGGTCTTCTCCTTCTCTTCAGGATCATCAGGAACATTGTCATATGGGAATATGTCAATGAATATACCCATCATGGCTTTGCTGTGAATAGCATCCTTCTCTACAAACTTAGTACCCCGAAGCACAAGTTTTCCAAATGCCAGGGGGTATCCTGAATCAGTATGCATTGTCTGGAAGAAGTATTTCTTATGATCCAGCTCCTTGT
>JAEEGL012468087.1_pt1 | contig 11536 bp, 8 predicted proteins | sample 9134231 | NCBI WGS metagenome assembly JAEEGL01 (sample SAMN16246548, study PRJNA631951) | gut metagenome | biome: gut microbiome; feature: rumen; material: fiber-attached | host: Bos | place: Iran: Karaj | collected 2018-10 | reverse complement strand
GTGGGACCGGACATGATAGCCTGTGTCGACGCAGACTTCGACTATCTGCTGCAGGGAGCCACACCGCAGTCGAAGAAAGTGCTGGAGAGCCCCTATGTCTTCCACACCTATGCCTATGCCATCGAGAATCTGCAGTGCTATGCCCCTTCGCTGCACGAGACGTGTGTGGCAGTGACTCTGAACGACCATCGCATCTTCGACTTCGAGGAGTATCTGCGCCTGTACTCCGATGCGATATTCCCACTGTTCGTATGGTCAGTATGGTTCTACCGTACGGGCAGGCACAACCGGTTCTCGCTGACCGACTTTGGCCGTATAGTCGACCCCGGAGGATTCAATGTGCAGGAACCGCAGCACAGCATTGACCACTTGCGCAAGAAGGTTGCTGTGAAGGTGCGCCAGCTGCAGGCTGAGTATCCCGACAACAAGGAGGAGTTCCTGAAGACCAAGGAGAGCATCAAGGCTTTGGGAGTGACAGCGCAGACCACCTACCTCTACATACAGGGACACCAATTGTTTGACAATGTGGTAGTGCCTATTCTAAACAAAGTGTGCAACCGTCTGCGTCAGGAACGTCAGGACGAGATAGCCCGTACGGCGCGACACCACATGCAGAAGCGCAACGAAATGTCCTGCTACGAACACTCGTTGCAGGACATCCGTCAGTCGTTGAAGAAGAATACAGGCTATCAGCTGTCGCCTCAGTTCCTGCGTATCCGGCAGGACCTGGAGCAGTATTTTACGACAGCACGTAAGTCTCCAGAAATTTGATAGTCCCCTCGGCACGCACCTCCCTGGCTGTGGCAGGGATGAGCAGTGTCTCGCCGGCACGGAACGGCACTTCCTCGCCGTCGACGCTCAGCAAGCCTTCGCCCTTCAGACCGATGAGAATGACAAACGAGTCAAGCTCGGAGTAGTCGATGGTCATAGGTTCGGTGAGGTCGTAGACCGCCGTGTTGAAATAGGGACATTCCACCAGCAGCTGACCCTCGTTCTTCTGGGGAGTATAGTGCTGCCGATAGTCCGGCAGGACGGTGTAGTTGATGCTCTCAGCAGCCTCCTGGGTGTGCAGCTGTCGCAGGTTGCCGTCTTTGTCGCGCCGCTTGTAGTCGTAGATGCGGTAGGTGACATCCGAGGTCTGCTGGATCTCTGCCAGATAACACCCTGCCCCAATGGCGTGGATGCGACCAGCAGGGATGAAGAAGCAGTCGCCCTCATGGACATGGTATTGAGCCAGTGCGTCGCAGATGGTGTCGTTGGCTACCATCTCCTTGTACTGGTCTGGCGTAATCTGCATCTTCAGTCCGTTGTAGAGCTTGGCTGTAGGCTGTGAATCCATGACGTACCACATCTCCGTCTTTCCTCGGGGCTTGCCCTGTCGGTGGGCTATCTCGTCGGTGGGATGTACTTGGATGCTCAGGTCCTGATGGGCGTCAATGAACTTGATGAGCAGTGGAAACTCGTCGCCAAAGCGCTGGTAGTTGGCTTCGCCCACCAACTGTCCCTTGAGTGCCTTGACCAAATCGTTGAGCTTTTGCCCGTCACAGGGCGTTTCATTGCCAGGGACACCGCTGATTTGCCAGCTCTCCGTGCCCCAGATGAGGGTTTTCACCAAAGGGGTGAACTTGTAGTAGTTTATCATATGTATTCTATCATTAGCAGTGCTTGTTTTGTATGTTACTTTACATGAGATACGATTGGTTATCGGTTTTTACTTAGTTGTCTTTCCAGAAAGCCCGTGTGAAGAGTACCAGCACCGACATGATTTCCAGACGGCCTACCAGCATGAGGAACGAGCAGGTCCACTTGATGTGTATGGGCAGTTCGCCCCACGTCAGGACGGGCCCTATCTCCGTGCTCAGCGAGGCTCCCACATTGCTGATGCAGCTCAGTGAAATCACCGTGGAGTTGGTGTAGTCAATGCCTGCCATCACCATGAGGGTAGCGGTGATGAGCACCATGAAGGTAAAGATGGCAAAGAATGCCAGCAGGGTGGACAACTTCTGCTGGGATACCGTCTGGCCGTTCACCTTGACAGGCAGTATGGCGTTGGGGTGGAGAATGCGTCGGAACTCATTGCGCAACACCTTGAACACCATGACCAGTCGGATGCACTTGAAGCCTCCCGTGGTAGACCCTGAGCAGGCCCCGATGAACATCAGACAGCCCAGGACAATCCAGGTGATGCGCGGCCACATGGCTGCATCGTCGTTGAAGATGCCCGTAGTGGTCATGAACGACACTACATGGAAGAGCGAGGACCGGAAGGCGCGCTCCAGCCCATATCCGTTGCGGGTTATCAGCAGGTAGGCTATGAAGACGGTTGCCGACACAATGATAAAAATGTATAGTTTGAACTCGGAACTCCTGAAGAGGTTGCCCACCTTGAACTTGAAGATGGCCATGTAGAGCATGGCAAAGTTGATGCCTGCCAGAAACTGGTACAGCACGGAAACGTACTCGATGGCCGGGGAGTTGAAATAGGTCGTCGTGTCGTTATGCGTGGCAAAACCGCCCGTGGCCGTAGTGGTCATAGCGTAGTTGATGCTGTCGAACCAGCTCATGCCACATGCGTAGAACGAGAGTACGCAGGCAATGGTCAGACCCAGATAGATGGTCCAGATCCATTTGGCCATGGTGGACAGTCGCGGATGCATCTTGGAACGCATTGGTCCTGTGGCCTCGGCCGAGAACACCTTCACACTGCCGCTGCCTACCATGGAGGGCAGAATGGCGATGGTGAAGAAGACGATTCCCAAACCGCCTATCCACTGCGTCTGCGTGCGCCAGTAGAGGATGCCATGAGGCAACCACTCTACGTCGTCGAGAATAGTGGCACCTGTCGTGGTAAAGCCAGACATGGTCTCGAAGAAGGCATCGGTGACGCTGGGGATATAGCCTCCGATGAGGAAGGGCTGCATGCCGAAGAAGGTAAAGATCACCCAGCTGGCCGTGACCAGAAAGTAGCTGTCGCGACGGCTGAGGTTGTTGGTGGCATTGCGCCCCATGTATTTGAATACGAAGCCCGCACTCACTGTCAGCAGGGTGGCTGTGAGGAACGGCAACATGTCGTCTTCGCCATAATACAAGGATATGGCCACACAAATGGCCAGCATGGTGCCCAGCAGGAACAGCAGGGAACCTATGATCTTGTATATCAGCGGGAAGTTTACCATAGCGTGTACTCCTTGAAGTATTTCTCCACTTTCTTCAGGTTCTGTTCATGGCAGAACACCATGACCGAGTCGCCAGCCTCAATCTGTGTGTTACCATTGACCAGGATGCCCTGTCCGTTGCGTACCAGTCCGCCAATGGTGACACCAGTAGGCAGACCGAGGTCCTTCACTGCGTGCTTGGTCACGCGTGACCCCTTGGCGGCAGTGAATTCCGCCACGTCGCTGTCGACCAGCATCAGGCTGCGCACATTGCTGACATCAGCATCGAGCATCATCTGGTAGATGTGGCTGGCTGCCAGCGTCTTCTTGTTGATGATGGTGCCGATATCCAGGCTTTCTGCCATATCGACATAGTCCAGGTTCTCCACCATGGCTATCGTCTTGCGGACTCCCAGCCGCTTGGCGGTCAGGCAGGCCAGGATGTTCGTCTCGGCATTGCCGGTCAGTGCCACAAAGGCCTGCGTGTTCTGGATGCCCTCTTCCTGCAACAGACCCAGGTCGCGTCCGTCGCCATGGATAATCATGACATCGCGGTCGGCCATTTTCTCGTTGAGCTTCTCACAACGTGCCGCATCCTGTTCGATGATTTTCAGGTTCATGTAGTCCGGAGTTATCTTGGCCATTCGCACTGCTGTCCGTCCGCCACCCATCACGATGACGTTCTTGACGTCGGCATAGTGCTCCTTGCCGCTGATCTGCCGTACATAGGGGATATACTCGCGTGTGGTCATGAAGTAGGCCAGGTCGTTCTCCTGCAGCACGTCGTTACCACCGGGTATCAGCGTCTCGCCACCTCGTTTGATGGCAACGATATGGTAGGGGTCGTCAGGTCCGCAGAGTGTCCGCAACGGCTGGTTCAGCACTTCGCAGGTGTTGCGCAACTTGATGCCCAGCATGACCAGGTCGCCTCCGTTGACGTCCCACCGCTGACGCACCCACGACATCTTCAAACCGTTGACAATGTCTACCGCTGCCAGCACTTCTGGAAAAATCAGCGAGTTGATGCCCATCCGCTCGAAGAGCTCTTTGCGCGTTGGGTCCAGATACTCGAAGTTGTCGATGCGGGCTACCGTCTTCTTGGCTCCCAGGGCATGGGCTATCATGCATGCATTCATGTTGCGGCTCTCGTCGGGAGTGACGCCCACAAAGAGGTCGGCATTCTCCACACCAGCCTCCTTCATGGTGTTGATGCTGGCCGTACGCCCTTGCAGCGTCATGATGTCATAACGGCTGTCAAGGTCGCCCAGACGGTTAGGGTCTTCGTCAATGAGCACGCAGTCTTGATGGTCGCGCGACAGTAGTTTCGACAGGTGAGTACCCACGGCACCTGCTCCGGCAATGATAATCTTCATAGTAGTTCTTGTATGGCTCGTTTGATGCTGTCTTTGTCTATGCCCACGATGGCCTGCAGTTCGCTGACCTTGCCGTGCTCTACAAATTCATCGGGCAGTCCCAGACGTCGGATGACCGGACTGTAGCCGTGCTCGCTCATCCATTCCAGTACGGCAGAGCCCATGCCACCGCTGCGTACACCGTCCTCGATGGTGATTATCTTCTTGAAGCGACGACCCACCTCGTGCAGCAGTTCCTCGTCCAGTGGCTTCAGGAATCGCAGGTCGTAGTGGGCGATGGAGAATTTTGATCTTTGAACATTGAACTTTTGTTCGTTGTCTGAAGTCTGATGTTCGAGTTCCTCTATCGCCTCGGCAGCCGTATGGCCCATGGGGCCAATGGTCACCACTGCCACGTCCTCTCCGTCGCGCAGCTTACGTCCCTTTCCGACGGGAATCTCCTCCAGCGGACAGCGCCAGTCTACCAGCTTGCCGCGGCCTCGGGGGTAACGGATGATGAAAGGTCCCTTGTCGGGCAACTGTGCCGTGTACATCAGTCGGCGCAACTCATGCTCGTCCATGGGCGACGCAATGGTCAGATGGGGGATGGGGCGCAGGGCCGCCATGTCGAAGGCTCCATGATGTGTAGGTCCGTCTTCGCCCACCAGGCCGGCGCGATCCAGGCACAGGATGACGTTCAGCCGCAGGATGGCTACATCGTGGATGATATTGTCGTAAGCCCGTTGGGCAAAGGCACTGTATATGTTGCAGAAAGGAATCAGTCCCTCTTTGGCCATTCCTCCGGAGAATGTCACGGCGTGTCCCTCGGCAATGCCAACGTCGAAAGTGCGCTCGGGCATCTCCTTCATCATGATGCTCATCGAGCAGCCTGTGGGCATGGCTGGTGTGACGCCTACAATCTTCGGATTCTGGCGGGCCAGTTCCAACAGCGTCTCGCCAAACACATCCTGATAGCGGGGCGGGGTGTTCTCCTTCTTCCCTTTTCCCTCTTCCTGTCTCACACCAGTCTCCATGTCAAACCGCCCGGGAGCGTGCCACACGGTGACATCCTTCTCGGCAGGTGCATAGCCGTGGCCTTTCTGGGTGTGCAGGTGCAGCAGTTTGGGACCCTTCATGCTCTTCATTTGTTTCAGGATGCGTACCAATGCTTTTACGTCGTGGCCGTTGAAAGGCCCGAAGTAGCGGATGTCCATACCCTCGAAAACGTTCTGCTGGTGCGAGATGGCCGATTTCACGGCATTGGTCAGACGAATCAAGCCACGGCGGCGGTCGTCCTCCAGCAAGCCCACCTTGTGCAGCCAGCGCGAAGCCCTGAATCGCAGGGCGTTATAAGTTTCGTTGGTCGACAGCGACAGCAGATACTCCTGCATGCCTCCTACGGCACGGTCTATTGACATGTTGTTGTCGTTCAGGATAATCAGGATGTCGTTGTCCGACGAAGAGACGTTGTTCAGTCCTTCGTAGGCCAGACCGCCCGACATGGCACCGTCGCCGATGACGGCCACCACCTGTCGCTGCTTGTTCTTGTCTGCTACAGCCATGCCCAAGGCGGCCGAAATGCTGTTCGAGGCATGCCCACACATAAACGTGTCGTACTCGCTTTCCTCTGGTGACGGGAAAGGTTTCAGTCCGCCCAGTTTCCTGTTCGTGCAGAACTGTTCGCGCCGTCCAGTCAGTATCTTGTGACCGTAGGCCTGATGTCCCACGTCCCATACAATGCGGTCTTCGGGGGTATTGTAGACATAATGCAAGGCCACTGTCAGTTCCACTACACCCAGACTCGAAGCCAGATGGCCCGGGTTGACTGACAATTCCTTGACAATGTCCTCACGCAGCTCTTGGCAGAGTTGTGGCAACTGGTCGATAGCCAGTTTTCTGAGGTCTTCAGGGTATTTGATGTTTTGTAATAATTCCACTGTGAAATATATTTTGTGTGCAAAGGTACGAATAAGCGAGCACAAAACCAAAAATATTTTGAGTTTTGTCGAGCGTGAGTATTTTCGATGTAAGTCAAAGGTACGAATTAGTGAGCACAAAACCAAATTTTTTTGTTTTTTTCTTGGTTATTGCATAAATTCTTCATAACTTTGCAAGGCAATCATCATAGAGCAATAACTAAAAACGCATGACCTATATCGATATGCCTGCAGACCAGACGCGGCGCCTCTCGTTTTATCTGGCGATGGAAGAATATGTTGCACGGACAATGCCGTCTGGCGACTATTTCTTTATGTGGCAGGTGGCACCCAGCGTGATTTTCGGACGAAACCAGCAAATGGAGAGTGAGGTCAATGTGGACTACTGCAGACAGCACGGCATACAACTCTATCGCCGTAAGAGCGGAGGTGGCTGTGTCTATGCAGACGAGTCAAATGTGATGCTGTCATACGTAACGGCTGACGACCAGGTGGGCGTGGTCTTCCATCGTTTTCTGCAAATGATGCTCCTGGTGCTCAGGCAGTTGGGGGTTCAGGCAACCAGTACCAGCCATAACGATGTCATGATAGGTGACCGTAAGGTCTGTGGCACCGCTTTCTATCACTTGCCCCATCGCAGCATCGTTCATAGTACGCTGCTCTACGACACCAACATGGAGCACATGCTTCATGCCATCACCCCCAGTGCGGACAAACTTCAGAAAAAGGGCATACAGAGCGTGCGCCAACGTATTACCCTCTTGAAAGACCATGTGTCGCTGAGTCTTGAGGAAGTGAAGGCACATATCCGCCATACGCTATGTGAGGACAGCTGTCGGCTGACTTCGGACCAGGTGGCAGGCATAGAGCAAGTGGAACAGCAATATCTTGAGAACGAATTCATACACTTATTATAATTACATGGAACAAACTAACAAATTGCAATGTCACACTCTGACTAACGGTCAGAGAAAGACTTGTCTTTATGACAAACATGTAGCCCTGGGGGCCCAGATGTCGCCCTTCGGAGGCTTTATCATGCCTATTCAGTACTCAAACATCGTCGACGAGCATCATGCCGTACGTCAGTCATGTGGTGTCTTTGATGTCAGCCACATGGGCGAGGTGCTTATTACAGGGGTCGATGCCGAGCGTTATGTCAACCATATTTTCACCAATGACGTGCGAGACATGCCCGTGGGAAAGATTCTCTACGGCATGATGTGCTACGAAGATGGTGGTGTGGTGGATGACCTGTTGATATATAAGATGGCTGCAGACCGCTTCTTCTTGGTCATCAACGCTGCCAATATTGACAAGGACTGGGCCTGGATACAAGAGCAGGCGGTAGGCTTTGACGTCTGTTTAGAGCATCAGAGCGACTTGTATGGCGAATTGGCTGTGCAGGGACCACAGGCTGAAAAGGTGATGGAAGAAGTCTTAGGACTTGCGTGCAAGGAGTTGTCATTCTATACCTTTAAGACCATACCTTCCACACTTCTCCCTCCTCCCTCTACCCTGATAGTCAGCCGTACGGGCTATACGGGTGAAGATGGTTTTGAGATTTACGCCACCCCTCAGTATATCAATGACTGCTGGGACAAACTGATGGCTGCAGGCGTGAAGCCCTGTGGACTGGGGTGCCGTGACACGCTGCGATTCGAGGTTGGTCTGCCTCTCTATGGCGATGAGTTGTCTGCTGACATCACCCCCATCATGGCTGGACTGGGCATCTTTGTCAAGCTGGACAAGCCGTCATTCATCGGACGTGATGCCTTGGCCCGACAAAAAGCAGAAGGCCCGCAGAGGAAACTGGTAGGCATCGAGTTGCAGGACAAGGCTATTCCACGTCACGGATATGCAGTACTGAAGGACGGACAGCCCATAGGTGAAGTGACTACAGGCTACCACACCATCTCTACGGATAAGAGTGTCTGCATGGCACTCATTGACGCCTCTTGTGCTGCCTTGGGAACGGAGGTGGAGATACAAATTCGCAAGAAGACTTTCCCGGGAGTGGTCTGCAAAAAGCGTTTCTATGACAAGCACTATAAGAAATAACAACATCAAGTAATAACTAAAAACAATCAGAATTATGGCAAAAGTATTGGAAGGACTCTATTACAGCGAGTCGCATGAGTATGTAAAGGTAGTGGGTGACTATGGTTATATTGGCATCACAGACTATGCCCAGCATGCTTTGGGCAATGTGGTGTATGTAGACATGCCCGATGTAGACGACGAGGTTACGGCTGGCGAAGAGTTTGGTGCCGTGGAGAGTGTGAAGGCTGCTTCAGACTTGATTTCACCGGTGACTGGTGTGGTGATGGAGGTGAACGAGGCTTTGGAAGACCAGCCGGAACTGATCAATAGCGATGCCTACGAGAACTGGATTATCAAGGTGACTATTGCTGACGCTTCAGAGTTGGACAACCTGATGGACGCCAAGGCATACGCTGCTTTTTGTGAGAAATAATGTTCAAAGTTCAATGTATAAGTATTTTCCCCATACCGAGGCGGATTTGAAGGCGATGCTGGAGAAAGTCGGGTGCAAGAGCCTGGACGATCTCTATGCCCAGATACCTGAGGATATCCGCTTTCGTGGTGACTATGACATACCCTTGAGTGCCAGCGAACAGGAGGTGCGACAGGCTTTCCAGCTGTTAGGCTCTAAAAACCACCAGCTCGTGTGCTTTGCCGGCTTGGGTGCCTACGACCACTATACCCCCAGCGTGATTCCTCATCTGTTGTCACGCTCGGAATTCCTGACCAGTTACACACCATATCAGGCGGAGATCTCACAGGGTACGCTGCACTATATTTTTGAGTATCAGTCCATGATGGCTGAACTGACAGGCATGGATGTTTCCAATGCCTCCATGTACGACGGTGCTACGGCTACGGCAGAGGCCATGATGATGGCTGTGGCTGCAGGCAAAAAGGTTAACAAGGTGCTGGTGTCTGGATGTTTGAATCCGAATACCTTTGACGTGCTGAAAACCTATGCTCTGCACCAAGGTATAGAACTGGAAGTACTGCCGATTCGTGAAGGGTCCACCAGTCTGGATGACGTAAAGGCACGTCTGGCAGAAGGTGGCGTGGCCGGAGTCATCGTACAGCAGCCCAATGTCTATGGCATTGTGGAAGACTTTACAGGCTTTGCTGACGCCTGCCACGAGCAGAAGGCATTGCTGGTGGTGGATAGTGTGGCAGCAGACCTTGCCGTGCTGAAGACACCGGGCGAGTGGGGAGCAGACATCGCTGTCGGCGACGGACAGTCGCTGGGTATTCCCCTGTCGTTTGGAGGCCCCTATGTGGGCTATATGTGCTGCACGGAAAAGTTGATCCGCAAGATGCCGGGACGCATTGTCGGCAAGACGGTCGACAATCGGGGCCAGCGTGCTTTCGTGTTGACGTTACAGGCCCGCGAACAGCATATCCGTCGTCAGAAGGCTACTTCCAACATCTGCTCTAACCAGTCGCTGATGGCGCTCTTCGTGACCATGTATATGGCCTTGATGGGCCGCGAGGGTGTGAAGGAGGCGGCTGAGCGTTCTTATGCGGCTGCCCACTACCTGTGTGACGAACTGCAGAAGACAGGACGTTTCCAGTTGGTTTACCAGAAACCGTTTTTCAACGAGTTCTATGTGAAGTACGACGGTGATGTCGATACACTCTATCAGCGTTTTGTCCACGCTGGCATATTGGGTGGCATCCGCTTGGATGAAGGTATTCTCTTTGCGGTCACCGAGAAGCGCACCAAGGAAGAAATTGATAACCTCATAAAAGTAGCAGCCCTATGAACAACAGATTGTACGGAAACCTGATTTTCGAACTCTCCCATGAGGGCCGTCGGGGCTACAGCCTGCCTCGCAATAAGTTCAGTCAGTACGAAGTTCCTGCAGAACTGCGCCGTAAGGAAGACGCACAATTGCCAGAGTGTGACGAACTGACCGTAGTCCGTCACTATACTAACCTGTCACAGAATAACTTTGGTGTAGACAGCGGTTTCTATCCGTTGGGTTCTTGTACCATGAAGTACAATCCCAAGATCAACGAGGAAATGGCTGCCCTTCCTGAGTTTCAGAACCTGCATCCTTTGCAGCCTGCCACTACCACCGAGGGCGCACAGGCTGCTATTGTGATGTTGGAGAAGATGCTTTGTGCATTGACGGGCTTGGCTCATTTCACCTTCAAACCCTATGCCGGAGCCCATGGTGAGTTGACAGGCTTGATGGTCATTGACAACTACCATCGCTCGCGCCAGGACATGCAGCGCAAGAAGGTGATCGTACCCGACTCAGCTCATGGTACCAATCCTGCTTCAGCTGCCGTCTGTGGCTTGGAAATCCTGGAGGTAAAGAGCGGTGCCGACGGTCTGGTGGATCTGGAAGACCTTCGCCGCCTCTGTTTTGAATGCGGCGACTGCATCGCAGCCATGATGATGACCAATCCTAATACGCTGGGACTCTTCGAACGGCAGATTCCTGAAATTGCCAAGCTGATTCACGGATGTGGTGGACTGATGTACTACGATGGAGCCAATTTGAATCCCATGCTGGGTGCTTGTCGTCCAGGAGATATGGGTTTCGACGTGATGCACATCAATCTGCACAAGACATTCTCGACGCCTCATGGCGGCGGTGGTCCGGGCAGCGGTCCCGTCGGCGTGCGTGAGGGATTGCAGCAGTTCTTCCCGAAAGTGTCTCCCTATCATGGCAACTTTGCTGTCATGCTGCGTGCCTTGGCATATATCCTGACCTTGGGCCGTGACCATGTAAAGGAGGTGGGCCCCTTGGCTACACTCAACGCCAACTATATCAAGGAGTCGCTGAAGGATGTCTATGAACTGCCTATTGACGGACTTTGCTGCCATGAGTTCGTGTTTGACGGTCTGAAAGACATTGCAACGCCACACTCAGACCAGCGGTCAGAGAAATCAACGGGTGTCACCACGATGGACGTGGCCAAACGCCTGTTGGATTATGGCTATCATGCACCGACCATCTACTTCCCGCTGTTGTTCCACGAGAGTCTGATGGTAGAACCTACGGAGAACGAGTCATTGGAAACGCTGGACGGCTTCATCAGT
>JAEEGL010101958.1_pt1 | contig 11536 bp, 6 predicted proteins | sample 9134231 | NCBI WGS metagenome assembly JAEEGL01 (sample SAMN16246548, study PRJNA631951) | gut metagenome | biome: gut microbiome; feature: rumen; material: fiber-attached | host: Bos | place: Iran: Karaj | collected 2018-10 | reverse complement strand
CCTCATCAGGAAATAAAACAAGAGGTTGAGCCTGAAATTACAGAAAAACCTGAAATAAAAACAGAAGAACAAATAAACGAAACAGTTGTTACAGAAAAAGAGCCTGCTGAAACTGTAAAAACACCTGAAAAGACAGAGGTTGAAGCCCCTGCAGAAGTTAAGACTAAACCAAAAGAAGAAGCACCTGTTCAGGAAACTAAAACAGAGGCGGAAGTACCAAAAACAGAAATAAAGGCTAAACAGCCAAAAGAAGAAATAAAACCTGAAACAAAATCAGAAGAATTACACGCACCAAAAACAAGACCTGTAAGACCACAAGGCTTGTCACAGGCTATGAATACCGCCCTTGATTTTGGAGAAGATTTAACAGATTTAGTGAACGGCAAAAATGCTACACCTGAAGAAATCCAAAAATTAGTCCAAAAACATTTTAAAAACGATAATATTCACATCCATGGGATGAGTGAATACGACGGAATGGGAATTAATGCAAAAGGAAAAGCCGCAACAACAAGACCATTCTTTAACGAAAACGGTAAACTGGAAAAAATTGATATATATGTACCTGATTTAGACTATGGTGATTCTAATGCAGTAATGGAATTTATATCAAAAACAACCCACGAAATGACTCACGTTTCTCAATTTATAGCAAAAGACGGTTCTAATGCAGAATGTCTGAAACCAACAATGGAGGGCAGATGTCTTAACTATATACAAAAAGTTATTACAGACAGATATACGGACAAACTCCCTGTGGATATGTTAAAATCACTCTTTAAAGAGGAGGGATTTGTACCAAAAACTGCAGAAGATGTAAATAAATTCTTTGACAGACCAAACTCTGATTTATCATTAGAAAAAATCGGAGAGGTTACAAAACTCGGTACAGACGAAGCAAGCAGAAAACAAAACGTAAATATAATTTTTGATGTTCTGTTCGATCCTATGATGGAGCAAATGGCACCAAGAGATCCTAATGTTCAGTCATTGATTAGAAAACATGGCGGTTATGAGGGATTTAAAGCGGAAATGAAAAGAATTTGCGCTGAAACCTTTAAAAACGAACAGGAAGCCTACAAAGCAGAAGAAATGATGCGTCAGGAATTAAGCGGTAATGTCGGGAAAGACACAAACTACGGTATTATCCACAAAATCATGGGCATCTGCGCCGATTCACTCGGGTAAATTATTGTTTATCGGGGGTAAATAGGGGTAAATATAAAAAAGAAGAACCTCTCCAACGGAGAGGTCGTAGTTGTTTAACTTTGTCTGCAAATTTACTACAAATACGGGAGAGGGTTAAATTATTAAAAACAGTGTTATTTACCCTCTCTCAAATTTCTAAATTCACTGCAAGCAGTTCATTAAGAAATTTCTCTCTCTCCAAGGAGAGATATATCTGCTTCGCAGATAAACAATAATTTACCCTCCCCTTTGAAAAACCATCATGCTTTTTGTATGATTAAATTATGAGTGGTGCATATCAAAAAACATTAAAATCATTAGAATACGATAAAGTTTTGGAAGAAATGGCAAATTACACAAGATGTCATTATTCTAAAACTCTCTGTCTTGACCTTCAGCCGTCAAAAGAGGTTTCAGAAATTCAGACTATGCTCAATTACACAAAAGAGGCTGTTACGGTTCTTGATAATGCACTTGATATTCCGATTGATTACGTAATTAACCTTGACGAAGTTGATATAAGACCTGAATTTTTTTCAGAGGACGAACTCATTGATTTTGGAAAAACCCTGCGTAGTTTCAGACTTGTAAAAGGGTTTTTAAGAGATAACACAGACCAAGCCTCAATGCTGTATAATCAGAGTTTAAAAATTTACACAAATAAAGAACTTGAGGACAGAATATCTGATACATTTGATGACAATTTCAATGTCAGACACGATGCAACCCAAACATTAAGCGGACTGTATTCTTCTTTAAGAGAAACCGAAACCTCTCTGAAAGAAACAACTACAAGATTATTAAACTCACCTGATTTTAACAAACACTTACAGGAACAAATATATACCCTGCGTGATGACAGAGTTGTTTTTCAGGTTAAGGCTTCCGCTAAAACAAAAATTCAGGGGATAGTCCACGATGCCTCTGCCACAAACAAAACTCTCTATATAGAACCGACACAGGTTATCCCTCTCAATAACAAAATAAGAGAGGTTAAAGCAAAAATTCATGGCGAAATTATATCTATTCTGACGTCTTTGAGTAAAGAGATTAAACTCAATATAGAAGAGATAAAATCAAGTATTATACTTGTAGGCGAGATAGATTTCCATTTTACAAAAGCACGTTATGCAATAAAAACAAAATCAGTCGAGCCAATATTAGAAGAAAAGAAAATAGTAAAAATAGATAATATGCGCCACCCACTGCTTATCGGCAGAGTAGAAAAACTTGTGGAAAATGATTTTATAATAGGAAAAGATTACGGCTCTGTCCTGATTACAGGCTCAAACACAGGTGGAAAAACAGTTGCACTTAAAACCATAGGACTGTTTTTACTTATGACAAAATCCGGCATGTTCTTACCTTGCGCCGAAGCACATATATACCCGTTCAAGAATGTTTTTGCAGATATAGGTGATGATCAGAATATTTTACAGAGCCTTTCAACTTTTTCGTCACACATGACAAATATAATCAATATTTTAAACCTGTCTAATTCCGACACTTTTGTATTATTAGATGAACTTTGCGCAGGAACAGACCCCGTAGAGGGTGCAGTATTAGCAGAAGTTATTCTTAAACGACTTAAAAAATTATCAACACTTTCTGTTATAACAACCCACTACGGGCAGTTAAAATCGTTGGAATATACTGATTCTTATTTCAAAAACGCCTGCGTTGAATTTGATACAGAAACTCTTTCGCCTACTTATAATTTAATTATCGGTATCCCCGGCATGAGTAATGCAATTTCTGTCAGTGCTAATTTAGGGCTTGATAAAAAGTTAGTCAAACAGGCGCAGGACATTCTCTATAACCAAAAAGATAACTCATTAGAGGTTGTGGAAAAATTACAGGACACTCACCACCAACTTGCGAAAAATCTTCAAACTGCGGAAGAAACAAGTGCGCAGGCAGAGAGTATCAAAAAGAAATACGAAAAAGAAATGACAGAGTTCAAAAAGACTAAAAACAAAACTCTTAAACATATCAAAAACAGATTTGACGGGGAATTAGACGAAGTTAAAAGAGAAATAAAAGATATTTTGACCGAGTTAAGAAAAGAAAAATCTGAAAAGATAGCAAGACGTTCATATTTAAGACTGGCTAATCTTGAACACAAGTTCAGAGGTGGTTTGAGCGAACTTGAAGAAGCAGAAAAATATGATGAAATAAACTGGGATAACGCAAGGGTAAATGATGTATTTATTGTAAAAGATATAAATCAGGAAGTTACCCTGTTATCCATGCCTGACACAAATAACAACGTATTTGTTCAAATGGGAAATATCAAAACCAAGATTAAAAAGAACAAACTTGCTGTTTACAATAAATCATTGATAAAAGCGACAATTAAAAAACCTGTGAAACCATCGACAAGTTTTGAACTAAAACGGTATTCTATGTCATCAAAACTTGATTTGAGAGGGTTTACGGTCGAAGATGCACTGGATGAGTTAGAGGCATATTTAGATAAGGCAAGTCTTGTGAACCTCACACCTGTGCAGATAATTCATGGTCATGGAACAGGTGCGTTAAAATCGGCAGTACGGGAATTTTTATCCACATCACCTTATGTTGCAAAATATAGACCCGGAGAAAACGCCGAAGGCGGTGACGGGGTAAGCATAGTTGATATAAACTAAAATCTCGCACTTTTAACGAATTTTTACCGAAGCAGTGACGGTCATGCCCGGAGTTATATCATAATCGGAATAATCCTCCACAAAAGTTATTCTTACGACAACTTTTCCGCTTGGTATTTGTGGAGTATCTTGTTTTTTATCCTGCTCCGGAGTTATCCATTCTGATTCAGGTGAGCGTTTTATATCTTCAACCACTCCTTTAAACCTGCGTGCAGGATATTTTGATATTTTAACCACAACAGGCTGACCTATTACCATAGATTCTGTCTGTACAGGATTAAATTTTGCAGTTATCCATACACGTTTAGGAATAATAGAGATTACACCCTGTCCTACATCAGCCATCTCACCAACACTAATTCTGCAGTTTGAAACAGTGCCATCTTGAGTTGCATAAATTTTTGTATAAGATAAATCCAGTTTTAGTTGCTCCACCATTGCTTCGAGTCGCTTCACATCCTGACCTAACTGAACAGGGTCTAAAACCTCCTCTTCTTCCTCACCATCTTTTTTTGGCTGGTTCGGGTTCGGCGAATTTTGAGAAGTTTGGGCTGTTTGCGGACTAGTCTGTTGAGGCTTAACCTGTTTTTTAGACTTTATATCTTTTGACAGATCTGTCAAAACACTTTTATCATATTTGAGATGAAACCCTTTATCCTCTTCAGGATCTATATCAATACCTTCTCCATATTTGCTGGAATAGTTATCAAAACTGCTGTGCGGAAATCTTATTTTATTAAGAAAAGTGCTTGTTCTTCTTGCACCTGTTTCGGGGTCATATTCAGCCATTGCAAGTTTTGTTCTTGTAACCTTCAATTCCGATTCTGTTTTTCTTAATTTTTCAACATAGGGTGAATAATCAATCTCCATCAACAAATCACCCTTTTTAACCTCAAGCCCCTCTTCAGCATATATATGAGTAACAAAACCTGAAACCCTCGGTGATATTGTCACTAATCTGCCTTCTACGGTTGCATCGGTAGTTGTTTCGTAATTTGTGGAATAAATATTTATCCCCACTACAAGCAAAGTTAAACCTAACAAAGTCAACAGTGCTTTTTTATAAAAACTCATTTCTTTATCTTCTTTTTTCAAGTGATTACCCTCTTTTCTTCTAAATATATTTTATCATATATCACAAAAGGTTAGAATAAGGTTAGTTGTTTTTCAAAATGTTTTCTGAAAAAAGATTTTCTGTGATATTTAGTTAACCCGTATTTATCAACCGCATCAAGATGTTCTTTTGTCATATAACCTGCGTTTTGCTTCCAGTTATATTGAGGGAACTCTTTATCAAGTTCAAGCATATACCTGTCACGTGAAACTTTTGCCAAAATACTCGCACCCGCTATTGAGGCAGATTTCCCATCTCCTTTTACTATATACTGTTGCGGATAATCAAAATTTCTTATTAATCTGTTCCCGTCAACAATTACTAAAATATTATCCTTGTTTATACCGGATATAACGCCTTCGCATGCCAGTTTCATTGCCTTTAATGAACATGCCAGAATATTTGTTTCTTCTATTTCTTCCACTTCAATACATACAGTATGATTAATTGATTCATTTTTAACAAAATCGTAGAGATATTCTCTTTTTTTAGCGGAAACCTGTTTAGAATCATTTAATATGCTCAATTCATCAATAATTTTCGGGGTAATCTTTTCAAAATAAACTGCGCTTGCAAAAACTCCGCCTGCCCCCGGGCCTCTGCCTGCCTCGTCAGTCCCTATAATATTTTTTTTAAACGATTTATCAAAATCAAATAATTTTTTAGAAGATGCTTCTTTCATTCCTCAATTTTATCATAATAAGAAAAAACTAACCTTAAAAATTATACAGTTCGGTAAAACTATATTTAAACATCTAATGTATTATTTCAATATATCTGACGTATAATTAAAAAAGGAGAATGTATGTATTGTAAAGAAAAACTATCACCTGATATATTGGCAGAAACCTTCCAAAAAGGCTGCAAAACTGATGAGTTGATAGGGTTGGAATATGAGCGTTTGCCCGTAAACAAATATACAAAACTAACGACCTCATATTATGGTGAATTTGGAGTTTGCGAGATACTCAAAGAGTTTGCAAAAACAGATAATTGGGATTACATACTGGATGAAACAGAGATTATCGGGCTAAAAAAATTACACGACACCATTACACTGGAACCGGGGTCACAGGTGGAATTGAGCATAGAACCACAAAAAACAGTTTCAGACGTTAAGTCTAAAATTGATGCCCTGAATGAAAATTTAAAAACAACTTTTGAAAAATATGACGTTGAACTCTTAAATTACGGTGTTTATCCAAAAACGACTTATAAAAATATAAAACTTATCCCCAAAAAAAGATATAAGTTCATGGCAAACTATCTATGGGGAATATTATCAGACGTAATGATGAGAGAAACCGCAGGGATACAGGTCGGGATAGACTTTAAAGATGAAGAAGATGCTATCAGAAAATTCAACCTTGCAAATAAATTATCCCCGTTTATTACGGCAATGTATGCAAATTCAAAGATGAGAGGCGGAGTTGACACAGGCTACAAAAGTTTCAGGGCTTTGGCATGGCTCAATACCGACAACGAAAGATGCGGGTTTGCAACAAAGTTCAAACAAAATATGAACTTTAAAGATTATGTTAAAACCCTGCTCGAAGTTCCTATGATTTATATTATAAGGAATAACAAATACATCCACATTGACGGAAAAATAAATTTCAGACAGTTTATTAATAACGGATATGAAGGCTACGATGCGGAAATGGAAGATTTTAATCTGCACGCTAACCTCTTTTTCCCTGAAATCAGATTAAGAAACTTTATTGAGATAAGAAACCACGACTGTGTTGATGAAAAATATATGTATTCACTCCTCTCGTTCTATAAAGGTATTTTCTATAATACAGATGCCCTGACTGAAACAGAAGAGTTTTTAAAGAACTTTACAATAAACGATATTGCAGAGTTCAGGTACAATGTTCCACGCTTTGCACTTGATACAAAAGTAAAAGGCAGATACATAAAAGACATCACCAAAGAATTATTAAATATATCGAAAACCTCACTAAAATCGTGCAAAGATAACGATGTTAATTATCTGACACCGATTATCGAACTTAACGGCAAAAACCTTACTCCTTGTGATATATCATAATTTAAAGCAAAAAAAAAGCCTTTCGCAAGGAAGGCTAAATCTAGAATTAGGAAGGGAATTAGGGTATATAGGTTAAAATAAATTTGTGTGTCTTTTAAAACTTTGTTTCTGTAGCGATTTATTTTGCTCTCTTATGTATCGCTTACATATATATAAAGTATATACAAAATGCCCAATTTCAAAGAGCATATTTTTTGTTACAAAACTTAATAAACATGGCTAAAACAAAGATATAGCCTGATTATCACATTAGGATTACAGTTTTCCGGATATATTTACTAATCAGACAGAGTGCTTCTGTCACGTTTTTTAGGGAGTTCAAACGTATTCGTTCTGTCATCTTCTGTACCATAAAGCATATTTGCACCCATACATTTATTTTTAGCCTGTTGCTGAAGTGATTTCAGGTTAGTTTCTTTCAGATAAACATCTACAAACACCTTATTCATACGGGGGGAAATATTTATTATCCTGAAAGCATTTGGATAAGAGGCGAGTGACGGAGTATTTATATAAAGTATGTTATGCTCCTGAAAGATTTTTGTTGCGTGATAATGACCTGAACATACAATAATCGGATTATCATATTTTTTAATCAACAGTTTAACCTCATAACTGTTTTTCAGTCTGTGGTTTTCGCTTGGGTATGGCTCAATGAGAGGGACATGGGTAAAGATTAAGACAATATCACCTCTTGAATTATCAAGTTCTTTCTTCAGCCATTCTAACTGTTCTTCAGAAACCTCTCCCTGTGAGGTCATTTTATAATCAATAATTGTATCGAGTCCGATAACCTTATACCCCTTTTTTGGCACAAAAGAATAGTATGAATTTGTAAAATTAAAATTCGGGTTATGACCGTTTAAAATATCGAAATATAATTTTTTTGTAAGGGTATTATCGTGAGCGACATCATGATTACCAAACACCACATACCAAGGTACACACAAGAAATTTGCGTATTTGATGAATGCCATAAGTTGCTCTTTTTTAGGACGGTTAATCATATCACCCGTAAACATTACAAAATCAACATTCGGGGTATTGTTAACCTGAGATATTGCATCATTCAAAATTTCGCCTGTTTTAGATAATATTTTAAACGAGGTATCATTTTCAAAATTTGAATAGTGAACATCACTTATTTGAGCAAATTTAAGGTTACTTGTACTTGCAGGACAAATCTGACCATGGATAAACACGAACAAAAACATTCCCGCAAAAATAACACAAACTAAACCAAATAGTTTTGATAAACTGTATTTAAAATTATTTTTATTCATTACTTAAATACCTGTTCCATTTCAAGTTTGGTCTGACCCGCACCCTGAATATCGTCTGTTAAATCGTATATTTTTAGTTTTTCAAGATAAAGTTCTTTAACCTTAGGATATTTTTCTATCCCCTGATTAAGCACTAATATAGCAGAATTTTTACTGTCAGAATCTAAAAATATTCCGCTTAAATCTATATAATCCTGCCATTTTGCAGGCTGAAAATCTTTTACTAAACTCATATATCTTAAATAGTTAGTATTATCTTTAAGAGTATAATATATTTGCGCTAAATTATAATAGTACAACACTCTGGTATTTGGCATAGAAATTGCTTTATTAATGTTGAGTATTGCTTTATTAAAATCATGAAGATTAAAATAGCACATGCCGATATAGTTATATATCTCTGATGAGGTATTAGAATTGATTGAACTGTTAAAAGCGTTTAAAGAATCCTGAATATCCTCACTTAAATAATTAATTCTGCCTAATTCTTCACGATATTCGTAACAATTTGAACCTAAAATTGCTTTACAAATACTAATTTTGGCTTTTTCCAAATCGTTCATATAAACAAAATTTTTAGCCATTAAGTAATAGGCAAAATCATCTTTTGGATTAATTCCCAAATAGTAATTCAAAGTTGCGTTAGAACCTGCAAAATCCATATTATCTGTTTTTAGTTTTGCTATTTTCAAATATGCAAGATTATACTTCGGATTAATTCTTATGACATCTCTGTAAGCCTGAAGCGCCTTTTGATAATCATCATTATCCTTATAAAAATCACCCAACAGTAAATAAGAACAAAAATCGTTAGAATTAAGATTTGTTGCGTTCAAAAGGGTAGAATAACATTTTTCTTTTTCTCTGGTTTGTTTATAAATTTGAGCGAGGTTATCAAGCGGAACAGTAAACGATTTATTTATGGAATTAGATTTTATAAAAGCCGTTTTAGCCTCATCTAATTTGCCCTCTGCCCAATAAACAAGCCCAAGAGTATTATATGCTCTGAAATTATTAGGATGTGACTGAACAGCATTTTTAAAATTTTCTTCAGCAGTCACATAATCTTTTGCCCTGTAACATTTCATCCCCTGCTGATAAAAAATGTCTGAAGAAGAATTTCCGCAGGCAACGTACGGCACATCAAAAATCAGAGGCTTGTCAATATCAGGAAAACTCTTTGAAAATGTAGGCGGGGTAAGAGTAATTTTAAAATTAAGAGCCTGCGGGTTATTTTTTTCTATTGCAAGAATTTGGTTAATATATTCCATTGCTTTTTGAGTATTGCCCTCTTTGTAATAATTTTGAGCAATATCAAAATAATCGTCTGTCAAATCATTTGCCGGACAAGACAACGAAACAGCGGACAACACAGCCCCAAATAATAAAATACTCTTCATTAAGCGCTTCATATATTTGATTATACTACAACTTTTATTTAACTCAAATTTGTTAAGAGGGGTAAATTATTGTTCAGCGGTTTCACCGCTAAACAATAATTTACCTATGTAACTATTTCAACAGAATAGTGACAAAAATTTCATGCTTATTATACAATATAGTTATGAAGACAAAATCACTAATCATCGGATGTTTAATAGCAATGAGTTTGACTGCAGGCATGACCACAGAGGTTTATGCAGGATTTCAGGAGCACTACACTCTTGCGCAACAACACTTTTTTAATGCTCGGTATTCGAGCGCAATAGATGAGTTTAAAAAATCACTCATGATTAATTTTATGGATAATGCCGCAAGAATAGGGCTTGTAAACTCATATATTGCAAGAGGTTCATATATAGCAAACTATGAGCATAATTATCGTGCGGCAGCAGACGATTTCAGGAGTGCAATTTTTTACCTTAAATATTATGTAGATAAAGATGTTGCAATGAACTCTTTTAGTTCAATATCCTCCACTGCAAACAGTCTGCACTATTGCGAAAAACAGTATGGCGCTTTAAATTCTGCCGAGGCTCATTATAAATTAGCGGAAGAACTCAACACTGCAGGTAATTTCCCTGCCTCTATGTACGAATATGAGCAGGTCGTTAATATTGACAGATACAGAAAAACTGCACTTTTAAGAATTGCATCAATGATGAAATCTATCAATAACCTGATTAAATCAGCAGAATATTACAAAATGGCAGTTGAATTTGATCCAAACGATATTTCTGCAAGAATGAGATACGCAAACGTATTGGACAAAATGGGTAATACAGGCGAAGCATCAGTGCAATATAACTATGTTCTTTCCCATTGTGAAGATTCACAGGATATAATGTTTGATTTAGAACGAATTTATCAAAAAAAACTTGCCGAATCACCAAACAATGCCGAACTGCTTGCCGACATTGGTGCTATTAAACAAAGACAAGACAAATATGAAGAGGCTTATAACTACTACAAACAGGCTTTGTCTAAACCGTCAAGAGATGAAAAAACTAATCTCAATACCCAAATAAACCTTGCTACATTATTACAGGCACAAGGCAGTTATGACAAGGCGATTGAGGCTTACAAAAATATTTTATTATTACATCCTAATAATTATCTTGCTAACTTGTATCTGGCTCAATGCTATGAGGCTAAACCTGAAACTCACAAATTAGCACTTGAGCAATACAAAAAGTTAAGACAATTAAAACCTGAAGACTCAAACGAATTTGCGTCAAAAATAAGTGAACTCACAAAATCTACTATGACAGCAGACGAAATATATGACTACGTAAGATCATATACAAACCCTGACAAATATTATGTTGACGAGTTATATAACAAAGCGTTAGAGTCACACAACAAACAAGATTATCAAACCGCAATAAAATATTACACTCTGGTTATGCAGGTTGACCCTGAAAGAGAAGGGGTATATGAAAACCTCGCACTTTGTTATGCACAAAGAAAAGATTATTCAAAATCACAGGAATTACTCTCTATTGCAAAAGAAAAATTCCCAAATAACGAATCTATTTCTAAATTAATAAATGATGTTAATGCTGATTTAGATGCAGAAAACCTTGACAGTGCCTACAAAGCATACAACGCAGGTAATTATGAAAAAGCCATTGAGTTATACAACAAGTTACCTGAAACAAATGACACATTATTAGGTCTTGCAAGTGCATATCAGGGCTTAAAACAAGATGACAAAGCAATAGAATACTATAAAAAGGCTCTTGCAAAATCTCCGAATAATTCTGATTTGGCTTATAGCATAGGTGCAATGTATGCTAATATGCAAAAT
>JAEEGL014360219.1_pt1 | contig 11537 bp, 9 predicted proteins | sample 9134231 | NCBI WGS metagenome assembly JAEEGL01 (sample SAMN16246548, study PRJNA631951) | gut metagenome | biome: gut microbiome; feature: rumen; material: fiber-attached | host: Bos | place: Iran: Karaj | collected 2018-10 | reverse complement strand
TTTAAATCCAGCACAGAGGCTGATAAATAAACATCGTTATTTCTTTCTTCCATATTACCACCTTACCACTTCTTTTGTTCTTTTAAAGCATTATAAAATTTACAATATCTATCGTATCTACCTTGGTCAATCTTTTTATCTTCAACCGCCTGTTTAATTCCACATTTTGGCTCTTTGATGTGTGAACATCCTCTAAACTCACAATCAGAAATATATGGAACAAAGTCAGGATAGCTCTTATCTAAATCATTTGCATTTATCTCTTTCATCTCATAAGTTGAAAAACCAGGAGTATCGGCAATATAAGTGCCTTCAGAAATTTTGTATAGTTCAACAAATTTTGTAGTATGCTTTCCATGCTCTGTTTTTTCGGATGTTTCGCCTTCTTCAGTAACTTCTGTTTTAAAAATATCATTTGTAAGAGCAGATTTTCCTACTCCTGAATTACCTGTAAATGCAGTGATTTTATTTGTCAAAAAGACTGCTAACTTCTCAATACCAATAGCATTTTTAGCATCAGTTGTAACGATTTGGTATCCAATTTTTTCATAAGTTTTTATTATATCATCATAATCTTGAGATAAATCGATTTTATTAATACAAATAATTGGAACAACATCATTCTTTTCAGCCATGATTAATTGCTTGTCTAAAAGCTCTAAGTCTGGCTTTGGATTAGTTGTAGCAACTACGATTACAAGTTGGTCAATATTGGCAACTGGTGGTCTAATGAATTCATTTTTACGAGGATATATTTTTTCAATTACCTCACCATTAACTTCAACTAGGTCACCAACTACTATGTTACTCTTTTTAAATTTGAAAAGGCCTTTTGCTTTGTAGTCATTTGTAGATAAGCCCGTATCAACTTTATATAAATCTGAATTAATTTTAATTACTCGGCCTTTAATTTTTATCACTTCTTTCTTTGTGGCGGCACATAAAGGCCGCCACTACAATTAACCAACTAACATTTCTGAATCTAATTTATCATCAATATAAACTCTAATCATACCTGTAGCATCACCTGGATAAGGAACTTCGATAATTCCTTCATCTCTATTATGTGTGCCTTCATAAATATTTGTTCTTCCTTTGATATCTCCGTTTAAAGTAACTTTAACTTTAAATGTTTTTTGTGCACCTTTACCTTTAACATTAATCTTTAATATTTTATCTGGTACTACTTCTGGCTCTGGTGTAGGAGTAGGTGTTGGGGTTGGTGCAGGAGTAGCAGTTGGAGCAGTTGATGGTGTAGGTTCACTAGGTTTTGATTCCTCTGGATTTTCTTCCTCTTTAGTTAATCTATTGATTACTAATACAATTACTGTTCCTTCTTCAACCTTTGCTTCTGGTTCAAATGATTGACTTACGATTTTTCCATCAGGGAATTCTTTGCTTTCGATGTAGTTAACTTCAACTTCTAATCCTAATTCTTTAAGAACTTGTATTGCTTGAGCTTCATTATAGTCTGATAAATCAGGCATATAAACTCTTTCATCATGAGGTCCTTTGCTAACATATACTGTAACTTTTGTGCCTGTATTTGTTTCTGTGTCAGCAGCAGGTTCTTGTCTAATAATTTTATCTTTTTCTACTTCTTCGCTTTCCTCTTCTTCTATAACAAGTTCTAGATTAAACATCTTTAATTTTGCTTGAGCAGCTACTACTGAATTACCAACAACATCTGGAACATTAACTTTCTTTGGTCCTGAGCTTAGACTAACTGTAACTGTAGTGCCTTTTGATAGTTTTTCTCCCGAAGCATATCTTTGCTTTGCGACATATTCTTTAGGTAAATCGCTATCTACAAAACCATTAACTTCCATTTTAAATCCTTTTGCTTCTAATAGTTTTTGTGCTGTATTTTGATCATATCCAATAACACCTGGTACAGTCTCGGAATCTTCTGGTTCCATAATCTTTTCAAAAACATAGTAACCAATACCTACTGCTGCAGCAAAAATTGCAATCATAAGAATAAGTCTAATTAATGCAACAACAATTGGATTATATTTCTTTTTATTGTTCTTTTTCTTAATAGTATCTTTTTCGTTCATTTTACCTCCAACATTTCTCTTTTGATTAATAGTTGAACTATTTATTGAAGACGTTGAAGAAATTGGTGTAACTCTTTGAGTTGTAAATAATTGCTCACCATTTGCTCCAACAGCTAATGTAGTAGGATCTCTTAAAACTTTTTGTAAGTCTTTGTACATATCACTGGCTGATAAATACCTTGAACTAACTTCTTTTTCCATTGCTTTTTTAATAATACTGTTTAATCCTTCTGGTATAGAAGGTTCTAATGTTTTGGCATCAGTAGGTTCTTCTTTAAGATGTTTCATTGCAATTGAAACAGCGCTATCACCATCAAATGGAAGCTTACCAGTACACATTTCATAAAGTACAACACCTAATGAATATATATCTGATTTTTCATCTGTATAACCACCTCTAGCATGCTCTGGTGAAAAATAATGAACGCTTCCAAGTGAACTTGATTTAGCATTTATTGTGCTAGAAGAAGCAGCTTTAGCAATTCCAAAATCTGTAATCTTAGCAATGCCTTCTTTTGTGATTATAATGTTATGCGGTTTTATATCTCTATGAATGATGTGATTTTTATGTGCTGTTGAAAGTCCTGAAGCAATTTGTGAAGCAATCTCAACACTCTTTTTCCAATCTAAAGCACCTTCGCTACTAATTATTTCTTTAAGTGTTTTTCCTTCAATAAGTTCCATAACGATGTAATGAATATCACCTTCATGAGAAACATCGTAAATTGAAACTATATTAGGATGTGATAATGATGCAGCAGATTGTGCCTCGATTTGAAATCTTTTGATAAATTCTTGGTCATTAGCAAACTCGTCTTTTAGGACTTTAACAGCAACGTTTCTGCCAAGAGTCTTATCTTTGGCCTTATAAACAGTAGCCATACCTCCAACTCCGACGCGTTCTAAAACCTCATATCTATTTCCTAGTACTTTACCAACTAGTTCCATATTAGTACCCCCAAAAAGTTTTAATTTGAAATAATAATTGCACTAACGTTATCTAAGCCACCATTACGATTAGCCTTGTCTATAAGCTTTTTGCAGGCTACATTAACGTCATACATGTTTTGCATTATTATTTCATAAATATATTTATCATCAACCATATTTGTAAGTCCGTCTGAACAAATAAGAATGATGTCACCTTTTACAAATCCTTTAGTAATTACGTCTGGCTTGATATCTTCATCTCCGCCAATTGCTTTTAATAATATATTTTTCTGCGGATGAGATTTAGCCTCTTCTTGTGAAATCGTACCCTGCTTAACAAGTTCTTGTACGTATGAGTGATCTTTTGTTATTTGTCTAAATATATTTTGTCTTAATCTATAAACTCTACTATCTCCTACGTGGCCAATATGAATTCTGCCTCGATATATTAAAACCACAATTAGAGTGGTGCCCATTCCTTTGTAATCCGGATTATTTTTTGCAAGCTCAATTACTTTTTTATTGGCTTCAATAATGGAATCTCTAATAATTCGTTCTAGTTCTTCTTTATTTCTTTCTATTTCTATAAAATGAGATCTGATATAGTCTCTAACAAATTTTGTGGCAGTTTTACTAGCTACTTCACCAGCATTTGCTCCGCCCATTCCGTCAGCAAGAATAAATAATTTTATCCCTTCTTTTTCGTTTGGCAAGCTGATGAAGTCTTCGTTAGTTTCTCGCTTAAGACCTATATCCGTAAGTCCACAAAAACGCACTAAAATCTCACCTCCAACTTTTTACTTCTTATCAAATTTCTACTCAATAATTATATAGTTTTTAAACTTTTATGTCAAAGTTTGTTCTTCCCTAGTTTTTCTTACAAGTTGGCCACATGCTGCACTAATGTCCGAGCCCAATTCTCTTCTTACAGTAGCCACTATTCCTTTTTCATTTAATGTATCTCTAAATTTTAAAATTTTTTCTGTAGAACTTTTTTCATAAATTCCGTCTTTTATTTTATTAATTGGAATTAAATTTACATGGCATAACATTCCCTTTAAAAGTTTAGCTAAATGAAGTGCATCTTCGGTTGAATCATTTACACCATCTACTAATGCATACTCAAATGTAATTCTTCTATTTGTTTTTGAAATGTAGTATTTGCAAGCATCGATTAGTTCACTAATTTTATAAGCATTATTAATTGGCATCATTTTTGAACGAACTTCGTCTCTACTACTATGAAGTGAAATGCAAAGGTTGCATTGAAGCTCTATTTCATCTGCAAGTTGTTTAATCTTTGGGACAAGGCCACAAGTTGAAATGCTAATGTGTCTTGCACCGATGTTTAACCCTTTAGGATCATTTATTAAACTAATTGCTTTTAAAACGTTATCATAATTATCTAGAGGCTCACCAATGCCCATGAATACTACGTTTGAAATTTTTTCTCCACTTAGTTTTTCAATTTGAATTATTTGAGATACAATTTCTCCAGCAGTTAAGCTTCTTTCAAAACCTATCTTTGCTGAGGCGCAGAATGTGCACCCCATCTTACAGCCAACTTGATTTGATACACATGCGCAATTACCATATTTGTACTTCATTTTTACGCTTTCAATGCAATTACCATCATTTAACCTAAATAGATATTTAACTGTGCCATCTTGAGACTCAAGTGAATCTTGAAGTTCAAGATTTTTTACGTAGTAGTTTTGCTTTAATTTCTCTATTAGGTCTTTTGATAAATCTGTCATTTCATCAAAAGAATCAACGCCTCTAAATAGCCACGCAAAAATCTGAGTTGCTCTAAACTTTTTCTCTCCTATAGATAGCATCTCTTGCTCTAATTCACTTTTGGTAAAATCGCGAATGTTTTTCAAAATTTCATCTCCGTTCAAAAATTTTAGATACTTTAATGCATTATTTGTGCCATATAATAATCAAATTTTATAGCTTGGATTAACAATGGCAAAAACATGACTTCGAAATCGAAGTAATGTTTTTGCACCAGAGTTACTCACAATAAAGTCTTTAAGAATTCTAACGTGGTTATTTCCTAGGCACAAGTATAACTTCGACCTCGAAGTTATACTTGTGCAATAGAAAAATCCAAGCTATAAAATTGTTAGTTCGAGTTGGCACAAATAATGCTTTAATGTTTTGAAAGTTTTGCTATGTAGAATCCATCAGTGTTGTTGACGTTGGGGTACAATTTTATTTCTTCGATTAGGGCGTACTCATGATGCTTTTCCAAAAACCTTTTGATTTGTCTTTCATTTTCATCCTTAAAAACTGTGCAAGTACTATATACAAGAGTGCCTCCAGTTTTTAAGTATTGTGCACCACACTCCAAGATTTGTTCTTGAATAACCTGTAATTCTTCTAAATCCTCTTCTTGACGTGTCCATTTAATATCTGGCTTTTTTCTAATAACGCCAATTCCGCTACATGGAACATCTAGTAAGACTCTATCATAGCGTTCTCTTAAAGCGGATTCATATTTTGTAGCATCGTGAAGACTAGCGTTTATGTTTGAAATTCCTAACTTTTGTGAAAGCTCTTTTACAAGTTCAACTCTATGTTCATGTATGTCCCAAGCATCAACTCTACCTGTATCATGCATTAGCGTAGCTATATAAGTTGTTTTTCCTCCAGGACTGCTGCAAGCATCTAATACATGCTCTCCATCTTGAGGGTCAAGTTTTAAACAAGCAAGTTGTGCCGCTTCATCTTGCACAACAAAAAATCCATCATCAAATGTGCTTAGTTTATCTACAATAATGCTATCTGGAAGATTACCTTCTTTAGCATCTATCCCTTTAAGAATTAATAGTTTTAATAAATCTTCTCTGTTAGTCTTTAAAGTGTTTGTTCTAATTGTCATTCCTGGATTTTCGTTATTAGCATTTAGTAAAGCTACAACAAATTCTTTATCATAATCTGCTAATAGCTTTTTTACCATCCACAAAGGATGTGATGTTAAAATCGATATTTTTTCTTCTTCAGTATATTCTTTTTGTTCTAATGATTGCTTTAATTTTTCTACTTCATCTTTTGAAATCTTTCTTAAAATTGCATTTACAAAACCACTTGAAACTGAGTGTCCGTACCTTTTTGCAAGATTTACACTTTCGTTTACGGCAGCACTTATAGGGATTTTATCCATATATGCGATTTGATAAATACCCATTCTTAAAATATTGATTATCCATGGTGAAATTTTTTTAAGTTTAATTGATGAATATGTTTTAACAATTTCATCAATTTGAAGCTTATAAGTTAACACTCCATAAACAATCGACGAAGCAAGTGCTCTATCGAGTTTGGAAAGATCAGAATGGTTTAATTCCTTATCTAAAGTAATATTCGAATAGCCTTCTCCAACTTCAATTTTGTACAAAACATTTAGTGCAAGCTCTCTTGCGTTGGTCAATAATCTCTCCTCCTTAACTTTTGGGGACACGTTCCGAAAGTTCGTTAACTTTTGGGACGTGTCCCCAAAAGTTAACTCAAAGTTTAAAGGCGGGCTTAAAATTGCCCGCCCCTTTGATTTTACTTTAAATCCTTAACTCTCTTTTTGGTTAATCCAAAATAGTATCTAATTGCTTCAACAATCCTATCGCAAGCATTTCCATCTCCATAAGGATTAGCGGCTTTACTCATCTTGTTATATTCAAAACTATCTGTAAGAAGTTTTGTTGCTTCTCTAATAATGGTTTCTTTATCTGTTCCAACTACTTTAACAGTACCTGCTACAACAGCTTCTGGGCGTTCTGTTTCGTTTCTTAAAACTAGTACTGGTTTTCCAAGTGAAGGTGCTTCTTCTTGAATTCCACCAGAGTCTGTTAAAACAATAGTGCTCTTGTTGATTAAATTATGTGTAGTAATAACATCTAGAGGTTCAATCAAATGAACATTTGGAATATTATCCAAAACTTCGTGTGCAACTTCTTGAACCGCTGGGTTTAGGTGAACCGGATAAATAACTTCAACATCTTCCATTGTGGTAGCAATTTCTTTAACTGCTTCACAAATATCGTGAAGTGGTTTTCCTAAGTTTTCTCTTCTATGCGCTGTCATAAATATAATCTTTTTACTAAAATCAATCTCTTTAAGAACAGGATGTTCAAACTTGTAATCCTCTTTAACAGTAGTTTTTAGTGCATCAATAACAGTGTTACCTGTAATAAATATCTCATCTTCTTTGACTGTTTCTTTAAGCAAATTGTTCTTGTTATTTTCAGTAGGTGCAAAGAATAAGTCTGCAATTTGAGTAACGATCTTACGATTCATTTCTTCTGGGAATGGAGAATATTTATCGTAAGTACGAAGACCAGCCTCAACGTGACCAACCTTAACCTTAGCATCAAATGCAGCTTCTGCAGCAGCTAGAGTGGTAGTTGTATCACCATGAACTAGCACAATATCTGGTCTTTCTTCTTGAATAATATCATAAACACCATTCAAAACAGCTGACGTAATATGTGTAAGTGTTTGTTTTGCTTTCATGATGTTTAAATCATAATCTGGTTTAATATTAAATGCTTCAAGTACTTGATCAAGCATTTCTCTATGTTGAGCGGTAACAACAACAATTGTATGAATGTCATCACGCTTTTTAAGTTCTAGTATTAGTGGGCACATTTTAATAGCTTCTGGTCTTGTTCCAAAAACAAGCATAACTCTAAGTTTTCCGCCATCAGCTAGGTTTTTAACAGGCTCTTTTGGCAAGCCTTTTCTGTGACCAATTTGAATATTTCTTGTTTCTAAAATTGCTAAAATCGCAACTATAACTACAAATCCAATTGCTTTCCAAATTGAGCTTTCCATTAATACAATAGCAAATATACCAAACATTGCAGCAATTGCATAAAGTACTAAAACAGCTTGTCTTTGTGAAAGTCCTAAATCAATTAATCTATGATGAAGATGTCCCCTATCTGCTTGCATTATTGATTTACCAGATAGGATTCTTCTTGCAATTGCAAATAATGTATCAAATATTGGAAGTGCAAGTACTACTACAGGAAGAATAATTGCCATAAACGTATATGTCTTAGCCATTCCCAACATTGAGACTGTAGCTAATGTATATCCTAAAAAGTTTGATCCAACGTCGCCCATAAAGGTTTTGGCTGGATTAAAGTTGTATGGTAAAAATCCAATTAAGCCACCAAGTAGTGCTGCAACTAAAATAAGTGGAATTTGTGCAGTTCCATTTAGTATAAAGATAACTAGTAGTGAAAAAACTGCTATTGCTGAAACTCCACTAGCTAAGCCATCTAATCCATCAAGAAGGTTGATGGCATTTGTAACTCCAACAACCCAACATACAGTAATAACTATTGAGATTAAATCATTTAATCCATAAATCTCAAGAAATGGAATATCAATATATAGAATTCTGGCACCACTTAAAACAACACAAAAAGCTGCAATTAATTGACCTAATAATTTAGTTGTAGGTTTTAAACCTTTTTCATCACTTCTTACATCATCAAGTAATCCAACTATCGATATTACAATTGCACCAATGAAGAAGCCCCAAAGATTGAATTCTGAGAAATTAACACTTCTATCAATGTTGCAACAAATAAACATTATCAATGTAGCTATGAAAAATCCAACTATAAATGCCGTGCCGCCTATTCTTGGCATTGGCTTAGTGTGAATCTTTCTTTCGTCTTTTGGTACATCCATCGCACCAACCTTAAACGCAAGTCTAATAGAAAATGGCGTTAATATAGCAGTTGAAACACACGCTATAACAAACGTCATTAGCATATTTAACCATTCATTAGAAGACATTATTACACCTAACTTTCACTTTCTTCAAATTTAGCCATCTTTTCAAGTCTTCTTTCGTATCTTCCGCCTTCAAATTTAGCGTTTTGCCAATTTTCGATTATTTCAAGCGCCTCTTCCTTTGTAACAAAGTCTGCCGGAATAGCAATGATGTTAGCATCGTGATGTCTTTTTGCAAGTTCTCCTGTTTTTGGATTAAAACAAAGAACGCCTCTAATACCACGAACCTTATTAGCACACATACTCATTCCAGCACCTGATCTACAAATTAAAATTCCTCTTTCGCAAATTCCTTTGCTTACATCTTTAGCAAGAGGTATTGCTATATCTGGAAAGTCACACATCGTATCTGAAAATGTACCATAATCTGTGAAATTGTCCTCTCCGTAGCTCTTGCAAGATAAATCTCTTTAGTTCAAAGCCTCCATGATCACAACCAATTGCTATCATATAAAGCCTCCTTTTAAGAATAATTTTGACTTCTTAAACTTTGAATTGTTATACCATAAAAACCCCGATTTTTCAATATTAAATCAACAATAATAATATTATGTAAATTTGATTTTTATCCTACTCCTTAGGCTGTTAGCCAAACATAGAATCACAATGCAAACCAATGTAAAAATGGTTGTACTTATAAGGTTAAATGCAACCAGTGTAAGGCCTGAAAATGCACTTATTTGAGCAATTTTATTATATAGTGGCTCTAAATAATGGTTAAAATCGTAATTAGCTATACTTATGAATAGAGTATGATATAAAAAGATATAATATGTATTTGGTTCAAAAAAATCTTCAAGTTTTTTAATAAATTTGAAATCGTACACCTCTAACTTCTTTAATAATCCAATAAATATAAGTGGTGCTAATGATGAATTAACTACATAAACATATCCATAATACTTGAATGGTATATTATTAATCGCACTATTTAGCTTAGCGCTTATCATTATTAAAGTAGTACCTAGAAAAATTAAACCTCCTACAATTAATACCTTTTTGTTTTCAAGCAAACTTGGATATTTTGCAATATACATGCCAAGCACAAAATAAAAAATCCAATATGTAAATAACACAACTGAATAATCCCATTTAACAAATACAGTTGTAATAAGTGACATCAAAAGAGTGATTATTAAAACCGTTTTCATGTACTTTTCAAGTAGCTTTTTTATTATTGGAAAAAGAATATATAACTGAATCGTAAATACCACATAATAAAGTTGAGCAGATATCGCGCCATAAAAGATACCTGGGAATAGAGCTTCTAACCCAGCCCATTTCTTAATTGAAATAAAATAAATGCAATGTATTAAATAGCAAATAACATATGGTACTACAATCTTTTTAAGTCTACTCAAGTAAAACTTTTTAATATCTAGCTCGTTTCTTTGAAATTTTTTATATAATTTAAAGCCACTTTCGAAAACGAAACATGGCACTACAAATCTAAATAATGTATTAATTACCATTAATATTGCATACCATTTAGAGGTCTTATCTAGAGCCTCTAAAGGAGCTGTCGTTAAGTGAACTATTACGACAAAAAAGCACATTAAAATGCTCATCTTGGTAATGCTTCTATCTTTCATTGCATCGCTACCTTTCTAAATTATGAGCTAATTATATCACTTTGAGTTTAATAACGTCCATTAAAATACCAAAGTTAACTGGCTACTAATAAGTGGACGTAAATCGTATAAAGTGGTATAATTCCTTCGAGGTGTTTATATGGAAAAAGTTGAAGTTTTGGGAGTTAATTTTGATAACGTAGATATGCGGAGAAGCTGTAGAAAGATGTTCGAAAATGCTTGAAGGTGACAAAGCAAATCTAATTGTAACTCCAAATCCTGAAATTGTTATGAAAGCAAAAGAAGACGAAGAATTTAAAACAATAATAAATGAAAAAGCATCGCTTGTTATTCCAGATGGAATTGGAATAATAAAGGGTGCAAATATTTTAGGCACTCCTCTAAAAGAAAGAGTCGCAGGTTATGATTTAATTTGCAATTTACTAGAAAAATACAAAGATGGATCAAAAACATTTTACTTTTGGGGAAGCAAACCTGGAATTGCAGAAACAGCAAAAACAAAAATGGAAGAAAAATATCCAGACATTAAAATCGTTGGTGTAGATGATGGCTATTTTGATGATGCTAAAAAGCAAGAAATCATATCAAAAATCGAAAAACTAAAGCCAGATATATTACTAGTAGGTGTCGGATTCCCAAAGCAAGAAAAGTTAATTTCGGAGCTTCTAGATAAAAACATTTTTAAAATAGGAATTGGATGTGGTGGTTCAATTGATGTTCTTTCAGGAACAGTTAAAAGAGCACCAAAGATTTTAATCAAAATGCATATGGAATGGTCATGGAGATTAATAAAGCAACCTTCTAGAATTGGCAGAATGATGGTACTTCCAAAGTTCTTAAAAGAAGTAAAAAAAGAGGCAAAAAACAAGAATCAATCATAGATGATGTAGCTAACTATAAAATGAAATTCTATAGAAAAAGTATAACTTCGAGTTCGAAGTTATACTTTTTCTTTTAGACTTACTTTTTATAATTATAGCCAAATTCTTCTAGGCTTGCTTCTTTTTTATGCCTTTATATATCCTTTACCTATTGGATCAACGTAAGTACCATTTTCTCTAACTTCAAAATGAAGGTGAGGTCCTGTTGAATAACCAGTAGTTCCAACTTTCATAATTTCTTGTCCTGCTTTAACTTTATCACCAGC
>JAEEGL013868480.1_pt1 | contig 11537 bp, 9 predicted proteins | sample 9134231 | NCBI WGS metagenome assembly JAEEGL01 (sample SAMN16246548, study PRJNA631951) | gut metagenome | biome: gut microbiome; feature: rumen; material: fiber-attached | host: Bos | place: Iran: Karaj | collected 2018-10 | reverse complement strand
GCTCATCTCAGCCAGCTTCATCGGGCCGTAGTCGAACTTGCCGATAGAGAGCACCAGCATCATCACTATGGTCAGCAGAGCGTAGAAATTAAAGGGTATGGCTTTGATGAAGAGCTCCAGGCCGTTGACGCCGTCCACGGAACCCGTAACAGCGGCCGCCCACGAAGAGATAGGCGCTATTATGCAGACAGGAGCTGCCGTAGCGTCGATCAGGTACGCAAGTTTTTGCCTGGAGATGCCGTGCTTATCGGTAAGAGGCCTCATTACGGAGCCTACAGTCAGGCAGTTGAAATAGTCGTCGATGAAGATCAGGATTCCCAGGATCATGGTGGCTATCTGAGCGCCCAGCTTGGTCTTGACGTGAGCCACAGACCAGCGCCCGAACGCGGCAGAGCCTCCGGCGCGGTTCATAAGCATGACCATGCCGCCCAGAACTACCAGGAACACCAGAATTCCAACGTTCCAGCCGTCGGACAGCTGCGCTACCATGCCGTCCACGAACACGTGGTTCAGCACGCCCGAAAGCGAGAAGCCCGCAAACAGCACGCCTCCCACCAGGATACCGATAAACAGGGAGGAATAGACCTCCTTGGTGATCAGTGCCAGCACTATCGCAACAAGTGCCGGAAACAGCGACCACGCAGTGTTGATAACGTCCATAATAACTCCTTTCGGCGCCTTGGCGCCCTGCGAAATAATAAAAAGACCGGTCATGATATCCATCATGACCAGCCTGAGGTTCCAGCGCTATTCATGACAGCTCTCCGCGCCTGTAGCGCGACAGTCCGCAGAGTATTTCCCTGCGTCCCAGGTGCCCTTTGCAGCCATTCCGACCGCTTTAGGCCCTTCGGCGGCATCCCCTTTCCGCGGCGCCTGTATTGCGCCTGCGTACTCTTGTCAGCCGCAGCCTCTATCATAACTATGCACTTATTATAAAGTATCCTCTTACATTGTCAACAATAAGTTTTTATTTCCTTTTGCTGTTCTTTTCCTTTGCGCGCTTGTCATTTATTATCTGCATGTGTTCCGCGGTTACAAGATCCACGCCGTTTTCCTTAGCCCAGTCCACGCAGCCCTTAAGCACCAGAGGCAGGAACACGCGGGGCACGTTGAGTATGGTCTTAAGAGCGTCGTCTGTGAACTTCACCTTGTCATCCGCCCTGTCGGCTGCGTAGCGCACCGAATCCAGGCTGGCCTCCCTTACAGGCAGCAGCTCGGAGCGCAGGCGGCGCTTTCTGTGGAACCAGAAGTTCTTGCTGTCGCGGTAGCCGTAGTCCACCGGAAGCGGCGGGAAGTCTGCGGCCTGCACTCCGCGGATTATGGCGTCGCTGTACTGCTTTTTCATAAGGATGCGGTCCACGCGCAGTATGAAGTGCGCACCGAACTTGCTGGTTATTCCGTTGAAATCGTGGTAAGGCGGTTCGTAGCCGTTGAGCTCGCCGGCCTTGTCGGATGCGGCGCCGTCGAGCTCCCTCATCCAGGTGCATTCTATTACCTGTATGGCGTCGCTTACGACCTGCGGCCTTTGCTCTCCGGTCTCCTCTTCGATCTGGCTTTTTTCCAGGCGGAAGCTGCACTTGGGCATCTTCTCCTGCGGAGTGTCGCCGGGCCAGGACAGCTTTACGGCTTCCTTGAAGGTAGCCGGCTTGTCGTCTATGAAGTTGATTGCGCACCTTCCGGTGCGAAGTATGTTCTGCGCGGTGTTGGAAGAGTTGCGGCACTGCAGCAGCATGGCGTAGTAGTCCTTACCAGCCACATAGTAGGGCTGAACCAGGGAGTACGGCCCCAGGTTGGTCATCCCGTCCTCGCACAGCGTGCTGATCACGACTGTTGGCATGGGGAAAAACAGCGATGTCTGATAAAAGTTATCTACGATGCGTAAATTCTCGAAACTGCTCATGATACCCTCCGTTTTGTTTTAGCTAAAGCCTGAGATCACTCTGACAGGCCCAGATAAAGTCTATAACCAGCGCGAAGCGATGTCAAATATTTTTGCTTCCGGCTCAATATATCATTTGATATTTTTCATATCATTTGATATAATCATGCTGTGACGGAGAAAGGAGACATCATGACGATCCAGGAAATGCAGCAGAAAAAGAGGGAGCTCGGCATCACGTACGAAAAGCTAGCGGAGCTCTGCGGGCTGGCGCCGATAACGGTGCAGCGCATCATAAACGGCACCACGCCAAACCCGAGGCCCTACACAAAAGGCCTTATCGAGATGGCATTCATCAACGCCGAGAGCGCGTCGGGCATAGTTAAGGAGGAAGCGTTCCAGTACGGCACCACGATAAAAAAACAGGGGGAATACACAGCCGAAGACTATTTCCGGCTGCCGGACGACCAGCGCTGCGAGCTTATAGACGGGGTGATATACGATTTTGCATCCCCTACGGACAGGCATCAGGATCTTTGCGGAGAACTTTTTTACCAGCTGATGACTTACGTAAAAACAAACGGCGGCAAGTGCAAGCCCCGGATGGCGCCTTCCGACGTGCACCTGGACAACAAGTCCGTGGTCCAGCCGGATGTGTATATCAGATGCGTTCCAAAAAGCAAAAAAGCCTCGCCGGAATTTGCGGCAGAGATCATCTCCCCTTCCACAAGATCCAGGGACTATATAATAAAGCTCAAAAAATACATGGAAAGCGGAGTCCGGGAATACTGGATCCTGGATCATGACAAAGACCAAATCAGTGTGTACCTGTTCGAGGACGGTGATTTCACGCTTACGCAGTACAGCTTCTCCCAGCCCGTACCAGTAGCTGTCTGGGACGGAAAATGCCAGGTGGATTTCTCAGGAGTTCTGGAAGATATAGCAGAGGCCCAGGACACCCCGGAAGAGGAAGACGACCCGGGCGAAGAATAACATCAGATCCAGCAGAATAAAAACGACCGGACGGTCTGGCAGCATCAAGCGCCAACAACCGTCCGGTCTTGTTATTTTTACAGGATGTCTTTGAAGGTCTCGATGGCTGTGCGCACCTGCTCGTAGTTCACCATCTGCTGGTCGATCTCTACGAGAAGCATAGGAATTCCGGCAGCGTCCAGAGCGGCTTTTCCGGGAACGTAGTCGAACTCTTCGGGGTCGCAGAACTTGGTCAGCACCCACAGCACGCCGTCGGCGCCTGCGTCCTTAGCAAGCTGCACCAGCTGCGCGTTGCGCTCCTTTTCAGGCTCATACAGCACGGAAGTGCCCTCAATTTCTGCAAGGCGCTTTGCCATGGCCTTTACCGGGTCTATGGACTCGTCGGCAAGGCAGCGGAAGTCCACGGATTCGTGGGTTATCTGGTCCGCCGCGATGGTAAAGCCGTTGTCCTGCAGTATCCCCAGAAGCTCGGGGGAATCCGCGATTATACCAGTCGTTACGATCTTCTTTCCGGCCGGCTCTTCTGGAAGTGCGGCAAGCAGCGCATTAAGCTCAGCCAACATTGCAGTGTGTCTGTCTCTTGCCATGAAGTACCTGGCCTTCAGCACCAGAGCCCTGTCGATTAGGCTTACTGTCTTTGAGTGCGAAGCCGCAAGCTTTGTAAATTCAAGGCATTCCACGCGGTTTTCATTGTAGACCTTGTTGGCCTTAGCAAGAGCCCAGTCGGAGATCTTGCATCCTGCAAGCTCTTCCACCTGGCCGCGTATCTTCTTGATCTGGCTCTCGGTGAATTCCACGCCCGCAGCCAGCTTTCTGTTCTGCGCGTAGGCCACGTCTATCACGGGGATGTCCTTTACGCCGTATCTCCAGTTGGTTCCCATGCCCTTTAAAGAATCGCAGGTGAGCGGGATCATCACAGCGGACAGGCCCTTGAATTCGCCGCGTATTCCAAGGTCCAGTATGGTGTGAATGATGGAGCAGTAGAATGCCGGGAAGTACCTTTTGGATTCGGACACCTGGATCTCGGCGCCCCACATTCCGAACGGCACCATGCCAGCCGCGTAGACCAGCTCTTCAGGCGCGTAGTAAGGCATGATTCCGACGGCCTTTCTGCCCTCAGCAAGCACAGCATCGAGCTGCTTTCTGGGGTCATTTGCTATTTCTATGAACGCATCAAGCGCTTTTCTTACTTCACTCATTTTGCCGCCTCCGCTTTCTTCTGCTTGTTTGCTTCCATGATCTCCACAAGAGCCTCAACGCGCGTGGTGTACTGCGCCTCGGAGAAGATCCTCGGGTCGGACTGATCGCCGTCGAAGGTCATGGTGGGGATGCCGGCCTGCTCGCGGAGCTGCCTTTCCAGCTCGTATGAGTTTCCGGACCAGCGCTTGCAGGAGCGGTTGATGTGGATGATGGCGCCGTCGACGTGCTTTGCCTTGGCGTCGTCCACCCTCAGCTGCACTTCCTTCTCGAAGCAGTAGGAGTTGGGCACGTAGGAGTACGCAGCCATAAGCTCGTCCAGGTTGCTGTAAAGGAAGCTGAACGCCGGGCCGTAGATGGTGGAGGTGAGGTTGATGCCCCTGCTCTGCAGGGTCTTGTAGGTAGCCCTCAGGTTTGCCCAGCAGGCAATACCTTCAAAGAGTATGCGGTACTTTTCCTCGCCCTTGAATGTGGATGTGCCGTTCTTTATGGCCTCTTCGTACTCGTCGGCCAGGTACTCGAAGGCTTCCGCTGCTTCCTTTGTACCGCGGCCCACCGTAGCTACAGCCATGGTGTTGAATACGTCGAAGCCGGAGAACGGGCTGGGCTGCGCGCCCATGCAGCTGATGGCTCTCAGCCACGCCCTGGAAGATCTCTGGGAGACTTCCATAACTTCGTGGAGCTTGTTCAGATCCATCTTCTTGCCGGTGATCTCCTCGAGCTTTGCTATGCAGTCGTCGAACTGCGCGCGTATGTACTTGATGCGGTCCGCGTCGCAGGTCTTTTCAGTAAGGTGCGGGATGTCGATCATAAGGAGGGGGATGTCCAGCTCCACTGCCAGGTTCTCGTACCATTTCATCATGCAGCCGCAGATGTTGTTGCAGCAGAGCAGGAAGTCCGGGCGCGGGATCTGTATCTCGGCGCACTCGTTGTACTTAGCGTAGGACATGTTGATCCTCGCGTAGGAGCACAGATCGTTGGAGTAACCGAGCGCCTCAGCCTCTTCGCACATGCGCTGTCCGCCGCCCTTGGCGCCTACCGCGGCTCCCATGTTCTCGGGATACGCCACCTTGATATCCATCGCCGTGGGTATCTCCTGCGGGAAGTTGGAGGCACACCAGCCTATCTTCTCCCCTCTGTTCTTTGCGTCCCAGACGTCCTGGGCTATCTTGTCCTGAAGTTCCCTCAGGACCACCTTTCCGGGTTTCTTTTCTGTTATTTCTGCCATTACTTTACCTTTCCAAAACCGTATATTGCCGCGCCGTAAGCTCCGTTGAGCTGCTGTATGCCGGACACTTTTATGGGTGTGCCGAGTTCTTTTTCAAGCGCTTTTACTACTCCCGCGTTCCTGGCCACGCCGCCTGCCATGTAGACCGGAGGCTTTACGCCAAGCCTTTTAACAAGAGATGCCGCCTTGACAGCCACCGAGGTGTTGATACCGCGCACCAGGCTGGGTATATCCACGCCCCTTGAGAGCTGCGATATGACCTCAGACTCCGCGAAGACCGTGCATGTGGAGCTGACGCTTATCATGCCCTCGGCCTTTTCGTCGTAGTCCGAAAGCTCTCCTATGCCGAGCTCCAGCACCCTGGCCATCACCTCGAGGAACCTTCCTGTGCCTGCTGCGCACTTGTCGTTCATGATGAAGTTCTCGAGCCTGCCGTTTTCGCCTATGGTCATGGCTTTCGCGTCCTGGCCGCCTATGTCTATGACGGTGCGCGCGTCGGGATACATCGAGTGTATGCCAAGGCCGTGCGCGGTGAGCTCGCTTATCGCGAAGTTCGCTTTCTCGAAGCTGTTCCTGCCGTAGCCGGTGGACGTGATGTTTGCGATCCTGTCCTCAGCTACGCCGGCGTCCTTAAGCGCCGCCTCAAAAGCCCTTGCGGGGCCAGTGGTGCCGGTGCCCGCGTCGACTATGGAGCTTCCGGCTATTTCTTTGCCGTTCTTCAGCACCACGCATTTCGACGTGGTGGACCCAACATCGATCCCAAGTGTAAAAACGTCTGCCATTTTTTCAGCCCTCGCTATCCGTTAAGCTTCTCCTTAAGATCTTCCCAGGTGTTGTAGACGCCTGCTTCGTGCATCTCTTTGAGCTCCTCTTCACTGTAGCCCAGGCTCCTTAAAACTTCCTCGGAGTGCTCGCCGAGCAGCGGGCCGTGACCGAAGTCCGCAAGGCTGTCACCGATCTTGACCGGCTGACGGATGACCTTGATAGTCCTTCCTGTCTTGCAGGGGATCTCCTGGAACACGCCAGTGGCGTTGACCTGCGGATCTGTGAGGAGTTCTCTGTACTCCAGGCAGATGGAGTGAGGAATGTCGGCTTCGGTAAAGAGTCTGTCCCACTCGGCGGCGGTCTTCTTTGCGTATTCCGCCTCGAGGATCTCGGTGAACTCCGCGTACAGATCGTTTGCAGCGATGCTTTCTATCGTGTAGCGCGGGTTGCCTACAAGATCCGCCCTTCCCAGGGTCTCCAGATACTTGGGAAGCTCCAGGTTAAAGGCCGGGCAGCAGGTCTGGAAGTACCTGTCGTCGGCGGTCCTGTAAGCGTTGTTGAGCGGGTTGTTGAGCTTCTTGTAGGAGATCGGGAAGCTCTCGCCGTATTCGGGGAACTGCTCGGACTGTATCATTACGCCCTGAGCCCAGATGGAAGTGTGCACCAGGGATGTGGTGACTCTTTCGCCTATGCCGGTCTTCTGAGCCTTGATGTAGGCTGCCAGAACGCCGCCCACAAGGCCGAAGCCCGCTACATGGTCGCCGAAGCCGGGGACCAGTACGGGAGGACGTCCGTCCTTGTCCCTCAGGGACCCGGAAGCGCCGGCCTTTGCCCAGAAGCAGGTGAAGTCGTAGCCGGGAAGATCCTTTTCGGGGCCTTCGTCTCCGTAGCCGGAGCAGTCCGCGAACACCAGTTTGGGGAACTTAGCGTGAAGGTCTTCGTAGGTGAGGTTCTGTTTTGCCAGAGCCCTCTGCCTCCAGTTGGTGAGGAAGATGTCCGCGTCCTCAAGTAGCCTGAATAGGGCTTCCTTGCCCTTCGGATCTTTCATGTTGAGGATGATGCCCTTCTTGCCGCCGTTGTCCAGGTCGAAACTGGTGTTTTCGTAGGGGCTGGGGCTGCGCCACTCGGCTGCCGCCGCGAAGCGGTACGGATCTCCGTTCCTTGCCTCGATCTTGATGACTTCCGCGCCCTGGTCGGCGAGGAATTTACCTACCGTGGGGACCGCAATAAATGTTGCGAGCTCTACTACTTTAATTCCTTCAAGTGCTTTCATCGTGTTCTCCTTATTGTGAATATCTGCCGTTGAGAAATTAGAATCAATTCTAATTTTTATTCTATCTTTTTTTAGAAAAATGTCAATGCTTTTTTGCGGAAACGCTGGACAAAATTTAAAATCTATATTAGAATCGATTCTAGAAAGTTGGTGGAGAGGGACGGTTCTTCACCACCGCTTCACCACCGGGAGGGTTTTATGACAAAGGTACAGGAAAAGCAGACTTTAAGGCGCAAGGAGATAATCGAAAAGATCGTGCCCCTGCTCGAAGAAAAGTCGTTCGAAGAGATAAGCGTCGAGGACATCTGCCGCGCCGCGGACATCTCCGTGGGCTCCTTCTACCATTACTTCGAAAAGAAATCCGACATCCTCGTAGGCCTCTTCAGCCGCATCGACAGCTACATGGAAGAGCACGCCTACCCGCTCATGAAAAAACGCGACGAGGCGGAAAACATCCGCATCTTCGCGCGTGAATGGCTGAAATATATAGAGGGCACCGGCCTGGAGCACTCAAGGCTCATCTCCTCGATAGACGCGACAGACCTCACCTTAAGCGGCGACGAAAGAAGCTCGGCTAAAAAGCTTGCGGAGTGCTTCGCCCGCGGCCAGAGGCTGGGCACTATAGACGATTCCCATCCAGCCGCTGAAGCCGCCTCGCTTTTCATGATAGCGCTGCGCGGCATAGCTCTGGACTGGACAAGAAGAAACGCCTCGTACTCGCTTACGGAGCGGGGAGACCTGTACATCGACTATCTCATCAAAGCTGCTAAAAAATAAAACGTGACAGAGGATCGCCCCCTGTCACTTTTTGTCTGTTATTTTGTGAATCTGATCTTAAGGCCCGGCAACACCAGGACCGCGGAGCGCGGCTCGTCCTGCCCTTCGCGGACAGGCACTATGCCCCACTTCAGCTTTCCTTCGTCGGAGAAGGAGCATGGGTATCTGCCAAGGTCATGCCTCCCGGTAAGCGCCGCGCCGTCCGCCCCGAAATAGTAGAATTCGTCGGCAAGCACCTGCCAGCCGGTCTGCATCACGCCGTCCGCGTCGAAGAGGTACAGCGAGCCATCTATGAACAGAGGCCCGGTCCGCATGGCGCCGTCCGTGCCGAAATAGTATCTGGCGCCGTCCGCGTCCTGCCAGCCTGTAAGCATGGCTCCGTTCGTATCGAAGAGGTAGCGGCTGCCGCCGATATCCTCCCATCCGGTACGCAGCACTCCGTTTTTGCCAAAGTAGCAGCGCGAAGCCTCAGCTCCGCCGGAACTTTCCTGGCCTGTTCGCACGTCCTGCCAGCCTGTGAGCATATCGCCGCCATCTGTAAAGAGATATCTGCGGCCTGCTATTGTCTGCCAGCCGGTAAGGAACTGTTTTGCCGCAGGATCCAGGTAGCCGACAGAACCGCTGCCGCCGGGGCTTCCTGACCCGCTGTTTTTGCGCACCCAGCCGCTCTGCGCTTTGGCATCCAGGTACCACACATCAAGATCTACCACACCTTCTATCCCGGGCACCTTGCCACTGGAACTGTACTGCCAGAACTCGTAAGGCCCGTCGTAGCCGGACTTCCTGTTGGTGGTGTACGCCGCGAGCCAGACCGTATATTTTCCGTTGATCTCCGCCATGTTGGCCTTGCTGTTGCTGTTGAGGGCCGACCTGCTGCCGTAGAAGCACGGCGTATATCCGGATGCCTTCACCCTTTCCAGGAACGCCAGCGCTATATCCGTGCGCGTGCGGCTGTCCAGCTGAGCCTCATAGAGCCTTCCCACCGGCTTGCCGTCACTGTAGGGAAACTCCACGTCGTAGACGACAGGAAGCAGGATGTTCGCCGGGCCGAGGCCGTACTTTTCAAGCAGCTGCACCGTAAAATCAGCCTCTTCTACGCCTTCCTCCACGGTGATAGCCTGCGAGAACAGATAGACCCCTACCATAAGACCGTTTTCCAGAGCGCCCTTAAGGTTGTGCTCCAGATACTCGTCCTCAACCAGCGCGCCGGTGCCATAGCCGCGGTAGCCCACGCGTATGAAGACAAACTCCGTGCCCGCGTCCGCCACCGCCTTCCAGTCTATCTCCTTCTGGTGAGCCGAAACATCTATGCCGTAGTGCTTCTCGCGGCCTGCCATCTTCTCGTCGTGGATGAGGCCTCTTCCGCCGAAGCCCGCAAAGCGCGTATCGTAGCTGTACTCATCCTCCGCAGCATAGACCGCCCCGGATCCTAAGACCCCGGCAGCCAGTCCGCCGAGCATCAGTATAGTAAAAAACAGAGCAATTATCTTTTTCAATGCATTATCCCCTTTGCTGTATCCTATTTTAAACAAAAAGGCATAATAAAACAAGCCCCGCGCCGGGCGGGGCCTGTATGCTTTTCAGATCCTACTACTTAAGATTCCACTTTCCGAAGAGTTCCTCGTCGGTCGGGATGTGCTCTTCGATAGGATAGGAGATCCATGTGGTGTTCATGAAGTGCTTGTAGGTGATGTTCTCGGATGCGATGTTTCCGCCCCAGGTTCCGCAACCAAGGGAAGAAGTGAACGGCATACCGTTGTTCCAGTTACCGGTGTTAGCAGCGGATGTAGCCTGGTTGACCATGACCCTGGAAGTGTGGGTGTAGGTAGCAAGCCTCATTACGTGCTCGTCGTTGGTGGTCTGGATAGCGCAGCTGTGGCCCTTGCCTGCTACTTCGTGGATGTCATTGACGACCTTGATCATCTCGTCGAAGGTGTCTCTCTTGTAAACAGCGACAACAACGGAGAGCTTCTCGAAGCTCAGCGGGTGCTCCTTGAGTCCGAATCCTTCGTACTCGCAGATGATGAAGGTCTTGTCTGCGGGGATGGAGAATCCAGCCATCTCAGCGATCTTCTGTGCAGGCTGTGCAGCAACCTTGGAGTTGAACTTGCCGCCCGGGAACATCATCTGCTCGAGAGCCTTGACCTGCTCCGGAGTGCAGAGGTATCCGCCTTCAGCTACCAGCTTGGGCATGAACTTGTCGTAGATGTTGCTCTGAACAACGAGAGCGTTGTCGGAGGAGCAGGAGGTAGCGTTGTCGAAGATCTTGGAAACGCGTACGTTGGTAGCAGCCTTGTCCAGGTCGGCGGTGTCGTCGATGAGGACTACAGCGTTGCCGGCGCCTACGCCGTAAGCCGGAGTACCGGAGGAGTAAGCGGACTTAACGAGGCCGGAACCACCGGTAGCGATAACGAGGTCGCACTGCTCCATAAGAGCCTGGGATGCTTCCATGGATACGTCGGTGATGGTGAGGATAAGGTCCTCGGGAGCGCCGTGCTTTCTAAGAGCGTTGCGCATTACTTCGCAGACCTCATAGTTGGTCTTGTTCGTTCTGGGGTGCGGGCTCATAACGATAGCGTTTCTGCACTTGATCGCGTCAAGAGCCTTAACTACAGGAGTCATTTCAGGGTTGGTGCAGGGGATGATAGCTCCGATGACGCCTACCGGCTTTGCCATCTTGATAATACCCTTTTCGGTGTTGGTCTCAAGAACGCCTACGGTCTTCTGATCCTTAATATCTCTCCAGCAGCCCCTTACCTTCTTGCGGAGCTTGGTGAGCTTGCCGTCGAGAGTTCCCATTCTGGACTCTTCGAAAGCAAGAGTTCCCAGACGGACGACGTTCTCTTCTCTGGTGATATCGAATGCGATCTGTGCGCAGAGCTCGTCTACCTGTTCCTGGGTGTAATACTCGATCTGAGCCTGTGCCTTTCTTGCGCGTGCAATAAGTTCCGCAACCATTTCGGTCGGGGTCTTAGCTGCTTCAGACATGTTGGTTGTCTCCTTTCAAATTATATATTTTTACTTTAATTATCAGCAAATTCGGGGTCCCGCCGCCGTATTTCAGACGGCGGGACAAAGTATTTAGGTCGGTCGCTGCCTTATTACTTCTTTGCCTTCTTGGCCTGCTTAGCCTTGTAAGCCTTGAGGTATTCGGGATCGAGGGTCCTGTAGTAGGAACCGCAGAGGTTGAGCGGGTTGAAGGCCTCTCTTACCTTGTACTGGTAAGTTACCAGACCGGGCTGAGCCATGCCTACGAACATCTCGTTCTGCTCGTCCTGAGTGTAGTAGTAGTCGGTCTCCGGATGACGTGCGGTCTTGTTCCAGTTACCCATGTCTGCGCCGAAGCCGTACTTGTCGCAGAGCTTCTGGCTGTAGTTCTGGATGAAGTCGCAGCAGCCCTTGACGGACTCTCTGTCGTGTCTGTC
>JAEEGL013868131.1_pt1 | contig 11537 bp, 10 predicted proteins | sample 9134231 | NCBI WGS metagenome assembly JAEEGL01 (sample SAMN16246548, study PRJNA631951) | gut metagenome | biome: gut microbiome; feature: rumen; material: fiber-attached | host: Bos | place: Iran: Karaj | collected 2018-10 | reverse complement strand
TCAAGATCGAGAACACGAAGAACAAGGACACGGGCGCGATGCAGATGCTGCTGCACCAGACCCGCCCTGCGTTCGGCGGAAACATCATGGCAACCATCATGACGCCGAACCACCGTCCGCAGATGGCGACCGTCCGCCCGAAGGTGTTCAAGAAGGGCGAGCCCGATCCCGCGCGCAAGGGCAAGGTGCTCCTGGAGGCGCTGAAGCTCATCGCGCCGCAGACGAAGCTCGTGAAGACCGTCCGCGATCCGGACGCGATCGACATCGCGGCGCACGACATCCTCGTCTCCGGCGGGCGCGGCCTCAAGAGCGCCGACAACTTCAAGCTGCTTTTCCGCCTGGCCGAGCTGCTAGGCGGGGAAGTCTCCTGCTCGCGCGCCTGCGTCGACGCCGGCTGGGCACCGGTCGCGCGCCAGGTGGGCCAGACGGGCAAGACCGTCGCGCCGAAGCTCTACCTTTGCTTTGGCATCTCCGGCGCCATCCAGCATCTGGAAGGCATCCGCGGGGCAGACACCATCATCGCCGTCAACTCCGATCCGAACGCGCCGATCTTCGGCGTGGCCGACCTGGGGATCGTGGGCGACCTCTTCGAGATTCTCCCCGCACTCGTCAAGGAACTCGAGAATGGGGGACGCGGCGGTTGAGAGCTGGTTGGCCGCGCGTTCGCCAGAGCGTGGCGCGCGCGGCCGGCTGAGGCCGGGCGCCGTCGTCGGCGAATGGCGCGTGATCGTCTTTCTGGGGGCGGGGCTTTCGGCCGAGGTGTACCGCGTCCAGAACGTCCGTTTCGGGCATGAGGGCGCGCTCAAGCTGCTGGTGAACGAGACGCGCGGCCTCAAGGAGCGTTTCCTTGCCGAGGCCGACGCCCTCCGTTTTCTTTCGTTGCCTGAGCTGCCAAACTTCCAGGGCGCGGGGCAGGTAGACGGCCGACCGTACTACGTGATGGAATATCTCCAGCCGTTGCCCGACCCCATGCCGCGCGCGGACGTGCCGCGCTTCATGAACAAGGTCGGCAAGGCTGTCCATCGGCTCCATGACGCCGGCTACGTCCATCGCGATCTCAAGCCGGGCAACATCCTGCGGCGCGGAAACGGCGATCCGGTTCTGATCGACCTTGGATTGATCAAAAAGCGCGGCAACGGACCTGATCCGATCGGGCGGCATGCGCGCGGCATCTCCGTCGTCGACGGCAAGCCTGTCGGCGTGGGCACGCTCGACTTCGCCGCGCCGGAGCAGCTGCTGAAGGGCGAGGCGTCCGTCCAGAGCGACATCTTCGCGCTCGGCAAGATCATGCGCTTTCTCTACGAGGGGCGTCCGCCGCAGCTGATCAAGCCCATTATCCGGCGCGCGACCCGCGAGTTGCCGGGAGACCGCTATCCGTCCGCGGACGCGTTCGCGGCGGCGATCCGGCATCGGTACTACCCCTTTGTCTTGGGCGTTGTCGTTTCGTTGCTCGCCGTGATTGCCGTGGCGTACGCTATCATCGGCCGGCCGCAGGCCGTGACGCAGCCGACCGCTTCGCCAGTGCCGGCCGATGCGCCCGCCGGACAGCCGCAGGCCGTCGTGCCCGCCGAGGAGGCGGGCAAGGACTCGCACGACCGGCAGCCGGAAGAGGCCGACAGCGCGTATCTGAGACGAATGTTGCCGCTGGCGGAGCTGGGCGACGCTCGCGCGCAGATCACGGTGGCGGAGGCGTATTTCTACGGGCGCGGCACGGAGACGAACCGCGTGACGGCGGTCTCGTGGTATCGCAAGGCGGCCGAGGCTGGCGAAGCCGACGCGCAGGCATCGCTGGGACTCTGCCTGTTCCGTGGATGGGGGTGCGACAAGGACTTCAAGGAGGCGGCAAGCTGGTACAAGAAGGCGGCGGTGCAGGGGAACCTTGGGGCGATGAACGATCTGGCCTTCTGCTACCTGCACGGCTACGGGGTGGATCAGGATCAGGAGATGGGGTTCCAGCTGGCGATGGAGGCCGCCGAGAAGGGGCACGCGCCGGCGCAGACGCTCGTGGGCGAATGCTATCTGGATGGAATTGGGGTGGAAAAAGATGTCGAACGCGGCAAGCTGTGGCTGTACCGCGCGGCGGGACAGAACAACAAGCGCGCGCAGATGATGCTGAGCAATCTCTAGCCGTCGGTCATGGCGGTGACGAGCTCGGAGAGCTTTGTGATCATCCGCTTCTTGATCTGGTCGACGTTGTTGCGCGAGATGCCGAACTGCTGCGCCACTTCGTCGGGCGGTTCGTGCATGAGCGCCACATGGCGGAACACCTCGCGCGTGCGCGCGGTGATGTTCTCGTCCGACATCAGCTGTTCGATGGCCGTCTCCATCGCGGACTGCTTCCACGCGTCGTCCTCGTCGGGGATGGGCGGGGTGAACGCGTGCCTGTCGTCGTTCTGCTCGATGTCCGTCTTGAGATCGGAGAAATTCTTTGCTCGCCGCAGGGCGTCGAGGGCCTTGTGCTTGACGATGCCCATCAGGTAGTTGCGGAAGTGTCCGTTGACGTCGGGAGTGTAGTGGTAGTCCGGCATCGCCTTGGTGAGGGCGATGAGCGTCTCCTGGATGACGTCGTCGGCCTCCACGGAAGGGAAGCGCTCGTAAAGGAACCCTCGCATGGCTGGCGCGTAGCGGCAGTAGAAGTCCGTCCAGCGGGCGGAGGCGGTGCCGTCGGAGATGGCCTTCAGCAGCGAAACGGAAGTTGGAGGAACGGATGTCATGCAGATAGTATATCACACATCACACATCCCTGCGGCACGGGACGATTGCAAGGTGGGTGCGGAAAATGGTAGAATGGCGCCCGTCGAAAAAGAACGAGAGGCAAAAAGACATGAAGAGATTCGAAGGCAAGGTGGTGCTGGTGACCGGCGGCAACCGGAACACGGGCATTGAGATCGTGGACCTGTTCGTGCGCGAGGGCGCGCGCGTGTTCATGTGCGGATCGAGCGCCGCGTCGACGGCGAAGGGCGAGGCGATCCTGCGCGGAAGGGGCCTGGACGGCTTCACGGCGATCCCGTGCGACGTCTCGGACTGGGCGCAGGTGCAGGCGATGTTCGACGTGATCGCGGAGAAGGCGGGACGGCTCGACATCCTCGTCAACAACGCGGCCAACCAGGGGCTCGGCCACGGCGGTCCGCTGGAGATGAAGCCGGAGATGCTGTGGGACGTGTGCAAGACGAACATCGTGGGCGGTTTCCAGGTGACGCAGGCCGCCTGCAACCGGTTTTTCATGAAGCAGGAGCCGAACCCGGCGACGAACCAGCGCGGCGTGGTGGTGTTCCTCGGGTCGAACACCTCGATGCGCGCCATCCGCAACCGGACGGCGTACGTGACCTCGAAGGGCGGCATCGACGCGCTCGTGCGCTCGCTTTCGCTCGACCTCGGGCCGCTCGGCATCCGCGTGAACGAGGTCGCGCCCGGCTACATCTACACGGAGCGCTGGGACGTGCTCGACGAGAAGATCAAGGCGCGCCGCCGCCTGAACTGTCCGCTCCGCAAGGAGGCGACGGGCGGCGACATCGCGGAGGCCGTCGCGTTCCTCGCCTCGGACGCCGCGCGCAACGTCGGCGGCGAGCGCCTGGTGGTCGACGCCGGCTGCAGCGCGCAGCACATGCCGGAAGACGTCGACTTCTAGCGGAAATCGTATCATATTTCGCGGAACCATTGGACGCGCCGCCGCTCTTTTGCTATACTATGCGCAAATCCATTGCACATAAGTTGAACCTTAGAAAGCGAGCGAGAGACAAGACATGGTGACGGCGATTATCGTAGCGGCTGGAAAGAGCGACCGGATGGGCGCGGGAACCGACAAGGCCTTCTTGAACCTGGGGCCGAAGCCGGTGATCGCGTGGAGCCTTCTCGCCTTCGAGGGATGCACGGACATCGACCAGATCGTCCTGGTGGTCCGCAAGGACCAGATTATCGGGGCCAAGGCAGTGGTGCGCATGTTCGGGATCTCGAAGATCCGCGCGGTGGTGGCGGGCGGCCAGAAGCGCCAGAACTCGGTGATGAACGGCTTGAAGGAGATCGACAGCGATACGCGCATCGTCGTGGTGCACGACGGCGCGCGCCCCTGCGTGACGCCCGCGACGATTTCGGAGACGGTGAAGCTCGCGAAGCGGTGCGGCGCGGCGGTCGTCGGCTGCCACATCTGGGACACGGTCAAGTTCGTTGAGAAGGGCAGCACGGTGACGCGCACCGAGGACCGCACCAAGCTGTGGGCCGTGCAGACGCCGCAGGCGTTCAACGCGCAGCTGATTCGTCGGGCGTATGCGGAGGCGGAGAAGGCCAAGGTCGAGGTGACGGACGATGCATCCGCGGTGGAGCTCCTCGGCGAGCCGGTGAAGATTTACGAGACGAATGTGCCGAACCTCAAGATTACAACTGTGGAGGATTTGCAGCTGGCGGCTGCCGTGGTGCTGAAACGCTGACGGAGGAACGCAGGGAAACATGGGACGAGTCTATGCCATATTGGGCGATATCCATGCGAACATCGACGCGCTGAACGTCGTTCTGGAGGACGCGCGGGCGCAAGGCGTGACGAACTTCGTCTCTGTCGGCGACGTGGTGGGATACAACGCCGCGCCGGCCGAATGCATCCGTGTCGTCCGCGACGAGCTGCAGTGTCCTGTCGTGCGCGGAAACCATGACCATTACGTCTCCTATCTCGACACGTCCCTCGCAGACTTCCATCCCGCCGCTGCGCAGGTTGTGGAATGGACGCGCAGCCAGCTTTCGCCGGACGACATGCAGTGGCTGCACGACCTGCCGCTCCAGAAGCCGATTTGCGGGTTCATGCTCGTCCATTCAACCTTGGACATGCCCGACCGCTGGGGCTACGTGTTCGACAACCAGCAGGCCAAGGCGAACTTCAACTACCAGCGTACGCCGCTCTGTTTCCACGGCCATACGCACGTGCCCATCATCTATGCCTGCATGCCGAACAACGGCGTGGTGCACTACGAGCCGTGCGACTTCAAGCTCGAGCTGGGACAGCGGCTTTTCATCAACGTGGGCTCCGTGGGCCAGCCGCGCGACGGCGACCCGCGCGCCTCCTACGTGATCTACGACATGGACGCCCGCTTCATCCGCTTCCGCCGGCTGGAGTACGACGTGGCGGCGGCGCAGGCGCGCTGCCGCGAGGCAGGACTTCCTGAACGCTGCGCGGAAAGATTGGGGGTTGGCCGATGAAAAGGATGCTCGCGTATCTTCTTCTGGCGCTTTGCGCGGGTTGCTTCACATCCGTCCCTCCGCAGCCGACGTCCTGGACGGTCGAGCCGCATCCGGCCGCGCAACAGGTGACGGACGTCGAGAAATCGCCTGCCGCGTTCGGGACGACGCGTATCGGGACGATCGTCGTCAGCGCGCCCTTCGATCGCGCGCCGTTTGTCGTGCGCCGCGCGGACGGTTCCGTCGCCTTTGACGCCTTCAACGCCTTTGCCGCGGCGCCGTCGGCGCTCCTGCGCCGCCCCGTGAAGAGCTTGCTTTCGTCGGACGGCCGTTTCGGGCATGTGGTTTCGCCATCCAGCGTGGCAGCTGCGGACGCGTCCGTTGAGATTCTCGTGACCGATCTCTCTCTCGACTGCCGCGAACCCGGCAAGCGGATGGCGCGCGCCGCAGTGAGCGTGGACGTGGTGAAGACGGGGCGTGGTCCGCGCACGGTAGCTCTGTCGGCAGACGGCGTCGGCGAGGCCGATGCGGCGTCAGGCAACTACTCTGACGCTTTCTCCATTGCCTTCAACAGCGCGTTCGCAGAGGCGTTGAAGGAAATGAAGTAAGTTTAGTGGCTAGTGGAAAACATGGAGCGGGCGAAGGGAATCGAACCCTCGTCATCGGCTTGGAAGGCCGACGCTCTGCCATTGAGCTACGCCCGCGAGACGGCACATAGTTTACCAGAACGGACGGATTCCGTCAAATCCGTCGCCGTCGCGAAAAAGCGCGCAGAGACCTTGACGGCGGGCATTCGCCGTGCTATCATGTCCCCATGCAAGCAAAAATGAGCCGATTCTGGATGTCTGCCGCGGTTTTCTGCGGCAGTGTTTTTTCGGTCTTCGCGCAGGGCGCGCCCACCGCGCTCCAGACTGTCGCCACCGAGCCTGAGGCCGCGCAGTCCAACGCCGTCTCTGCCTCCGTCGAGGCCACGAGCGACTGGCTGACCTCTTTCACCAACATGGTGGACACGGTGGACGGCTGGGTGTGGGGCGTGCCGCTCATCGGCGCGATCCTTGTGACGGGCCTGCTCTTGACGCTGTGCCTGCGCATGCGTCACGTCTTCAACCTCAAGCGCGCCTTCCGGTACATGTTCCACCAGGAGGAGGGCTCCGACGTCTCGGGCGAAGTGAGCTCGTTCGGCGCGCTCTGCACCGCGCTCTCCGCGACAATCGGCACTGGCAACATCGTCGGCGTCGCCACGGCCATCGGCACGGGCGGGCCGGGCGCGCTCTTCTGGATGGAGGTGGCGGCGTTCTTCGGCATGGCCACGAAATACGCCGAAGGGCTCCTCGCGGTGAAGTACCGCGAGGTGGCGCCGGACGGGCGCGTGCTGGGCGGCCCGTTCTACTACATCGAGAAGGGGCTCGGCCGCAAGTGGAAGCCGCTTGCGATCGCCTTCGCGTTCTTCGGGGCGCTCGCCGGCATCATGGGTATTGGCACGATTACGCAGATCCACGGCATCACGTCCGCCGTGCAGCGGTTCTTCGACCCGAAGTTCAACCCGACCGACCTGGCGACGGGCGTCCAGTTCTTCGGTACCACCTATTCCGTCCCGGCGATCGTGGCGGGCATCGTCGTGACGCTGTGCGTGGGCCTCGTCGTGATCGGCGGCCTCAAGCGCATCGCGCGCGTCTCCACGGTGATCGTGCCGTTCATGGCGATCTTCTACCTGGTGATCATCGTCTTCCTCCTGCTCGGCAACCTCTCGAAGGTGACGGGCGCGATCGAGCTCATCGTCAAGGCGGCGTTCAATCCTGCGGCGTTCACCGGCGGCGTGGTGGGGACGGTGTTCATCGCGATGCAGAAGGGCATCGCGCGGGGCATCTTCTCGAACGAGGCTGGACTCGGCTCCGCCCCCATCGCGGCGGCGGCGGCCAAGACGAACGAGCCGGCGCGCCAGGGACTCGTGTGCATGACGGGCACGTTCATCGACACGATCGTCATCTGCACGATGACGGGCCTCGCGATCGTCGTGACGGGCGCGTGGGAGCCGTCGCTCGGGCTGAAGGGCGTGGACATCACGATCGAGGCGTTCAGCCGCGGCCTCGCGTTCCTCGGCCCGCACTCGGGCACCATCGCCTCCTTCTTCCTGATGACAGCGCTCACGTTCTTCGCCTTTACCACGATCCTCGGCTGGGACTACTACTCGGAGAAGTGCCTGGAGTACCTCGTGGGCACCGAGCGGCAGTGGGCCGTGAAGGCCTACCGCATCCTCTACGTGGCTGTCGTGTTCGTCGGGCCGTACCTCACCGTGTCCGTGGTGTGGGGCATCGCCGATGTGTTCAACGGCCTGATGGCGTTCCCGAACCTCATCGCGCTCGTGCTCCTCTCGCCCGTCGTCGCCCGCACGACCTTCGACTTCCTGAAGCGCATGAAGAACAAGCCGAATGAGTGAGGGGAATCGAAAGATCGTGCGGATCGTCTGCGGGGTCTTTCTCTTGATCCTGTCTGTCGCCGCGTTCTGTCTGGCGAGAGGATGCGCGCGTTCGCAGGAGGCCAAGGAGGCAGAGACGAAAACCGTCGTGGTGGGCGACAGGGATTCGTTCCTCGCCTTGAGGGCCGAGAACGACGCGCTGCGCCGGGAGAACCAGATGCTGCGTCGGGAGCTCGTCTCGAAGAACGGGGTGCTGCCCGATTCCATCCTGCCCGAGAAGGGAACCGCCTCGGAGGCGGCGGCCGAGCCGGCGGGTGAGGACACGGGGTACTGGCTTTCCTCCAAGACGAAGGTGCGGCACAACCGCCGCTGCCGGAACTATCGCAAGGTGAATGGACGGCCCTGCGGTCCGAACGACGGCCGTCCGTGCAAGACGTGCGGAGGCTGAGGTTGAAGCGCTCTTTCCTCGTTGCCGTCGCGTTCGCCGGGATGCTGTGCGTCCGCGGCGACGTGCTGGTCACGACTTGGAACATGAAGTGGTTCCCGTCCGGCATCCCCGACCTGCGGAACGACGAGGCGGCGGAGAAGGCGACGATCGCGCGGGCGGGAAGGCTGCTGGCGGATGTGTACAGGGAGCAGACGCGGAAGTCCGGCGCGGACCTGATCGTCCTGGCGCAGGAGGTGCGCGACGCCGAGACGATGTCTGACTATGCCCGCGCGGCGGGCGTCGAGGGGCTGAAGGTCGTCTCCGTCAGCAATTTCAAGGACGGCGACGTCCCGATCTGGCAGCAGATGGCGATCCTCTCGACGCTGCCTGTCCTAGACGCCGGGTTCGCGACATGGGCGAAGGGCATCGGGGTGTCCATCCCTCGGGGTTTCGCCTACGCCTTGCTCGACGGCGGCGAGGCAGGGCCGATCGCCTGCTTCAGTCTCCACCTCAAGAGCAACCTCAACCGTTCCGGAACCGACATTGAGGGGCAGAAGAACATCTACAAGCGCGAAGCCGCCGCCGCACAGGTCCTTTCGGTCGTGCGGAAGATGCGGGACGCGTTCCCGGATCGGGAGCTGCGGGTCATCGTGGGCGGCGACTTCAACACGAACGACGACGACCTCGAATACGTCAGCGAGGCGACTCTCCGCTCGTTCTACGGCGCGCACTTCAGGAGCTGCTTCCGCGACCTGCGGAGGGACCAGAAGGTCACGCGGCCGGGGACGAACGGCTTCCCCGACGCGACGTTCGACTACATCCTCTATCGCGGGTTCGAGCGGATTGTCAGCCGGAAGATCTATCCGGGCGAACCGCTCTCCGACCACAACCTGGTCGCCTTGCGGCTGAGATGAGCGCGTTGGCCTCCGCGTTCCGGCGTTGGGCTTGCCTTTGGGGCATGGGTGGATTATAATACATGGACCAGTCAACAAAAGGACAACAAGGATCGAGGTGCAAAGATGAAGATTGAGCTGATCGTGGCCGCCGTGGCGACGAGCGTGACGATGTTGACGCAGGGGGCGAATCCCCTCGTCAAGGCGGCGTTGGAGAAGCCGATGCTGCCTAGCGGCTCGGGACTGATATCGTACGTAACTGTTTTCAACGAGGTCGAGGCTGCCGACGCGGCGGCGGACGACGCTTGGCGCAAGCTGAAGACTCGCGCGGAGTACGACGCCTACCGTGCAAAGATGTGCGCGAAGATGGTCGAGGCCGTGGGCGGATTCCCGGCGAGGACGCCGCTCAACGCCAAGGTCGTTGCGACGGTTCCGCGCGACGGCTACCGCATCGAGAAGATCCTCTTCGAGAGTCTGCCCGGCGTGTACGTGACGGGCCTTCTCTACATCCCTGACTCGACGGAGTTCAAGCCTCCATACCCAGCATTTCTCCTCACCTGCGGACACAGCGGCAACGGGAAGGGGTCTGATGGGTACCAGCGCGGGTGTGTGCAGGGCGTGAAGCAGGGCATGGTCGCGTTCATCTACGACCCGATTTCGCAGGGAGAGCGGATGCAGGTGCCGTCTACCGCCAACGTGCACGGCCACAACCAGTTCGGCGTCAACGCCCTGCTGCTAGGTCGCTCGATGGCGCAGATGCGCATCTTCGACGGCATGAGGGCGATCGACTACCTGCAGTCGCGTCCCGACGTCAAGTCCGACCGCATCGGCTACATGGGCAACTCGGGCGGCGGCACGATGACCTCGCTCATCATGGCCGTCGAGCCGCGCGTGGCGGCGGCCGCGCCGTCGTGCTACCTCTCGTCCATCCGCGAGGTCGTCGACCACGACGGCCCGCAGGACGCCGAGCAGTGCATCTTCGGGCAGCTCGCCTTCGGGCTCAACCACGCTTCGTTCGTGCTGATGCAGGCGCAGCCCGTGCGGATGCACTGCTGCCACAACGACTTCTTCACCTTCATGGGCTCGCGCCAGACGTACCGCACGGTGATGGAGACGGTGGCGAACCTCGGCCTCGGAACCGACCGCTACGGTATGACCGACGTGCCGGGACCGCACGGCTGGAAGGAATCCACGCGCGCGTCATCCGTCCAGTGGATGCGCCGCTGGCTGATGGACGACGCCTCGGCGCTGCCGATCGATGTGGACGCCTGCCGCCGGCTCGACGTCGGCTTCGAGATCGGCAAGGTCGACCACGGTCTCGACAAGCCCGACTACAACGTGACGCCGAACGGCAAGGTGTCCGAGCTGCCTGGTTTCCGCAGCGTGTACGATCTTCTGAAGGACGACCTTAAGGTGGCGCGGGAGGGTCGCGCTCCTTCGCGACCGCAGGCTGAGACCGTCCGTCGCGTGGCCGGGATCCGTCTGCCGGACGGCGTGAAGGCGACGGCCGTGGAGATCGTGCGGCAGGAGGCGGACGGCCTGACGATCGTGAAGACGGCGTTCCAGTTCGAGGGCGGTCTGCTCGTGCCGGCGGTGACGCTCGTGCCGAAGGACGCGGCGAAGGCGCCCGTCCTGCTCGCGGGCGACGCGGGACGTGGCGCGCTGCTGGGCCGCGCGGAGGCGCTGCTCGCGCAGGGAACGCCCGTGATGGTGGCCGACCTGATCGGCGCGGGCGAGATCGGCGCGGTGAAGCACAAGTTCTACGGCGCGAAGAACGAGGACGAGGAGATCGCCGTCCTCTACTACATGCTGGGCAAGTCGCTCGTGGGCGTGCGCGCCGAAGAGCTGCTCGTGCTGGCGCGTCACCTGAAGGGCGCGTTCGGCGCGGCGCCGCGCGTGGTGGCGTGCGGGCGGATGGCGATCCCGGCGGCGCATGCGTTCGCCGCCGCGCGCGATCTGGTGGCGGGCGTCGAGACGGTCGACCCGCCGGCGAGCTGGACGGAGGTGGTGGAGCAGAGCCTTGCGTATCCTTACGCGAACGCCGTCAACGGCGCGCTGCTCCACTACGACTGGACCGACCTGCTGAAGTAGCTATGGCGTTTTGCTATACTCCCTTGAGCAGGCAACTGTCTGCTTTACTCGCGGCGCGGCTGTAACCAATCGGGCTGTCGCGTGTAGATAATGCAGATGGCAGAGTGCAAGCCTTACCAAAGGAGACATACAAGTGAGCGTACCATCAGGAGTGCAGGCGTCAGGAGTGCAGCCGAACTGGGTCTATTCGTCAAACTTTTGGGATGTTCCCGAAGCCAAGGACACGAAGAGCCCCTCGGCTACTGCGACCTCCTCCTCAACAACGACGACCACCACGACAACAACAACTACTACTACCACGGCCGAGCCCGCAAAGCCTCCGGCTCCGGCACCTCGCATCGTCTCAGGGCTTACGCGGGAACTGGACGAGCTGTTCCTCCGCGCTGCGCAGGCCTCGACCAAGGCCGTTGACGTGCAGAAGCTCGAGGACACCGTGCGTGCCGCCGGAATCGACAAGGCAACGCGCGATGGCATCATGGCTGCGGCGACGCTGGCAAAGGATACGTTCGTGGCCCTTTCGGGGTTCTCCGGGCGGCAGCTGGCGGAC
>JAEEGL013753616.1_pt1 | contig 11537 bp, 8 predicted proteins | sample 9134231 | NCBI WGS metagenome assembly JAEEGL01 (sample SAMN16246548, study PRJNA631951) | gut metagenome | biome: gut microbiome; feature: rumen; material: fiber-attached | host: Bos | place: Iran: Karaj | collected 2018-10 | reverse complement strand
TTCACTTAATTGAAAAACAGAAGGTAAAGGCATATTACGGTATTTTGGAACGCCAGTTAGTTAAATACTATGCAAAAGTTTCTGGTAAAGCTGGTAAAACTGGTGAACAGTTAATCGTTACATTGGAATGCAGACTCGATAATCTTGTTTACAGATTAGGTTTTGCAAGTTCAATTCGTATGGCTCATCAGATGGTAGGCCACGGTCATATCTTAGTAGATGGTAAAGTAGTATCTATTCCATCTTACGAAGTAAAAGTTGGTCAGAAAATTGAATTAAAAGAATCTTCAAGAAAGAGTGCACAGTTCAAAGATTCATTCTTGGGTCAGAACAAGGTTGCATTACCATATCTTGAAAGAGATGAAGACAACTTCTGTGGAGTTTTAAAAGAACTTCCTTTAAGAAAAGATATTCCTGTAGAAATTAACGATCAGATGGTTGTTGAATACTACTCTAAATAAGCTTTTAGCTAAGTTGTTAGAAAAAGTCGTATCAGTTTTGATACGGCTTTTTTTTGCTCCAGGGACTGTTTATAACGTTAGAATTATATGTATCGCCGCCACCATTGCCAGTGTAATAAGCGTTTGTGGTTATGTTTTGTGAAAGTAAAATTTTAATAATTTTAGTCTTTTAGTCTTCTTTGCCGTTCCAGCAGTAGGTACAGAGTTTAGAGTGGTCAAGACCTGTGGAATTAAGCATATCGTCTAAGCGGTGGAAGCGTAAAGTTGTAAAATGAAGCTGTTTACGTATTTCTTCCTGCATTTTTGTGTATTCTGGAGTATCTGGATCACAATATTTAGCAAGTGTTTCTGCACTTACATTATCACCTTCAAACTTGCGTACTACACGGCGTGCTATTAAATCCATTTCTGATTTTGAACGGCTGAAATTAAGATATTTACAGCCAAACATAATTGGAGGGCAGGCTGGACGTACATGTACTTCTTTTGCACCACTTTCATAAAGGAATTCTACAGTTTCGCGTAACTGAGTTCCACGAACAATGGAATCATCTATGAGTAACAGGCTTTTATTTTTGATAAGTTGAGGAACTGGAATGAGTTTCATATGAGCAATAAGATTGCGCTGTTCCTGGTTTGTTGGCATAAATGAACGAGGCCAGGTTGGTGTGTATTTAATAAATGGGCGTGTAAAAGGAATACCTGCCTGATTTGCGTAACCAATTGCGTGTGCTGTACCAGAATCTGGAACTCCTGCTGCACAGTCTGGATGGATATTTGCATCATTATCGCGTTTTGCAAGATATTTTCCACAATTGTAGCGCATATCTTCTACATTAACACCTTCGTAGCAGGCTGTAGGGTAGCCGTAATAAATCCACAAGAAAGTACAGATTTTCATTTTGTCTGATGGCTGCTGTAATGTTTTGTAGCCATTTTGGTCAACAAATACAATTTCTGCAGGACCTAGTTCGTGTTCATCTTTGTAGCCTAAATTAAGATAAGCAAAACTTTCAAAAGAAAGACAGTATGCGTCATCTTTCTTACCAAGCTGCAAAGGAGTGCGTCCTAATTTGTCACGAGCCCCATAAACTCCTTCTGGAGTTGCAATTAAAAGTGTAATAGAACCTTGTACTTTTGACTGCACATACTGAATGCCTTTTAAGATAGAATCCTGAGTGTTGATGAGGGCAGTAATTAATTCTGTCTGATTAATTTCTCCACCAGACATTTCCATAAAAGCACTGCCGTTTTTCATAAGCTCTTCTACAAGCTGATCTTTATTTGAAACAAGTCCAACTGTGGTAACTGCAAAACTTCCAAGGTGAGAACGAGCTAAAATTGGCTGAGGTTCATAATCAGAAATACAACCAATGCCAATATGACCTTTCATTGTTGCAATGTCATTTTCGAATTTTGTGCGGAAAGGAGAGTTCTGGATGTTGTGAATGGCTCTGTTAAATTTGCCTTCTTCGCTATAAACTGCAAGACCACCACGTCTTGTACCTAAGTGTGAATGATAGTCAACACCAAAAAATAAATCTAAAGAACAATCATTTTTTGAAACAACGCCAAATACGCCGCCCATAATGTACCTCTAAATATGAAAAAAATCATTCACATTATAAAGAATTTACAAATAAAATAAAATAGTTATACAAAAAAGCTTAAATCAAACGCAAAAAATTATTTCTAGTAAAAAAGATTATCAATAAGAGCTTTCAGCAGTTGTGTCAGTAAATGTTTACTATGATATTTATTTCACTGTTTTAAAGTCGGAGAAATGGCCGTTCTTAAAAGTTTGCATTTTATAGTGACCGGGTTTTACATTCTGATAAAAATATTTAAGGTCTGTGGCATACTGGCTGGAAAGATATTCTGGATCATAATTTAGCATTATAGTTTCTGGTTTTCCTGTATCCTGTGTTCTGGATAGGGCACCGTTAAATTTAATGATGTTTTGAGCAAGGCTAACTAAGTGCCCCATATTTTTTTGGGTGAAATAATTTTTTATAAAATTAAGCTGAAGTTCTTCTATTTTTTCATGCTCGCATAGAGTATAAAGTGTAGAAAGTTCATTAATATCTGAATATGTTTTTTGTAAATAATCATTAAAAGCAATTAGGAGATTAACAGGCTTTGTCTTAGAGGCATAACAAATTGTATTGAACCATGGAACAGCTCGTCCATTGTTATAAAACAGTGTACAGGAGTTGGCAAGTTTTTTGCAGTAAGCAATATCTTCCTTGCTGAATAAATTTGTGTGAATGATGTTATATGGAGGATTTTTATCGTAAGTTAAATGAAGTTTTTCTGCCTGATCAAAAATTGCAGTTCCAGGAAGAACTGAAAGACAGAAAATTTCCAGATTATTTGGGTAAAGTCCAAGTGCAAAGTTAATGCCTTCTTTAAAAGTTTTAAGACTTTCGGCAGGGAGCCCGTAAATTAAGTCTAGTCCAAAGATAACACCATATTCATTAAGGAGTCCTATGTTTTTAACAAACTGTTTTTTATTAAAAGGGCGGTTTACCAGTTTTAGGGTTTCTTCGTTAGCACTTTGAAGACCTATCTGCAGTGCGCATGGAATCTTTGTAAAGGCTTTTACCATTTGTGCGTCTAAAAATTCTGCTCGAGCTTCAAAATAATAAAAAGTGTCTGGCGTCTTTTTTGCAATCAGGTTGAGCATTTTAATGGCGCGCTCTTTATTAGCATTATAAGTGGGGTCTAATACAAAAACTTGTGGAATTTTAAGTCGTGCAAATAAATCCAGTTCACGTTCTATTCGTTCCATAGGAAAAAATCTTACACGCTTTTGCCCCTTTGATTCATAGCAGTAAGCACACTTAAATGGACAGCCTCGGGCAAGTTCCCATAAAGCGCCTTCATATTCTTTTGGGTTTAGAGTTCCATTTAAATAAGGAGAATTCAATTTCTCTAAATCTGGAGAATCAGATGTTGGAACTACTAGTGTTTTAATATCGTTTGGGGATGGAAGAGCATCTGTTGATTGTTTGTTAAAAAGTTCGCATAAAAGAGAGGGAACACTTTCTTCTCCTTCGCCACTAAGTACATAGTTAAAATCTGTAAAACATTCTGGATGAGCAGTAATTTCGGGCCCTCCAGCAATACAATAAATTCCATTCTTTTGAAGTTCTAAGCTTACTTTTTGTAAAATAATTCTATTCCATACAAAAACAGAAAAGCAGCAGACTTTTAGCTGTGGAGGGTTGTTTTGCGTATTATCATCAAAAAGTTTAAGCAGTTCATTTGCAATAAAGGCGGCAGCCTTATCTTCTTTTGAAAGATTTTCTTCATAAGTTATATTATTGCAGAACTCAGATGAACCAGATTCAGTCTTAGATTTTTGGTTATTAAGAGAACCTGCTTGTTCCAAAAAATCTTTATCTTCTATTGAAAATGCTTTTAAATCTACAGTCCAGGTTTCTTTTGTAAGAGAATGATTTTTTATGGCCGAAGCAATGCACGCAGTTCCAAGCGGAAGTGCCTGAGGAGATTTTTCTATTAAAAGAGTAGTGCAAATTGCTTTACAAGGTTTAAAGTTCATTAGTTATATTATAGTGTTTTAGTCAGGTGGTGAAAAGTTTTGAAATATGCTAAACTCTACACATGGAAAAAGATTTTCAGGAATGTAAAGAACTTGCAGACAACATTATAAAAGAGGCTGCAAAAAGGTTAGTTGGACAGGATACTTTGGTTAAAGATATGCTCATTGCTTTTATAGCTGGTGGACATGTGCTTGTAGAAGGTGTTCCTGGTCTTGCAAAAACTCTTGCTATTAAAACTTTTAGCGAAATTTTAGGTTTAGATTTTAAAAGAATTCAGTTTACGCCAGATTTACTTCCTGCAGATGTTACAGGAACTTTAATATATGAGCAGAATAAGGGTACTTTTAGTGTTAGAAAAGGTCCCGTTTTTTCTAATGTAGTGCTTGCAGATGAAATTAACAGGGCTCCTGCTAAAGTTCAGTCTGCAATGCTCCAGGCAATGGAAGAAAAGCAGGTTACAATTGGAGAAACTACTTATGAACTGCCTTCTCCTTTTTTTGTAATGGCTACTCAAAATCCTGTTGAACAGGAAGGAACTTATAATCTTCCAGAAGCAGAACTGGATCGTTTTGTTATGAAGCTTATGGTTGAATATCCAAAAAGCGAAGATGAAATTAAAATTGTTCAAACCTGTGGCAAGGCTAATACTGTAAAAGTAGAAAAGCTTTTAGACCCAACAAAAATAGAGCACATGAAACAGCTTGCAGATAAGGTAAATGTAGATCAGAAAATTGCAGAATATATTGTTTCTATTTTGACAGTAACTCGTCCAGAAAATAGTCATAAGGCTCAAAGTGGAAAGCAGATTGTAAATACTGCAAATACAGCAGATATAACCCGCTATATTCAGTTTGGAGCTTCTCCACGTGCGGGTATTGCAATGATTCAATGTGCAAAAATTCATGCTATGTTTGAAGCAAGAGATTATGTACTTCCAGAGGACGTTAAAGCTGTAGCAAAAAATATTTTACGTCATAGATTAGTTTTATCTTACGAAGCAATTGCAGATAGTATTACCAGCGATAAGATTATTGATCGTATTCTTACATTCGTTCCAATCCCATAAAAATTATGAATGTTCTTGAATCTAGTGAATCGCTTGTTAAAAAAGCTGCATATCTAAAAATCCTTGCTAAAACTCTTGTAGAAGGTCTTAAAAACGGCAATTACAGGTCTTTATTTCATAGTCAGGGAATAGAGTTTAGTGGTGTGCGTGATTATATTCGTGGTGATGATATTAGAAGCATAGACTGGAATGTTACTGCGCGTATGGGAAAGCCTTACGTAAAAATATTTGAAGAAGAACATGAACTGGAGATTATGGTTATTGTAGACAGTTCTTTGAGTATGCATGTGACCAATAAAAAATCTAAATATGCAACAGCAGCAAATGCTGCGGCACTTTTAACACTTGCAGCTCAAATGGCTCTTTGTCCTGTGGGAACTATAATTTTTGATGGCAAAATAAATTATTACAGTAAGCCAAAGATGGGTAAAGAGCATGTTATGACAATCCTTACAAATCTGGATAAAAATACTGAGTTTGCACAAAAAGGGACAGTTCTTTCACAGGCTTTGACTTTATGCGAGCGAATATTAAAAAAACGTACTTTAGTTTGTGTGTTTAGTGATTTTAGAACTGGAGACTGGGAACAGTCTTTAATTGCGTTGGCTCCAAAAAACGATGTAATTGCATTCAGAATTACCGACAAAATGGATGAAGAGCTTCCAGATATTGGTACTGTACCTTTTGTAGACGTAGAAAGTGGAATAAAAATGCAGCTTGCTTCAAATTCAAAAGAGTTAAAAAAGTCCTGGAAAGATTACAATCAGTTTTTACAGTATAAATGGAAAGAATGCTGCGTAAAACATGGAATTTTGCCAGTTTCGTTAAAAACAACAGATGAATTATTAAATACGTTGTCTTGTGTTTTTGGAAATCCAATGGAAAGGTAAAATATGGTAGCTATAAAAAGTCAGCAGGTTTTAATTCCAAAATCGGTATATATTGGTGACCAGGCAGAATTGCGGTGTACTTTTAAAATATCCTCTGATTATCTTAAATCTTTAACACAAAACGGCAGTGTAGAACTTGCTCTTTCGGGCTTTAGCGACAATCTTAATTATGAAGATTACGAGATTTTGAATGTGCAGCTTTATTCTGCAGGGGTAGATTATTATGTGCTTTCTGTAAATTTTGTCCCCTGGAAAACTGATTATATAAAACTACCTGACTATTGCATAAATGAAGAATTAAAGCTCAATCTTGCCTTTGAAAAAATAGAAGTAAAATCTCTTTTAAGGGAAAAAAACACAACTACTGCGCGTGGAAATGTGGGGCCTTTACTTTTACCAGGAACGATTTACAAGATTTATGGTACTTCTGTTGCTTTAATAGTTTTGCTTATAGTGTTGATTCGTGTTTTTGTTAAAAGAAAAGCTATAGCAAGTTTTATAAAGAAGAGAAGAATTCTTAGAAAATATAAAAAATTAAAGAAGAATATTATAAAGAATCTTAAAACATTTGTAAAAAAAGATTGTTCTTGCCTTAATTTACGGGAGGATTCTGTAAAACTACAGAATTTATTTAGAAATTATTTAACAGAGCGTTTCGAAAAACCTTTTTTGCAGTTTTCTACTGTGGAGATAGGCAATGCTTTAGATAGAATGGAAACCAAACGATTCGAAGCACTTTTTAACGCAGTAAAGACTTTTTTTGAAAAAACAGATTTTTTTAGGTATTCGTTTATTGAAGTGGAAAAAAGTGAGCCTTTTAAAAAGGATCTCTTTTTGCAGATTAAGTTATTAATAGAACAGCTGGAATCTATACAAGAGGTTTAAATGTTTGAGTTTCAAAATCCACTTGCTTTTTTATTATTACTGTTAGTTCCTCTTTTTTATTTATTAAGAAAGCTTAAGATTTTTAAGCAAGTAACCTTTTTAGCTGTCCTTGCAGACTGGAATGGCAGTGCTTTTAATCCTAAAGGTTATTTTAGAAAAATTATGGATGTAGTTTCTAAAATCTTTTTGCTAGCAGGCTTTTTTTGTACTCTAATAAGCTATGCGGACCCTGTAATTAATTCTCAGGAAAAAATTTACACGAGTCTTGGTAGCGATGTATTTTTTGTATTAGATACAAGTCCTTCTATGGCTGCCCGTGATATGGAAGGTGCAACAAGGCTTGATGCAGGTAAAACAGTAATATCTAATCTGATAAATAAGAATGATGGGCTTAGATATGGGCTTGTTGCGCTTGGGGATGGGGCAAGTGTTTTAGTTCCTCCTACAAATGATATAGATGTGTTAAAGCATAGGCTCGAAACTGTATCTGTTGGTATGCTAGGAAATGGTTCTGCGATAGGAGATGGAATTAGTACTGCAGTATGTCATCTGGCTTCTTCCAGCGCTCCCAAAAAGCTTATAATTCTTTTTACAGACGGAGAAAATAATGCAGGGGAAGTTCATCCTGAAACCGCCGCTCAGCTTGCCTGTGATAATAACATTAGTGTTTATGTGATAGGTATTGGCTCTAAGGGAACTGTTCCTATCTCTTATGTAGATCCCGTAAGCAAAAAAGATTATTCTGGCTGGCTTGATTCTGATTATAACACAAACGGACTAAAAACTATTGCATCTATTGGAAATGGAAAATTTTACGAAGCCAAAACAATGGAAGAATTTTATTCTTTGCTTTCTGTAATAGCTAAGCAGGAGTCTGTTACACAAAGTTATACTTATAAAAATACAGTCAAATATTTATATAAGACTTTTTTACTGGCAGCACTTTTTGCCTTTTTTATGGCAGCGTTTATACGAGTGGTTTTTCTTAAGATAATCTCCCAGTTTAAAATACGAAAGATTCTGATAGTTAGAACTATCTTTTTGCTGTTTGCCTATGTAATGCTTATATTAGCTTATATGGGGCTTTCATGGGGTACTTATTTGTATCCTGTGCAAAAAAGTGGCAATGCGGTTTGTTTTGTTTTTGATATATCAAACAGTATGCTTGCAAAGGATGGTCCAAACGGTATAACAAGGCTTGATGCAGCAAAAAATTATGCAGAGCGGCTTTTGCAAAAAATGCCAGATACCCCAGTTTCTGTAGTTTTACTTAAGGGAGAAGGTGTTTCTCTTATACCCGTCACTCAGGATTTTGCCATGATACAAAGTCTTTTAGAGGTGTTAAATCCTAAAATGATGACAGCTGCTGGAACCAGCCTTGGTAAGGGCATACTATGTGCAAAGGAAACCTTCCCCAAAAATTATTCTAATGCGTGCAAAATCTGGCTATTCACTGATGGAGAAGAAACAGATAATCTTTTTGCTCCAAGTTTAATAGAATGCATCAAGAACGGTATAGAAGTTTCTGTAATTGGCTTTGGAACAGAAGGTGGAATAGAAGTTCTTGCAGGTGACGGAAAAACAAAGGTTTACAGTTGTCTTCAAAATAAATTTATTAAGCAAACAATTTTGGAAACTGCAGATCTTTATCCATTTTATAATAAGAAATTTCCAGTTCATTATTATGATTCCACAGAGAATGGGTCTGGAATTAAGCTTTTAAATCAGCTGAATTCTTCAAATAGTGGAAATCAGATTATCACCTATGAAACAAAAAATATTTTGCGTTACAAATTTTTTATTACAATTGCACTAATTCTATTTTGTCTTGGAATTTTCTGTGTTGAATTTAATTATAAACGCTTCTTTTCTAATCACAATAATCTAAAATCTATTTTTGTATTTACAATGATTTTTGTAAGCTCCGGCTGCAAACTCACTTCTATTCAAACAATTAGGGGCTCTTACAACTGGCAACAGAAAAATTATAAAAAATCTATTACATATTTTTTAAATTCGCTCAAAAATGCACAGGAACATAATAATCAGCTGGCAATAGATTATTCCCTTTATAATCTTGGGACTTCGTATCTTATGCTTGATGAAGATTCTGCTGCAATGGAAAAGTATGCAAAAATATCGCAAAATGCACCAAAAAATGTGTTGTACGCTTCGTACTACAACACAGGAGTAATTGCCTATAAAAATGAAAATTATACACAGGCACAGGATTTTTTTAGAAAAGCGCTGGAAGTAGATAATACAAAAATTGACGCAAAAATTAATCTGGAACTTTCTATAAAAATGGTGAAAGTAAATGCCTCTCAGAGTAATACGCAGTTAAATCCAATTAGCGATATTCAAAACAATTTACTAGATATGGAGAATTCGTTATTTGAACACATAAAGGAGAATGATAAAAAGCAATGGAAAAACAGCGACGATGTTTCTACGCAAAATCTGGCAGAAGATTATTAGTTTTACTTTTTTTGTTGGTACTCCAAAATTTTTGTTATTCTCAAAACTTAAAAGTAGTGCCAGCAGAAAATCAAAATATATTTGTTGATAAGGATATTAAGCTTGAGTTATTTATTCCAAAAGTTTCATCAAGTCAGGTGCAGATTTCTACATATCCGCAAAATTCAGCTGCAACTTTAAGAACTGCACGAAAAAGTGATATTTACGAAGAAAATACGGGCACCTTGCTTGAGCTCTGGTATAATTTTGAAAAGCCTGGTGCACACCACTTGTCTGATCTTGTGCTTCTTGTTAAAAACCGCAGATATAGAATTCCTGTAGAAACGCTTGTAGTTACAGAAGATCCAAGTTCAAAGCTTCCAAGAATAGTGATTAAGTTTGATGATGGTAAAACTTTTTATTCAGATGAAGTTGCAAATGGTACTGAGCTTTTCGATTGGGGCGTAGGAACTAAATTAAATTTTACTCTTTATGTTCAGTATGCTGTTCAGGTTTTGCAGATTGATTGGGAGCTTCCAAAGAATTCTATTCTTTCAAAGAAAAAGTCTTACGAAATAACTGAACTTAAAACTAGAGAGCGAAATTTTTCTGATGATTTGGTACCTGTTGCAGATTTTGAGTGGACTGTTCTTACGGGTGGCTTGGAAGTGTTGCCTAAAATAGTGATGGTATGTATAAGTTATAAAGGTTATAGAAATGAACTTATTTTGCCGGAATATAAGATTAATTTTAATATTCCTTCACATACTGTACAAACAGCAGAACAACAGATTTTTGATAATGCCTTTGATGAAAGTTTTGTAAATGCGTTAGAAGACAAAATGGTTGTGATAGATTATGAACATTGCAAAAAACTTGCACAATTGCGTAGCCTGGAACGTCATAAGATTATAAATCACCATAAATATGTTAAGCAGCGGGCTGATTTTGAAAATGTGCTTAATCTTCCTTCTGAAACAAAAGAATTTTTTGATGGTTTTTATTTTTTAGCTTTGTTTTTTGTATTATTTTTTATATTTTTATTAGTAGTAGCAATTAAGAATAAAATTGTAGTAAGACAGCTTGCAAGTTTTATTTTGCTTGGGGTTTCTACTGCTGTATTTATTTATACTGCTCACCTTAGAGTTAAAAAGTATGCTGTTAGTGCAGGTGCTGTAATTTATTCTATTCCAGAAGAAAATGCAAAGGTTTCTTCTAACATACCTGAAGGAAACAGAATGCTTGTAAAAGCTGTTTCTAAGCCATGGGTGTTTATTCAGACAGAACAAATATCTGGGTGGTGTAAGGAAGACAGCATAATTTATATCAAATAGGCAGAGGTTTTTTATGGATATGGGAGATATTCTGAATAAGTGGGATACTTATCAGACTAATCAGAAAAAAAAGCAAAAGGAAAATGGTAAAAATCAGGTATCTCACAAAAAGGCCAATGCTCCTACAAAGCAGGAAAAACTTGCTGCTTTAGAAAAAGATTTTGAAAAAAAACTTAAAATTCAGAATGAACGTCAGATAAATCCTATGGAAATGTGGTTGCGTCGTTATGGCACTATTGATAAAGATAAAATTGCAGAAGAAACTGAACAAATAGATTTGCATAATGATAGAAATTATCTTATTCAGATGAGACCGGAGGCAAGACTAGATTTACATGGACTGCATCAGGATGAAGCCTATGAGAGGTTGGAGCAGTTTATATCAGACTGCAAAAAGCGTGGTATTAAAAAGGTTTTGATTATTCACGGAAAAGGAATTCACACCACTGGAACTGACCCCGTTTTAGGAAATCTTGTACGTCACTTTATAGAAAAAGACAAGCGTTGTGGCATGTCTGGCCATCCTAAAACAAAGAGTGAAGGTGGAACTGGGGCTACCTGGGTAATTTTAAAATAAGAATGTGTAACTAATTTTGCGAATGGAGTTTTAATAAGTATGAGTGATTATTACAAAGTATTAGGTATAGAAAAAAATGCAACTCAGGAAGAAATAAAAAAGGCCTACAGAAATTTAGCTTTTAAATATCATCCAGACAGAAATCCTGGCGACAAGGTTGCAGAAGCAAAAATGAAAGAAATTAATACCGCTTATGATATTTTGGGTGATGCATCTAAGCGTAGAAGTTATGATTCAGGCAGTTTTTCAGATAATACTTCGTATTCTCGCTCAAATACAGGTTATAATAATGCGTATTCTA
>JAEEGL012004846.1_pt1 | contig 11537 bp, 7 predicted proteins | sample 9134231 | NCBI WGS metagenome assembly JAEEGL01 (sample SAMN16246548, study PRJNA631951) | gut metagenome | biome: gut microbiome; feature: rumen; material: fiber-attached | host: Bos | place: Iran: Karaj | collected 2018-10 | reverse complement strand
CCTTCCGTGCCAACGTGAAGCGCTGGGTGGACTACATCCGCGAGTATTGCCCCAACCCCAACGCCATCATCATCGTGCCTATTAACTGGGCTTACAGTGGCGACTGGGCGAACTATACCGCGTTCAACTCGACTTTTGTCAAGAACTATCAGGATGTCGCCCTTGACCTGGGCGTGACCTTGTGCCCCGTGGGCGTGGCCTATCAGGAGGTCTATGACCTCGAGGGCAGCGAGGGTACCTTGACTTGGTTCCTCGACGACCGTCATCCGACGCTCAAGGCGACCTATATGGCTGCCGCGATGGAGTATGGCCTCATCTATGGCGTTGACCCCGCTACCATTACTTGGGCGCCCACTGGCATGAGCAGTGATGAAGCTGCCGCCATGCGCGGCTATGCCAGCCGTGCCCTGAACGGCTTTACCAACTATGTCGACCACACTGCAGGCCAGGTACATTACAAGGTGACCGTGCGCGACCAGTTCGGCATGGAGATCGAGGCTCCCGAGCCCGTGGTGATGACCTTGAGTGACGGTGGCGCCATTGACGCCAACGGCGTATTCACCAGCGACGGCACCAATGGTGACTTCACTGTGAATGCCACCATGGCTAACTTCAGCCAGACGGCCAACGTTACTGTGGCTACCGCCCAGACCGAGGTGGTGACCTATCCCGCCATCGAACTCAACGAGACGACCTTGAGCGCCAGCGAGAACTTTAACACCATCGGTGACGAGGCAACTGCAACGCTGCCTGCTGCATGGCGCATCGACCGCATCCTGACAGCTCCGCGCACCGTGGGCCGCTTTGACCAGGCCGATGAGCAGACGATGTACAGCGGCGGGGTGAGCCTGGCCAGCAATGCCAAGAACGGTACGTGGAACTTCGGCGACAATGCCGGTGACGACCGTGCCCTGGGCGGCATCTCGACGGGTGTGGCCAACGGTACCCGCTGCGTCAACCTGTATGCTCACCTGCTCAACACGGGCAGCAAGGATATCGAGAACGTCAATATTGCCTATAACGTCGAGAAGTACCGCAAGGGTGACAAGAGCGCCGGCTTTGCCGTGGAGCTGTACTACTCCATCGACGGCCGCAACTGGACCAGCGCCGGCAACGACTTCTACACCTACTTCGCTCCCGATGATGCCACGGCAGGCTATGAGACCGTTCCTGGCGAGACCGTTCCCGTGAGCGCCGTGCTCCCGACCAAGCTCGCACGTGGCTGTGACTTGTACCTGGCATGGAACATCAGCGTGGCCAGCGGTGATGCTGCCCAGGGTGCCATGGCTCTGAGTATCGACGACTTCGCCATCAGTGGTGAACTGCCCAAGATTCCCGCTTCACAGCACTACATCTTCGTCAACGACCAGACGGGTTGGGATGCCCTGGGCCTGTATGCTTGGGGTGACAGCGAACTCTTCGGCGCTTGGCCCGGCGAGGCCAGCGTGGGCGATTCCATCGTTGGTGGCGTCGATTACAAGGTCTTCCTGCTTGACACGAACAGTGGTAACTACCACCTGATTTTCAACAACTGGAACAATGGCCTGCAGTTGCCCGACTATGACATCGTAGCCGACCGTGACTACTACTTCACAGTCACTGCCCAGGCCGTTTCGATGCGTGGAGACGTGAATATCGACGGCAACGTGAACATCGCCGACGTGACCGCCCTCATCAACTACCTGCTGAGCAAGAACGCTTCAGGCATCAGCCTCGAGGCTGCCGATTGCGACGTGAACGGCAATCTGAACATCACCGATGTGACGACGTTGATCAATTACCTGCTCAGCCGCCACTGGTGAAACAGGGCTGTAAGGACATCGAGTATCAGCGCACATTCATTTAGCGACAATTGCACTGATTAACCGAAGGCATCCGCTTTGTAGAGACGCAACCTCTTGCGTCTCTACTTTTTACACCCATCCACTTCCTTTTTAACACGGAATACCCATGAACGCGCCATGAATGACCAATTCACGACAATTCATATGTAAAATGCCGGGTGGCAGATGATAGCAATCTTTCTATTGGAATTATAGTTTATTATATACTTCAATTAGCTTCTGGCATAAGATAGTTGTAGGTCTTATGGTTGGTGGAATAAGGGAGCCTTCATAGATCTTTGAGCCATGGTTTGAATCAGTTGTATGTGTTAAACCAATGTATTTACACATCTTCTCGCCAACATTAGTTACGGCATCTGCAACAATAGAAGAAAAGTATATCTCACGCTCATATAATCTCAATAAATGAACAACAAATGCATCATATAATGTTTTAAAAGCAGAAGTATTATGAAAATCTGGATGAATGGCAACGGATGATATATACAGTTTATAGGTATCAGGGAAATCGTAAGTTTCGATTTCATCCTCTGGAATATCAACATCGATAGTCTCACCACTTCTGATTCGATGATAGTATCTGTTGCTTAATGGCATAGCATTGATATAACCAACGATAGAATGGCTTTCATTATCTTCTATCATTACATAAATAGCAGGATTCTTTTTCCACCAACTAAGACATGTTTCATAGATGCCTTGAAACTCTTCATTGTAAACACATTGATCGATACCTACCGCTTGATAAATCATGTCTGGTGTAACCTTCCTTCCTACGTAAATGTTGAACTTATCAGATTCTGAGTTAATGTGAGATAACGTGTCGGAATACATCTTTTCAGCTCGTTCATCATTGTTCTGCTTTTGTTTTTCAATGGGATCACCTATGTTCTTGGCGATAGCTTCTAATAGTGTGGGGAAACTGGATTCATAATCCTCAGTAGCATTAATCCAATTGAGATTCTTAAGAAAGTATTTCTTAGCACCTTTCATAGGTGTATCGGATATCTTAAAAGTAACAATCGGTTTTTTCTCTATATCACAGCATAATTCAATTTCACGGTCTACTTGTTTGGATGCATTATAGTTATCAGAATAAACCGCAACCATCATTTTGCAATGCTCTATAGCATCCGCAATGGCAGATGCCCATAAAGACCCTACAGGAATATCTCTATATGATACAAAACACGTGTATCCACTATTTTCAAGATAATTTACAATTCTCGTTGCCTCTGATAAGTCTTGATTGGAGTAGCTGATAAATATTGAGGGATTCATAATTAGTTACATCGGGAAGGTTAAACAATATGGTGTTAATAAAATAAATACGAGTCTATAACTGCTTAGTTGAAAAGACAGTAATTGATTGCATTTCGTGTAAAATCTTATTTTGTTTTTGAATAAAGTAATGATTAAACTAAATGCAAATTACATGAAAAAACTCGATTTATGCAAATAAAAGATTGAAATATCTTTAACTATAACCCCTTTTTTAGGTTTAGTAGTTATATTTTCTTTAATATTGTCCTAAATTGCGTTAAGCGTTTGTGGGATTGGGCAAATAGTTGTAATTTCGCAGTGTAAAAACAAATCTTGGGCACATTCCCGCGATGAAAATTGGTAATATAGACTTGGGCGAGCGCCCCGTGATGTTGGCACCGATGGAGGATGTCACCGATCAGTCGTTCCGGCTAATCTGCCGCGAACAGGGTGCTGACATGGTCTATACCGAGTTTGTCAGTGCCGATGCGTTGATACGCAGCATCGAGCGCTCGTTCCAGAAGATGGCGATCGCTCCCGGCGAGCGTCCTGCCGCCATCCAGATCTATGGCCGCGACGTGGACTCGATGGTCGAGGCGGCGCGCATCGCTGCCACTGCCAAGCCTGAGTTTATCGACATCAACTGGGGCTGCCCCGTCAAGAAGATTGCGGGCAAGGGCTCTGGTGCAGGGATGTTGCGCAATATTCCGCTGATGCTCGAGATCACAAGTGCAGTCGTCAAGGCCGTTGACCTGCCCGTGACGGTCAAGACGCGCCTGGGGTGGGACCACAACAGCAAAATCATCGTCGAGCTGGCCGAGCAGTTGCAGGATTGCGGCATCGCAGCCCTTACCATCCATGGTCGCACGCGCTCCCAAATCTACACTGGCGAGGCCGACTGGACCTTGATCGGCGAGGTAAAGAACAATCCCCGCATGAAGATTCCTATCATCGGCAACGGTGACGTGACCACACCCCAGCGCTTGAAGGAGTGCTTTGACCGCTATGGCGTCGACGGCGTGATGGTGGGCAGGGCCAGCATCGGTGCTCCGTGGATTTTCCGTGAGATGAAGCAGTATCTGCTCACCGGCGAGATTCCCGTCATCTCCAACGAGGAGAAGATGGCGCTGGTGCGCCGCCAGATAGCCGAGAGCATCGACCGCATCGACGAGTACCGCGGTATCCTGCACATCCGTCGCCACTTGGCAGCCACTCCGCTGTTCAAGGGCATACGCAACTTCCGCCCGACGCGCATCGCCATGCTGCGTGCCGACACGCGTGCCGAGCTGGAGGCCATCCTTGATGACATCGAACAAAACATTTTGCCAAATATAGAAACTCAATATGAAGAAAAAGGCTCTGATTAGTGTTGTATTGATTGCCATAACGGCATTGGTGCCATTTGCCCAGGTGACACGTCATGAGGTCAAGGTGGGCAACTTCTCGCGCCTGGTCGTGCTTGATGACGTCAATGTGAATTACTGCTGCAATGCCGACTCGGCGGGCCTGGTGGTTTTCTCCAGCACACAGGAGATTGCCGAGCACCTCATGTTCAACATCTCAGACAAGGGACGGATGTCCATCCAGGTGTCAAACGAATTTGAACGCCAGGGCAACCTGCCCACGCTGACGATTTATTCCTCCTCGCTTGACGAGGCCGAGAATGCTGGTGATAGCACCCTGCGCGTCATCGGGTTGCCGCCCATGAAGGCTTTCAAGGTGCGCCTGACTGATAACGGCAAGGTCATCGTGCGCAGCGTGAGGGCATCATTGCTGGAGTTGCAGATCCTGAGCGGCAAGGGCAAGATTATCGCCGACGGCTCTTGTGACGACCTCTCCTTGAGGCTCATTGGCACGGGCGAGATCCAGGCCGACCAGGTGGCAGCCGACAACGTGTCATGCCGCATCATGGGCACCGGCTCCATCGGCTGTGATGTTCGCGGCGGCGAACTCAAGGTGAGCGGCAGCGGCACGGGCAAGGTCTACTACAAGGGCAACCCCAGCAAGGTCACCGTCCGCAAACTCGGCACCATCAAGGCCATCCCCATGCAGTAACTACTGCATCGGTCACTCCCTGCGTTTTTAGTTTTTTTGTCTCACTCATAGTGGTTTTTGGATGAAAACCACTACCTTTGTGTTATTGTAATTATGGTTTTCCCAAAATGACAGTGATGATGAAAAGACCTCGTGCCCTTATACGATACATGATGAATAGATATCAATCAGCACATCTCCATACCGCCATGGCCTTGATTGCTATCGTGGTGGTCGTCTTACCCTTGTGTCTTGTTTCGTGTCATGACAAGAACGATGCATCAACCGAGGTAACCGAAGACTGGGCTGAAATGTTCTTTGACGAAGAGTTGGCTTCGATTTCAGCCGATCCTGATGGAGAGCATTTCTATATCGGCACCTGTGACGGCTCAATTCTGATTTATAATCAAGATAGCATCAAGAAAGTTAAGAATACCGAGGGGTTTGAAAGAATATATTATGTCTGGCATGATACGGTCAATAGCCTCTACTGGATTGGAACCCGAAACAAGGGCCTTTACCTATGTGAACTGAAGAATAATAATTTTAAACGTGTGTGCTCGTTCACAATCCCGGCCAAAGAAGATAGATACTCAGTCTATGAGATAAGTGTAAACAGTAAGGGCGATTCAATATATGCTGGAACGAGCAATGGCTTGTATTGCCTGTATCGTTATCAGCGGACACCTTGCGACATGACCGAAGTTTGGTCATTGGATACCACCATCGCCGGTGAGCCCGTTGTTAACGCCAATATGATCTGGGACAAAGATACGCTGTATTTTACGGCATATAATTCACATGATAAAACGAGCACGATTTATAAGCATTATCTTGAACAACAGTTTGTTCCTCGTCTTGATACCTGTATTCAGGTTGTATCCAGGTCTGAGCCTCTCCTGTATGAATTGAATGATACTGTAATGGGCATGATAGGTGACACAATCTTCTATTTGAATTGTGACAAGCTACCATCCCCCATTGGTCGCAATTCCAATACGATCGATTTCTTGAAGGCTGGTAATGTTGTTTTTCAAGTCACGATGGACACTTTATATGCCAACGGTTATGCTCGCCGATTGCCGGAAGCTGCCGTTGCTGAATGTCGCAACCTGCTGGTCGATGATCCGCTGCATGATCAGGTTTTTCTGGTTCTGCCCCATCACCTGCTGCGTTTGCCGCATCATTATTTTGTCCAACCAAAGGCTGATCGCGTGACAGTATCGGCATCTTGTGTGGATCCACATGACAACTCTACCTATTTCCTGATTGATAATGCAATCTTCAAGCTACAGTCAGGCAAGAACGACGAGTTAGAATTGCGTCAGACGGAGCTCAGTGTCCCTGCGGAGTACACCGCTAAGTGGATGACCTGCCTCAATAACAAGGTTTATATTGTGACCGACAAGAATGATTTGTATTGTCTTAATCCTTTTAAACTGATTACAAGTTTTGGCAAATCGGTAACAGCGATTTCCAGTTTCAATAATCACATCTATGTCGGAATTCGCGATTCACTATTTGTCCTTGAAAATGAGGTAAAGAACCCACTTGATCTTAAAACCGAGGATGGAGATACTGTTGGATTTCCCTTTGTAACAGCTTTTGCCAGTAAGGATTCATTATTATATATTTCAACATTAAATGATGGTGTTTACACTGGTACAGGAGAAGATGGCTGTTTTTATCGTGACAAACGTTTTAATAATTATCGATTTATTCGGGACATCTATGTGAAAAACTACATTTCTCTTTTGACGAATGATAGCCTGTTGGTGTTTAATTCTGATGGGGCTGACAATCATAGTTCAAATGTGGCTATTGGCTGTAATCGTTTGTTCCCTTACGAGGCTGAGAATAAGATTGTAGCTGTCTCGGATTATGGTATCAAAGTATTTACCCATCAGGCTGAAGGTGGGTGGAAATGTGATACCGGTTATTATCAAGATTGGCACTTTAGATCAAAAAGTTGTATATCCACGCCCGAAGGACGTGTATTATTGGTAAAGGACAAAGGTGGAGTCTTTGAATTCCGAAATCAAACCGTAGAGGGCCCCAAGTGGTTAAAGATAGAGGGTCGGAAACAGATTGATTGGCCTCTTGTCATTCTGATTGCATGTATAGTTGCTATTTTAGCTTTGCTGGCGACATTATTGTTTTCCTATTTCCAACGCAGAAAAGAAATTGAGGAAACAACCATCAGTAAACGTAATGCGCTGGTAGAGATTGAGGAGTTGAGTAAAGACAATCAGATCTTATTGAGAAAGATTGAATTATATGGTTTGATGAAAGAGGTTCCCGATTATATGAGAGCTGATGCTGATCAAGCTTTGCGTTCTGACGATATCGATGCATTAGATTATATAATTCAGAAGATAAATCAGCACATCAGCGGAGTGGAATTGCAATCACAATGGACTGAAAAGCTGATAAGATTGAAACGCTTTGCCAATTACATTAAGCTAAATGACCTTAAAGATAGAGTCGAGCAGTTGCTTCAACAAGATGCCATTGGCTTTAAAGTGAAATTAGAAGAATTCCTTACCTATCTTGAATCTGAGAATGAGCGTTCCAGAATTCAAGAATTGCTTCAGTCCTTAGACGTTAAGAAACCTGCAGACAAGCCTGCTTCTGAAATAATAAAGAATCAAGAAACACGTCGTGATGAACTATGCATGGAAATCAATAGTAGCCATGGTGAAGAATTGGTGACATCGTTATTTAATGTCTTTACATTATATGCACGCAATAAAATGGTCTGTGGGTTCATTGAACTGAAACATTTATTAGATGGGATCATAAAAAATGATTTGGAAATAAATGCACAACTTCTCAATGAGCAGATCAAGACAATCTATCAGCCATGGAAAGAAGAGCTTGAAGTAGACGAAAGTTTATTTGAAGTTTTAAAGAAGCAAGTAGGGAAAAAGATTCAGAAAGAGGAGGATAAGGAAAATGTAAAGCAGAGAAACCTATTTCTCGCTAACGGTGAGCCTTCATTATGGGGGGTGGTTCTTGCCATACATCGGTGTGGGATAGATTGCGATAAGAATAAAGTAACGGTAGATGAGGTCATCAGACAGATCCGTAAGTTAACAGAAAATCACAAAGAACGAGACGACTACGCTCAGGAAAGGACATACACCAAGAATCTGATAGAGGGATTTCAGGGCGAAATTGAGAAAGCAAGCGACAATTGCAATATTGCTAAGTTTTTTATTTTATCCTAAAAGAACTAAACCGAGTAAGAAGGCGAACTGGAAAATCGTACCATTCATAAGGTATAATCTGCAAAAATAGAGTAATTAGGACAACCTGCTGATTTTCAGCTGATTGTCCTAATTATCTTTTGTTTAGCTATCAAAGATAATCGATAGATAATTACATTTTCGTTAAGTCATTGTTTGTCAGGTAGTTGCAATTATTTTTCTTATCTTGATTTAACCAATATAAGATAAATATGCATAATTATGCCATTTATAAAATAATGCCTATATTTGCATCGGAAAAATAAAACAGCCAACGTATCACAGCAAGAGCAAGTGATAAAGAATTATACACATTTTATTAATATCAAATAAATTAACATTATGAAGGCTTATCAATTAATCATTTTGTGGATGTTGATGGTGTTATCCAGCACTGGTGTTGTCGCTCAGCCTGGTAATTATAGTAATTATTCCAGAAAAAACCAAGCTGAACTCCGACAGACGACACGGCGTATAAAGGAAAGAATTATTCAAGAGTCCAGGGAACGCCATGAGCGTGAACAGTGGATGAAGAATTTCCAGAAGGAACAGGAGGAGAGAATGGCGGTCAATAAAAGACGCTTACAGTTAATGAAGGAATCGCCAATCTTTGGAAGGAAATCTTTCCTTGACCCTCGGATTCCGAAAGCTGGTATGGTTCCACAGTTTCATGACGCTGTTGAATGCGGTAGCTTTAAGTTGCAACGTTCATGGGATGTCTTGCCTGTCGCTCCTATTGAAGGATTAGAACTTGATCGTGTGGTAAACTTGATGGTATTAATACGGAATTTGAAGAATCCGCAGATTCCGGGTATTGCTCCCCCATCTGAGCCCTTATCTGTCTTGAGGGATTATTAATCTGGAATCAGCAAACTGCAGAGAGAATATTGCGTTCTCATGCAGGGGATAACGCAGTTCGAGCAACGAACCATCAAGCCCTAGTGGAACGATTCATTAGTATTTATTAATCATATATTTTGTTTACACTATGAAAGCAAACATTATTATCATTTTAGCTCTTGTGTTTATCGGCTTCATGGCCGAGGCAAGAGTAGTCAACATTGACTCGCTGGCACGTGAGCATCAGGTTGGTGTGGTGCTTGATGTGTCCAAGCACCAGGGCGTCATTGACTTTGAAAAGGTGGCGTCGTCGGTACGGTTTCTGTATGTTCGTGCTACTGCCGGAAGTGACTATGTTGATCCTCGGTTCATTAAGAATGTTCAAGCTGCAAGTGCAGCCGGAATGCTCGTCGGGGTGTACCATGTCTATAGCGATAGAAGCAGCCCGAGGACCCAGGCCGCTCATTTCATGGAATCCATAAAAGGTCTGGATCTTGATCTGCTCCCAGTTGTAGACGTAGAGAGGTGTGAGAGCCTGGACTCCCTGCGTGTCCTCCTGGATGAGATTGAGACGGCATACGGTGTCAAGCCGATGGTATATTCATACGAAACGCTATATCGACACAGACTGCAAAATCTGGGGCAGTATAAGCTTTGGATAGCCAAATATAGCCGGAACATGCCTAACATTGTTGGGGATATATTCCTATGGCAGTTTTCAGAAAACGGAAGTCTGCCTGGAATTGATCGGCCTGTTGATGTCAGCCGGTTCATGGGCGATTATGACGCTCGTGCGATAGTGTTCTCAAGAAAGCAGCCCTCTGGTGGCGCAAAAAAGAAGCCACGCCATGGCCGTCGGCATCGCCCAGAAGAATAACGTTGATAAAAATATAGAATTACTGTGAACTCTCAAATTACTAATACAATGCCACTGGTGGCGATGCACTTCATCGCCACCCTGGTGGTCGCGAGGTGATGCTTGCCGTGAGCAGCTGGAGCGCGCTTGTCGCGAGCATCGTGACACGGCACCTTCTCTTGCAGGAGGCACCAGGTCCGCTTTTTCAAGACCAATCTCTTGGTGATAGCTTTTTGTCGTTTTATTAATAGTATGATTTAAGATTATGGAAATCTCATTTGAACTTGTGATTGACGCTTTGATGACGGTGTCGCTGTTGATCTTGGCTGTAGCTATTGCCGCTCTTGTCGTGGGATGGTTCGTCAAGTTGTTCTACGAGCCTACCAACGGCGAGGAGCCAGCTTTTTTGAGAAATATGATTTCCAGAAGCATTTGTATCATCTTCTTTACAGGGTATGTTGTTGGATTCCTGTACCAGTTTCTTTTCATTGGTTTCGAAACGACTGCACCAATAGATGATGCCCCGGTTTTCATATATCAATTCCATTGCCATTTTCCGTACAATGCCGAGCATCACGAATACCTACAATCATTACTTGACGTTGCTGACATTTGCCAGTGATTTTTGGTGTTGTGGAATAAAATCACTACCTTTGCGCTATACTATTATTTAACTAATACAAATTATGTTTAGCAAAGAGACATACATTAATCGCCGTAACGAGCTGAAGAGGCTCGTGGGTGATGGCGTGATTTTATTGTTCGGTAATAACGAGTCGCCATGTAACTATCCCAACAATGCCTATGGCCCGTTCCGTCAGGATTCGTCGTTCCTGTACTACTTTGCTCAGCAGCGCGATGGACTGGTGGGTGTTATCGATATTGACAACAATGTGGAGACGCTCATCGGCGATGACATTGATATCGAGGACATCGTGTGGTATGGCTCGGTGGACAGCGTTGCCGACATGGCAGCCCAGGTGGGCGTTGCCAACTCTGCACCGATGAAGCAGCTACAGGTCATCTGTGACGAGGCAAAGGCCAAGGGCCGCCGCATCCACTTCCTGCCGCCCTATCGCCATGACACCAAGATCCAGATCATGGACCTGCTGGGCATCCACCCGAGCAAGCAGGGCGAAGCCTGCTCTCATGACCTGCGCATGGCTGTCATCAAGATGCGCTCGGTCAAGACGGCCGAGGAAATCGTGGAACTTGAACGTGCTGCCGAGGTGGGCTACCTGATGCACACCACCGCGATGCGCCTCATCAAGCCGGGCGTGACCGACAAGTATATCGGCGGCCAGATTGATGGCATCGCTTTGAGTTATGGCGCCAAGAACAGCTTCGCCACCATCTTCTCGCAGCATGGCGAGATTATGCACGGCAACCCGTCGATGGCTCCGTTGGAGGCTGGCCGCCTTGCCCTGTGTGACTGCGGTGCCGAGACGATGG
>JAEEGL010763968.1_pt1 | contig 11537 bp, 7 predicted proteins | sample 9134231 | NCBI WGS metagenome assembly JAEEGL01 (sample SAMN16246548, study PRJNA631951) | gut metagenome | biome: gut microbiome; feature: rumen; material: fiber-attached | host: Bos | place: Iran: Karaj | collected 2018-10 | reverse complement strand
TTCTTCCTGGGCGGCTTCGTCTTCAGCAGCGGGGGTAGCGCTCTGATCGTCAGTCGCTTCGGTGGTTTCTTCAGCGGAAACTTCGATGGGGGCTTCCGCTGGCTCGGTCTGCTTGGTTTCAGCAGTCAGCGTGTAGTTGACGGCAGGGCCGGTAATGCTGATGATGTAGGTTTCACCGGCACGGACGTTCAGTTCATAGATGGAGTAGTCAGAAGATTCATCGACAAAGCGGACAACCTGATTGTTGATCTTGACCTGCATGCTGCCGATGGTGTGAAGCCCGAGAATTACGGTCTGGCTCCTGGCGGGCTGAATATAATAGAAGGTTTCCACTCCGCCGTTGCCGGATACCTGGGATCCGATCCTCAGTTCGGTCATGCCGGCATTTTCTTCTTCGGTGGCGTCTTCCGGGATGGCCGGTTCGGTTGTTTCGGATTCCGAATCGTTCGTGTCCGCTGCTTCTTCATTGCTGTCGGCAGCAGTCTGAACCGTTTCGGCAGCTGCTTCATCGTCGTTTCTTTCGACAGGAGTTTCTTCTCCGGAAACAGTTTCTTCGTCAGAATCCCCCTGATCATCGGAAAGGGGCTCTTCTTCAGATTCCTTTTCTTCTTCAGCAGGTTCATCTTCACTGTTCACATCAGTCCCGGCGGAGGCTGTTTCCCCGATGAGATCTTCAGGATTCTCATCTTCACCAGGGTTCGCCTCGTTATTGTCGCATGACTCTTCCTGAACAGAATCTTTCTGTACAGGTTCAGGTTCGGAAGCCGGTTCTTCGACGGTCTCTCCAGTATTGACCTGTGACGCTTCTTCCTTTGCGGGAGTTTCGTCCACGACGACGGAAGCCTCCGCTTTTACCGCGGGTTCTTCCTGCACGGATGTTTCCTGCACCGCGGGAGTCTCATCCGGGATGACAGGATCCTGTGCGGATACTTCTTCGGAAGCGGGAGCTTCCGCGGCTGCCGGAGCTTCATTCTGCGCCGGCTCTTCCTGTGCCGGAGTTTCCGCTTCAGCGGCGGTTTCCACCGCGGGAGCTTCTTCCGCTACAGGTGCAGCTTCCGTAACGTTCGTTTCGTCAGCGGGTTCCTCAGCGAACACCATCACTGCGCTGGTTGCCAGCAGGGCAATGATGCAGAGCATTGAGAGCACCTTCTTGAACCGATTCTTCATGTTTCCTACCCCTCTTTAAGTCGTCCTGGTAAGCACTTTCCTTTAGTTTCGTTTTTTGTCCTTATTCGTTCATTTTTTGCTTCCGTTACATATAAGTTACATTTCGGAAGTTTGCGATGTTTCGTGATGCCTCATTTTGGGCATACGAATCCACTGAAATAATACCATATGAAAAAAACGAATTCAATAGCATCTGTTAAAAAACTGTATAAACGTTGTTTTATTTGGGGTTTTCCCATCGCATCCCTTATTCCTGGGCCGTTATGGAAAATCCGTCCATTTGTTACTTATGCTATTTTCACTAATATTGCTTTGTAACTCTCATGTTACTATTTAAATAATTACCAGACCGTAGTCCGTTTTTCAGGTAACTATTTAATGGGCAATATGGTTGTATTATCTCCCAATATCAACCTTTTTGAGGGTTGCTTTTCACATGATCATTCTGTTTTACATCACACAACCCTTGATATACCGTCATTGGTATCGGTTTCAGTCAGATCCGGTATTTTCCCCTCTTTTTTTATGACCCTGTTTGGCTCTTTTGTTGCATCAGTTTGCCGATTTTCACATATTGACGCAAATGTACGTACAATGCAGCCGTAAAAAAAGCGGAACGCCTGTCCTGTTTTGCGTTCCGGTGATCTATGTTCATTTTGTATTTTTTTGTTTTTTTCTTCGGGAACGGGCAATGAATGCCTGTTTCTTTCCGATTTGTGTCTGGAAAAACGAAAACCGGTCTGTTATCGTAACTGAGTGATACGGTTTCTCGCGTCATTAAACTGTTCATTCAGCATATCCGTATGAACGTTTCCCTGCTGGTCAAATCCTGTTGCCTCAAATGTAAAGGTATCCCGATAGCCGGTTTTCCCGATGAATTGATAGAACCTGTCAAAATCTATGTGCCCTTTCCCCGGTGCCAGAACCTTCAGATTCTCCCAGTCCATATATCCGCCGCCGTAATCGTTCACATGGTAGTGGCGGATATGGCCGTCTTTCCAGAGCCATTCATACTCCGGCTGATACAGGAGCTCCAGCTGCCGGTGAAAGTCTGCCATCTTCGTGTCAAAGACAAAATGAATATCCGGATAGGCACGATAAAGTTCCTTCCAGTGCGACATCGGGTCTTTATGGCAGACCACGTTTTCAATCAGCAGGTCCAGGCCGAATTCCTCCGCCGTTTCCCTGAACACTGGATACGCGGCCAGATTGTTTTCGAAATTGGAATCTGAAATCATCCCGTTCCACAGGTGCATAACCAGTTTCCTGCACCCGAGCCGCGCAGCCAGCTCACAGTTGATCCGGAACAGACGGAAGGCTTCCCGTTTTTCTTCCTCTCCTCCCCGGGCAATAAGTTCCGCCAGGCTCTTTTCGCAGTGCATAACTGGGATATTCAGTTGAAGCCTTTCCAGAAACGCGGTCAGGTCTCCGACCACCGGATACCATGTGTTGTACAGGATAAATTCGAAACCGTCACAGTCGATCTGAGGCGCGTATGTTTTTAGCAGTCGGTAATCCCGTCCGTTCGGACGTCCGATCAGCGCGCCTGTGGAACATAGGATCTGCATGCTTTTCTCTCCCCGGATGACAGAATACCGGGCGCGGTATTGCCACGCCCGGTGAATGGGTATCTGTTGATCATCAGTCGAATTCGAATTCGTCTTCGCCCAGCTCATATTCTTCTGCCGCCGGCTGCTCCGGAACCCCGAAATAGGCCAGCAGGATAGCCTGGGACCAGGTAACCTGCGCAGTAATCACGTAATTCTGGAGGTACGGGGTATAGAAGTCATAGTAAATATTCGAGTAGACCGGAATCGTCGGAAGAACCTCGTTGTAACGGTCCTGGAAGTCCATCCACTTGCTGACGTAGGTGTAGATGTCCCCGGGTTCGGTTTTCCGCATGTTCACGGCCAGGTTGAACAGCACCTCATCGTCGGAATAAGTATTGTTCCATACCTCGTGGCCGACAGTATCGTCGGTTGAGTAGGTAATGGACGGGTCGACAATCACATGGAAGTTCGTCGCAAGATAGATCATGTCGGTGGTCCGTTCCGTCTCACGATAGTAGGAATGGAGCAGATCCTGCATGGGTGTGGGCACCAGTTCCAGCTTAATGCCCGCCTGGGCCAGATTGTCCACGAAGTTGCCTTCTTCCTGCATGAAGTCGGCCATATGGTTCCCTTCAGGATACATCATCTTCAGATCCAGGGCAATCAGTTCGCCGTCGATCTCCTTGCAGCGGACGTCATCCGTGCCGGCCTGGTAAGTTCCGCCGTTCCGGTTCAGGGTCCAGCCTGCCTTGTCCAGAAGTGCGTTGGCCTTCTCAATGTCCACGGTATACACGGTCAGCAGCTCTTTCCACTCTTCCCGCAGTTCATCCCACAGCAGCGTGTAAGCTTCCATCTCTTCCATAGTACGCGCCCAGCGGTTCTTCTGCCTTTTTCGGTTTTCTTCCTCTTCTTCTTCAGTCTGGAAGACGGCTGCTCCGGTCTCTTCGTTCCGCAGGAAGTTGATCGGATATCCGATCGCGCCGATCAGGAGCTGATATTCCCACTGTTCCAGTCCGAAATAGCCGTCAACCAGGATGCCCTGGTTGCCGCAATATTCACGCGTCAGCAGATCACGATCCATACACCATGCGATTGCCTGGCGGACTTCCTTGTCATGTACGGTCGGCCAGTCGTAGGTAAACGTCAGGAAGGATAGGCCGATACGCGGATAGGGCTGCCGCTCCAGCGAGGAAGCCATGCCTTCATTCACGGTTTCCACATAAGTTACCTTGTTGACCAGGTGCTTCTCTCCGTTCTCAATCTCCGCGATCACCGTATCGTTGTCCGCAACGGTGAACGCAATCTTCTCAATGGTCGGCAGGACAAGCTCGATGTCCATCTCGTTTCCTTCGGCGTCTACCGGCGGATTCCCGTTGGCGTCGGTATCTTTCACGATTTTCCCGTTCGCACGGGCTTTTTCCCAGGCTTCATACAGCGCACCGTCCGGCAGGTTGTTAACCATCCAGGCGCCTTTGAAATAGGGATTAATCTCAAAATGGCCGGTCACACCGTCCCAGGACAGGATAACATAAGGGCCGGACACGACAGAGGGGAATGTATTGTATCCGGTTTCCGGATCCAGAATCGTCTTTTTCAGCAGCTCGGCGGTATAGACCGGTTCCGCCGCGGACGCGTCCGCGTTCACGATCTTGATGCCCAGGGTGTTGCCTTCATCATCGGTAATGCCAGGTACGACCTTGCATCCGGGGGCGATAACATCGATCGGATAGGGCACGGTCATCAGCAGGCCGGTTTCAAAGAAATAAGGCAGGAATTCGGGATCCAGCCAAATCCGGAGCTGATAATCGCTCAGGACCGTCACGCCCGACAGGTAATCAATATCATCCGCGGGATCCAGTGTCTCACCGGCCATGATTTTCCGCCGGGCGGCAATATAGTCTTCGTAACCGACCAGGTGCTCAGCGCGGTAAATCTTGCCGCCGATCTCCTCAATCTCGGGGCTCATCATCAGCAGGATGGAGAACGCGTAATCCCAGGCGGTAATGTGCTCTCCGTTGGAATAATACAGGTTGTCTGCCAGGACCAGCGTATATTCTTTATATCCTTCGTCATTGGTCCGGATCGTCGCGTAGCGGACAACGCTGGGGTCAAAAACGTAAGTGCCCTGGTTCTGGTCCCAGTTCACCAGGTTGTATCCGTGAATCAGCGCGCGGACGTCGATATCAGCAGTATTGTTACCGAACATTTCGGTGAAGAAATCGCCTTTTGTGATCGTGGGATGAGAGACAATCAGTTCGCCTTCCTTCAGTTTCTCAACTTCTGCCTCCATCTCTTCCGGAGACAGCGCAGTCACATCCTCTTCGTCTTCCATCATCTCCATTTCAGCCAGAGCGGAAAACGGCATGCAGCTCAGCAGCATGACTGCGGCCAGAAGGATGCCCAGAAACTTTTGCAGCTTGTTCACGATGATCAGACCCTTTCTATATATAATATATAATACGCATGATTTCCGGTTGAATCAGTCAAAGCAGTCGCCCACGTGGTTGATAACCAGCTCGATACCGAGCGCTGTGCGGTATTCTTCAAATACAGCCCAGTCGCCGCCGGGGGTCTTGGGCGGCTTATAGCCTGCCGGTGTCGGCGGGATTCGCGTAATCCGGTTTGTAAACGTCGTTACGATTCCGGAAGTCACAACGCTTTCCCGGACATAGCCGATGGTTTCCTGTTCAGTCCATGAGTAAGCGACATCCTCTCCGTTGATTTTTGTCGGCAGGTTTTCCGCTGTCACAGTCCAGCCATTGTCAGAACTGAGTACAAAAACCTTGCCGATGGGCAGCAGTGTCACAGCCAGCGTCGTCGGCCGGATCTTCTGCTCATCTTCTTTATCGTTCCAGACCTTGGTCACGGTCGCGGACGTGACTTCTGGCTGATAATTGTTGGTGATATTGTATCCGTTGATTTCAGGAGTATACCAGGCGACCGTTTCCTCATCTACAGTATACTTGATCTCGGTGCCGTCGTCAATGAAACGGGGCTTGTCGGCGAATGTACACATCCATCCGTCTGCCTCGGTGACCACGCGGGAATCTACCTGCACGCCATCGGCAAAAAGGAGGACTATAATGGCATCCGGACGGTTGCCGTCCTGATTGTTGTCGTCATTCCAGGTCTTGGTGACCGGAATGCTGATCAGCTCGGCTTCCGGTTCCGGCGTCGGGGCAGGAACATATTTGTTGATCAGAACGGCGGCAGCCCCGTCCGCGCCGACAGTCAGGCACATGCCGGTTACGCTGTCGCTGGTCAGGGTGTAGGCCTTCACAAGGGATTCGGCATTTCGCTCGATGACGTAGTAGGTGCCGGGTACCAGACCGTCCAGCTCATATTTCCCGCCCGTAAACTGGGCATAAGTCACGGTCACGGGCATCCGGGGATCCGGCCCGTCGATCTCAAAAACAAGGCTTCCCGCCGACGCCATGGGATCCTCGTTCGGCTCCTCAGCAACCGGCTCTCTGTATGTATAGCGGAACGAAAGGGTGGCTGAGCCGCCCGCTTTCACCACCACGGCGTCACCGACCTTGCTGGCGGAAGGATCCATCTCATAGCCTTCCACGAGAGAATCCGCGTTGTTTTCCTGCAGGACATATGCGCCGGGCAGCACCTGGCCGAAATCATACGTGCCGCCAGAAAGCTGGCCCAGTGTCAGTTCCGCGGGCATGCTCGGATCGGGGCCGGTTACGGTCAGGCTCAGAGCGCTGACGTCCGCGCCTTCCGGAGCGGCGACGGAAACCTGCAGCTTCAGGTCGCCGGTTTGAATCGTATTGGTCACGGTCAGGCCGCTCACAGAAACCGCGTATCCTTCCGGTTCCTTTTCCTCGGCAGTATAGACGATTGCGTCCGTCTTTCCGCGCTGCGTCACGGGCAGGTTTTCCCAGGCGACGCTCCAGCCGTTTTTCGCGGAAGCTTCCTTGGCGGCGCCGTAAGGCTTGCCGTCCGCGAGCAGACGCACCTGAACGGAATCGGGCCGGATACCGGCCGCGTTGTCGCTGTCGTTCCAGACCACGGAAGTCGCTGCAGCCGTCTTCTTCACGGTATGAGTATATGTCACGGTCGCCAGATCCGTGCCCGATATGCTTACGATATACCCGTCCACCTTGTCGGGTTCCCACGACGCGCCCGCGGGCCCGTTGATGACGGCAGTCCAGCCGTTCGACTCATCCAGGGTGACTGTCTGCCCGCCGGTCGTAATATCCACCGATCCAGGGCGTTTGGCATCATAGTCGTCTTCATCCGCCCACTGTACGGAGACGATACGGACCGTATCCGTTCCCTCCGCCAGCGCAGCCGAAGAAATACACCCGACCGCCAGCCCCAGTACGCAAAGGATGGACAGGATTCGCTTAATCCTCTTCTTTTTCAATCTCAGATTCTCCCTTCGGCCCGTTTCCGAAAGCCCGTGTCTGCCAACTTTTTGGGCAACGAAAAAAACAATCCTATGACGGGCATAGTTGTACGTATCTATTATAGAAGTCTGATTTCAAAAAAGCAAGCCGCAAACCATGTGCAACAGTTACATTCCGGTCATTTTTCGGCGTAAAAGCGACATATTTTCCGGTTTATCGAACCGGTAACGATTCCGTCTTTTTTCCGTTTTTTTCGTCTTCTGCTTCCGCCTGCCTTTCTTCAATCCAGCGGCGCGCGGGTTTTTCCCATGTTCGTTCCGAAATAATATACCGGGGACGGCGTTTCGTTTCCAGATAGGTTTTGCCAACATACTGGCCGATTACTCCCAGGCTGATCAGCTGGATACCGCCCAGCAGGCAGATAATACAGATTGTGGATGCCCAGCCTGCGACTGTCTTCCCGAGAGCGGATTCGACAATCGCCCAGATCATGAGAACCAGGCCGAGCAGGCTGAACAGAACGCCGGATCCGGTAATCAGGGTAATCGGCTTGATCGACAGGCTGGTGATACCGTTGAACGCCAGCGCAATCATCTTCCGGAGCGGATAATGGCTCTCCCCCGCCATTCGCGCGGAACGCTCGTAGTATACGTTCGTCGACGGGAATCCGACAAGCGGAACCATCCCCCTCAAAAAAATGTTCACTTCCTCGAACTCCGCGAAATGCTGCAGTACCCGGGCAGATATCAAGCGGTAATCCGCATGGTTGAAGACCACCTCCGCGCCCATGGAATTCATCAGTTTATAAAATCCTTCGGCAGTTGTGCGTTTGAACCAGGTATCCGTCTTCCTTTTGGAACGCACACCGTAGACGACCTCATAGCCGTCCAGGTACCGGTCCACCATCTCGTCCATGGCATTGATATCGTCCTGTCCGTCGCAGTCGATCGAGATCGTGATATCACAGTGGTCCTTGGCTTCCATCAGTCCCGCCAGTACAGCGTTCTGGTGCCCGCGGTTCCGGCTCTGGCAGATGCCAAGCACCCGTTTGTCCTCCTGCGCCAGACCTCGGATGATTTCCCATGTTTTATCCCTTGATCCGTCATTCACAAACAGGACGCGGCTGGCCGTACTGATCTTTCCGTTCTCCGCCAGCGTGTTGATCTTTTCCAGAAAGAGAGGCGCAGTCATGGGAAGCACCTGCTCCTCGTTATAGCATGGTACGATGATCCAAAGGATCGGCCTGGGTTCCGTCATCTTCCCTTTTCCTTTCCTTTTTTGATTCCGTCTTCCGGAAATAGAACGTCCGAATCATTATATTCCATCCCGTACCGTCTTTCAAGTCCGCTTGATTCCGGCGGGTGAGATGGTGTATACTCTCTCATCGGAAGGAAGGGAAACGCATGTCCGAGATGAAGAAGCCCCGGAAACTCCGGTTCGGGCGGAAACGGCGCCGTGCGATGAGCATCAGCCGGCTGATGGCGTTTACCTTTCTGGGGATCATTCTGTTCGGAACACTGTTGCTGGATCTGCCGATTGCTTCCCGTGACGGGCGTTCCGCAGGTCTGATGACTTCCATGTTTACCGCTACTTCCGCGACATGCGTGACCGGCCTGATCCTCCGGGATACCTGGAGCCAGTGGAGTGCTTTCGGCCAGGTGGTGATCCTGGTCATGATTGAGATCGGCGGCCTGGGTTTCATGTCCGCCGCCTCCCTGGCCTACATTACGCTGCGCCGCCGCATCGGTATGCGCCAGCAGATGGTCATGGCGGAAGCGATCGGCGCGGACAGCATGACGGATGTCGTCAGCCACCAGAAAAAGCTGATCGCGCGGGCTTTTACCGTGGAAGGGATCGGCGCGCTGGTCCTCACCTGCCGTTTCGCGGCGGAATATCCTTTCCTGCAGGCCCTGAAACTGGGAGTGTTTCATTCCGTATCCGCATTCTGTAACGCGGGGTTTGATATCCTGGGATTCCGGGAACCCGGTTCAAGCCTGGCACTGTACCATACGGACCCGGTCGTCTGCCTGACGCTGACCGCGCTGGTTGTTCTCGGCGGCCTGGGCTTCCTGGTCTGGGATGATGTGCTGCGCGAGCGTAAAATCCGCCACTGGAATGTCTATACCAAGCTTGTCCTGACAACAACCGCTGTCCTGCTGATCGGAGGCGTACTCCTGACCTGTGTGCTTGAATGGGACAATCCGGCTACGCTCGGCCCGCTCCCCTTCGGAGAAAAGATGCTGGCCGCCCTGTTCCAGTCGATGACGCTGCGTACCGCCGGATTTGCCGGACTGGACCAGGCGGCGCTGACACCGGCCGGCAAGGCAGTGTCCATCTTTATGATGCTGATCGGCGGATCCTCCGGATCAACGGCCGGCGGCCTGAAAACAGTCACGTTCGTGGTCCTGCTGATGTTCCTGTGGAACCGAATGCGCGGCCGCTATACCGTCAGTGTATTCCACCGGACAATTTCTGATGATCACGTGCTCAACGCGATCACAATTTTCATTACGATGGTGACGCTGAGCTTTTTTGGCGCGACGCTGATCGCCGCCACGTCACAGGTCGATTTTGTTGACAGCCTGTACGAAGCCGTGTCTGCCATCGGGACGGTCGGGCTGTCCACCGGCGTCACACCGAAACTGAGCCTGCCGGCCAAACTGATGATCATGGTGTTCATGTTCTTCGGCCGTGTCGGCGTGCTGACAATCAGCGTCGGCTTCCTGAAAAAGAAACCTGCCGGCGAAAGATTCAGATATGCGAACACCGATCTGCTGATCGGATAACGGAAGGGAGAAACGCAGCATGAAATCCTATATCGTGATCGGCCTGGGCCGGTTCGGAATGGAAATGGCCCTGAAACTCTATGAATGCGGCGAAGAAGTGCTGGCCGTAGATACGGACGACACGGTCATCGACAAGATCGCGGATCGGGTAACCCGCGCTGTTGCGGCTGACGCGCGGGACGTGGATGTCCTGAGAAAGCTTGGCGCCGGTTTCTTTGACGTGGCAGTCGTTGCCGTCGGCTCTGACCTGGCTGCCTCCGCGCTGATTACCATGCATCTGAAATCCCTGGGTGTCAAATACATCATATGCAAGGCGCATGACGACACCTACCGGGATATCCTGGAAAAACTGGGCGCTGACCGGGTCATTATCCCGGAATGGGAAATGGCGGACAAGCTGTCCCTTGGCCTGACCTCCGCCGGTGTGATGGAATACATTGAACTGTCCGATGAGTTCGGCATCGTGGAAATGACGCCGCCCAAATCCTGGCATGGCAGAACGATCCGGCAGCTGGATCTGAGGCGGAAGTACGGCGCGAACGTCATCGCCCTGCGCCGCGGGGACGACCTGGGTATCCCGCCGGATATCGATGCGGAAATCGACGAGGATTCCGCGCTGGTCATCCTCAGCAGGTATGAAGTCATCAATCAGCTGAAAAAGCAGTAACGGAAGGCAGCAAAACAGCGGGAGCGTCGCTCCCGCTGTTTTGCTGCCCGGATCGTTTATTCGTCCTGTCCCACTTCAATGTCCGGCTCTTCTTCCGCGCCTTCGGGCAGTTCGGGGAACAGTTCCTTGCCGCATTCAGGGCACAGGGCGTCCTCGTCAAAGTCCACGTCGTCGGCGTCAATTTCCACGATATGTCCGCAATGCGGGCATTCATATTCGATGAGACCTCCCTCGAAGTCTTCCTCGTCCTCCTCGGCCAGGTCCTCATCTTCGTCATCGTACAGGTCGGCTTCGAGATCCGCCAGGTCCTCATCGATGCTTTCCACGTAATCGCTCAGCTCACCATGGGATTCAGCCAGTGCCTCAAAAGCGTCCCCGACCTCGCCCAGCACATCGAGAATCTCCAGAATCAGCCGGTTCGAATCCTTTTCGGTATTCAGCTTCATGCCTTCCGCCAGTCCCTGGAGATAACTGATCCTGTCTGTCAGTTTGCTCATGTTCGGTTCCTCCCGTCTGATGCGCCGGATTACGCGCGCTTCAGGTACTCGCCGGAGCGGGTGTCGATCTGGATCTTGTCGCCGGTGTTGATGAACAGCGGCACCTGCAGGCTGAAACCGGTTTCCAGCGTCGCGGGTTTGTAGGTGTTCGACGCGGTATCACCGGCAAAGCCGGGCTCGGTATCGGTCACCTCGAGCACGACAAAGTTCGGGGCTTCCACGGAGAAAGCGCTGCCTTTGAAGAAACGCACGGTCACATTGGTGCCTTCCTTCACAAAGGGAATGGCGTCCTCCACCTGGTCCTTGCTCAGGGGCAGCTGCTCATACGTCTCAGTGTCCATGAAGTAGTACAGGTCCCCGTCGTTGTACACATACTGCATTTCCTTCGTCTCGATGATGGCTTTGGGCATCTTGTCCGTCGGGTTGAAGCTGCGCTCCACCACAGCGCCGGTCATCACGTTCTTGATCTTGGTGCGCACGAAGGCAGCGCCCTTGCCGGGCTTCACGTG
>JAEEGL016792487.1_pt1 | contig 11538 bp, 11 predicted proteins | sample 9134231 | NCBI WGS metagenome assembly JAEEGL01 (sample SAMN16246548, study PRJNA631951) | gut metagenome | biome: gut microbiome; feature: rumen; material: fiber-attached | host: Bos | place: Iran: Karaj | collected 2018-10 | reverse complement strand
GCACAAGCAGAGACAAGGTTAATAGGAGGAAAATGAAATATGGCACGTATTGTTGGTGTTGATATTCCGAATGACAAACCAGTCAAAATCGCCCTTACCTATATTTATGGTATCGGCAGATACACCGCTGTCAAAATTTGCGAAGCTGCAAAAGTCGATGGCATGATCAGAGTTAAAGATTTAACTGACGATCAATTCGCAGCGATCAGAAATGAAATCGCTCAATATAAAACCGAAGGTGATCTCCGTAGAGAAGTCGCTTTAAACATCAAACGTTTAACCGAAATTAACTGCTACAGAGGATTACGTCACAGAAGAGGCTTACCAGTCCGTGGTCAAAGAACCAAGACTAACGCTCGTACTCGTAAAGGTCCACGTAAGACCATTGCGAATAAGAAGATGGCGCCTCAAGGTTAATGAAAGGAGAAGAGAGTTATGGCAAAGAAAACAACTACTCGTAAAAAGAAAGTCAAACGCTCATTTACTAAAGGTGTTGCCCACATTCATTCCACTTTCAATAACACAATTGTGACAATTTGTGATGAACAAGGTAATGCCTTAAGTTGGTCCAGCGCCGGTGCGATGGGCTTCAAAGGTGCAAAGAAAGCCACTCCATTTGCTGCTCAACAAGCGGCAGAAGCTGCTGGTAAAGCTGCCTATGACCAAGGCATCCGTCAAGTCGACGTCGATGTTAAAGGTCCAGGTCCAGGTCGTGAAGGAGCTATCCGTTCCTTAGCCGTCGTGGGTTTACAAGTCTTATCCATCGTTGATAGCACACCGATCCCCCATAATGGTTGCCGTCCACCAAAACGCCCCAGAGGCTAATAGGAGGTTATTAACATGAAAATTGCTAATCCTTTTGAAAGATTCGGCATCTCTCAAGCTGACTATGATGGCACAGAGAATTATGGCCGCTTCGTCATCGAACCACTCGAAAGAGGTTTTGGTAACACATTAGGTAACGCTTTAAGAAGAGTGTTACTCTCCAGCTTACCAGGCGCATCCTTATACGCCGTGGAAGTGGAAGGTGCCCGTCATGAATTCACCGCTTTAGAAGGCGTGGAAGAAGACGTGACATCCATCATCTTAAACTTAAAAGGCCTCGTCTTAAGAATTCCTGAAGGCGATGACACCAATAAGAAATTAGAAATCGACGTCAAGGGTCCTCATACCGTCACCGCGGCAGACATCGCTCTTCCTTCCGGTGTGGAAGTCGTCAATCCTGACTTAGAAATCGCTCACGTCTGTGAAGGCGGCAGCTTACACATGGTCTTACACGCCAGAAATGGTCGTGGTTATGTGACCGGTGAACAAAACAAAGTAATCCATTCTGGCTTACAATTAGGCGTTATCGCTACCGATAGCAACTACTCCCCAGTCAGAAAGGCCAATTATACCGTCGAAAACACCCGTGTGGGACACGATTCCCGTTTTGACAAACTAACAGTCGAAATTTGGACAAACGGCTCTATTTTGCCCCAAGAAGCACTCGCTTTATCCGCGAAAATCTTAATCGCTCACTTAAATAAATTCTTAGACGTCGCTGATATCACTCGTGATATTAACATCGAAAAGGATGAAGTTAAGGTTGAAGAAAACAAATACGAGAACTTCACCATTGAAGAACTCGATCTCTCTGTCCGTTCTTATAACTGTTTAAAGAGAGCGGGTATCCAAACCATCTTAGAATTAACAGATAGAACAGAAGAAGACATGATGAAAGTGAAGAACTTAGGTAAGAAATCTCTTAAAGAAATTAAAGAGAAACTCGTCGCCTATGGTCTCTCCTTCAAAGACTTTGAATAAGGAGGTAACTATTTATGCCAGCACAAGGTAGAAAAAATGTCCATGGTAAGACCGGCGTTAGATTCAAAGCCGCTTATACCAAAAGCAAATACGAGAATATGCTTCGTAATGTCGTTACTGACTTAATTCTCCACGGTTCCGTCAAAGTGACAGAAGCCACTGGTCGCGATATCGTCAAAGAAGCAGATCGTTTAGTGACATTAACCAAAAATGAAGATGTCATGAACGCGAAAAGACAAGCCGCTAGATTCGTGAGAAATATCTCTAACGAAAAAGGCGTCTCCGCATTAGATGTCTTATTTAATGAAATCGGTCCTAAATTCAAGGAACGTAATGGTGGTTACACCAGAAGATTAAAACTCGGCAATAGACGTGGTGATGATGCACCTATCGTCTTAGTGGCTTGGGTTGACTAATCTAATCATTAAAACAAATACCCATTAGTGATGAACTAGTGGGTTTTTTTCTTGAAATTACACAAAATTACACAAAAATTTAATTATTCATAATTAACAAACAACATATTTACAAAAGTTGTTAACTTTTATCGACTTAATTTATTTTGTACTGCATCAATTTGCTCTTGAGTTAAACCAATTGATAACAAATAGTTATTAACTTGACTATGATAATTTGCAGTCAAAAGATTAGTGGTTTTATTAAAATCAAATACATATCTAATCATTTCATCGATATGTAATTCTTTAATAGTGTCATATTTTTTCGTGCCTTTTTCAATGCCATAGTAGTTGTGGTAGGTGATGAAATAGTCTTCGATTAATTCTTCATATGACGCACCACAGAGGGCTTCGATGACCATACAAACATAACCGGTTCTATCCTTACCTTCTAAGCAGTGGATATAATATGGACCATCATTATTTAAGATTGATAAGAACATGGTCTTCATCTTATTAGAGAAGTCTTCGGTTTTATAGGCTGCTGCCATACCGAGAGGCAAAACCTTTTCTTCTTCATCTAAATATTGGAAATATTCGGATTTGAAGTCATCTTTTTGATAGAAACCATCAATTGTCGCTCTATTATCGGCAAGATCGATATCATATTTGATTTCTAATTCTTCTAAGATAATATCGACAGTTTCCGCACGTTTTCGACGATTATCGATAGGAGAAGCTCCTCTATATAAGAGATTGTCTTTGATATTACCGGCATTAATCTCTCTAAAGTTAGCGAATTGTTCGCGATTATCATATTCGTTAATATCATCGCTATAGGAGATGGATAGGGTCTCTTCGATATCGATGAATTTGCCACTTTCATAAATGGTGATAGTGACTGTGGTATTTTCATCAAAATGATTAGAAACGTAGATATCGTCACCATAGTTGATACAGAACTTGATATAGTCATATCCGGGGTATCCCACTAATAATTCTTGACCTGCTGGAACATAATAGCCACTGTAGTAGCCGATATTTTCATATTTTACATCATTAGAGAAAGTTAAAGAAACACTGTCGCCGAATTTAAAACCTAAATCATTAAAACTAGCGATAGAGATATCGATATAGGCTCCACCGAATTCATCATCGTGGTGGATGGAATAATTATTTAAGACTGGTTCTTTTTCTTTTTTCTGTTTCTGACAACCACTGATCGCAGAGATTGTCATCATTAGAGTGGCCACGAATAGTAACTTTTTCATGTTATTTTCTCTCTTTTCTTTTGCTGTGTTAATTTTAGTTAATACAAATGTTAAAATAAATAAGATTATGGGATTGGTGGTTAATTTATATAAGAAATATTTCGTGAGAAGATTTGATAAAGAACCAGGTGTTCCTTATTATTCTTATACTGATTTTTCTGGTTTAAAGAGGGAAGATTATTCCTTTAATAATACCAAAGGAACAGAAATTAGATATTTCTTCTACTATTACGATAATTATCAAGAAGATAAGATTATTCTCTTATTACATGGTATGGGTCCAGGACATGCAGCTTATCTAAGAGAGATTAACGAATTAGCAAGAAGAGGATATAAAGTCTTAACTTTAGATTACCAAGGATGTGGAGAATCTAAAGGTGAAGATATGGCTTCGATGAATGAACCGACAAGAGATGTGGTTGATTTATTAAATCATCTACATTTAGATAAAGAGATTATTATCTATGGTCATTCTTTAGGTGGTTACACTGGACTTCATGTTTTAACGAGAAGAAAAGATATCAAAAAAGCCATTATTTTAGCGGGAATTTTAGACGCTGAAGCAATTGGTCTTGTGACGATTAAATCTCGCTTAGCGGTCTCAATAATCGGTAAATACGAGAAGAAAATCGAACCGGAATACAATAAGCCCGATATTTTAGGTTATTTAAAGAATACTGATGCGGAAATATTATGCATTCAATCATTAGATGATATGACCATTCCTTATAAGATTTTCTTAGGGATAGTGGAGAAGGTTGATAATAAGCATATCCATATCGTGAAAGTTAATAATCGCGGGCATAATCCGAACTATACGGAAGAAGCCGCTAAATATTTGAGTGAGGTTTTCGGAACATTTAATCAACTATTAAAAAAGAAAAAGATTAAAAGCGATGAAGAAAAGATTAATTATTTTAAAGATGTGGATATAAATAGATTGACTGAACAAGATCAAGATATGTTCAATCAAATCGATACTTTTATAAAGGAGAGAAGTTAATCTTCTCTTTTTGTTTATCTTTGTCGTTCTTGCTATTTTTTTAAAATGTTTTATATTAATACAATATGAGAAGTAAAAAGTTCTGGTATTTATTTGTCGCTTTAGTCACTTACGTCCTCTTTATTTCCTTCCCGACTTACTTATTTACCACTAATCAGGTTGTGAAATATTCCGTGGAAGTAGGACTAAGAAGCCTTTACCTTGTTTTTATTGTCTTGTTCTCTATCTTCGCAAAAATTGCGGTTCCTTATACCGGTAAGACGAGATTTAAAAATATATTCTTATTACTTCCTCTATTCTTTGTCGCTTTCTTCTATCTCTTTTATTGGGGTGTTGTGACTAGATCATCGATCCCCAATCCGTTAGATACAGTTTTTAACTCCAATGGTAATAACACGAAAGAGATATTGGAATTTGTAGCGATTATCTTAATGGTGGTGGAAGAAGAAATCCTATTTAGATATATTCTTCAAAGAAATCTCATGGTGGGACATAAGATTGTCCGTATCTTAATTACCGCAGCGATATTCGCGGTATGTCACTTCTTCTTCATGCTCTATCACTTTAACGGCATTATCAATCCTATCGAATTAATCGAAATACCATTTATCTTTGGTATCGGTATTATCTTGGGATTTTTATTCGAGTACACAAATAATATCTTTGTACCGATTATCTTCAGTTTAATATTTACAATATGTAAGAGATTAATTAATGAAGTGAGCTTTGCAAATGCGGATGGCTCCTTCTATTTAACCCTTAGTTTAGTCACTGTCGGTGCCGCGGCATATTTATGTATTTTCTATTTCTTAATGTTAAAAAGGGAAAATAGATAACTATTGTTATATAATAAACATAATAGGGATTGATGAGTATTATGAAAAAGTTTAATAAGTTTTTACTTGGCGCTTCTTTAGTAGCCTTTTTAGCGACCGGTGTTGCCTCTGGGCTCACTTTACAAAATCATTTAGAAAATAAAGAAGTTTCAGTGGAAGCGGCAGTCGGTAACTATTATGATTCCATCAGTGATTCATTAACTGGTACGCAGTTATTAGACGCTTTACATACTTTAAATAATACGAAGAGAAAGAAAACTGTCGGTTATAAACCATTCCGATATTTTGCTTCCAAATGTGACATTGATCCGACTGGAAGCGGTAAGATTGTCGGTTTCTACGATAATAAATTAATCGGTCCTGATTGGGATGGTGGCAGTACTTGGAATAGAGAACACGTTTGGCCTAATATTAGAGAAGGCAATAAAGTCGAAGATGACGCTCATATGGTGAGACCTGCTGCGACTAGCACTAATAGTGATAGAGGTAGTAGAGGCTTCGGTACACAATCTTATGATCCGGGTAAATATGTTGCTTATTATCGTGGTGCCGCAGCGAGAATTATTTTCTATGCTGCTATAGCAGATACTAGTTTGCAAGTCGTTGATTATCCATTTAATTACGATGGTGTAGGTAATGGCAATAATGGTTATCCTAATGGCTCAATGGGCAGTTTAAGCGATATGCTCTTATGGAATTTACAATATCAACCATCCGATACATCTTTTACCGGTGCGAACGATTTAGCGAGAAGAACCGAATTAAATAGAAATGAAGTTATTCAAAATCATAGCGATGGTCAAGGTAATAGAAATCCCTTCATTGACCATCCGGAATACGCTTGTAAGATTTGGGGCAACACTAATGATAAGACTAGACAAATATGTGGTCTTGCTCCCGCATCTGAACCAACCAGTATTACTTTAAATAAAACTAGTGGCACTATTAAGAAGGGACAAACTGTTCAATTATCAGTTTCTAGTGTTACTCCAAGCGATGCTTCTAAAGAAGTAACTTGGAGAAGTGATAATACCAGTATTGCTTCCGTTAGTAATGGTGGTCTAGTTTCTGGTGTCGGTGTGGGTACAACTACAATCTATGCCACATCCAAAGTAAAAACATCAGTTTATGCTACTTGCACAATTACTGTTACTGAAGGTACACCCGAAGCACCAGCACCGACAAAGATCACTTTGAATTATAGTGATGAAACAATTGAGAAAGGTCAAACCATTCAATTATCAGTTGCCAGTGTCACTCCAAGCGATGCTTCTAAAGAAGTGACTTGGAGAAGTGATGATAGCGATATTGCTAGTGTTGATGATAATGGTTTAGTAACTGCTGTTGGCAAAGGTGTTACTGTCATCTATGCGACATCTAAAGTCAAAGCTTCTGTCAGCACTTATTGTTATATAGAAGTCATCGAAAATGATAGTGGAGGCGATGATAGTTCATCAAGCGAAAGTGAACCATCATCAAGTGAAAGCGAACCAGTGACTCCTGTGGAACCAGAAAAGCCGAAGAAAAAAGGTTGTGGCGGTTCCTTAATCGCTGCTTCAATTGTTGTTCCTGCTCTTTTAGGAATAGGCACATTAATCATCATTAAAAAGAAGAAAGATTAATCAATATGAATAAAAAAATCTTAGTTTTAGTGCCGTTTTTGCTATTAACAGTCGGTTGTAACACTAAAAAAGAAACACCCACTAGTATTGATAGCGGAACTTCTTTTGATAGTTCTGAATCAATCAATAGTGATGAATCTTCTTCTAGTGAACCTATCTATACCTTATTTGACAAAGTATTTACCTTTAAAGATGGTATCTATGCGAATAAGAATTTCGGTATCGATGATACTGATGCAAACAAAGCGGCATTCCTTGATAATCTGAATACGGAAGCGGGAACGGAGATGTTTACTTCTTTATCCGTGGAAAAATGTTTCTTTAATATTTATGGTGAAGAAACTAATAAATACACAATGGTGGTCGGATCACAAAAAGCTTTAGGAAAAATGACTTTAAATAGCAGTTATGACATCGTCAAAGTGAAAGCCAGTGTCCAAGCTTATAATAAATATATTTCTTATAATGATTCCTGGAGTATTGATCCCGAAGTGGAATTCTCACTGATGGATGAAACATTTGATTTGTCCGATACGATTAAAGAAAATGAGGCTCCGGAGATAGTCACTAAAGAAGTTAATGTTGGTCACACAAATAAACTTACTATTAATGGTTTAAGTGGACGTTTCTTCTTACATCAATTAACCGTGACCTATCGTATCCTTGGATGCGCTTAAAATGAAAAAGATTATCATTATCTTTTCCTTACCGATTTTATGTTTATTAACTTCATGCGAAAGCGTGAAGTCTTTTTCTTGGCAAGAAGAACCTAATTACAAAAAAGAAATACACGGTTTAGATAAAAATACGATGCCGATCGCTGGTTTTTCGGGACCGACATATTCAGGAAGAGGTTCTTCTAATAGTAATCCTTATACCCTTAGTGATGAAGATGTTCGTCAACAATGGGCTTTAGCCAAGGAAGCTGGATTTAATATCATGTATCCCTTATATTGGGCAGAGAGAATTTATGATGAGACACAAAGCGATTATGAATCTCATCATGAACATATCATGAAGAATTTAAGATATGCTTCTGAAAACGATATGAAATATGTCGTCTATGATAATACCTATGTGAACTATGCTTTAAGCGATAGTGAAACCGCGAAAGAAGATTATTTGTCTTATTTAGATAAAGCCGGATATTTAAAAGAAGAATCTTTTATTGGCTTGTTAGGAAGAGATGAACCATATTACGAAGATTTTGCGGATTTATATAAATATAACAAATTCATTAATGAAGCCCTTCCTAATTATCTTTTCTATTTAAATATGCATCCCTGTTATGTCTCTCCTTCTTTGATTCATTACAAAGGATATGATGAATTTATTGCGGATTATCTTAATGAAGTTAAACCCGATTATCTTTCCTATGATTATTATGCGCCTCTTGGTGAATTCCCAAATATGAGAGATACCTATTTTTATCAATTAGGTTTGATTAGAAATGTTGTTCAAGAACAACATCTTCCTTTCTGGTGTTTTGTCTTAACGAGCAAACATTATGATTATCGTTTAATTAAACCGAGTGAATTATATTGGCAAGTGAATACTTCTTTGGCTTATGGGGCAAAAGGAATTCAATATTTCAATTTCAAAACGCCTATCGAACCTGATTATATTGATCAAGGTGGTTCCGTTATCGACGCGGATGGTAATAAAACTATATTATTTGAACCCACGAAGAGAATTAATAATTATATTGCGAATATAGATGATATTTTGATGGATTCCTCTCATCAATTAACTATCGCTAGAGGTGATAAAGCGAGCTATTTCTATTTTGGCGAAGAAGATAATAAATCCTTTAGAGAACTACAAGATGTTTCCGTTTCTCAAGGTGGCGTGGTTATCGGTTGTTTTGATTATCATGGGAAGACGGTTTTATTTGTTTCCTCTAATGATGTACAAAATAACACTAAAACGACATTAAAATTCAAAGCCAAGATTAATGGCCAATGCTTTGGCATGAATGAATCACATGCATTCTCTAGTAAGAAATTATCTTTAGATATTGCTCCTGGAGAGGCATATCTAGTTCAAATATTCTAAAAATTATTAAGTGAGAAAAAAGGCGATTTGAATTCGCCTTTTCATTATTATTCGAGTTCGAACGCTCCAGTATACAACTGATAATAGACACCTTTTTGGGCGATTAAGTCTTTATGACTACCTCTTTCAATAATATGTCCATGATCTAAGACCATAATCGCATCGCTATTTTGAACGGTGGATAATCTATGAGCGATGACAAACACGGTTCTACCTTCCATTAGTCTATCCGTGCCATCTTGGACTAATTTTTCCGTTCTCGTATCGATAGAAGATGTTGCTTCATCGAGAATCATGACCGGGGCATCTGCGACTGCCGCACGTGCGATAGATAATAATTGTCTTTGCCCTTGTGACAAGTTAGAGCCATCACCGCTTAACATCGTATTAAAGCCATCTGGTAATCTGGTGATAAAGTCATAAGCATTAGCGATTTTAGCGGCTTCATAGACTTCTTCATCGGTCGCGTCTAGTCTACCATAACGGATATTTTCCATAACAGTGCCGGTGAATAAATTGGTATCTTGTAAAACAATGCCTAATGAGCGGCGTAAGTCATCTTTTTTAATTTTATTAATATTTATGCCATCATAACGGATTTTGCCATCAGCGATGTCATAAAAACGATTTAATAGATTAGTAATTGTGGTCTTGCCCGCACCAGTCGCACCGACAAAGGCAATCTTCTGTCCGGGACGAGCATATAAAGAGACATCATATAAGACTTGTTTATCTTTGTTATAACCGAAGTCAACCTTATCTAAAACGATATCACCTTTGAGTTCGGTATATGTCACTGTGCCATCAGCTTTATGGGGATGTTTCCAAGCGAAGATACGAGTCTTTTCTTCGGTTTCTTCAATGGATCCATCTTCATTCTTTTTGATATGGACTAATTGCACATACCCTTCATCTTTCTCTTTTTGCTCATCGATTAAATCGAAGCAACGAGCAGCACCCGCCATACCCATAACCATGAAGGTCACTTGTTGTGAGAAGTTGTTGATGTTATTGGAGAACATTCTTGAGAGCATTAAGAAGGAGACAATAACACCATAGAATGTTTCTTTTTCAATATTGCCGTAATAGGTGAGTGTTAAGTTTTTAAATCCGGGAATAACTAGGATTAAGACACCCATAATCGCGGTTAAAACATACATGAAATTACCGATATTGCCATTGATAGGCATCATCGTATTACCAGCGATATTCGCAGTAGTCGCGTGTTTTCTTAAAGTATTATTGAGCTTATCGAAGTCCTCTGCAGATTTCTCTTCATGAGAGAAGACTTTCACAACTTTTAAGCCTTGGATAGTTTCTTCGATATTACCTTCGACAACAGCGACTTGCATTTGTTGTTTACGGAAGTATTTACTGGCGGTTCCACCGACGATCATCGTGTTGAGTAACATTAATAAGGCACAGAAGAGAACCACTAAGGTCATCCACACACTATTAAGTAGCATAGCGAATAATGAGAAGATAATCGCTAATCCGGCACTTAAAGTAGTGGGGAGAGCTTGAGAGATGAACTGTCTAATGGTATCGATATCGTTTGTGTACAATGACATGATCGCACCATGCGCATGTGTATCGAAATATCTAATTGGCAAATCTTGCATGTGGTTGAACATTGCTTTACGGAATTCATTCATGAATTTTTGCGTGACAATCGCCATCGTTCTATTCCAAAACCAAGAAGCGAAGACACCGATTGTGTAGATAACCGCTAACATGATGAGCAAGATAGTGACGTTGGATTTAATAGTGAAACCCATCGCCATCGCTTCATAACGAGCGTTGATATCTAAAGGATTTCCTCCATCAATAATGGCTTTGGTCAAAATAGTGGTGACAAAGTTCATGAATAAAGATGAACATAAGTTAGCGAAAATATTGAAGATAATGCAAAGAGCACTGATAGTGAGCTGCACAGGGAATCTTCTAAATAATTCTTTTAATAATCTTTTGAGAGTGCCTTTTTTAGCACGGGCTCTTTCTCTAATTCTGACAGGTGGCATTATTTATCACCTCCTACTCTATTTTGGGTGTAGTAGATTTCTTGATAAATGGCATTGTTCTTTAGTAATTCATCATGAGTGCCGATAGCGTTGATATGACCATCTTCCATAATGATGATTTGATCAGCATCTTCAATAGAAGATATTCTTTGGGCGATCACAATCTTTGTGGTGTTTGGTAAATCGCCTTTTAATCCCGCGCGGATTAATCTATCTGTCTTTGTGTCAACCGCAGAAGTGGAGTCATCGAGGATTAAAATCTTCGGTTCTTTTAATAACGCACGAGCGATACAAAGTCTTTGCTTTTGACCACCGGAAACGTTAGAACCACCTTGTTGGATTCTAGTCTGATATTTATCAGGGAATTGTTCGATGAATTCTTCCGCTTGCGCAATCTTACAAGCGTCTTTTAATTGTTCATCGGTCGCATTCAAATTGCCCCATCTTAAGTTATCGGCGATTGTGCCGCTGAAGAGGAAGTTCTTTTGCAAGACGACCGCAACATTATTTCTTAAGGTTTCTAAGT
>JAEEGL016300874.1_pt1 | contig 11538 bp, 8 predicted proteins | sample 9134231 | NCBI WGS metagenome assembly JAEEGL01 (sample SAMN16246548, study PRJNA631951) | gut metagenome | biome: gut microbiome; feature: rumen; material: fiber-attached | host: Bos | place: Iran: Karaj | collected 2018-10 | reverse complement strand
TTATTTAAGTACTCGGAATTCATGGAGCCGATTATTACGAAACCGTCGGCCTTGTTGCCTTCGCAGAGCCTTGGTGTAACCAGATTTTTTTCGTCATCTCCGTTTACGATTTCAAGAAGGGTAAAGCATTCCCTTGAAATGGCTCTGGTGGCCACTTCCTGATACATCTGCCAGTAGAAGGACTGGGTCTGATCGAAGTATTTCTCCGAAATAAGGATTCCGATGTTGTAGGATTTGTTCTTTTTATAAGATTTTGGCGGCTTATAGTCCATTTCTTCCGCAAGTGCGCGGATTTTCTCACGCATGACGTCTGAAACGCCCTCCTGCCCGGAGAGAGCCTTTGACACGGTAACGGCGCTCACACCCAATTTTGCGCCTATGTCTGAAAGTTTGATTTTCTTTGCCATTTTTAGCCCCTTTAATATGATATTAGCATTATTTTAACTCTTAACTTAAAATTAAGCAAACTAAAATTAATCGATGAATTATGAGTTTTTTTCGGGACTCTGTAAGTGTATAATGTTCTAAGGAGGGTTAAATTATGGAACATGAGGTTACAAAAGCACTAAAACTCTTAAATGCGCAGGTACTTATAAACGAACCCGGCTGTGCCAGAAGCGATGTCTTGGAGTATAACAGAGAAAATATCAAGGCTCCCCGGTTTCGTCGCAAAGAATGGGACTATTATCTGTTTAACACAGAAGATTTTGCCATTGCTTTTACCATTTCCGACCTTGGATATATAAGCTTACTCAGCGCTTCTTTTATCGATTTAAAAGAAGGATGGGAGAAGACCGACTCGGAACTTGGCGTATTTCCCATGGGCAAGCGTTACGGGCTCGGTACATCCACCAAAGATGCCGGAGCTTCCTGCAGCACAAAGCGCCTTGAAATGGCTTTTGACAACGCTGAAGGCGGTTGCACCATATCCATGGAGTTTAAGAATTTCTGCAAAGAAGGCATAACTTTCAATGCCGAACTCTTTGCCAAAGAACCGGATATGGAAGCGGTTTACATCGCAACGCCCTGGAAAGAGAAGCCCACCGCTTTTTACTATAACTGCAAAAGAAACTGTCTCGAAGCAACAGGCGTTGTGAAGCTTGGGGACAAAACCTATAAGATTGAGCCCGGTACCTGCTTTGGCGTTCTTGACTGGGGCAGAGGCGTTTGGACATATGACAATACTTGGTTTTGGGGTACCGGAAGCGGAACCGTGAACGGCGAACTCTTCGGATTTAATTTGGGCTATGGATTCTCCGACAGGTCAAGCGCTTCGGAAAACGGATTTTACTACAAGGGTAAGATACACAAGCTTGAGACAGTTGAATTTAAGATTCCCACGGATGAAGCGGGGGGCAGGGATTATTTAAAGACCTGGACCGTAGATTCTGCTGACGGAAGACTTAAAACAACCTTTGAGCCTATCCTCGATCGCAGCAATTGCATGGATTTTAAGGTGATTATAAGCGACCAGCATCAGGTATTCGGAAGGCTTAACGGCACCATGACCATGGATGACGGTGAAATCGTTGAATTCAGGGACTTTATCTGCGCTCTTGAGGTAGTAAGAAATAAATATTAAGGAAATATACGTAATGACTGAGAAACTTTATGATTTGGATGCCTACGGGCATGAATTTACCGCCACGGTTTTAAGATGCGAGGAGGATAAAAAGGGATTTAAAGTCGTGCTTGACAAGACTTTCTTTTTCCCCGAGGAAGGAGGACAGACTCCGGATACGGGTACCGTCAACGGGATAGAAGTGGTTCACGTATCCATTAAGGATGATGTTATAACACATTATCTTTCGCAGCCTTTTGAAGTTGGAACCGTTGTAACCGGCAAGGTGGACTTTGACCGCAGATTTTTAAAGATGCAGATGCACAGTGCCGAGCACATTTTTTCGGGGCTTGTTAACTCCACCTTTGGATATAACAATGTGGGCTTTCATTTAAGCGACAATTCCGCCACCATGGACTACGACGGCAAATTTTCCTACGAAGATGCTCTTGCCCTGGAAAGAAAGGTCAACGAAATTATAGTGTCAGGCAGGAAGATTACCGCGGTATACCCTTCAAAAGAAGAACTGGCGGCTCTTTCATACCGCTCCAAGAAAGAACTTTCGGGGCCGGTTAGGATTGTAACCGTTGATGGCGTTGACGTATGTGCCTGCTGCGCCCCTCACGTAAGAAATACTTCTGAAATAGGTATTTTCAAGATTACTTCCTGGGAGAATTACAAAAGCGGAGTTCGTATCAATTATCTTGCAGGCTTTAGGGCTATAGAAGACTACGAACGTAAGCTTTCCGATTTAAGAGAGATTTCAAGAACCCTTTCTTTTAAGCAGGGAGATGAACTTGCCGGTGTCATTAAACTTAGCAAGGATTTAAGTGACTTAAAATACAAAGAAGTTGAACTTCGCAACAAATATATAGACTTGAAAGTACAAAGTGAAAAGAACGATTCGGATAATGGTGTGTGCATCCTTCCATCAGATTTTTCGCTTTGCATGAAGTATGCCTGCGATGCATTAAAAGAGTTCTATCCCGGAGTAAGAACAGTTCTCTGCGGAGGTGATGAAGAAGGTTACAGATTTTACGCAGAGTCGGAAAACACGGATTTGACTGAATTGCTTAAATTGCTCAAAGAAAAATTCGATGTAAAAGGCGGCGGAAAAAGGAATGCCATACAGGGCACAATCCTTGCAAAATCGGGAGAAATTCGTAATTTTCTGTAATAGTCTGTTAATATGTTTTTGTGAAAATATATTGGTAGTAGCGCTTTTAGTTTCAATTTTCATAAAAATGCGGACAATTTTATTTAATGCATAGACAAAAGAGCGTATAATCATACTTATGAGTTCCGAGAATGATGTTAAAGGGCTTGGGGGAGCAAAAAAAATCTGTTAAATATCGGAGGGTTACCAGGATGGAAAAAACTAAGGCATCAAAGAACTCATCTAAGGTTGGATTTTTGAATTCAATCAAATTCAAAGTTATTTTAATCACCTTGCTTTCGGTTCTTGTTACTTTTGTTATTATTGAGCTTATTCTTTTGCCCAATACCAAGAGTACCATAGCCAAGACCAATCAGAATTACCTTTATGATATGGCCGTTCAGACGGGCTCCAGACTTGACAAGGTATTTGATGTGGTAGGCTACGACGCTGCAATGGATTACGATGCTTTGAAAAACATCTTTGAAGGCATGGGCATCATAGATATGAAGACCAGTTACATCTATGTTGTTGCGGCTGATTCCACCATGATGTATCACCCTACCAAGGATAAAGTAGGAAGTCCCGTTACCAACGAAGTGGTTAAGGGCGTTGCGGAAGGCCTTGCAAAGGGTCAGAATTTCCCGCCTAAATTTGTTCAGTATATTTTTAAAGGAGCTGCCAAATATGCGGCTTATTATGTAGCTACCGATGAAGCATCGGGCATGAAGGCAATCGTAGTTGCTACCGTTGATGAAGCAGAGATTATGGCTTCACAGAAGAAGCTTACACTCACCTCGATTATCGTGGGCATTATTGTTTTGCTTGCTGCTGTGGGTGTGGGATTTGTAGTAGCTTCCTTTATCGCCACTCCTATTATAAACATTACAAAGGTTGTCAACAAAACGGGCGATCTTGATTTTACGAAAGATGAAACCGTTACGAGACTCAGCAACAGAAAAGATGAGACCGGACTTATGGCCAAGGCTGTTGCCGAGATGACGGGCAAGATGGTGGGAGTTGTTTCGGATATCAAGAGACAGGAAGAGGATTTAAAGAGAGCTTCCACCAATCTTAACGGTGCCGCTGCAGAAACCGCATCCACGGTTGAACAGGTTGAGGCAGCCATAGGTGAGATTTCGGACGGAGCCACCAGCCAGGCCAATGAAACCCAGAAAGCTACGGAATCCATTATTCTTATGGGTAACATGGTTGAAGAGACCAATGCAGAGGTTGAGACCCTTTCGGAGACCGCAACCGTTATGAAAGAAGCGGGAGATTCGGCAACAGAGACTTTGTCTCAGCTTGAGCAGATTAATGCAAAGACCAGAGAGTCAATCGATGTTATCGTGGAGCAGACCAATACCACCAATACTTCTGCCAATAAGATTCGTGAAGCTACCAACCTTATAACATCCATCGCGGAGGAGACCAACCTTCTTTCTCTTAACGCTTCAATCGAAGCCGCAAGAGCCGGTGAGCAGGGTAAAGGCTTTGCGGTTGTTGCTTCTCAGATTTCCAAGCTTGCAGAGCAGTCCAATGAATCCGCAAGGCAGATTGAAGCCATTATCGACTCCCTTATTTCAGATTCCGCCAAATCCGTTGAAACCATGGACGAAGTTCAGAAGATTATGGAAGAACAGTCCGAGAAGGTCGGTCAGGCAGTTGAAATGTTCGGTAAGGTAAAAGAAGGCATCAATACTTCCATTAACGGAATTTCCAATATTGCTGAGAAGACCAGAAAGCTTGACGATGCAAGAGTCAATGTGGTTGACGTGGTTCAAAACCTTACGGCCATCGCGGAAGAAAATGCCGCAAGCACCGAGGAAACCAGCGCATCCGTTACGGAAGTAAATAATGTTGTGCTTAACATTTCCAAGGATGCCAACGACCTTGATGAGATTGCGCTTAAGCTTCAGAAGCAGATAGAACTTTTCACAATTTAGGGTTTATGTAATTTAAATATCCCCGGTTTTTAAGGCCGGGGATTGTTTTTAATAATATGAGGTGAGAAATGGAGAACATTGAGGCTTTAACGGTGGACGGTTATATTTTTGCCAATAAAGAAGATGCGGAAATAGCCAAAAACGAAATCCGCAAAATCGAATACATTGAATCCCACACGGATATGACCAATATTGCGATTGTAAAGAGCATATACGAAAAGGCCCTTGCAGAGCGCTTTTTTCAGACTCCCATCGGCTTTGAGTATCTGAGGGATTTACAGAAAATTCTGGTGTCGGGAGGCTTACAAGAAGAACTGTTAAAGCCCATTCCTTTATACACCACATTTAAGCGAATTGACTTAAAGAACAGCGACTCCGTGAAAGTGCGTGTTACAAAAGCCGAAAAAAAGGAGATGTCGCTTCGGATGAAATATCGAAATGCGGTCCTTGCGGCAGTAATACTCGGAGTGCTGTGCCTTGCCATGCTTTTTATTACTCTTCACGGAACCACCCCCAATGCGCTTAATTACAAGAGCGCCATTACCAATCAATATGCGGAGTGGGAACAGGAACTTAAAGAAAGAGAAGCGGCGGTTAAAGAAAAAGAAAGAAGTTTGAATATTACAAGATAGTTTTCACAGGATGGACACATTCTTTTGATAAACTGAACCAAAACGGTGAGGCAATGAGTGTATGGACAGATTAAAAGTACTGGTGGTGGATGACGAAGCCAGAATGCGGAAGCTTGTGAAAGACTTCCTTACCAGAAAAGATTTTGAAGTAATAGAGGCGGGAGACGGCAGGGAGGCACTTAATGCTTTTTATGAGCATCCGGACCTTTCGCTCATAATTCTTGATGTTATGATGCCGGTTCTTGACGGCTGGCAAGTCTTAAGAGAAATCCGAAGCGAGTCAAAGGTTCCCGTCATAATGCTTACCGCCAAAAGTCAGGAGCAGGATGAACTTCTGGGATTTGAACTGGGAGTGGACGAATATATTACCAAGCCCTTCAGTCCCAAGATTTTGACTGCGAGAGTTGAAGCACTTTTAAGAAGAACGGTGGCGGAGGCTCATGAGTCCGTCATGGAATTTGGCGGCATAATGTTAGATAGGGGCGCCCACATAGTTAAGTGCGACGGTCGTGAAGTGGAGCTTAGCTACAAGGAATTCGAACTTTTGCAGTATTTTATGGAAAATAAGGGGCTTGCTCTCTCGAGAGAAAAAATACTTAACGGAGTATGGAATTACGACTATTTTGGGGATGCGCGTACCATCGATACACATGTTAAAAAATTAAGAAGCAAGCTTGGTGACAAAGGGGAACTCATTAAAACGGTCTGGGGCATGGGATATAAGTTTGACGTATAGTCATTTCTCGGAGGATATTTCATGTACAACAAAGAGCATGCGGAACACTTAATGGAGCAATTCGCCGACAGAATATCCGGCGGCGCTTTTGCATACAAGGATTCGGGGAAGCATGAACTGTTATTTGCCAACAATAACGTGGTTCAGTTATGCGAGTGTTCCGACTACGAGGATTTCTTTAAATTCACAAAAGAATCCTTTGACGGAATGATAGCCGATTCTTCGAGGGAAGCGGTTTTAAAGGAGATATCTTCGGATATTCATTCTTTAAACAAAAGTGCGGGCTATCTTTTCTTTAACATTCGCACAAAAAGAGGCGAAAATCTTCCCGTTGAAGCTCACTGGAAGAATGTTTTTGATGCCGAAGAAGGCAATGTTGTGTATGTTTTTTTAGTATCAAGAGAGTTTGAAATATCCGAAACCGGCATCGACCCCGTAACAGGTTTGATAGGCAAGTCCAAGCTTAAAAGATATGTGGAGGATTTGCTTGAAAAGACCGGACGAAGCGACAAAACTTATTATGCGATTGTTTATTTTAACTTTGTAAATTTCAAGTTCTTAAATGTAACCCTCGGAGTTGAAGAGGGAGACAAATGCTTGAAGTGTATGTCTGAAATTATGGAAGAAGTCTATGAAAACGGCTGTATTTCAAGGCTTTCCGACGACCACTTTGCGGTGTTTGACAGGTTTGAGGACATTCATGTAAAGACCAGAGAAGTTAAGACCAAATTTGACAAAATCTACGGCGAAAATTACGGCGTTTCTCTTAAGTGCGGCATTTATAAGTTTAAGCTTAATGAAAAGTTTGATTTTGAATCGGCCCTTTCTTTTTCTAAAATTGCCTGCGATTATATCAAATATGATGCCAAGGCGGATATTGTGGACTATTCCGAGGGTATCGCCAAGAGCATGATTATTTCGGAATATGTTGTCAGAAATATTGATATGGCTATCAGCGAAGAGTGGCTTAAAGTGTACTATCAGCCTGTTGTCCGTACCCTTACGAAGGCGGTATGCGGCGCAGAGTCGCTGGTTCGATGGATTGACCCGGAAGTGGGATTTTTGGCTCCCAATATGTTTATTGAGACCCTTGAAAAAAATCGCCTTATTCACAAACTTGATTGTTTCGTGGTTACAAGGGTTTTAAAAGATATTCGTGAAAGGCTTGATAAGGGACTTCCTGTTGTACCCGTCTCCGTCAATTTCTCCCGCCTTGATTTTATCATGTGCGACATGCTTGATTTTGTTGAGACCGAAAGAAAGAAGTATAACATCCCCATTAACCTTATTCATGTGGAAATCACAGAGAGTATGATTGCTTCCGACGAAGAACTCATGAAGAGCGTTATTCAGGAGTTTAGAAGCGCCGGTTACGAAGTCTGGATGGACGATTTCGGAAGCGGATATTCCTCCCTTATGCTTTTAAAGGATTATGTGTTTGACGAAGTAAAGTTTGACATGCGTTTCCTTACTCCTTTTACGGACAAAGCCAAGGATATCATGAGAAACCTTGTGGCCATGAGTAAGGACATAGGCATCAGAACCCTTGCGGAAGGTGTCGAGAATAAAGAAGAAGTTGATTTCCTTCATTCCATAGGCTGCGGCAGAATTCAGGGATATTTTTACGGAAAACCCGAGCCTATAGATGATTTCTTTGCCCATGCGGCGGAGAAGAACCTTCCCATTGAATCGGAAGAAGATACAAAGTTTTATGATGCGGCATGCCCGTTTATAAGACCTACGGAAGCGCCTCTGGAAATAATAGAGGATGACGGTAAAACCACGAAGACTCTTTATATGAATGACCCGTATAAGCGTCAGATTTTTAATGATTATCCGGATCTTGAGGAGGTTGACAGACGTATTTACGGTACGGTTTCTCCGCTTATCAGACAATACAGGGAATTTATTGATGTTCTGAATAAGTCCGGCAAAGAAGAAGAATTCTTTTACACCGTCGGCGGAAGCATCATGCATTTTGTGGGCAAAGTCATAGCCGAATGCGCAAACAGGCGTATTTATAAGGGACGTCTGGTTAACCTGAATCTTGACAGCGAGAAGATAGAAGGCTCCAATTTAAGCAATAAACTGCGGGATTTGAATCAGCTGTTTGATGTTGTGCATCTGCTGAATATTTCAAATAACACCATTACGCCTCTTCTCGGCGATTACAAGTTCTTAAATAATAAAACTCCCGGCAGCTCCGATTTGAACCGGATTATGGATTCTTTTGCCGGTGAAAATGTTTTTTCGGGTGACAGAAAGAAATTCTTGAAATATGTTGATACACGAACTTTGGATGAAAGAATCCGTAAGAGTGAAAACGGCTATTTAAGCGACGTTTACGGGGTTCGCCAGCCCGACGGTAATTATACTTTGCAGGAAATCTTTCTTTTGTCCGTGGCGGGAAGCGGCGGCAAAGAATATCTTTTCTGCATGAAGGATTACAAAAAGACCGAATTGAATCCTTACGTAATAGATATGAACGGAAACGTAAGAGACGAGTATGCCAAACTTTGGGACAACCTTATCTGGAACAGTAATTTAAAGTTTTACTGGAAAGACAGAAACTTTGCTTACAGGGGCGTAAGTCAGGCGTTTCTTGATTTCTTTGGCTTTGAATCTCCTGCGAACTGCATCGGATTTACCGACAGGGATTTAAATCTTTGCGTAGACATCGACACCTATGAAGAAGGAGAAAAAGAAATCATAAAAAGCGGCGGCAGAATGGTTAACGTGCCGGTGGAATGTTTTGTAGGCGGCAAGCCGGTTATGACGATTCTAAGCGAAATTCCCATCTATGATGACGGAAAACTTGTGGGAACCGTCGGATTTTTTACCGCCAAGGGAGAAATATTGGGACGAAAATAGGGTAGTGGAAAGGTATTGTTATGACAGGCACCGATAAAGGAAAAAGAAGGATACACTCGCTTAACCGTGAGATTACGGGTATTTTTATCTGTATCATGGCATTGACCGTAAGTGCATGTATTCTGGTTAACTCTCTTTTTCTTGAAAAAGTTTATACCAAGGAAAAGCAGGATGAAATTTTTTCCGTATTCAATAAATTAAATGATTACGGCGACAACGTGGATTCCCATGCGGAGGAACTTGAAACCTTATGCGGCACCCACAATATAAGTTTCGCCCTTCTTTCTTCAATTTATGCTCCGGTAAAGATTATTTCTTATGAGCCGGAGGAGCTTCTTATAAGAGAACTCAAGAGATTTCTTGTTGACGGAGGCGTCAGAGGCGAAAACATTGTCAATACAGACGAATATGCCATATTCAAGATTAAGGATGAAGCCAGAAATACCGATTATATAGAAATGATAGGTGTTTTAAACAGCGGAAGCTTTGTTTTGTTAAGAACACCCCTTGAAAGTATTCGTGTAAGTGCAGGGATAGCCAACCGGTTTCTTTTGTATATCGGGCTTGGGGGCATGATAATAAGTGCCGTTGTGATATTCCTGTTTACACGAAAGATTTCGAAGCCCATTCTTTCTTTGGCAGAGATATCCGAAAGAGTATCGGAGATGGACTTTGAAGCAAGGTACACTGGCAAAGACAAGACGGAAATTGCGGTTCTCGGTCAAAGCATCAATAAAATGTCCGACAATCTGAAGAAGGCATTTGACGAGCTTAAGAATGCCAATGCGGAACTGAAAAAGGACAATGAATTAAAAACCGAGATAGACAATATGCGAAAAGAGTTTATCTCAAACGTTTCCCACGAACTTAAAACCCCCATTGCACTGATTCAGGGCTACGCCGAAGGGTTAAAAGAAGGCATAAGCGACGAAACCGAAAGAGATTATTATTGTGACGTCATCATGGATGAAGCCATGAAGATGAACGATATGGTTAAGAAACTTCTTAATTTAAATCAGCTTGAATGGGGCGATGATGTATTGACCAAAGAAAACTTTGATGTCTGCGAACTGGTTAAGAACATTACGGCTTCTTTTGACATTATTACGTCTCAAAACGGTATCGAAGTGAATGTATGGGGGCTTAAAGAGGCGCCTGTGTGTGCGGACGAGTTTAAGATTGAAGAAGTGTTTAAAAATTATTTTTCTAATGCTTTAAATCATGTGAAGTCCGATACAAAAAAACGGATTGACGTGGCCATAGAAAAGGCGGAAAATGAAATTAAGGTATCCGTTTTCAACACGGGAGACAGAATTCCCGAGGAGAGTCTGCCTCATCTTTTTGAGAAGTTTTACAAGGTGGACAAGGCCCGTACGAGAGAGTACGGAGGAAGCGGAGTGGGACTTTCCATAGTCAAGGCTATTATGGAAGCACATCAAAAGGAATACGGTGTTTACAATACCAATGAAGGTGTTTGCTTCTGGTTTGTTTTGGACAGTGCCGTTAGGGAGGAAACCTGATGAAGAAAATCACAAGCGTTTTTTGCATAATGTCTTTGATTGTACTTACTCTTGCAGGCTGCGGGTCCGTTCCCGATATGACTGAAGAACAGGAAGAAATGGTATCTGAATACGCGGTTTCCCTTCTTCTTAAATATGATGCTGCCAATCACTCAAGACTGGTGAACGTAGACAGCACCATCGCTGCATATGAGGCAGCCAAGAGACTTCACGATCAGGCGGAAGAAGCTTATTACAAGCGTATCGAAGAAGAAGAAAATAAAAGACGTGAAGAAGCGCAGAATCAGGATGATAAGAACTCTGAGTATTCTCAGAATACGGCGGCATCCGATAATAACGGCAACGGACATGGAAACGACGGTGAAGGCGGCTCCGGCAGAAATGACGGTTCGGGCGGAGCTGTTGTTGTGGACAATGCTTCCATAGAAGAATTTCTTGGCTTAAGCGGTTTTGGATTTGTTTATGCCGGCTTTGACATTATGAACGATTATCCTGAGGATTCAATGGACTTTGTGCCTTACATTTCCGCATCCGAGGGCGGAGATTTGTGCGTGGTTTATTTTAACGTAACCAACATGAGCTCCGATTCCAACACTCTCGATATACTTAATATGGTACCCATGACATATTTCAAACTTGCCATTAACGGTGATAACTTCCATAGTGTACTTAGGACACTTCTGGAAGACGATATGGCCGTTTACGAAGGTGACTTTGCGCCCGGCGAAACAAAGAGGCTCGTTCTGATTACGGAAGTAAGAGAGGGTACACAGATTTCTACCGTTAACCTTCGCATTACTCAGGGTAGTGACTCGTTAACTAAATCTTTGCGCTAAAATGTTAGAGTTGTAAACACAATTCCGACAATTTAGATAAATAACAGGAGTTTTTAGAATTATTACAGGCTTGTTTATGGCAAGAAATGCCGTAAATAAGCCATTTTTTATGTTTTTGAAAATTCTTTTAAAAAAATAAAAAATTCTTGTTGACATACTCTGAAACGGGTGCTATAGTAGTCAATGTTCCGAGCGGGACACCTGATAAAGACTTCCGCGAGGCACACAGAACCTTGACAATCAAACAACAATGCAACCCTGAAAATCTTTGAGATTATTC
>JAEEGL016261336.1_pt1 | contig 11538 bp, 13 predicted proteins | sample 9134231 | NCBI WGS metagenome assembly JAEEGL01 (sample SAMN16246548, study PRJNA631951) | gut metagenome | biome: gut microbiome; feature: rumen; material: fiber-attached | host: Bos | place: Iran: Karaj | collected 2018-10 | reverse complement strand
CTCTATCAGAAGTTAGGACTGAACATCTATGAGTACACCTTCGACGAGCACGACCGCACGGTGGCCTACTCGCTCTCCATCCCCTTCGTCTCGACCTTCGTCTTCGCCGCCGTCATGAAGCATCAGGACGCGCCGGGCACCACCTTCAAGCGCCACATGCGCATTGCCAAGGGCGTGCTCAACGAGGACGACTACCTGCTCCAGGAAATTCTCTTCAACCCCTACACCCACGACCAAGTGGCCCAGATCCGTACCGAGCTCAAGGAGCTCCTCGAGATCATCGACCAGAAGGATGCAGCGGGCATGAAGGGCTATCTCACGAAGATTCGTAACAACGTCAAAAGAGACATTGAGATTAAACAGTAAACGGCTGTTTTCCCTCCTTTAATACAGCGCCGCCATCTCCGTGATGCGGCGCTTTATTTCTGTCCTCACATAGTCTGGCGACAGCACCTCTACCTCACCGCCCATCGCGAGTATCTGCTGGACAAAGTCGTAGGTGGGCGCCACGCGTACTTCGAACACGGAGTAGTCGCTATGCCTCTCCACCTCGCGCTGTGAGTGGTGGAGTGGGAGAGAGCGCAGGTACTGGCGACGGTGGTTCACATCGCTGACTTTCAGCCGTATACGTTCAACGTTGTATTCCTCTGGCTCCACAATAATGCCATAGGCATCAGCGAAGTATGACTCCACAGAGAACTGGCGAGGCATCTTGAACGTCTCTTTAGATGCTTCAAGATGCTGGATGCGGTCGAGCGCATAGCGTCGAATTTGTCCTTGGTTCGTCAGTTCGCTGGGCTCCTCGCCCTCTGGCTTATTCTGCATGACGCCGATGACGTACCACCGTTGACGGAATACGCGGACGCAGTATGGCTCCAATAGTATCTCGCGTGGTTCAGCATCGAAGTAGTCTTGATATTCCAGCTTGATGACGTGGTTTCCCTTCATGGCGTTCAGAATAGGTAGCAGCCACTGGTTGCCCGATGGAATATCTTCGTACATCACCCTCTCGCGCAGTCCCCTGCTGTCCTGCAACAGCCCGTTCACGGCGAAGGCCGACAATAGCCAGTCTTTCACATTGTCTTTCTCCAGCCATTCGCGGTTGATGATGCGGTAGCGGTATCCATTGTAGGCATCCGACGAAATCTCTATTCCGAACGTTTCCTTTATAGCTTTCAGGCAGTCTGCGAACGTCCGCTTGGGCAGCGCTGTCTGCTGAGAATTCAGCGTCGTCCGCTCCCATTCGTCAGCAAACTCCTTATACGTCACCCCCTTGGGATTCTCGTACAACTTGGATAATATCCAAATGTGCCTACGCAAATAGTCCTTCATGTTGCAAAGATACATAATTGTAGTGCGAAATTACTGAATATCTACCAAATAATATACTTTATCGTGAAGAATTCTTCATTTTTCGCTTGCCTTTTAGTGAAAAATGTCTATATTTGCACAAATATTTAAATGCAATGAGCAATGGAGATTATTCTGAACGACTACCACAAGAAGGTGAATGCCGAGATGAGGGCGCGTATGGCTTATTGGAAAGCGCATCCTCAGTCGCGCACAGAATCCTTGAAGAGATTGAGGCTCTTGCGGGAACAACGGCTTGCAAGTCAGTCCAATTGCTAAGGCTCAAGAGGTGGGCACAGGAGAACGGCTGTTGGTTTGACGACCGAAGCCTGTTTGGCGACTTTTCCGACCGAGGTTCTGAGAATGAGGTCTATCTTTCTCCTAATGGTACGGATATTATTAAACTCAATGATTTCCGCTACTCAGACGATAACCTGACACCTTTCTTTGAACGTATCAAGGCACACAACAAGTATTTTGACTCATGTCCTTATAGGTTGCTGGGCTTTTCAGAAAACCGTGATGGAAAGATATGTGCTGTATTAGAACAACAATACGTACCCAATGCCCGTCTCGCCACTAAGCAGGAAATCCACGATGAATTTCTTCGTCTTGGTTTTCATCCAGAAGACAACGGCGAATATTATACCAACGGTCAGCACGACATCTTCGACGCTGTGGATGGCAATGTCCTGATGGGCGATGACGGCCATCTCTATTTCATCGATACCATCATCTACCCATCAGATACTAATGGCTTAGATACTTATCGTAGTTTGTCGCCAAGGTTCTCGGTTAAGTCATAGACTCATGAACGCAGAGATGACCTTATGCCAATAGTCCCACGAATAGCCGACTGACGGGTGGTTGACGGGCATAATCTTTACCTTTGTCCCATCGTTCAGAGCGTAATTCCCACACTTATTGATGTTGCCATCCACCACGATATCATCATTCCACGACCACCGTTCCCCACTAGGCATGTAGCCCCAGAGACGGGAGCCCCATACGATGACATACTGAGGGCGGTATTTCTCTAACACCTCAAAGAACGGCTCTGCCGCCTCCTCATACTGCTTACTTGTTCCTGCTTCGCGAGGCCCGCCCATCGCCGCCTGCAAGTAGTTGTAGAACACTACGGAGTTCCAGATCTTCTGTCGCTCCTCCCAGTCCGTTTCGTGGCCAACCAACGACCTTTCAAACTTCAGGTACGTTGCCATCCATCTTTGTCTGTCAAGCGACTCATTCAGATAGTCACTTACCACGCCATTGGTAAAGGCGCAACACTCCGGATGCGTTTGCGCGTTTCCACAGTCCTCGCATCCTTCTTCGCAGTAATGACTCTCTCCAAGGATCATTACCCGCTTGCCGAATATGCCGCCCGTGGAGTAGGCTGAGCCTACCCACGGACGGAAAAACAATCTACTCATAATCGTCCTTCCTTTTGTTTAGCCCACTGAAGACCTCCAGTCTTCGTAATCACCGCCACATCTATCGGCCCTCCCACTGTCTCCTCAGACGAAGTAATGTGTCGCTTTAGATTAGTAATCCTCCTAACGTTTGAACGTCACGCGCCCCATATCCTCTGTATCAAAACTCATTTCTGTTTCAGAAACCTCAAGATTAGCAAACCCCTCGTCCTCATCATTCTGCTGATACTGGTAAAACAAGTCTTGATAGATTCCTTTCTTGGCTTCCTTTGCAATGTCTTTCTTGGGGGTATGTAAAGTCGATGAAAGGTATTCCAGGGAAGATGTAGCGTAATCCAATTCGTCTAAAGCATTGTCAAACTTTAAGTCTATATCATTGGGGGTGACGTTTACCTCTAAGCTATTCATATTATAATATAGATACAAAGTTCCCAAGAGCACTTCCCATCGTCCCTCAATGCGACTAACAAAATGGCAAGTCAAGGTGCCATCCCAACTGCCAAGATCAGCAACGTTCATTTTACCGTCCAACAATTCCACAAATGTGCCATTGTCGTTTTCCCTGCTTCCATCATAGTTGAAAGTCAGAGTTTGAGTAATGTGCTCTTTTGTGCCATCGCTATACGAGGTGGTGTAACCACCTTCCCATGTGCCATCCAGTTTCTCCGCCGTTTTGCTATCGTCGCATGAGGTAATAAACAAAGCCAACACTCCCAGAATGAACAAATAAAAAAGTCTTTTCATAAATGTTCTATATTAATCATTCCACATTCGCCACAATATTTACACTATTATCTGCTGCCAAAGTTTCAACTTATATAGCATCAAGTATTATAAAAGCAGCCCAGTATTTTGGGTCATCATATTGTCCCTCGTCGAAAGACCGAAGGAAATGCTGGGCATTCTTTAAAGAGTTTATTTTATCCTGACCATTAACGAGATTATTATAAAACTCAGACATCAAAACTAGTGTCGCTTCATCATTTACTTTCCATAAACTCATGACAATAGTTTTAGCACCAGCCTTTTTAAAGCCACGTTGAAGACCATAAACACCTTCTGATGTTACTTCACCAGTCCCAGTTTGACATGCTGAGAGAACAACCATGTTCATCTCTCGAAAATCTAGTAGTGAGATTTCTTTTGCTGTAAGAATACCGTCTTCTATATTATCGGGAACGTTAATATCATGCAAGAAATGATTTGCACCGGACATTAAAAGACCTGATCGGCTTAGAGCCAATTCTTCTTTGGTAGAATTGCTCTCATTTTTAGTATTCGCATTTTTCCCTTTATGGGAAGAACTGAGGAAAAAGCCATGGGTGGCAATATGTAAAAGATTATATTTCTTACCAGATAATTTTTTTATAGAATCCTCTGTTCCTTCAGCCTCACTGAGAATCTTATAATTTATTTTCTCTTCCTCTAATATGCCTCCTATTGTTTCAACTTCATATTTAGTTCCTTCTAAATAACCTGCTCCACCTCTGAATAAATTGGTATCAACAACTTCTTGATCCGCCTTCAAATTGAAACCTGATTGTCCGTTATTACCAGTCTCTATTTTCGTATTATTTAAACTTGCATCATAATCGAGGCCCCCCAACAAAACAGCCTTTTTGATTTGGGGGCGTTCCTCTTTTAAGACAAGTTCTCTTGTTGATGACAATCGATATAATTCATAATTATCACACATGCGTTTTCGGTCATCTATATTTAAATACTCAATACCGATAGTATGTAATAACCCACTTGCAGAAAAATAAACCTTATTAATATTATGTAACTCATCTTCCAATGGTTTCCATATCAATCTATACAAATCAGTAGTCACATAATAATTATTAGAAGAAACATTTGCAATTTGAGTACTATCACACAAATAAATCATTTGGGGTGAAGAATTCTTTTTCAAAGTCAATGCATAGTATTTTTCTGGTCCATCTAGTCTTTGTACAAATGCCACAAATTCAATCGCTATATCGTCCTCATTAAGATTGTTTTGTACGTCTTTCCAATTTATGAGTAAGCTTTTTGCAAAATCACCGTACTCTTTTGATTTTCCAATTAAGGCTTTTTCTTGAATCTCTATGATTTCCTGAAGAGAGTCAATATCTATTGTCCTCATAGAAGATTCAATTCTATATAATTTATCTAAAGTATTTTTGTTCTCCTTGAATTTGTCATACAGTCTAATCAATTCGTCATCCTTACTATCTTTTATTACCTTTGAAAACTCGATCTCGGCACTCAACAATAACCCTTTTGCCATTAATTGACTATCATAGGCAAGAGAATCCATCTCGCTATTATTCAATTCGCTAGCAATACGTGGAATATTATAGGATAAATATTTCCCATTCTTTCGCCAAAAATAGTATCTTTCTTGAGTGCTCATCGTTGGAAAATTATTAGTTATTCTATTCACCATTCTATTGTAATATTCCAATATATATGGTTTTGCCTGTTTAGGTTCATTTAAATGTAAATAGGCCGTAATAAGATTATCTATAATATCAGCATGTAAAGTTTCGTTATATGCCATATATTTCATTTGGTAGTCAAGTGACTGGAGAGTATAATCTTTGAATAGAATATAATTTTTCTGGAGAAAAGCAACCAATCCGAGGCATGAATATGTGTCAACAACATACCTATAATTCGCAGACTGAACACCATTCCTTAATACCTCTTGTAATACTCTTTCGGCATTTGTGAAGTCTTGTTTAAATAGATAATACGTTCCTAAATTATATTGATGTGCTATTTGGGGCCTTCCATAAATACTATTATCTATATTAAGTAATTCTTTACCACATTCTATCGCTTTGTCTATTTCTCCAACAGACTGGTAACACAATGACAGAATATTAAGACAACCTATATAATCATCATTATTTCTCCCAACTAATCCATCAATTATTATACTAGACTCTTTAGCGTATTCTATAGCATTTACAAAATTACCATAATCACGATAGCAAATTGATAGATTTAAAAGATATCGAGCATAGTTTATTGAATTAGATCCATAATCGTCTTTTACTTGGCTTATGAGAGTTTTCATAGTATCAATAGCCTTAGAGTGTAAATCCATTTTCGAATAAGATAATCCCAAAAAACGAAGGGCCACATGATAGTTGTCTTTTATAGAACCATCCTCTATATATGGATATAGATCAATAGCCTCTTGCATTAGTTTTGATGATTCTTTATAATCCTTGAATAGATATTGGTATATTCCGAGATATATAACCGCTTCCATGTACTGAACACTCAATTGGGTATATGTATTTTTGCAAGCATTCACAACCTTTTTTTGAATTTCTATGGCCTTTTCTGTTTTTCCATTTCTTTTATAAAATTGGGATAAATTCTGGAGCGCATCTATACTTTTAGGATGATTCTCACCTAATAAAGAAACTGCATGATTCAGTTGTTCCAATAACTCATGCTCATTTCTATCTTGTGCATAGTTATAACAAAAAGGAACAATTAGTAGAATAAAAACAATAATACTTTCCTTCATTTTTACATATGTCAGTTAAATCAATGGAACATTCTAAAGGCAATCATTTTCAAGAAACAAAGAATCTGTATCACGATATCCTGCGCCTACACTTTGCATGTGAGTACCTTTTTTAACGTCTGCTACACCTATACGCTTTAGTAGAAATGAAAAATATTGAGAAGACACTTTTTTGACATCATTCTCTTTACCCTTTAGCAAATCCTTAACTTTTCCTTCGGTTTTAGTCTTTAAAGTGTACAATGAGCTGTTCTCTTCGTATTCAACGGCATAGGCTAAATTGCCGTAAAGGAGAAGTAAATTTACAATAGTATTACCTAATACAGTATGCACTTTCTCTAGATAAATTGGCGCGACATTTATGGTCCTCTGGTATTCTTTGCAGCCATTAGAAAACTGCATTATTGAATAAAGAGCATCCAAATAATCTTCATTCATGATATTGCTTTCTTCGAAGTATTTTTTCTGGCCGAGATAGAATACCAAACTGTCTTTTGCGTTATCCGCATAGAGTGAGACATTAAGAAACACAGAAAAGAAAATAAAAAGAACTCTTCTCATAACAATCTATAATGACAATAATAACAATAGGAAACAAATGTGCAATATTTAGCAGTTAAGCGAAACCATTCCATTTGAGAATGTCAGCAATCCTTCATGAATCATCTGAATTAATTCCTTCTGGAATCGATTTGGATCAAATACACTTTCGAATCGCGAAGCGATGTATCGTTGCAAGCAGTTAATTTCTGCCTTTTTACCTTCTCTACTATCTAAGTAGTCAACAATATCCTTATCGTATAACATATTGAAATTAATTAAGAAATTGGCCATGTTTTATTGTTACTACAACTATCTGTTTTCAGCGAATCTGTATGAATAAGTAAAGAATCTATATCACGATATCCAGCTCCTACACTTTGCATGTGAGTACTTTTCTTAACGTCTGCCACACCGATACGCTTTAGTAGAAATGAAAAATACTGAGAAGACACCTTTTTGACATCATTCTCTTTACCCTTTAGCAAATCCTTAACCTTTCCTTGGGCTTGAGTCTTTAAAGTGTACAATGAGCTGTTCTCTTCGTCCAACAAGACTATCCTACCTCCGGATGAAATTCTCAAAAAGGTGCTCGTTGAAAGAGAATCTTTTGGCGTAATCTTTTCCCACTTATTATTTACCTTCTTAGAAACAATGCCAGTAACAGTATATACATAATAATTCTGTGACATTGCTTCTAATGACTTCATCAATCCCATAAGGATCAAACAAACGATTCGAATTTTGTTCATGTTATATTTGGTTATTTGTATTATCTGTATTTTTTGAAATAAATGCCTTCATGAAAGCATTGTATAGGTTACGGCTCTCTATTACGAAAACGAGAAGTGCTAATATGAGTACTGTGTCAATATAAATACCTTTATTTACAAAGATTACAAAAGAGCATAATGTTACAAAGGTTAAGAAAAGAAAAGAAATAACTTGAAGAGGAATCTCTGCTTCATGAATGAAAATAGCAAGTTTTGATTTCCTTCTCTCAAACCATATACTTGTAATATCTAATAGAAGTTCAAATATGTAGCATAAAACAAAACCAATAATACAGCAAATGACAATGCTAACAATCCTCACATTTTTTTGACTTAAAAGGGTAAGAGTTGAATATGCCTGTATTTCAACGCCAGAGGTTTTTCCTAAAGGAGATAGGTGCATATCTTGTTCTTCAATTACACCAACCATAACTATGTGGTTTTCTAGCAAATGCTTTGATGTATTAATATCCCTATACGATACTATAGGGAATAATGTGGGAGAATAATTGATAGTTATTTCTCCTACCAGTCCATCTGTATTTGCCCCCATTCTTTTTGCAAGTTGGGCAGGGAGTGAATACTTCTGTTCTTTGTTTTCAGTTTGACATATTGTTAATGTCCTTACTGTTGACTTTTCCATGTTGTCTGTGATATTGGCATATCCTTCAGAAAGTGAATATATCTCATGAAAATAGGAACTCACAGAGTTGGTAAAAGCCCCTTTTTGCACATCAAAATCAATAAGTTTATTTGCAAAAATAGTTTTTGGAGATATTTGGCCAACGGCATTTTCCAGAATCAGGTTTCCTTCAATATCATCTTTTTCACCTTCAAATATCAAATCTACCCCTATCACTACTGGATTCATTTCGTAAATGGAGAGCAAAACCTCGCCAATTTCTCCTCTTGATGTAAGTTCTGTAACATCTACTATTGTTATTAGATGGCAAGTGTCTGGAACAGAAGTGCTATTTTCTATCTTAAAGAATACATCCGTCATGGACATGTTCTTAATAGCATTTGCAATAGGGTTCATGAATGAAATGTTGAAAGTTAACAACGATAACAATGCTATAATGGCACAAGATAGTACCGTTATAACAAAGTGTTTTCTTCTTATTATGTATTTCAACCATCTCATTTTTCATTCATGTTAACAGTCACGCTACAATTTTCATAATCCGTATACAGCTGCAAAAATACGATTTATTTCCGAATTGACAATGCAAACAAGCGAAAAAGTTGTATTCTTCTGTCAAAATTCCCATCTTCATAGTCATACTATTCCTCTTGCCGTGAGGAAGCCGTTATATGCCAGGATCATTCCTGTCACTGTTTCCATGAATGTGAAAAAAGTGGCGAGGCTCATTGGCAATTCCAAAAAAATGAAAGGATGGGTGAGATTGTAATAGAGTTCGCGGGGTTTGTTGGCACTGAAAAGGCGTGCCTGCACTTCACAGAGAAGGATGAGTGCGGCGACCAGTTGTAAGATGGCGATTGTTTTCATTTTTGTCTTTTGTTTAAGTGAATAATCAGTTTCTGACTGCAAAATTAGGGTGTAGGTGTGCAGAAATACCGCAGAGGTGTTGGTTTTCTTGAAGAATTTGTGTAATTTTGTCGCCGTGGAACTAACTCGTAGACTGAAATATCATCTTGTAGCATTCATTGTGGTGGCCATCTGGGGCAGCACCTTCGTCTTTACGAAGATGCTGCTTCAGGCGGGGCTGACTCCTGCACAAATCTTTACATTCCGCTTCATCATCGCCTACGTCCTCCTGCTGGGCTGGACAGCTTTCAGAGGGTGGAGAAGAGCTAATCATACCTCTCAATTCTCACCTCTCAGTTTTCACCTCTCTCATCTCTTTTGCAATAATTGGCGCGACGAGCTGCTGATGGTGGCGCTGGGCGTGACTGGCGGTTCGGTCTACTTCTTGGCTGAGAATGCGGCGATGCTTTACACCACGGCGACAAACACGTCGCTCATCGTCTGCAGCTGTCCGCTGTTCGCCATGCTGCTCTTCGCCGTGTTCTACAGGCAGTCGGAGCCCATCACGCGTGTGCAGGCCCTGGGCTCCGTCATTGCTTGCCTGGGCATGGCCGTCGTGGTGCTCAACGGACACTTCGTGCTCCATCTGTCGCCGCTGGGCGACCTTCTGGCCTTTGGCGCCTGCCTCTGCTGGGCCGTTTACAGTATTCTGATGAAGGCTGCGTTTGAACGAGGGCAGAGCGATGCTTGCATTAGGCCAGCCGAGTGTGAGCAGTCTCGACCAAAGGTCAAACCCGCCCTGGAGCGCTATTCCGCGCTATTCATCACCCGCAAGGTCTTCTTCTACGGCCTCCTGACCATCATTCCCTACTTTATCCTGGTGCCTGAGGAGACATGGATTTTCACCCCTTCCATTTTTCAATTCTTCAATTCTTCAATTCTCCTCAACCTCCTCTTCCTCGGTGTCGTCGCCTCCATGCTCTGCTTCCTCGTCTGGAACTGGGTCATCGGCAAGCTGGGTGCCGTCGTTGCCACCAACTGGGTCTACTTGAACCCCCTGACCACCATCCTCTTCGCCTGGTGGCTGCTCGACGAGCAGATTACCCTCTGGTTCCTCCTCGGCTCGGCTCTCATCCTTGTCGGCATGTATCTGGCCGATAGAAAAAAGTAGGAAAATATTTGCAGCCTTGCTAAAATCTTCGTAACTTTGCGCTCATACGAACTGAAACATTAATTAAATACAATACGATTATGGGAATTATTGCATCAATTATTATCGGTTGCTTGGCTGGCTTCTGTGCCGGCAAGCTGATGAAGGGTGGTGGCTTCGGCCTGATCATGAACCTCGTGCTTGGCCTCTTCGGCGGTGCACTGGGCGGCTGGCTGTTCTCGCAGCTCGGCATCGAGTGGGGCGGCATCCTGGGACAGCTCGGTACGGCCATCATCGGCGCCGTCGCCATCCTCTGGGTTGCTTCGCTGATAAAGAAGTAAGTCTATGGCAGTAGGGAAATGGATTGGAGGCATCATCGGATGGATGGCTGGCGGACCGCTGGGGGCGCTGGCAGGTTACTTGATAGGGTCGCTCTTTGAGTCGGGTCTCGATGCCGTGAACACGGCCGACAACGCAGGCACCTTCGGCGAGGGTACCGGTCGTGGCGGCAGTTTCCGCAACTACAATCAGACCTATCAGCAGCAGGGCGACCGCAACAGCTTCCTCTTTGCGCTGCTGGTGCTCGCCTCGTACATCATCAAGGCCGACGGCCGCGCCATGCACTCCGAGATGGAGATGGTGCGCGCGATGTTGCGCCAGAACTTCGGCGGGGGCGCCGTCAGCCAGGGCAACGACATCCTGACCAAGCTCTTCAATGAGCAGAAGCGGGTAGGGTGGACGCAGTTCAAGGGCATCGTCCGCGAGTGCTGCCAGCAGATCGACCGTAACACCACCTACGCCCAGCGCCTGCAGCTGCTCAACTTCCTCGTGCAGGTGGCGCAGGCCGACGGCTCGGTGCCTCAGAGCGAGGTGACGGCGCTGCAGGAGGTGGCCCAGTGGCTCGGTATGTCAGCCTCAGAGGTCGACTCCATGCTTCACCTGCAGGGCGATACGCTGGACGACGCCTACAAGGTGCTTGGCGTCAGTCCCTCGGCCACCGACGACGAGGTGAAGCGTGCCTACCGCAAGCTCGCCCTCGAGCACCATCCCGACAAGGTGGCCGCCCTCGGCGAGGACGTCCGCCGTGCTGCCGAGAAGAAGTTCCAGGAGATCAACGCCGCCAAGGAGCGCATCTGGAAAGCCCGCGGGCTGTAATCTTCGCAACCGTTTAACAAAAATTGGGTAGCACCGCTGACACCCGCCACACCAAGAAGATTGAAAGTCGCGATTAAGCGAGAGCAGAGCCAAGCTTGCTTGAGCTATGCCGAGCGTGAGCG
>JAEEGL014892363.1_pt1 | contig 11538 bp, 8 predicted proteins | sample 9134231 | NCBI WGS metagenome assembly JAEEGL01 (sample SAMN16246548, study PRJNA631951) | gut metagenome | biome: gut microbiome; feature: rumen; material: fiber-attached | host: Bos | place: Iran: Karaj | collected 2018-10 | reverse complement strand
TATCATATAAGCAGTGAAGAAAGGTCGTCGTCAGAGTCCGAACCGCCGAAGTTCCACGATTCGTTGTTTGTGGGCTTTCTGAAAGAAGGTCTCTCACGCTTGTTCGGGTCGGTAACGGTCTGTGAGGAACCAGCAGCGAACAGATCCGCAAACTCACCGAAGTCGTCCATGCCGGTGGGAAGGGTATCTTCCTCTCTGAAATTGAGATCTGCAGGGGTAAGATCTACATTTGCCGCACGGTCTGCTTCATCAGCGTCTGCCATCATATTGGCGAGAGTGTCGTCATCGGTCCCTGTCGGGTCGATAGCCATGTCGTAGATATCTGCGCCGAGATCGTTGCCCTTGGTGGGTCTTGCGGTCTTGTCGATAGGTGTGATATCGAAGTCGCTGCTGATAGGATCGGGAGTCGCGTCAAGATTGAAATCGTCGATAACACCCACACCTTCCATGTTAATGAGCGGGATCTCTCCGGACATATCATCATCCTTGGGTTCCGTTAGGAAGAAGTCCTCAAAGTCGGAATCAAGGCCGGGTCTTTCGGTCTTGGAAGCAAGATCGGGCTTGCTTACCGGAGCAGCAGCTTTTGCGGGAGCAGGCTTTACGGGTTCGGGAGCGGGTGTCTCCTCAAATATGGGAGGAGTGATAACGTCGGGCATATCAGCCATAAGATCGTCGTCGCTCGGGATATCGGTATCGGGAGAGTCTATGGAGATAGAGGAGATTATATCGCTTTCCTCAAACTCGTCGTCATCGTCAGCTTCTGCTTCAGAAGCCGGAGCGTCTGTCTGTTCGATCCTGGTCTCGATCCTGAACTTCTTCCTGATCGCATCGAACTTGGCATCAGAGAATTTGCTGTCGTCGAATTTAGGCAGCTCGAATTTTGCTTTGAGGGCTCCTGTTGCAAGAGTAAGCTCCTCTCCGATCTTTGCGATAGGGGACAGATCCGCCGAGGAAACCTGTGAAGAAGCAGCGGCCTGAGCTTCGGCAACGCCGGTCTTAGCACCGTCGATCCTGGACTTGGTATCGTCAACAAGCCTTGTTATGACGTCGATATCGGACTTGGTCCCGTTGAGCGCTTCGGTGAAGCCGTTCATCTTTCTTGACGCTTCGTTTACGATCTCGGTAGTCTCGCCGATCTTCTTGGACGCGTCATTGATCTTGAGGGAAGTCTCGCTTATCTGTCTGGAAACAGTATCTATCTGGCTGGTGGTATCGTTTATCTGCTGTGCGACGCTGCTGATCTGTCCGGAGGTCTCGCTGAACTGTCTGCAAATATTGTCGATGTTGGAGGTAACTCCGTTTATCTGCGAGTTTACGGAATCGAACTGCTGTGCAAAGGACTCAAACAGGGCGGAAAGAGAACCGATCTTTCCGGTGAAATCCTTCATCTGTGCCGCGGACGCAGCCTGTTCGGACTGTGTCTGTTTTATCTGTGCGTCGAGCTTTTCCTTGATACGGGCAAGCTTGTCAGAGCGTTCCTTAAGCTCTGCTTCAACGTCTGCCTTGTATTTGTCGGCTGCCATCACGGCCTGCTGAGCATAGTTTTTCGCTGCCGCGATTATCTCCTTCGCGTATGCGCCCGCCTCGGCCATTACTTCGTCGGCATTGCTTGTAGCGACAGCCTTGCCGGGAGCGGCAGATGCGCCGCCGCCTTTCTTTTTGAGTTCGTGGTATTTTTCTTTGAGCTTATCGTACTCCTCGCGCACCTTCTTTTCCGACATCTTCGCCATTGCGCATTCCTTGTCGAACTTAGCGACATTGCGGCGTTCGTCGAGCACGCTTTTGCGGAGCTCCATGATCTTCTTGTCACTCTCCGCTTTGAGCTGGTCTATAAGCTTTTTGGTCTCTTCGGAGCTGTCCTTTATGATAGGAGCGGAAGCGTTTGCAGCAGCCTGCTCGGCGGATTTCTTATCGCTCTTTGCCTGAGCGGCTTCCTTGTGTGCTTCCTCAAGGTTTGCCTGAAGGTTGGAAATTCTTCTTTCGAGCTCGGTCTCCTGTTCCTTCATCTGCTTTCTGAGCTTGTTTATGTACAGATTGACTTCGTTTACATCGAAGCCGCCCATAACACGCTTAAAGCCGAAACCTTCGCTGTTTGGTTCTTTCTGTTGGTTATTCTTGTTATCTTTTTTAGCGTCTGCCATAAAGCTACCTCCATCGACAATAGAATGTACTCCGACTATAATATACAACACAAAAAACGGGGTACAGTTCCCTAATATTTATATTATAACAAAACGTTTCACATCTTTCAATAGTAATTATTGATAAAAATGCACAATGATTTTTTATCTTTTAAAAGAAAAACAGTTTTTTTTGAAAAAACTATTGTATTTTTTCAGAAAATGTGTATAATAAAATAGAGGAAGAATATTTTATGTTTCCCGGTTTTTATTTCGACAGGCTTTCGGGCTGTCATTATAATAAGGAAGGTATGAGATATGCAGGATAAAACAATGACATTTTCCGTGAAGGACGAACGCGATCATGAAATGAAAGAGATCCTTATGACGGTGTATCAGGCTCTCAACGAGAAGGGCTATAACCCGATCAATCAGCTCGTTGGTTACATACTGTCCGAGGATCCCACTTACATAACCACTTACAACAACGCGCGAAGCCTTATTCGCAGGATCGACCGTGATGAGCTGCTCCAGGCGCTCGTCAAGAACTATCTCGGAGAATAAACCAGCATTATAAGCCCCGTGAGTTTACGCTCACGGGGTCTTGTTTTGCGACGAATCTATCGCCTCTATGACATACGCATATTCAGGGAAGTCGCTTTTTATGCGCCTCCTGCACCTTTCAAGGAATCCGGCTCGCTTGTCCGGGTCGTCGCGCATTGCCTGCTTTGCTCCCCAAAGATGAGTATAGTCATCCTGCGCGATAAAAAGCCTGTCCATGTCCATAAGAGTATCCACCGGCGTACCGGTCATAGCGCAAAGCATAGCAAGAAGCCGCTGCTCAGCGAACACCATTCTGCAAAGCCGGTCTCCACACTTGTTCACGGAGCACTCCTTCATGAACGCTATGGACTGATTAGCATAGAACAGCCTGAACGAGCTGTCCGGTATGTACAGGAATGCCGTGTTGCAGGGAAGCGCACTCATGTCAAGCCTGTCGATAAGCCCCGAACAACTCACCCCGAACAGCTTCGGATCGGGGTAGATGCTCTCCGAGATGTACTCGCGGTGAGCGCAGGTGATCGCCGTGTCGGAGAGCGTAAGCTCCTTCCAGACGATAAGATCTTCGTCAACCAGCGCAGCGTTGTCCGGAATGTCCCGTAGTGCGAGAAGCTTTCCCGCCGCCCAGAACATATCCGGGTCTATGCCCTCAAGGTCGGTTGGTATCAGCTCGGATATCCCGTCCCACACCTTTTCTATGCCGAGTCTGCGGTAGTAGTCCGCGGCGATACTGTCCGTGACCATGAAAATGGCACCGTTCTTCTTGCGCCACTGTAACGCGGAAATTACCTCGCAGTAGAGGCCGAAGTCCTCTACCGAGTATTCCGTATCGGGGTGCCGCGAAAAGAACGGTGCCGTTGAGTTTACATGTATAGCGTTCATACCAGATTTATCCCGTATCCGTAAGCATTCAGGGGGCATGAGGAGAGATTGATGAGCGTCCTGTGGTATTCCTCCGCGGTGATGACCGCGCCTGTGGGGCTGTACCGGAAGCTTCCCGTGCCTGTGAACATTTCTATGTTGCCGAAGCTCCCGAAGCTTCCGAAGCTTCCGCCGCGCATAAGCTTCATAAGCGCGTTCAGAAACGCACCGAACGAGCCTGAATACGAGCCGCCGGATGAAAGTCCGTACCCGCCGAGTTTTCCGTAAAGCAGACCAAAGCTTCCAAGGGTGAACGATGAAAACGAGAAGGAGCCGGACATACCGAAGCCGAGCTTGCCGAGCATAGCGGCAAAGCTTCCGAAGGAGCCGAAGTTCGCGGAGGACGCGATATTGAGAGCTTGTCCGCTGACAAAAGCCGCGTAGGAACTGAAATTGTAGCTTGAAGTGAAGGTCTGCGCGAAAGCGTTCCCTACGATCGAGGCAAAGGAGCTTTCCACAGCGCCGGTGAACGAGCTCTGGAGCAGGGAAATGAACGTGCTTTCGGTCACGGCTGCGAATGAGCTTTCCGCCAGACCGGGATAGGAGCCTGCGAAAAGCGCACCGAACGAGCTTGAGGGAAGGGAAGCGGTAAACACCGGTGTTTCCGGGCTTACTTCCTCAGCCGGAACGGTGATCTCCGTAACGGAAAGCTCCGGTGAAGGTTCGGTTTCGGCAACGGCGGGCTTGGGGTCGGGGGAAACGCCGAACGCAAATTCGAGCTGCTTTCCGACATCGCCGTATCTGTCAACGGTGGAAAGGCGTTTAAGTATCTCGTACTCCCCGAGGTCGGAGAGCCACTTCATAAGACTTCCGCCGAGGAAATAGCCTGTGAGCAGCGTGGTATCGAAGTTCTCACGCAGCTGTCTTATGTTGAATATCTTACGCCCGTTGAGCCATAGATACCAACTGCAGTTCTTCAAAGCTATCCCCCCGATCTATGTATTTGATATCATGTCTATTATTGACCGTTTTTATCAAAAATGTCACTTTAAGACATAATATCATTTATACATTATATCATAAAATTCCTTTTTTTGCAATATTATTAAAGAAATTTTTAGGTGATAGCATTGTTTTGTCAATATATACAAAATTCCCCGGGTAATGTTGTTACAAATCGCATTGTACTCGTCTGCAATTACTTGACGAGCTTTACCCCGATTATAGTTATGTCGTCCTCACATTCCTTATCCGCCGATAGTCTCAGAGCCTCGCCGGCTGTATCTATTATCTTCTCGATATCTGCATGCCGGTCGCGCATCACGAGCTGTTCGAGCCACTTCATGTCCAGATCCGCGCCGTCGCTGGTCATTATTATCACATCTCCTTCTGATATCCTGAACAGCTTTCCCTTGTAATCCGCCGAAAACCCTACTCCCAGCGGCATACCGTCCTCTTCGATCTTCTCGAAGGTGTCCCCGCACCGTACATACGTCGAAGCCCCGCCCGCCTTGCACATCATCACGTCGCCGGTGTTAAGGTCTATTCTGCACAGGTCGAGCGTCGCGAAGCTCTCATCGGAGGACTTAACCAGCAGGGAAGAGTTGAGCATTTCGAGCGACGCGTCAAGATCAATCCCCGCTTTAAGCAGCTTTGCGAGCATCCCGCAGGAGAAAGCGCTGTCTATCCGGGCGCGGCTCCCGCTGCCCATGCCGTCGGAGAGTATCATATAAACGTTTCGTTTTCCGTCGTTGAAGCACTCCGCGCAGTCACCGCTGTGACGGTTTCCGTTTTTGCTCCGCCGGAACAGCTTTATCTGCGCGTCGAACCTTGCTCTCTCGGAGACCGTGATGTGTACATGTCCGCCGTTCTCGCTTATGTTCGGGCGGTCGAACTCCCTGCGAAGCGCGAATGCGAGCCGTGCGGAAAGCTCCTCCGGCGGCACTGTGACCGCGCCTTTCCCGTAAGCGTCTATGCTCAGCTTGTTGTCGATCATGAGCGCTATCGCAGATACGCCCGCAAGTCCCGCCTCCGCGAACACCTTTTCGGCGGTGACGGATGCGTTGTCGTCATAGGTGTCGTTGAGTTCAAGCTCCTCGGACATCTTCCGCAGCATCGTTCCGGTCGCGCCGAGCTGTCCCGTGAGCACGTTTCGCATCTCGGTGACCTTGCGTGAGGCGTTCTCGGCGGCACAGTACACCGCGTACTGCTTGTTGAGCGCCGCGGCGAGCCTTCCGCGTTCGGAGCAGTCGGAAATGAGATGACCGCCGAGCGCACTCTCGTTTATGAAGTTACCGCCTCTGAGTTGTGCCACCGCCTTGTTCATAATGTCAGCGGTATCGTTGTAGAGCTTCCCCCAGCACTTCATATTATTCCGACAGCTTTTGCATATATCGTCCGCTGCCTTGTTGTACACCCATGATATGTCGCGGATATTCTCGGTTTCAAGCGCCTTAGCGGTGTGAATCACAGCCGCGCGCATCTCGTCTATCGCGTCGCCCATGCCCGCAAGCCGCTTTCCGAACGCGGCGAAAGGTCTTGAAGCGGTGGTCACGCTGTTCCGGCTGATTATCGCCGAGAGAGGGGAAAACCGCTCCGGAACAGCCATGTAGATCACCGCGGCAGCTACCGCCGATATTGCCGCAGTCCCGTTCACCTCGGTCATGCCGGTTATTATCAGTCCCGTGCCGACCGTGAGTATGAACGCACAGGCTCTTGTGATGCGACCGTACTTGTCCAGCAGCATTATCACCGGCGCTGTCACCGAGATCGTGATGCAGGAGGCGGCATAGTCAGAGTTGCCTGCAGCGATCCCCGCCGAGGACAGTACCGCGCATACTGCCGCGGAAGCTTCGGCTCTCAGCTCCGACGAATACAGAACCGCGAGCACCGACACGAACACCCCGACGTTTATTATCCCTATCTCCATGCTTGTGAGTGCCGCTGTGAGCAGTACGAACATCACGCACATTGCCGCTTCGGTAATGATCTTTTGTTCCGAGAATATACTCCGGAGTCCCGAGGCGCGGAGCCTGTCCGCACAATAGGCGAAGATGACCGAGATTACCGCGAACGATGCCGAGAGGAAGATCTCGTACACTCCATGCGCGGTGAAGATGTTCGCGGCGAATACACAGGCTCCCGCAGCGGCCGACTGCAATATGCGCACGAACTCGGAGCGGGTATTCGGGAGCACCGCTCCAACGAGCAGTCTCATAGCGGTAAGAGCGCCCATTGCTGCTATGTACGGAACACAAAGCTCTATACCGCCGTTTATCACATACCCCGCCGCCGCTCCCACGAACAGGAACACGCACTCAAACCCGTTCATTGCGCATATCCCCGCAGCCGCGAAGGGTGCGGGGAGTCCGAACAGCCTGGTAAGCGCAAGGAAGAAGCCCGCCGCAGTCACGGCGCAGCCCTTAAAAAAGCTTATATCCCTTTCTCTGACGGAGTTTTCCGAAGAAACTATCCTTTCCATTTTCAACGTCCTTTCTGTTTTGGTATGACAATGATACCATAAAGGACGTGAAAAGATTGTCAGAAAAAGGGATCTTTCATTTTAACGCGGATATCTTATCGCAAAGTGCGGCATAATCCTCCATTTTAAGCTCCTCGGGTCGCGCGGTCGTCTTGATGCCGCATTCTTCGAGTATCTTCGCAAGCTCCTGCTTGTCCATGCCGAGCGCGGAGCTTAGCGGGTTGAGCATCTGCTTGCGGCGCTGTGCGAACGACGAGCGTACTATCCTGAAGAAAAGCTTCTCGTCCTTTACCGCGTATCTCGGCACTTCCGGGATATCCAGCCGTATCACTGCACTGTCAACGTTCGGCGAGGGCATGAAGCTCCCGCGGCCGACCTTGAACAGCAGCTTCGGGGTGCTGTAGAAGTTCACCGCCGCGGTGACTGCGCCGCACTCTCTCGAACCTACCGCCGCGCACAGGCGCTCCGCCGCTTCCCTTTGAACCATGACCGTGATCGAACGTATCGGCGGGCGTTCTTCGAGGAGCTTCATTATCACCGGCGAGGTGATGTAGTAAGGGAGATTTGCGCATACTACGATATCGTCGAAGCCGGCAAGCTTTTCCGCTATCAGCGAGTTTATGTCCGTTTTGAGGATGTCCGCGAACACGATCCCGATGTTGTCGAACTCCGCGAGTGTTTCCGAGAGTACGGGCTTTAAACGCTCGTCGATCTCTATCGCGAGAACGCGGTCGCAGCGCATAGCAAGCTCCTTGGTGAGCACACCCACGCCTGTGCCGATCTCTATTGCCGCGACACCCTTGCCGCAGCCGCCGCCCTCCGCTATCCTCGGGCAGACTGTCGGGTTGATGAGAAAATTCTGTCCGAGAGACTTGGTGAACGATACGCCGTGCCTCTCCATAACGTCTTTTATTGTTCCGATGTTGGTAAGCTCCATATAAAAACAGGGGAGAGGGAACACCCTCTCCCCGTACCTTCTTTCACTGTTTTTTTGCGCGGATTATTGACTTTGGCGGGAACGCGCGGTCATACGGTATGTAGTATCTGTCCATTGCGCGGTTGGCGGCACGGACAGGCTCCTCGTTCTTGTCAAACATCTCCGTGGGAGTGAACATCACGGGCTCGCCCTTCGGAGACAGGACTTCAAGCTCCTGGTCGAGCGTGAAGTAGTTACGCAGCGTAATAAGCAGTCTTCCTTCCTCGTACCCGTCGATGATGCCTGCGAACTCGTAGTCGCGGCAGTACTGGCTGTCGGGGTAGTACTGCTCCGCGTCGTCGTGCTCGTAGAAGAACCCGGTGCAGTAGGGGCGGTGGCTTACTCTGTACACCTCGCCGACGATGTTCTCCGGGACCTTCTCGCCGTTCAGCGCGTATGAGAGCGCCTTCTTGTAGGCGTTGGTGATAGTTGCAGTGTAATACGCGGACTTGGCTCTCCCCTCAATCTTGAAGCTGGACACCCCGGCTTCGGCGAGGTCGTCGAGGTGTTCTATCATGCAGAGATCCTTGGCGTTCAGAATGTATGTTCCGCGCTCATCCTCGGTGATGTCGTAGCTGACTCCGGGGCGCATATCCTCTATCAGGTGGTAGTTCCAGCGGCAGGGCTGAGCGCACTGTCCGCGGTTCGCGTCACGTCCGGTGAGGTACTTTGAAAGCAGGCACCGTCCGGAGAACGACACGCACATTGCACCGTGAACGAACACCTCTATCTCCATGTCATCGGGAATGTTCTTGCGGATACGGGCAATGTCGGTGAGCGGGACTTCCCGCGCGAGTACTATTCGTTTCGCACCGAGCCGGTAAAGCTCGTTCGCGGTGGTATGGTTCATGATCCCGACCTGGGTTGACATGTGGATATCGAGCTTCGGTGCGTATTTCTTCGTCATTGCCATGACGCCGAGGTCGGCAATTATAGCCGCGTCAATACCGGTCTCACAGGCGGCTGAAATGAAGCCGGGGTACAACTCCGCCTCATCAACGGTCGGGACGGTATTGCAGGTGAGGTACAGCTTTGCGCCGCCCTCATGTGCATAGCGCACAGCCTCCGCAAGCCCTTCCATATCGAAGTTCTTGGGACCCGCGCGCATTCCGAAGGTCTGTCCGCCGACATACACCGCGTCACAGCCGAAATCCACCGCAGCTTCAAGGCATTCGCGGTCGCCGGCGGGGGAGAGTATTTCGGGAGTATTATTCAAAAGTTCCACCCTCCCCGTTCGGCTGCGGGCTTGTCTGCTCACCGGCGGTGAGTCCCGCGAGGATAAGGTTCTGCTCATGCTCCGCCTGGGTCTGTGCGTAATAGATCTCTCCGGTCTCCTCGTTGGCACAGAAGTAGTAGTACGGAGTTTCCGGCGCGTACAGTACCGCGTTTATTGCGGCTTCACCGGGGTTGCAGACAGGTCCCGCCGGAATACCCTGACAGATGTAGGTGTTATAGGCGTTGTAAATACGCTGTCTGGACGCGTCGGAGCCTTTGATATACGGCTTGATGTCATTCTCAACGTAAAGCACGGTAACGTCCGACTGGAGATAGGGATACTCCGCCGAGCTGCGTATTCTGTTCAGGAAGACGCTTGCAACGTTGCCCATATCTTCTTCCGAAGCGGCTTCTCTCTGGACTATGGACGCGAGTGCGATAGTCTCGTCAAGCGTGAGGTGCATTTCACCCATTTTCTTGTACATACTGCGGGTGATCTTGCTGTTGAAGTTGGAGTACATCTTCTTTGCGACTTCGAGAGCGTTCTCCTCGGATTCCTTCTTCATTATCTCGTAGGCTTCCTCGACTGTCTGACCTTTCTCCGGCTTTCCGCCGTTCTCAATGGAGTTCACGACGTAGAACTGGTAGGTATCGGGGAACAGGTAACCTTCGAGCTGGTTGTATTTGAGGGGATTTTCCTTGACGCGGCGTTCAAAGTCGTACTTGTTCTGGATATTGCGATAGTACTTCTCGAAGTCCTCCGCGAAGCAGACAAAGTTGTCCTCAAGAAGCTGACCTATCTCATGCGCAGTCATACCCTCGACAATGCGGATATCCACAGTTTTCTGCTGGTTTACTTTCGTTCTCATCATTGAGAGCAGGGTGCTGTATGACATGGTGGAGCTTACGGTGTATTTGCCCGCGATAAAGTCCTTCTTTCCTTCCTCGCCTTTTAGTTTGTCCGCGAAGTCGGCGTACATCTTGAAGAATTTTGCGTCATTGATGATGTTGTTCTCGGAAAGTATCGCCGCGACAGTCTCGATATTCGCGTCATCCGGAATGGTCACGTCTATCTTGAAGTCTGCGGAAGCTACTCCGGTAAAGTCAAGCGCCCATTTTACGATGTAGGTGGAAGCGTAAGCCGCCGCTCCGAGTATCGCCGCGCAGAGCAGCAGTGCTATCAGGATATAGGCGAGGGTACGGGTGCTCTGCTTCTGACGCTCGTAGTTTAGCCTCATGCGTGCGGCCATAAGGCGCTCGGCACGCCGGTCTTCCTCCTCGGCTTCAACGTCGTCACGCATGGAAACGCTTCTCTCCTGCGGGTCGTTGACTGCGTTCATAAGGCGGGTTGCAGTGTTGTCGAACTCCTCCTCCTCGTAGCTTCCCTCCTCGACATCGTATATCTCGGGGGTATCCTCCGGCGGAAGAGCGCCGCGATTCTGCTCGACTATCTCGGCAGCCTTTTCTCCGAGAGCGGCGGAAAGGCTTGCGGCAAGCGCCGGGATCTCTCCGTCCGGAGCGGAAGAAGCGGTGTTCACGGAAGTATCCGCGATCTCCTGTCTGTTTCTCGACGGACGTCTCTCCGTTACAGCGGGAGCTTCGGTCACGGTACGCGGTCTTTCTTTTTTTACGGGTCTTTCCGGTACTGTCTTTACTGCTGTCTCGTCAATATCGGTATCTTCATCGTCGGGGATATCTTTTCTTGTATCACGCCTGCTCTTTGCGTCGGAGACCATGGATGAAAACTTGTTCTTCGCTTTTTCGACTATCGAAGTGTTCCTGCCGGTACGTTTTACGGAGCGAGATGTTCTGACGACAGGCGGCTGGCCTGCGGAAGCTCTGCTGAACGGATTGGCGGGTATCGACGGATCGACTGTTTTTTTGACTGAAACGGCGCGCTTGTCCGGCTCGTCTTCATCGTCCGAATACGGGTCGGTGTCGTCCATGTCGATAAGAGCGGAGTCGGTCATTTGTCTCTTTCGTCCGCCGATAGAGAAAAGAACACCTTCAAGCTCATTTCCGCCGACGGATCCCTCCGGCTCGGGGGGAAGTCCCATTTCCGCGCGTTCCCCGGCTGATGCCTCTTCCTGCGCTTTACCGCTATGTAGATAAGCGGCGAGACTGTCTATATCGTTATACTCTTTTTCATCATGCTCGTTCAACCGGGTCCACCTCCTGTCCCGAAATTTGTTAATGTCATTTGTAAAGCCCGGTTTCTGTCACCACGGTCTTTACCGGTAAATCGTATTGTTCTCTGGGTACCTCACCACAGCACTGTTCATAGCACACGCCGACCGGAACGCCTGTGTAACCTGCGAGAAACC
>JAEEGL014375437.1_pt1 | contig 11538 bp, 11 predicted proteins | sample 9134231 | NCBI WGS metagenome assembly JAEEGL01 (sample SAMN16246548, study PRJNA631951) | gut metagenome | biome: gut microbiome; feature: rumen; material: fiber-attached | host: Bos | place: Iran: Karaj | collected 2018-10 | reverse complement strand
TACCAAACCATTGCGAACCAAGGTAAATATGCTCCAGCGCGTTTTATACGGGCAATTCGTAATCGAAAAGGACAAACTGTATACATCGATTTAACCAACAAATATAATTACGCACCACAAGTTATTGCACCAGATACAGCGTATTTATTAACCGATATGTTAGTCGAAACCGCACAAAAAGGCACTGCCCGAAAATTAGCGACACTAAACTTAGAAATAGCCGCTAAAACGGGAACAACCGAACGTGAAAACACAAATACTAATACCGATGCAACTTTAGTCTCTTATACACCGAGCCACGTTTTAATTGTTTGGCACGGTAATGCCAGCATGAAACCCGAAGAAGATTTACCCCACGGTGCAAATGGTGGCGGACACTTAGCTAATGCGGCAAAACAAATTCACAGTCTGATTAGCAATTCCGATGAACATTTTGTTTGTCCGGCCACGGTTAAAACCTTTAAATTAGATAGTCTAGATTATAAAAACGGAATGTTAAAATTATCTAATGCGGCTACGCCAGAATACGAAACAACAAGCGATTTATTTTCACTGCGCTACCAACCGACAACGGTTTCAAGTAATTACTTAATCACTACACCCACCATAATTGAAGGACGTCTAACAGAGCAAAATACCGCACAAATTTGGTTTGAAGTTTTACCACATCAAACATACGAAATCTACAAAAATGATACTTTACAAACAGTAATTCATCACAAAGCTGGTACTTATGTTTTTACCGACCAAAATCCTTCCGCAGTCAACAACTATTTTGTTACCGCCAGTTTAAATGGCGAAAACACACATCGCAGTAACACAATTGAATTACGTTTACCTAATAAACAAACTAACAAAGCGTCAAGACTAACTAAAGCGGTTGAAAACAAACGTGTTCCATGGTATTTTTAAGTAATGGAATATTTGAACGATGCAGGATTATTAATTGAACAACCCAACAGTTTGTATAAGTTATCGAGTGATGCCGTGGCCTTAGGTAATTTTGTTGAATGTAAATCAAATGATACAGTAATTGATGTTGGCTGTGGAACCGGTGTACTAACATTATTAATTGCTTTTCAACATCAACCGCGCGAAATTGTTAGTGTTGACATTAATGAAGAAGTTATCAAACAAATTAAAAAGAACATTAATCTTAATCAAGATAAACTGAACAAAACTCATTTTACAATTTTACACGCTGATGCACGCCAATTACATACTATGATTCATGCTAATTGTGCTGATGTTATTGTTTGTAACCCACCGTATTTTACCACTGGGAAAAAATCACAAAACATAAGTATCAGGCAAGCACGCCACGACGACACTTTATCTTTGGATGACTTGGCTGTCTTGTGTACTAAAAACATTAAATACGGTGGTAGCGTTTACTTTTGTTATCCTGCCAACCAAATAGCCAAAGCAATAACAATTTTTGAAAATCATAATTTTCGGATTAAAACCATAAAACTTATATCAAACCAAAAAAGTGTCTATTTAGCATTGTTCCGTGCTAAAAAAGGTGGCGGACATCAAACTACTCTACTTGTTTGAAAAAGTAATCACGGTAAGGGCATTTTTCACATTCACCATGTCCATGCGCATCAACGCTACAAATTTTTTTCATCGCATAGTCAATTTCTTGTACTGCTTGTTGCCCTTTTAAGTGATTTAAGTTAATTGCCCCACTGGCAAGTGAAAGCATTTCATTTCCTGATTGTTGGACAATGCACGCAAAAATTTCATAATCTAAATCAATTTTAGTTTGCAGTTTATATTCAGTTAGGTTACCGGTAATTTTTAAGACTTTATTTACACCATCAATTACCAAAGATAACATCAACCCTTTAACAGTTAAAGCATGTTTCAAACGTAGATGTGTACCGTCATCTGTAGGACGAATTTCAATGTATCCAACCACTGCACCCGTACGGTCATAAAGAATGATGTTTTTAATATATACTGCCATTGTGACAGCATATCAGTTTCTTTTAGGAAAATTTACGCGAAATAGTACTAATTTTGGCAAATTGTGTCGGCGTAATTTGTTCTGGACGCAACGATGTGTCAATTTCGGCTTGGTTCAAGATTTGTTCGGCTGTAAGCTTATTTAGTTTCAAGCACCCTGCCAGTGCGTTCAAAATTGTTTTACGACGCGCAGCAAAAATACCTTTTAATAACTTTTCCATTTTTTGACAGTCAGTTTGTCCATTTTTTTGTAAACACACAAAGGCACTATCAATCTTCGGTTGTGGAGTAAACAAAGTCCTTGGTACAAATTCCAAAATTTTACAATCTGCTTGTAATTGACAACTTACTGATAATGCTCCATAGAGTGATGTTCCAAGTGGCGCAACAATGCGTTCGGCAACCTCAGATGCAACCAAAACATTTAGTTCATAACAGTTCGGCAATGATAAAAATTGCATAATCAGTGGCGTTGTGATGTAATACGGAACATTAGCAATTAAACGAAACGGAGGTAACTGACGAAAATCATATTTCAAAGCATCTTTCCAAATTAATTTCACATTCGAATACGGCTGTAAACGTTTTCCTAATATAGTTTGTAGGCGTTGGTCAATTTCTAAGCTATAAACTTGACACCCAGTTTCAGCTAATGCTTGCGTTAAAGTTCCCGCTCCTGCACCGACTTCTACGACAACATCTGTGGATTGCACATTAATTTTCCTGATAACAGATCGCAAAAAACCGACATCATAAATAAAATTTTGTCCTAATGATTTTTTATACGCAAATTCCACTTGAACAGTTTAGCACATTATGGTAGTATAAGATAGTTTATTTTGCAGAAGATAAACTCATACAAATGAAACACTTTTTACCAAAGAAAAACGGAGCAGCACGATTACCGTGCTGCTTTTATTTGATAAAATCGATAAGCATTTTCTGTAGTTAAAGCTTCAATCTCTTCAACCGTTTTTTCCAAAACTTTTGCCATAGTTTGTGCGGTATATTCAATAAATTCAGGTCGGTTAATTTCACCACGTTTGGGTACTGGTGCTAAATATGGTGCGTCAGTTTCAATTAAGATTCGATTCAAAGGAATAACACGCAATGTATCATGCAAATAAGTTTTATTTTTATACGTGATATGTCCACCGAAAGCAAAATAGACATCAACGCCAGATAATTGACTGATTAAATATTTTGCTTGTTCAGCGGTATAACTCATACAATGAATCAAAACGCCACATTTTAACTTACTTCGATTAGCAATTAAAACATTGGCAGTATCTTCCCAAGCATCACGCGTGTGCACTACTAAAGGTTTTTGATAACGATTTGCAATATGAATTTGATGTTCAAAAACTGCAATTTGTCTTTCACGATTTGGTAAATCTTCTCGATGGTAATCTAAACCACATTCCCCAATTGCAACAAATTTAGGATTTTTAATTCGTTCAGCAACAAAGACTTCAAAATCATTTGCCGAATAACTATCAGCGTAGGCCGGATGCACACCTGCAGTACAATAAATATCATCATGCACGTCGGCAAAATCAAAAACAACAGGCAGACTTTCAAAATCTGCCCCAATTTCCACACCATGATAATGACCACTTTGCACTGCAGGTAATGTAATTAACCGTGGATCAGTCAAATGGAAATGTGAATCAAACACAACTTACTCCGCACGCGAAATTTTCAAAATTTTCAATTCAATTTGACTAACTGGAGTTTTAATAATTGCTATTTCGCCAACTTTTTTACCTAACAAAGCTTTGCCCTTCGGACTTTCGTTAGAGATATAGTTCTTTTCAATATCAAATTCCATAAAGCCAGTAATTACATAAGTTTCTTGTTTCTTGGTACTTACATTTTCTACTAAAACCGATGTACCGATATTTACTTGACTGGTGTTAGCAGTCTTATATGAAAAAACAGTTAAATTTTGCAAAATTGCTTCAACTTCTTTGACACGAATTTCGAGGTTATTCTGTGCTTCACGCGCAGCAGCATATTCTGCGTTTTCTTTTAAATCACCAAATTCACGTGCTTCCTTAATTTGAGCAGCAATATCACTACGTTTAGCCATTAATTCAGCTAATTCGCTTTCTAATTTCTTTTTTCCAACCACAGTTACATATCTTGTTTCCATAATTTATACTCCTCTTACCATGATTATGGCTGTATTATAGTATGTTAATTTTTACCATTTTGTCAAGTAAAATACTTTTTATCAATTTTAAGGCATTAATAAAGTATCATAAACACTACAATTCATGTAACGCAATTTCCGTGCTAAAATATTTAATAATTGCGCATTGGTTGGCTCATCATTAAAAAGTTCTTTGAACTTCGGCACAACTTTCCATTTCTCAATAAGAGTATGTAAATTGCGTTCAACACATAAACGCGTGATTTTTCGTTGATGTGCCACACTGAGATAGATTGATTTCAAATTCAAAGCTAAATCGGTATAATTTTCAAGTGCGGCTTTTAATAAATCACACAAAATTGGAAAGCCAACATATTCTGTCGGACAATCAAAAGCAATCAGAAAATCACTGATGCCAGTCTTAATTTTATCGCCGTCTCTTTTCTTTTTTTGCATTTTTGTTTCCACCTTTAATTTAGTATTTGGGAATTAAATGTATATGTGCATGCATAATTTCTTGACCAGCAACCTTACCACAATTAATTTTAATGTTATAGCCTAATGGACGATAAGTTTTCTCAATTTCGCTTTTCGCCAAATTAATTAATTCGCCAGCCGCTGACCATTCTTCTGCTGTCATATCAAAGACAGTTGTCATATGTCGTTTAGGAATAATTAAACTATGTCCTGGCGATACAGGAAATTTATCATAAATAAAGTAACAAAGTTTATTTTCTGCAATACAGTTTTTTGCTAAATCACAAAAAAGACACATAAGATGATCCCCCACACGGTAAAATTAAATTTTCTGCTGTTGGTAATCCAATTTCATATGTTTGGATTTGATAGTGTAAACCATTCAGATTTTTTCGTAAAACATTTTCAATTACAGTTGGTTGTACCGATGCTGTGTAGTTATTAACTAAAATAAATAAAGGATGTTCCGAGAGTAACTGCACACAATTAGCAATTAAACTATTTAAGCTTTCCGTTAATTTCCAAACTTCCCCGTTGGCTCCACGACCAAAGTTGGGTGGATCCATAATAATGGCATCATATTTATGACCACGACGAATCTCGCGAGCAACAAATTTTTGACAATCATCAACAATATACCGCACGCTTTCATACGGAATTTGATTCAAGGCAACATTGCGTTTGGCAACGTCGGTCATACCACGACTGGCATCAACATGCGTTACCATTGCACCGGCTTTTGCACAGGCGACAGTTGCTCCACCCGTGTAGGCAAAAAGATTTAATACTTTAGCGTGTGGATGCTTACTCAACACTGACATAACCATATCCCAGTTAACTGCTTGTTCTGGGAATAATCCTGTATGCTTAAAGTTCATCGGACTAATAATAAATGACAAATTTTTATATTTAATTGTCCATTCTTCTGGAGTTGGTTTTAACCATTCCCAAGATCCACCACCAGTTGCAGAACGAAGATAATGTCCCGAAATATTGGGGAAACGCGTATAATCAACCGACGGTTTCCAAATTGCTTGTGGGTCTGGACGCAACAAGATAATATTTCCCCAACGCTCCAGTTTTTCACCATCACCTGTGGCAATAATCTCAAAATCATGCCAAGCGGATGTGTATTTCATTTTCTCCTTTTCCTTCCACAATTTGCATTTCGGTCGCTAATACTTCACGCATAATGTGTGGTTGATGAGCACAAGCGGCTGCATACATTTTGGCGTCACCAGTTTTTAATTCGACAACGATGCGATCAGTAATATCCATCTTTTGATTCATGCGTTCCAATTGAATACTACGGATTAATTCACGCGCAATACCTTCTAACATCAAATCATCAGTAATCGTTGTATCCAAAACAACCGTAACATCATCAGTAACTGTAATTACAAACCCAGAGCGTGGCGCCAATTTGCGTTCAAACAAATCAGGAGTTAAAGCATCAAATCCATCAATATTAATTTTTTCTCCCTTTTCAAAAGCCGCAACATATTCTGTCATATGTTCAGTATTCTGTAAGGCATTTTTTAGAGCTTGAACACGGTTCTTCAAAATTGCACCGGCTTTCTTAAAATTAACAGTTAAATAGGCTACGTTAAATTTTTCATCATCTGTAACAATTTCGATTTGTTTAACATTTAATTGTTCTTGAATAATGGCAGAAAACATTTTAATTGTATCAATTTGATTTGTTTTAATGTAAAGTTTTGACAAAGGTTGTTTGATTGCAATTTGATTTTCTGCACGTAACGATAAACCAAGACTGATCACTTGTTTAACAAAATTAACTGGTTCAAGCAAATTAGTTTTAGTCTTAATTTTCAACGGTACTGGATAATTAGCCAACATGACCGGTGCTTCACCTTCTCCAAAACAATTTTCCCATAAATACTGAGCATAACTTGGAACTAATGGAGTCAACACAATTACTATACTGCGCAACGCCTGGAATAAACACCAATATGCATTCATTTTATCTTGGTCTTCCCCATTTTTCCAATAACGCCGACGATTAACGCGGATATAAAAATTAGAAATATCTTCAATAAAATCATCTGTTAATTTAACTACTTGATGAATTTTAAATTGGTCGTAAGCTTCCCGTGTCGCTAGAATGTATTGATTAGTTAATTGAACTAACCAAGTATCAATTGGAGCTAAATTTTCTGGTTGATAATTTTTTACATCAGGTTGATCAACCATCGCATAAGTTGTATAGAACACATAAGCATTCCAAAGTGCTAACAAGCGACGCTTAGCATCTTCAGCAATACTATCACCGAAACGCATATCTAAAGTTGGGTTTGCACTAGCAAACGCATAACGCAAGACATCGGCACCATATTGTTTAGCAACATCTTCAATATAAATTTTACGTGGTCCAGTTTTTGAGAATTTCTTACCATCTTCGTCAACAATTGTTGAATGACCAACAACATTTTTATATGGTGCTTCACCAGTCAAGACAACCGACATAAATAATTGCGAATAGAACCATAAGCGGATTTGTTCTTTCATTTCCAAAACCATATCAGCTTTAAATTGACCTTTAGGCTTGGTTGAAAATGGCGCAATACCTGCATCCAACCAACAATCACCAACGTCAGTAATACGTGATACTGGTTCATGACATTTTTCACAGGTAATTTGAATTTCGTCAATATAAGGACGATGCAAATGCGGTATCTTATCAACTTTGCTTGGATTAAGTGCCCGCGCCCGTAATTCTTCACGGCTATCAATTACATTAAGATGTCCGCACTTTTCACAAGGATAGAACGGCAACGGAAGACCATAGAAACGACGCCGACTGATATTCCAATCACCCATATCCGTTAACCATTGTCGCATTGATTTACCCATAAAATCAGGAGTCCAGTTGACTGTGTCTGCCGCTTTTAATAAATCTTTGCGAATGCCATCGGTGGCAATGTCGTAGCCCGCAACTAAGCGGAAAATAACATCTGTTTTACAACGCCAACAAAACGGATAATTATGGGTATAATCATGGTGATAATATAAAGTATGATTGTCCGCTAAATGTTGGAAAACAAGTGGTTCACAATCAACTGTTGATAAGCCCGCTAACCATTCAAAATCTTCATAGAAAGCTCCATTTTCTCCGACCGGAATAATGAATGGTTGCATATTTAATTTCGTACCTAATGCGAAGTCTTCTGCACCACAACCTGGAGCAATATGGACAGCACCAGAACCATCAACTTCATCAACTTGATCCCAAGGAACAATCTTATGTTCAAATTGTTGTTTTTGTAAGGGCAAAAATGGTTCATATTCCAAGCCGACTAATTCCGACCCCTTGACTTTTTCCACAATTTTAACTAAATCATCACGTAAAACTTTCACTTGTTTTTCATTAACAATTAATAAATTTTTATCGCTCTTAACTTGGCACTTACAATAGGTAAATTCCGGATTAACTGCAATTGCCATGTTTGCCGCCAAAGTCCAAGGTGTCGTCGTCCAAACTAAAATTCGTTCTTCCCTACCAACCAATTTAGCTTTCACAAAAACCGCTTTATGAGTTCGTTCTTTATAACTACCACTCATTTCATGTTCACTAAGGCTTGTGCCACAACGTGGACACCATGGCATGGTTTTATAACTTTGTTTTAACATTTTCTTGTCATTACAAACTTTAAGAAAATGCCAAATTGAAGTAATGTTTTGATCGGAATTAGTAATATAACTGTGCTCCCAATCCCCTAATTGTTCAAACAATTTACTTTGTTCAGTTTGACGATTTTTGAAGAAATTAACGCGTTCAATACATTTTTCAGTAAATTTATCGACACCATATTGCGTAATTTCTTTTTTATTATTAAGTCCTAATAATTTTTCGACTTCAACTTCAACCCACATACCTTGAGCATCAAAACCCCATACATAATCAACTTCTTTACCAATCAAAGAATTATAACGGTTGTAGGCGTCCTTTAAAGTACGTCCCCATCCATGATGTAAACACAACGGCGCGTTAGCAGTCACAGGTCCATCCAAAAAATTAAATTTTGGTTTGCCTTGATTCTTGGCTTTAATCTTAGCAAGGATGTCCGCTGGCTCGTAATTATGATTAAAATCAAACACAGAAGTTTCTTTTTTCATGATCTTTTCCTTTTAATTAACAGTATAAATTTAACATGGTTTTTAGTAACTTTCAATAATTTTTACCAAATCAATAAGATCAGCATTCGTTAAGAAACCAATTGGACGTTCAGTCGCTGTACCATTTTCAGTTAATAAGATACCAGCAATTTTACGATTATTATTAAAAATGGTTAAAGCTTGTTCAATCGTAATATTCTTGGACACAATACTAAAATGTCCTGCCTGTGGATACAAACGTAAATAGTTTTCAATTGAAGTTTGACGAATAAAATTATCCAAATTAGTTGTATCTAAAATTGTTGCCAAATCTTCAATTAACTTGCGCCAACGGACGATTCCAATTAAGAAATTATCGCGATAAGCAGGAATCATACCATGACCAGTCTTACCCGTTTCTTTAATTAAATCATATAAACTACGTGTTGCGTCAATTACTGTTACTGGGCGTTGACGAAGAATGTCAATTACCAATGGCGGTGTTGTAATTAATTTAGCAATTTTTTCCATCAATTCCACTACGTCTAAATGTGGTTCAGCAATTACTTTATTATTATCACTACTATGCACAATTGCATTACGTAAGCGCGCAAAATTAATTAAATCATTTTCATGACTACGAATCACTGAATTCAAATCAGCACAACGGCGGATTAAATCAGAAAACGAAATGGTGGTTTTGAAATTATATTGAATTCTTAAAGCCTTATCAATGGCATTGTACGCGTCCAAAAAACGCACTCCTAATGTTTTATTCGTTAAATTTGACATATTGATATTATACACTTATAATTTGCTGTGAGCAAAATAGAAAATCGAATGACTGGCGAATTAACCGTAACGCTAAAAGGCTATGGTTTTGTTGATTTACCGAACCAAGACAACGACATCTTTATTGCAAAAGATAATTTACATGGTGCAGTTGACGGTGATATAGTTGAAATTCGTTTTAAAAAACAAAAGCATCATGATCAACCTGATGCCGAAGTTGTTCGTGTTCTTGCCCACCAAACACAGCCCGCAACAATTGAAGGGATTATGAAAAAATATCGTTTACAACCAGAATTTCCCGCGGCTGTAATCAAAGAAGCGCAACAAGTTTCCCAATTAAACATTAACGATTGTATGTATAATCGAGTTGATTTACGCGGTTTACCCATTATTACTATTGACCCGGCTGATGCCCGCGACTTAGATGATGCAGTCAGTTTAATTGAGAATGCTGACGGCACAATGACCCTTGGTGTCCACATTGCCGATGTCTCCGAGTATGTAAAAGCAGACAGTTTACTAGACCAAGAAGCTTATCGCCGTGGCACAAGCGTTTATTTTCCTGACCGAGTACTTCCCATGCTACCACAACAATTATCAAATGGAGTCTGTTCCTTAAACCCAAATGAACCACGTTTAACTTTGTCAGTCTTCATGACATTGGATCAAAAATATAATTTAATTAATTATCAAATTAAAAAATCTTTAATCCAATCTGTAACGCGTTTTTCATATGACGAAGTACAGGACATCCTTGATGGGAAAGTCAAACACCAGCATCGTGCGATGATTTTGAAAATGGCAGAAATTACCAAGCAATACGAACATAAACGCCAAGCACGTGGCGAAATCACTTTTAATGTGCCCGAGCCTAAAATTGTTTTGGATAAAAATGGACAAATTGCTTCCGTATATTCACAACCGCACAATTTAAGCCATCGAATTATTGAAACTTTCATGATTATGACCAACGAGGTTGTTGCTGAACATTGTTACAAATTACATTTACCTTTTGTCTATCGTATCCATGAAAAACCCGACCCGATTAAAGTAATTCGCTTTGTTAGTGCTTTAACTCCATTTAACGTTAAGCACCAAATTGATTTTGAAAATCCAACTGGTTTTCAGTATCAAGATATGCTTGACCAAATTAAAGATGAAAATGTAAAAATTGTTGTTTCCAGTCTTGCCTTACGTTCCATGCAAAAAGCCAAATATGATGCCAACTGCGTGGGACATTTTGCTTTAGGTTCAACGTATTATTGCCACTTTACTTCTCCCATTCGACGCTACCCCGATTTATTGATTCATCGCATTATTAAAATGCATCTCGACAATCAATTAAGCCGTCAACAAATCGACCGTTTGAACGCCTATGTTGTGGCTGCCAGTCAACAATCATCACAAACTGAACTTGATGCTGTGGCTGCTGAACGCGAAGTTGACGACTTGAAATGCGCGGAATACATGCAAAAACATATTGGCGAAACTTTTTCCGGCGTGGTTAATGGCATTACCGATTTTGGCGTTTTTGTTTATATTCCAGAGAATACAGCCGAAGGTTTAGTTCGAACCGAAAACTTACCCAGTGACCATTATTTATATCACGACGGCACCATGCAAATGATTGGTAAAAACTCCAAGATTCGTATGGGCGACCCCTTAAAAGTAACAGTCATTGGCGTAAATTTGCGCAAATCAAAAATTGAATTCACCGCAAAATAATTTGCTATTTTTTTTAAAAACTAAAAGAGCATACATATAGTATGCTCTTCTTCTTGATTTGTTATTGATTACGCTGCAGCACCACTCATATTGAAGATACCGAACAAGATAAAGAAAATAATTGTTAATACTGCAATGGTAATTGCACAAATAATAATCAAATTACGAATACGCCCTAAATTATGTTTGTTACGGTTTTTAGTGTAATAACTTTCACTTGCCCCAGTAATCGCATTCGTTCCAGTACCGGTATCTGGTGGCGAAACTAAAATTGCTACAATCATAATAATACTAATTAAACT
>JAEEGL013214665.1_pt1 | contig 11538 bp, 9 predicted proteins | sample 9134231 | NCBI WGS metagenome assembly JAEEGL01 (sample SAMN16246548, study PRJNA631951) | gut metagenome | biome: gut microbiome; feature: rumen; material: fiber-attached | host: Bos | place: Iran: Karaj | collected 2018-10 | reverse complement strand
GCAAGAGCTTCCAAAGATTGTGCTATTCATCCAAAAAAATTGAAACCATTCCGACAGCAGCTCGAAATGGTTTCATTTTTCAGCTTTGTTGTATACGTTCGACAAGCCGCTGCACAGGTTCGGAAAAACCTCCGTACAGGGGTTGCACCGCCTCTCGAAAACGGGCCAGCTCATCCGTGGATGGCTCAGTGACAATACAGCCTGAGGCACGTACCAGGGCTTCAGAGGCGCGTTCCCTTTCCTGCCAGAGCTCCCGTTCATACAAGGCTGCTTCCATCGCACAGGTCAGGAGCAGTCCCTCATAATCCGGGTTCAGTGCCCGGATTTTGTCCATCGTTATCTGGCTGACGAGCTGCGCTTCGGGCAGGCGGCTGTGAGCGTCCAGAAGATAGTATGGCGCTGCCTCGTAGTGCCCGGTTGCCTCATAGCTGGGCCAGTTGTTTTCTGCACCGTCGATACGACCGGTCTGCAAGGCGGAATAAACCTCGCCATAGGGCATTTGCACCGGGGCAGCACCCCAGAGCCGAATCATACGGCTCATGAGATCCGATTCCTGTACGCGGATGGTCAAGCCCTCCAGATCATCGAGTGATTTCACCGGTACTCGGGTATAGATATTGCGGGCACCGGCGTCAAACCAGCTGAGCCCGACAACACCGGCATTTGCGATGGTTCCCAGAAGCTCTTCGCCAATCTCACCGTCCAGCACACGCCACATGTGCTCTGCGTCCGCAAAGAGATAAGGCAGCTGCAGAATCTCCATTTCCGGCACGAAGCCGGCCAATGTGCCGACGGAGGCGCGGGCAAAATCGATACCCCCAAACTGCAGCTGCCGAAACACGCTGATCTCATCTCCCAGTGCGGCATCCGCATAGACCCGTATCCGAATCTGGCCTCCGGTCCGCTCCTCTACCAGTTGGGCAAAATATTCTGCAGCCTTCGTTGTCGGATAGTCCTTCGGCTGGTTGTCTGCATAGCGCAGAAGCAGTGCGGGAGATTCATCAGACTCATGCCCGCAGGCGCAGAGACAGAGAAAGGTCGCAGCGCACAGAAGTGCAGCAAGCAGGCGTCTCATTCAGAACCGTCCTTTCCCGATCCCACGTGGAGCTTTCGATATTCAGTTGGGGTCATCCCGGTGGTTTTCTTGAAAACCCGGGTGAAGTAGTTGGGGCTCTCGTAGCCGACCATGTTGGCAACCTCTGCTGCAGCCAGGAAGGGATCGGCTAGCAGTTCCTTGGCCGCATTGATGCGCAGATTCGTCAGATAATCGACAAAATTGACGCCGAAGGACTTTTTGAACATCATGGAAAAATAGGAGGAGTTGATTTTCAAAATATCGCTGATGGAGTCAAGACTCACCCCATAGAGCATGTAGTTGTGCTGCAGGTATTTTTTAACGTTGGTCATCAACAGTGTCGTCTTGTCGTACGAGGCGCTGTCGCTCAGTGTTTCTGCCATGGGAGCCATCGCCTTGAGCTCCTCTTCCGTATCTGTCTGGTCGATGCAGCGGCGTACTGCACGTATTACATCGTCCGGATCGACCGGTTTGAGAATATAGTCGTAGGCGCCCATCTTGACCGCTTCGTAGGCATAGTTGAAAAGACTGTAAGCAGTGACAAAAATGAGCTTACAGCTGGGCATCTGGGTCAAAATTCTCTTGGCGGCTTCAATTCCGTTGACCCCCGGCATTTCTATGTCCATGAGCACGATGCCCGGCGTCCAAAGCGCTGCTGTCTCTACTGCCTGGCGACCGTTCTCCGCTGTGCGCGTCTGTACCTCGTGGAGGAATTCTTCTTCAATGATCTGGCACAGCTGCTCCCGCTCGAAACGCTCATCGTCCACAATCAGGATTTTATTCATCCTCTGGCTCCTCCTTTTCCCCCGCTACCAGCAGCGGCAGGCGCATACAGGCACTGGTCCCTGCTCCAGCCTCGGAGAGTATCTCCAGCCCTTCCGAACGGCCGGACAGCTTCAGACGCGCTGCCACGTTATACAGCCCGATGTGCTCCCCCGACGGCGAGCCGCTCTGCAGCTGTGCATGGAGCCGATCCAACGCCTCCCGGGACATGCCGACCCCATCATCACGGACAGTAATCTGCAGCAGACCATCCACAATACGCATTTCGATCTCCACTGTGCCCCCCTCTTCTTTTGGAGCCAGACCGTGTTGGATGGCGTTTTCCACCAGCGGCTGGATCAGGAAGGACGGGATCAGTGTCTCCGTAAGTGCGATGGCTGGATCGATCTTCCACTGCAACCTGATTCGTTCTCCGAAGCGCGCATGATAGAGCGAGTAGAAATCATCTACGATCTGTTTTTCCTTTGCAAGCGGCACCTCAGCGGCATTACTGCCCAGAGAGTAGCGGAACAGACGACTGAGGGAGGCAATGAGTGTACGCGTTTTCTCTGCCCCCTCCTGTCTGGCATTGTAGGAGATGACATTCAGGGTGTTGAAGAGAAAATGGGGGTGGATCTGGCTTCGCAGCAACTGAAGTTTACCAGCCTCAATCCGATTCTCCAGAGCAAGGGCCTCTGTCTCTTTGGCGTAGAGTTCCCGCTCCATTTCACTCTTTTCCTGGAGCAGCTGCATCTGTTGCTTCATGGAATGTTTCATTTCATTGAAGGTACGGGCAAGACGTCCTACTTCATCATTCCGGCTGTCGTCAACATCCGGAATGTCCAACTCACCCTCGCTGATTTTTCGGGAGGCAATGGAGAGCTGCACCACCGAGCGCAGCAGGAAGATCAGCGAGACTACCAGCACCACGGTTGCGAGAACCGTGAGAAGCATTGTAACCATCTGCATGATCTCAAGTTTCTCGTTTGTGACCGTGAGCGAAGTGAACGCATCCTGATTGTCCAGAATGGCCCGCTCCAAAAGCTCACGCGCATACTGCATCAAATAGATGCCGCAGGTCTCTGTTCCACTGTAATAAATCTGTGCAGCATCGGCATCGTCGTGGCGCAGGAGTGCATCGCCGATTTCTCCGAGCCGGTCGGAAAGGTAGGAAAAGCTGGTCTCAACCGCTCCGGCAAGCAGGACGTATTCATCGCTGGCTTCTCCGGGATCGGCATGAATGCGCTGTAGCTCAGTACCGGCCTCTTTCTGATAGTGTGCAAAGGTTTCCATCAGAGCGGCGGTATCACCGTAGTCCCAGCGATACTCTTCCAGTGCCTTCATACATTCCTCACTTTCGTTGAGGAACTGACTGATAGCCTGGATGACCTCCGTGCGCTCCTGTGTCGGATCCAGAACCTGGGTGGATTGATAACGCCAGAGGATAATCTGGGTGATGAGGGCAAGCAGGAAGATAACCAGGAAGAACACGATACGCCCAGACAGGGTCAGGCCATAGCGATGCCGGTTTTTCATCCTTTATCCCCCCTCTCTTATCCAGAAATGAATCAGTTATAGTTGATTATATTATATAGTTCAAGTTGGATCAATGCTGTGAATAGCATTTTTTTTAGGTTTCGTTATTTTTTTGAAATTGAACATGTTGGAGGCGGAATGATACAATATAAAAAAGGGGGCGAATGGCTGTGGGAGAAAGGATCTCCGTGGACGCAGGAATAGACGGAAAAACCTTTACGGAGTTTGCGCTGTTTGACGTGATGGGACGACAGAAGCGTTGGGTGCGCCCGCTTATTTTTGCATTGATCTTCACCGTTTTCAGTCTGGTGGCCTTTTCCCGTCGGAGCTATAACGAGCAGGCGGTACTCCTTGGAGGGGTTCTGCTGGCCGTAGGTCTGCTCCTGCCGCTGGTGTATGTACTCAGTTTCTTTCTCTCCGTGAAACGCAAGAGCCGTACCATGGACAGTTCAAAGTCGGCCTATCTACTGGAGTTGGACGAAAACGGCTTGAACGTCAGAAAAGAGACGCAGACTCTTCACTTTAACTGGAAAGAAATGTATGCCGCCCACCGATTGAAAAACAGCATCTGTCTTTATGCCGACTCACGGCACGCTTTCCTGCTGCCACGCGGCTGCGGAGAAGAAAACTACCGGGCTGCATGGAACCTGATCAAGAAAAACATTGACCCGGAGAAACAACGGGATCATGCAAAATAAAGGAATAGAAAGGAATGGTCTTTAAAATGAGAGCATTTATGGACAAGGATTTTCTGTTGGAGACAGAAACCGCAAAACACCTGTTCCACGATTACGCGGAACACATGCCGCTTGTGGACTATCACTGCCATATCTCTCCCCAGGAAATCTATGAAAACCGTCGCTTTAACAACCTTACTGAGGTCTGGTTGGGCGGCAAAAATCCCGATGGCAGCTATTTTGGTGATCACTACAAATGGCGTGTGATGCGCTCCAACGGTGTTCCTGAGGATTATATCACCGGCGACAAACCCGCTTATGAGCGCTATCTGAAGTTCGTGGATGCGTTGCAGATGGCCATCGGTAACCCGATGTACCATTGGTGCAACCTGGAGCTGCGGCAGTTCTTCGGCTTTGACAAGCCCCTGACCCCCGAGACTGCCGAGGAGGCATGGAACTTCTGCAACAACAAACTGCAGAATGATCCCGCCCTGACCGTCCGCGGCATCATTGCCAAAGCAAACGTCGCCATGGTCGGCACCACCGATGACCCCATCGACTCCCTGGAGTGGCACAAAAAGATCGCGGAAGACCTCACGATCACGGTCAAGGTCTGCCCCTCTTTCCGTCCCGACAAGGCCATCAACATCTCCAAGCCGGGCTTTGCCGAGTACATCGGCAAGCTCGCAGCGAGTGTGGGTAAAGAGCGTCTGGAAAGCGCTCAGGAGGTTATAGATGCTCTGGTAGAGCGTCTTGAGTTTTTTGTCGGGCTGGGCTGCCGCGCCAGTGACCACGGTCTGGACTATGTGCCCTTCCGTCCCGCCTCTGCAGAAGAGACCGACGCTGTCTTCCGCAAAGCCATGGCGGGAGAGAGCATCAGCGTCGAGGAGACGGAAAAGTATCAGACTGCGATCCTTCTGTGTCTGGGTAAAGCCTACCACCGGCTCGGCATCGCCATGCAGATCCACTATTCCTGTCTCCGCAATATGAACACGCGCATGTATCGCCGCCTCGGCCCGGATACCGGTTTTGACATGATCGCGCAGAACACCTGCGGCGGGGACATTGCCGCTTTCCTCTCTGCCCTGGATGAGAGTGGAGAGTGCCCCAAGACAATTCTTTACTCTCTTAACCCCGCAGACAACGAACAGTTGGGGACTCTGATCGGCTGCTTCCAGTCTGACGAAGTACCCGGAAAGATCCAGCATGGCTCTGCCTGGTGGTTCAACGACACCAAATCCGGCATGGAAACGCAGATGAAATCTCTGGCCAACCTCGGCCTGCTCGGCAATTTCGTTGGCATGCTGACAGATTCCCGTTCTTTCCTGAGCTATGCGCGGCACGATTACTTCCGCCGTATCTTCTGCAACCTGGTGGGTAACTGGGTAGAGAACGGGGAGTATCCCGATAACGACGCTGCTTTGAAGCGTATTGTTGAAGGTGTGAGTTACAAAAACGCCGCCCGATATTTTAATCTCTGATAAAGAAGGGGTTTGATTATGGACAGATTATGCTTTGAGACTCTGAAAAAGCAGGGGTATGCCGGATTTCTGCTCCAGGACGCGCCGGAGCGCGTAGTTCAGTTCGGAGAGGGCAATTTTCTGCGGGCCTTCGCCGATCACTTCATAGATGAAATGAACGAGAAGGCCGGTTTCAACACCAAGGTCGTTCTGGTGCAGCCCCGCGGCGGGCATCCCGAAGCGGCGGATCGCTTTGACGAACAGGACGGTCTCTATACGCTGATCCTGCGCGGCAGGGAAAACGGACAGCCCGTGGAGCGTACCCGGGTGATCTCCGCCGCGTCCCGTTGCCTCGATCCGAAGCGCGACTGGGCCAAGCTCCTCGACTGCGCACGCAATCCCGAACTTCGCTTTGTGATTTCCAACACCACGGAAGCCGGCATTGCCTTTGATCCCACCTGTAGAGCGGATGACACCCCTCCCTCCGCCTTTCCTGCCAAGCTCACGCTCTTTCTGCACGAACGCTGGAAGCTGGGCTTCCAGGGACTTATCATTCTCTCATGTGAACTCATTGATCATAACGGACAGGAGCTGTACCGCTGCGTTCAGGAGTATGTGAAGCTATGGGGCATGGAAGACGAATTTGCCACGTGGCTGGAGAAGGAGAACGTGTTCTGCTCCACGCTGGTGGACCGTATCGTCACCGGCGGTGCCAAGGGAGAAGCCTCTGCGCTGTGGGACAAATTCGGCTATGAAGACCAGCTCATCGACACCGGAGAGGTCTTTGCCGCCTGGGTCATCGAAGGACCGCAGTGGATCAAAGAGGAGTTCCCCTTTGAAAAAGCAGGACTGCCCATCCAGATTGTGGACGACGTGACGCCTTACAAGCAGCGGAAGGTCCGCATTCTGAACGGAGCACACACCTCCATGGTGCTCGGCGCTTACCTCGCGGGCAAAAACATCGTTCGCGACTGTATGCAGGATGCGGCGATTCGTTGCTTTCTGGAAAAGACTATGTTCGACGAGATTATCCCTACTCTGGATCTGCCGCGGGATGAGGTGGAAGGCTTTGCCTCTTCTGTTATCGACCGTTTTGATAATCCCTACATCGATCACCAGTTGCTGGACATTGCGCTCAACTCTGCCTCGAAATGGAAAGCACGCGTGATGCCGAGCCTCACAGAGTATGTAAAACGCTTTGGAAAACTCCCGCACCGCCTGAGCTTTTCGCTGGCTGCTTTTATCGCCTTCTATCACAAGGGAGAGCGGGACGGCGTCAGTTATCCTGTGAGGGATGATCCCTGGGTGTTGGACTTCTTTGCAGCCCACAAGGAGGACGACAACGCTGCGCTGGCCAAAGCCGTCGTAAACGATGAGCGGCTGTGGGATGGCGAGCTTGGGAAGATCGAGGGTCTTGAAGGCTCTGTCGCCGCAGCACTTGATCGTATCGACGAAATCGGTATGTATGAAGCAATGAAGGAGTACGCGGAATGAAGCTGATCCGCATCCATCCCTTGGACAATGTGGCTGTCGCACTCGATGACGTCAAGGCAGGGGAAAGCCTTTCGCTGGATGCGCTTACCATCACCGCTGTCGAGGATGTGGCACGCGGGCATAAGATCGCGCTGTGCCCCATTGCCGCTGGAGAAGCCGTCGTCAAGTACGGTAACACCATCGGTCTAGCAAAGTCGTCAATTCCGACAGGTGCCTGGGTCCATGTACACAATGTGCGCACGGGTCTTTCCGAGAGTGCAGACTATGAGTACTGTCACATGACTTATCCGTTGCCTGAGGTTTTGCCCCACACATTCCGGGGCTATCGTCGCCTGGATGGCCGGGCTGCAGTCCGAAATGAGATCTGGATCATTCCCACCGTTGGATGCGTCAACAGTGTGGCTGCGGCGCTGGTGCGGGAGAATCAGCACCTCGTCACCGGCAGCATCGACGGGCTCTATACCTTTGCTCACCCCTATGGCTGCAGCCAGATGGGAGACGACCATGCACAGACAAGAAAACTGTTGGCCGCATTGGTTCGGCACCCCAACGCAGGCGGTGTTTTAGTGCTGAGCCTTGGCTGCGAGAACCTGACGCAGGAGCAGTTCAAGGCAGAGCTTGGAGAGTGGGACAATCAGCGGGTGAAGTTCCTGGTTTGTCAGCAGTGTGTTGACGAACTCGCGGAAGGTGCGAAGCTCCTGGCGGAGCTGGCCGACTATGCCGGGCAGTTTGAACGGGAGGACCTCCCGGCTTCTGAGCTGGTGGTCGGTATGAAGTGCGGCGGCTCTGACGGGCTCTCCGGCATCACGGCCAATCCCACCGTAGGGCGTTTCTCTGATCGACTGGTTGCTCTTGGCGGCTCTACAGTACTCACCGAAGTGCCCGAGATGTTCGGTGCAGAGAACATTCTTTTCTCCCGCTGCGAAAGCAAGGCTGTCTTCCAGAAGGCCGTAAGAATGGTCAACCGCTTCAAGGAGTATTTTGTTTCCCATGGTCAGGTGGTCTATGAAAACCCCAGTCCGGGTAACAAGGCCGGCGGCATCACCACTTTGGAGGACAAATCCTGCGGCTGTGTACAGAAGGGCGGCAGCGCTCCTGTCGTAGACGTGTTGGAATACGCCGAGCCCGTGACGAAAAATGGGCTCAACCTTCTCTCCGGTCCGGGGAACGATCTGGTCTCAGCCACAGACCTGACGGCAGCCGGTGCACATCTGATTCTTTTCACCACCGGGCGTGGTACACCTTTCGGAGCTCCAGCTCCCACGGTAAAGATCTCCACCAACACTGCCCTGTACGAAAAGAAGGGAAACTGGATCGACTTTAACGCCGGTACCGTTGCTGAGGGGGAAAGCCTTGATGCTGCGGGTGACAGACTCCTGGACTATGTACTGCGTGTGGCCAGTGGCGAGCCTACCAAGGCTGAGTTGCACGGCGCCCGTGAGATCGCTATCTTTAAAGACGGTGTAACATTGTAAGTGCAAAAGCATCATCCCCCCGAAAATGCAATGTTTCTGGGGTTTTAACAGTCAAACGGGCAGTTACCCATATGGGTAACTGCCCGTTGCATCAGCATATGTCATCACGAAATTATGCGAGTTCTTTCTTCGCCATCTGCAATGCAGCAGCGATGACCTGATCCATGTCATAGTACTTATATTCGCCCAGACGGCCGCCAAAGATGACCTTCTCCTCTTTCTCCGCCAGTTTCTTATATTCTTGATAAAGAGCTCCGTTTTTCTCATCATTAACCGGATAATATGGCTCATCTCCCGGTTTCCACTCGGCGGAATACTCCCTTGAGATCACAGTTTTGGGAAGATCATTCCCTTTCTCATCTTTGCCGAAGGTAAACCACTTGTGCTCGATGATTCGCGTCCAGGGCGTTTCCCGGTCCGTGTAGTTTACTGCTGCGTTCCCCTGGAAGTTTGGTTTATCGAGAAGTTCCGTCTCAAAACGGACACTGCGGTACTCCAATGTTCCCAGCCGGAATCCGAAGAAGGCATCGATCGGACCAGTATATACCACCCGTTCCGCCAGTGCATCCAATGTTTCCCGGTTTTCCAGATAATCGCAGTTGAGGCGTACTTCGATCCCATCCAACAAATTCTCCACCAGTTTTGTATAACCCTCCGTTGGGATTCCCTGATACAGAGCATTGAAGTAATTGTTGTCGAAAGTAAGACGTACCGGGAGTCTCTGGATGATGAAAGCCGGAAGATCCTTGCAGTCACGGCCCCACTGCTTCTCGGTATAGCCTTTCACAAGTTTTTCGAAAATGTCACGGCCTACCAGAGAGATTGCCTGCTCTTCGAGGTTCTTCGGTTCTCCGGTAATCTCCTTGCGTTGTTCGTCGATCTTTGCCTCTGCTTCCTCTGGAGTGACCACGCCCCACATCTTATTAAAGGTATACATATTGAACGGCAGACTGTATAGCTCTCCCTTGTAATTGGCTACGGGGGAATTGGTAAAGCGGTTGAAAGTCGTAAAACGGTTCACATAGTCCCAGACTTCTCTGTTGTTGGTATGAAAAATGTGTGCACCATAAACGTGAACCTTGATTCCCTCCACGTCTTCTGTATAAACATTGCCCGCGATATTCGGGCGCTTGTCAATAACAAGAACCTTCTTTCCTGCCGCAGTCGCCTCCCGGGCAAACACGGCACCGTACAGCCCCGCACCGACGATCAGATAATCATACATAAAAAGTTCCTCCTTATGTGTTCATGATTCTTCATTTTAGTATAAAACATCTCTTTGAAAATGGCAAGGCCATGACCCAATGCTTGTAAACACTTTTTAAACCTTTCTGCTTTTTCAGGGCCTTTTGCTTGACAGGGGCGTCGACGGGTCGTATACTTTCCCAACAGGAATTTCCCTCATTATTTTCTCTTTATGGAGCTGAATCCATATGGTTTTTGAAGATAAGTCTCTCGCCCCGTATCACGGCAGAGAACCTTTTATATTTATCAGTTATTCCCATCGCAATTCAGATCAGGCGGCAGAAATAATCAGTACGCTGAACAGAGCGGGGTTTCGTGTATGGTATGACGAAGGTCTGATCCCCGGACGGGAATGGGATGAGAATATTGCCAGAATTATCATGGGCTGCAGCTATTTCATCGCTCTTCTCACGGAAGAATACCTCGCTTCTTCCAACTGCAAGGATGAGCTGAATTATGCCCGCGACAAAAACAAACCCATTGTTCTGATCTATCTGGATGAGGTTACACTTCCGGCCGGTATGGAACTACGGCTCGGCCGCCTGTTTGCAGTTCATCGGCAACAATATGCAACGGAAGAAACCTTTTACTCCAAGGTTTTTTCTGCCGATGGAATTGCCAGATGCAACAGCCGCTACAATCCGAGTTCCGTTTCCAGAACTTTCTCTTCCTCTGCTCGTTCTGAACGAGCAACCAAGCGGCAAGCACCCGTGAAAACAGCAGAGCCTGTGAATGACCGTTCTTCTTCCGGAAGTGGTCTCAGGTTCTTCGGAATCATCCTCCTGTTACTCCTGATCGCCGGAACTTTTTTCCTGCTTTATCGCTTTTTTGGCACCAGCAACGAGAGTCAGTCGACTACTTCCTACTCTGTTCAAACCGTTATCCCAACAGAGCCCTCTCATGAGGCTGAGTTGGATATCGAAACCACCCCGGAACCTGAGCCTTCTGTTGTAGTAGGTGAAGAAATCGAGCCGTCAGACGAGACATATTCTGTCCCGGAGCCTACGGCTGAGCTGATCGTTACTCAGGAGGTAACCCCAACTCCGCTGCCCACACCCGAACCGGCGCCTTCTCCAACACCGACGCCAGAGCCGACGCCTTCTCCAACACCGATGCCAGAGGCAACACCTTCTCCAACACCGACGCCCATCCCCGAACCGGTAATCGAACCCACGCCGGTTTCCGAACCGGAGAACGTCGTGATTATAGACACCTCCTCTGCAGGAGGGACTGGAAGTACCATGACGACTTCCGGCAGCGCAGCAGTACCAGCCGGCTGACCTCTCAACGTGAAAACCCCGGAGCAACAACATTCGGAAGTGCTCCGGGGTTTCTTTGTCTTTTACTTCTTCATCGGGGCTTCGTCCTTTTCGGAATCTCTGGTCACGAAGGTGTTGCCCATTTTTGTCATGTAATCGATGTGGATATTTCCTGGCTCGACGCCCTGATAGGCGGCATACATTCGCCCAAGTTTATAGAGCTGTAGAATCGACTTCTGCTCTGCCTTGCTGGTCTCGATATCGAGTACAACCACGGTGAACACGCTGCAGTCCTCGTTTGCTGTCATAGAATCAAAATGCGGAAAAAACATTGAAGCACACATCATATCCAGCTCTTTCTGCACATAAGCATGTACTTCCTGCAGCAGCCTTTCGTGCTCTTCTTTCGTCAAACGATAAGTCATGGATCCGTCGGAGTTCCATTCGACTTCCCCAATCTGGTAGCTCGGCTCTGCATACACTGCAGGGATCACGAAGTCAGAGCGTTCTTCTTCCGGGTCAGAGGCTACGGTTGTTTCTTCTACGGAGAGTTCT
>JAEEGL012595995.1_pt1 | contig 11538 bp, 10 predicted proteins | sample 9134231 | NCBI WGS metagenome assembly JAEEGL01 (sample SAMN16246548, study PRJNA631951) | gut metagenome | biome: gut microbiome; feature: rumen; material: fiber-attached | host: Bos | place: Iran: Karaj | collected 2018-10 | reverse complement strand
GCAAATTCTTTTTTTCATCCAAATACCTCTTTTAATACAATCCTCATTTGATTCTCCCATGAAAGATCCTTAATGGAATCTCTGATTTCTTGAGGAGACATTGATTGCTTCCGATAGAAGTCAATGACGTCATTGATGTTAATCGCTGAGTTGTCTGCAGGAACCTTCAAAACATATGGTTTATTATCAAAGTCACTATCTGTTTCGGAATAAATAAAGGGGATCCCTCTAGCAGCATATTCTCTGTTCTTGAGTGTTTTAATTTTTATAATGCCTACTCGATGTCTTCCTAAACTACCTATGCCGAAATCGCATTTGTCAAATAGTTCGTCTAATTCATTTCCATGTTTTTTCCCATAAAGTGTGATGTACGACTCGAGATGATTATCCAAAATCATCTTTTTGAATTGTCTTTCGTCTTCATCAAAAAAGAAATAACCAACAAGATGAAACTTGACAATATATTCCTGTGGCCTTGAGTAATAATTTGCTAATCCTTTGATTATCCTATCAAAGCCATGCCAAGGATGAATCTCAGCGACCCCAATCATATTTAGTTCATGTGAGGTATCATTTATGGTAGACTTCATTTTTATACTATCGAAATCTATACCATTAGAGATCCGAATCGTTTTTTGCCCAAAGATCTGATCATAATCAGAGAAGGTAACAATGGCATCTAATTGTTTTGCTAAATATTTTCTAAACAACTTGTCTTGGAAGATTTGTTTATCCATTCCTTGCGCATGGTATTCAGAATCATACGGAAAAGTCGGAATTTCCATGACGACTTTCATACCTGCTTTTTTCATCTGTTTAACCATCCAAATTGTAAATGGATTGGCATTATGGTTTGACCGAATATATACAAATTGAATATCATTGTCTTTGGCATATTTTGTTATAGACGAGAATTCTATTCTTTTTTTGATTTTGCTAATAGAGCTATTTCCATAATCTGCAATAATATTTCCATCAACAAGTCTTTGTTTGGATAGCTCTTCTTTCATATAGCATAGATGTACTTCCATTCCACATGCCTTAAAAGCATCCACTTGATAGGATATTTTCTGGCTAATTCCATTGTTAGGATCAAATCCGTGGAATATAAGAAACAAAGTTTTCATCATTGACTATTTTCTTAAATCGTCTGCTAAGGTAACATTTTTTTTGTAATCTTCCAAATAATCATGTTTTTTTTTGTTCTTTTCAACTTAAAATCGTACATTTGCAATCAAAATATCGGGCCAAGATAGATGAATACACACCAATATAAAATAGTATATTGTGCTCCTGCCATTTACTCGGCAGGTGGTGTAGAACGTGTTGTTTCTGTCAAATCCAGTTATTTCGCAGAAATATATGGATATGATGTCACCATTATTGTGACAGAAGGATATGGAAAAGATTGCTTCTTCTCAATCTCACCTAAAGTCCACATAGTTAATCTAAATCTAGGCTTTGAAGAATTATGGAGAGTGTCTTTTTTAAAGAAGATAGTCCTTTATCTGCAAAAACAGCAGAAATATCAGCAATTACTCACAAAAGAACTGATGCGTATTCGTCCGGATATAACGATTAGTGTTTTAAGGAGAGAAATCAACTTCGTCAATTCTATTCATGATGGTAGTAAGAAAATAGGTGAGTTGCACGTAAATCGTTCAAATTATCGAAACTTTACGACAAAAGATACGAGTCTCTTCAAACGTATCTTTGCTTGTTTTTGGACGAGAGATCTAATCCGTCATTTAAAAGCCTTGGATCGTATGGTTGTTCTAACTGATTCTGCTAAGAGTGATTGGCCAGAACTGGCTAATGTGATAAAGATTCCTGATCCATTGTCATTTAATATTGATTCAGTTAGTAATCTTTCTGCCAAGCGAATAATCAGTATAGGTCGCTATGCTTATGAAAAAGGTAATGATCTTCTATTACAAGCTTGGGCAATTGTTGAAAAAGAATGTGAGGACTGGTGCTTAGACATATATGGTATGGGCGATCAGCAACCTTATCATTGTATGATAGATGAACTTGGGATTGATAAGCAGCGTTGTCATTTACATGGGAGCCTTTCAGATGTGAAAGAAGAGTATTTAAAAAGTTCTTTGTTTGTTCTGCCTTCACGTTTTGAAGGTTTCGGCCTTGTCATCATTGAGGCTATGGCTTGTGGCCTTCCTGTCATTTCTTTTGATTGTGAAAATGGTCCAAGAAATATTATCTCTCATGAGAGTAATGGGATTCTTGTGAAAGCATTTGATGTTGTAGAGTATGCTCAACAGATGATCCGACTAATTAATGATTCTGATTTGCGAAAGAAGTTGGGTGGGGTAGCACAAGAGACCTCTTGGAAATACGACATCGAAGGTATTGCAGAAGAATGGAGAATCTTGTTTGACGAAGTGATGGCAGAACAATGAAATATGATGTAACCATAGGCATACCTGTATATCGGTCTGTAGATTATATTCAGCAGACTATGAAATCAGCTCTTTCTCAGTCTTATTCATCTATTGAATTCTTAATTGTTGATGATTTTGGTAATGATGGCTCAATGGATTTTGTTCGTGAGCTACAAAAGAAACATCCTAGAGGTAATGATATTCATGTCATATCTCATAAGAGCAATTTAGGCGTTTCAGAATCTCGAAATGATATTATCAGAAAGGCGCAAGGCGAATTCTTATATTTCATGGATTCGGATGATGTGATAAAAGAAAATACGATATCCGTATTGATGAAAAGTCTCCTTCAATATGATGCGGAGATTGTTTTTGGATCGTACGAAAAAATAGAATTATCAGGAAAGAAGACACTGTATCAATACCCTTCTTTACAGCTGATAGGAGAAAACAAATTAGCTTCTTTTGCATTCCGGAAAGTCTCAGGAATCCAAGCGTCTGCATGTAATTATTTGGTTAAAACCTCTTTATTGCGTGAGAATAAACTTTTTTTTATTGAAGCGAGTTATTGGGAAGACTTAGTCTTTATTTTTGATTTAGTCACGTATATATCAAGAGCTGTTTTGCTTCCTGTTATTACTTATTCATACCTATGTCATGAGAATTCCCTTTCTCAATATCAGGAAAGACCAATTATTCCTAAAGAAGAAATTCTTCAGAATGTGAGAACCATCGGCCATTTGAAGGAGTCTTCTTCTGCCTTATGTAAAAAAGAGTATTATCCTCAGCGTTGTTTTGTAATTGCAATGATGAATTTCTACATGGCATTACATATTTTGGAGAAAAGGGGTAAAATTGTGCCTAAAATGTCTAATGAGGAGATAAAAAATGTATTATCCCATCCTGCAACGTTTTGGCAGATCGTGACCTTTAGACATGCACTTTTTAAGAATTTAAATTTGTATATTATGGGTAGATTACCTTCCTTTTGGTGTATTTTAATGGTTAAGTGTCTTGGTAATTTGAAAAAAAAGAGATAATATTTGGATAATTCCTAGAAAATGCTTAATTTCGCACACAGAAAAGTAAATGAGATCAAATGTCAAAATGGTACGATAAATACATATCAATCTATGGTAAATCATATTATGAGATACCAGATGAAATATTTGATGAAATCAAAACTAAACTTGCACGAAAACAAAGTGCAGATCCTTTGGTCTCTATAGTTGTAATAGCGTATAATGAAGAAAAGAGATTACCTGCTTGTCTTTGGTCTTTAAGCGATTTTATTTCTCGGTATTCAATAGAAATAATAGGGGTTAATAATAATTCGAATGACAGAACAGAGGAGGTTTATCAACGATTAGGAATTCCATATTATACTGAAACAAGACAAAGTCCTGGATTTGCCCGGAAATGTGGCTTGGATCATGCAAAAGGTAAATATCACTTTTGTATAGATGCAGATACCTTTTATCCTCCGCGTTACGTGGATCTGATGATGCAGAAGTTGTCTCGGCCGGATGTATCATGTGTGAGTTCCTTTTGGAGTTTCTTCCCAGATGATAAGCATTCGGCATTTGGACTATTTCTGTTTGAATTGATTCGGGATGTGTTCCTCTATGTTCAGCATTTTAAACGTCCAGAACTATGTGTTCGTGGGATGGTTTTCGCTTTTAAATCTGATTTTGCACGAAAAGTGAGTATCCGAACTGATATTCGTCGAGGTGAGGATGGATCTTTAGCTTTGTCGTTAAAGCCTTATGGAAAGATTGCGTTTCTTTATAATCGTAATGCTCGTCCAATAACAGGTTATGGTACAATTGGCTCTCAGTCTCTCTGGCAAAGTTTTATTCAACATGTGAAGATCCAAAGCAAAGGTATTACTCGGATCTTTTATAAAAAAGCCTATTATGAGGATAGTGAAGATAATCTTGTAAAGCCAAATTCATGAAAATTGTCTATGTATATCCACAATTTGCCCATTTTGCAGGTACTGAGCGAATTCTGATAGACAAGATGAATTATTTATCTTGTCAAGAAAGTATGGATATTTATGTAGTAACTCATGAACAAGGTTCTCATCCTTTCGCTTATCCATTGGCGCCATCTGTAAAACATGTTGATTTGGATGTATGTTTTTATTCTTTGTATAAAAAAGGTTTCTTAGAGCGACAGATAAAGAAAAATAGATATACACAATTATTGCAAAGACGGTATAATCAATTAATGGTAGAAATACAACCTGATATCGTGATAACAGTAACATATTATGCGAATCTACTATCATTGGTAAGAAAGTGTCCAGTTAGATATGTGAAAGTCCTTGAATCTCATATAGATAAAAAATACATTCATAGTAATGATCCGGTAAGTCATCAGAGCTTAAAGAAGAGGATTCGGGGGATGCTCGATATGAGAGCATTGAATCAAGTGGCTTCTCATTATGATCTTCTAGTTGCTTTGAATCAAGGTGATGCTGAAACTTGGTCCAAATATCTTAAAACAAGAGTAATACCTAATGTTGTCCATTTGAATAGTACAAAACGATATAGTAATCAAGAATCCAAACATATAATCTTTGTTGGTAGATATACGATTCAGAAAGGGATTCCTGAGTTGTTCGGTATTTGGGAAATGGTTTATCAGAAGCATCCAGATTGGTATCTTGATTTGTATGGAGACGGTGAAACCATAGAGATTCCATGGACTGAAGAAAAACGGCAGCAAATCAATATTCATGTTCATGAGCCGGTTTCAGATATATTCTCACGCTATATTGAAAGCTCCATTTTTGTTTTGACTTCCGTTTTTGAGCCCTTTGGCTTGGTGATGCCTGAGGCGATGAGTTGTGGTTTACCTGTTGTCGCTTTTGATTGTCCTTCAGGGCCAGCACAAATAATAACTGATGGCGTAGATGGTTTCTTGATTAAAAACCGTGATGTTAATGCTTTTGCCGAAAAGCTTAGCCTATTGATTGAGAATCCTCAATTGCGAATGACGATGGGTAAGGCTGCTATTCGGTCTTCTCAGAGATACTCTGCAGAGCGAATTATGCCACAATGGATAAACTTGTTCGATGAACTCATAAATCCTTGCCAATGAAGATATTATATACTTTTAGATCCATAGCTGTCTGTGGAGGTATTGAGAGAATCTTGGTTGATAAGATGAACTTCCTAGTTGAAAGATATGGAATGGATGTCTATCTACTGACCACAGATCAGGGAACACATTCTGTTCCTTATGAGCTATCTTCAGGTGTTCATCATGAAGACTTGAATATTTGTTTCTATCATCAATATCGTCATCATGGCCTGAAACGTCTCATAACTGCAAAACGAATGCTTCGTCGATACGAAGCATTATTGACTGCTCGTTTGAAATCTATAAAGCCTGATGTCATCGTATGTACTACAGCAGATCACATTGGTTCTATCACAAAGTTAAAAGGTTCTATACCTTTGATTGTGGAGTCTCATTCCATTTGTGTTCGTACAATTGAAGACGGAAAGTACTGGTTACAAAGGAAATTATATCGTCAAATCTTTCTTCATGCTTTATCAAAGGTTGATGTCTTAGTTGCTTTGACAGAGGGAGATGCACAAGAATGGCGTAAATATCATCATCATGTTCGTGTGATTCCAAATTTTGTGCATCCACATAAGGACTGTCTATCAAATCAGAAATCAAAAAGAGTGATTTTTGTGGGGCGTTTCGATTATCAGAAGCGTGTTCAGGATGCTATTCAAATTTGGAGTTTCGTAAAAAAACGTCATCAGGATTGGTCTTTGGAGATATATGGTGAGGGTGAAATGTTGGAAGAAATTAAGTTGATGATATCAAGTGTTGGAAATATTAATATCCATCAGCCTACTAAGGATATCTTCCAAGCCTATACTGACAGTGCATTATTGATAATGACTTCTATATTTGAACCATTTGGTTTGGTTTTACTCGAGGCAATGAGTTGTGGTTTACCTGTTATAGCATTTGATTGTCCTTATGGTCCGAAAGAGATAGTGACTGATGGGGTTGATGGATTGTTGGTTAAAGATTATGATGTTGCTGTTATGGCAAAGAAGATATGCCAATTGATTGAAGATAAAGATTTAAGATGTTGGATGGGGCAGAATGGAATTGTGTCTTCTCACAGTTTTTCTCATGACGCTATTATACCTATATGGAAAGGCCTTTTTGAACAACTTATGGAAATCCGATCTCTAAATGATGAATAATAATTTGGTAATTTGAAAAATAGTCTTTATCTTTGCAACAAAAATATAGTATACTATAAAAAGAATTAATAATGATTCCCAAAATTATACATCTATGTTGGTTGAGTGGAGATCCTTATCCTCCGAAAATTACCAAATGTCTCAATACATGGGAGAAGTATCTTTCTGATTATGATATTATGTTATGGGATGCAAATCGTTTTGATTTGAAATCATCAATTTGGGTAAAACAAGCTTTTGAGAAAAAAAAGTATGCTTTTGCAGCCGACTATATACGTTTCTATGCCCTTTTTCATTATGGTGGAATCTATCTAGATTCTGATGTGGAGATATTGAAGAGTTTTAATGACTTGCTAGATCTTCCATATTTTATGGGTGCTGAAAAAGCACAGACCCCAGAGGCAGCTATCATTGGCGCAGAAAAAGGATGTGACTGGATTAAAGCATGTTTGGATTATTATAATGATCGTCCTTTTATTAATGAGGATGGCAGCCTGAATATACAGACAGTACCAGATATTATGATCCGCCAAATAGAGCAAATAAAACCAATACGTGTACTTTCTTTAGAGGATAGTTTAAATATCCGAAATATGGATATGCAGAGTGAAGTACTGGAGTTCAATGATATTTTTTTCTCTCCAAAGGTATTTGACTCTCGTGAAGTAGAAATTACTCCATATACTTATGCTATACATCATTATCAGAATTCCTGGTTTTCTCCAAAAGCAAAGGCATATTATCGTGGTCGGGCTGTATTTGTTAAAATATTTGGTAGGGCAATCGTTAGAAAGATTGAAATGAAATTAATGCCTTGGAAATTTAAATAGTTACTAAATGAAGGATTTGAGTATTATTGTTCCAATTTATAACGTGGAGAGATATGTTTGTAAATGTTTAGATAGTATTTTTTGCCAAGGACTTGATGAAGAATGCTTTGAAGTGATTATTGTGAATGATGGTACTAAAGATAATAGTATGGATATTGTTCAGTCATTTGTTAATATGCACTCAAATATTGTTGTTGTTGATCAAGAAAACCGAGGTTTATCTGTAGCTAGGAATAATGGAGTTGAACATGCCAAAGGGCGATATGTTATGTTTGTTGATTCTGATGATTTTATTGTCGAGAATACTCTTTTAATATTACTATCTAAAGCTTGTGAAGAGGATGTCGATATGTTGGTTGCAGATTATTATAAGATGAAGGATGAAGAAGAGAATAGGTTCTTTCCAATAATTGATAATAATTACGTTTCCAAATTGATGTATGGCAGAGAGGCGTTTTTGTCTTTCTTTAATCCTGTTCATTGTTATGTATGGCGTACAATATATCGTAAAGACTTTCTTGATAAGAATAATTTGCGCTTTATTCCTGATCTATATTTCGAAGATGTTCCTTTTACAGTCGAGTGTTATCTAAAAGTTGGTAAGGTTTTGTTATACCCTATACCATTCTACATTTACAGACAGCATCTTAACTCTATTGTTTCTGTTGTTAACAAGAAGAAATTGTTAGATTTTAATTATATAATAGCCTATCTGTGGCATATGTCAAAAGAGGAACATTTATCTGAAGACGAATATCAGAAACTGTTAGATACGATTTTTGCCACTTTTTCAATTGAGGTATGGTATCTTTCTCATGAAGCAAATGTTTATAAATATAGGAAACAGATTGTTGATGATTTAAAGAAAAGGGTTCCATATCTTTGTTTTAACAATGGTATGAAACAACGATTTGTTTCCATGTTTTTTAACAGGTTCCCTTATACATATTTATGGATTCGTTCTTTACTTTTTTTCAAATAGGTTTTTCCATAATCCCATGATACGATCAATAGCGAAATCATTAGAACGTATAACAGCTGCTTTTGAAAAGTCTTTTCTTAATATGTCGTTTTCTATTAATAATGATAGCCTTTCTGCAAATTGATGGATATTGCCATTATCAATTAGGAAGCCACATTGATTATCATCTATTATACTAGCTGGTCCAAAAGGACAATTAAACGAAACACATGGAATGCCATGCTTTATAGCTTCCAATAAAACTAATGAAAAGCCCTCATAATATGAAGTCATAACACAAATTGAACTTTTTGCGTATTCTTTATATAGTTCATTTGTGAAATGATGTATAGTAATATTCTTAATGTCACATTCTGTGATCTTTGTTTTTAATTCCATTTCCAATTCCCCTTCTCCAAAAATGACCAAATGCCATTCTGGGTATCTATAATACATCATTCCCCAAATTGAAAGAAGTCTATCAAAACCTTTCTCCCATGATAATCGTCCGACGGCAATAATTTGTTTTGTATCACATGGGCTTATTTGGTAAACTGGCATGATAGAGAAATTGGGTATAACTACTACATGCTTTGCTTTGTTCCACATTAATTTGTCACCATGGGTCAAGGTAACTATCGTATCAGCACTTCTTTCTATTGTTTTGAAATATCTATTCCTATATAATATCGTATACAATTTTGATAGTGTATTTTGATGTTGAGCCATCCCAGATAAGGTGAACGGTCTCGCTTCATGGCATTCAATTATTTTTTTAGCATTACACTTAATTTTACAAACTAAGTCTGCTTTAAAATGTCCAATACCAATCAAAAAATCAGGATTAATTTTTCTTATGCATTTTGTTAGGTCTCTTTTCAGTCTGTTGTTTATAGAATATTTAATCCATAAGCGCATGGGATATTTGTGTTGATACTGTGAATAATATGGTATCGCTAAATTGATTTGTTCTACAGTATTTGATAGTTTGAAGGCATTTTCTTGGCTTTGTTTTTGAGTACATGATATAATATAAACATCATAATTGAAATACTCAGAAAGATAATTCGCTTTTTCTGATACCATTCTTTCTGTACCACCAGTAGAGGCTAATGTTTCTATAATGTATACGATCTTCATTGCAATTAACAATCTAGAAATGATAATGTGATAATTATGACTGAAAAGCTCATATGGATATTATGAATCATTTAACTCTCCAACCATCAATCCTTCTCGACTTGGATGAGATGTTGATACCAATTATATATATGGTCCTCACACCAGATTCGAAGGGCTTGGCATATTGTTTGTCTTCTGCTGATTCAGCACCTTCATAAATTTTAAATTTAAGTACATAGACATAGTCCTTGGTCTTCATCAATAGGTCTATGCGTCCATCGCTGGTTGAATAATCTACATCAACATAGAATCCAAACAGTTTGAAGATGATGTAAAAAGCATTATGAAAATATTTCTCCTCATCACCAATGATCTGATATTTCTCATTGGCAAAGAGTGACTCTAAGCGATTCATGAATGTCTCAGGTTGTCCATTTCTGATTTCTTTCACAAAATTAGAGACAAAGAAGGATTCTTGTTCTTTCTTGATTGGTAAATAATAAGGTATATGGTATTTTGTAAAACCCTCTAGATAGATGACAGGTCGTTTACGCCATTCTTTTTCTAAAGAGTCGATAGCCAATCCGTTAATTAAATCCTGTCGCCCTTCGAAATAGTATCGCATAATAGATAGCAACAAAGATTTTCCAAGACGACGGGGACGGAGGGGGCAGAAGAAGAAATATCTACCACTTTGGCAAGTAAGATCATAGACAAGACGTGTCTTGTCGATATACACCATGTTGCTGTTGTGAATATTCGCAAAGTCCTGCTCTCCTATAAGAAATTGCTTTCTATCTGCCATGAATCCTAATTTTATCTGCAAATATAATGGATTTTTGAGAAATTGCCAAATATTAAGCGGTTTTTCTTCCTAAGAGGATGGGACAAAGTCTCTTTGCCCAGAGGATAATGGGGTAGAGGAGGGCGATGATGAGGAGGGTTGTTGGTAGGGCTTCGTACCAATGGTAGCCGTTTTGGAGTGAAAAGTGAAAAGTGAAGAGTGAAAAGTGGGAGAAGACGAAGTTGGCAACTGTCACCGCCACGATGTGGAGTCCAACGATGACGAGGGTGCCGATGGATATGTTTGTCACAACGGAATGCTTGATGCCATTGATAACTTTGCAACCAGAAAGCACTCCAAAGAGGAACCCCATATTTGCAGGATAGAAGAGAATGATATGCAGCATATGCTGACCTGAAAAGAAGGCACCCAAGTGCCATGAGAATAGAAGGATGCTTGCTAAAAGACAGAGGATACATAAGATGGCATCACGTTTCAAGCGACAGTTTCTAAACAGATGATATTGCCCAAAGAGATAACCTATATAATAATAAGGTAAATTTCTCATCAAACCCATGGGAGTCAGATTGGGAGCGAAGTACCAATATTTATTGGCAGCATAGAGCACGAATGATATCACACACAGCGAAATCATAATCCAGTGTTGATGCTTTGTTTTTCTGCACAAATCAATAATTACATGCATTATGAGAATGGCTGGTAGATACCACAACGGACCATTTAATGGTTCGCAAAATGAGTTCTCATGTTCGAGTAGAAGTGCGCCTAGAATTGGTTTCATCGCATGGAAGAGATCGGGTAGGGCCCCGTTGCTCAGGTAGTATTTCAGAATCCAATAAGGGTACACTATTACATTATATATAATATAAGGTATAATAAGACTTTGTAAATATTTCCTCCAATTCTCCTTGTCGCTGCCTCGATCTTTCTTCAGATAACCGGATATGAAAAAAAAGATGACCATCGTCAGGGCCTGCAGATACCGATAGTAGAACCATTCCTGCGATTGTGGCAGGTGGCAGAATACGACGCTGCAAACTGCGAGTGTCTTCGCCCAGTCTATCCAGTTGATTCTTTCTTTCATGCCGCAAAGATAATCATAAGTGGGCGAAAAACCAAATAATCTTTGGCTTTTTGCGCACTTATTCGTACCTTTGCAGAGGTTATGGCAAAGCAAAGG
>JAEEGL011217193.1_pt1 | contig 11538 bp, 11 predicted proteins | sample 9134231 | NCBI WGS metagenome assembly JAEEGL01 (sample SAMN16246548, study PRJNA631951) | gut metagenome | biome: gut microbiome; feature: rumen; material: fiber-attached | host: Bos | place: Iran: Karaj | collected 2018-10 | reverse complement strand
GATAATTGCCACTGACCTTTTCGCTCCGTCATTATATAACAACTATTACTCCCCCTAGCGAATACTCGTTTTTTCTCAATACTTGCATTGTCATAAATATCACGATACAACTCATCCCATATAGCACTGCAGAACTCACGCAATTCTGTTGAAAACCATAGTGAAGAATCCTCTGGATAGCCTTCATCTCGCACACAATCAAGACCAAGTTTTTCCAACCAAATACCTTGATTTTGTCTCGTCCATTCCATACTTCATAAAATATGGTGGAATATCGCATAACTCTCGCTTTCTATTAAAGTAAATAGACTTAGTATCGAATTTCTTTAGAGCCTTATTAGCACTCCACAACAAGAAACTTTGTAATTCTTTATCGGATATTATGTTATATTCACTGCGAAGAACATCTCTTGAAGCATCATTAGCACGAGGTGGCTCTCCATCCCTATGCATATACACAGCATTAGTTGTAAATACCATCCAACCTTTCTGAATCGGAATAGCCTTTAAATAGGCATAAGCAAAATATTTAACACTCTTATAAGCCTTACCAACCATTTTTACCGTATTAGCAGGCTCCTCTACTTTAACTTCAAGCCACTTAAAGTCGGCAAAATCACTCTCTTTTAAGGTACAACCTGATATACCATTCTTTTCAACATAGCTGAGCACTCGCTTCACACGTTTTGCATATTCAGCAGGCTGACTGAAATTTATTTTCTCTTTACTTAAATCAGATGCATTTACAACTGATGGCTTATTTTCTTGGTCAGCTTTCAGCTTCAGGATTACTCCGTCAGAATTTTCAAGAAGATAGCAATACTTCTTTTCATTTACAAATGCATACTTCCCAAACTCTATATTCTTTGTGAAACGATAATACCCTTTATATCCGTCTATACCATGATGGTCTTGAACATAGCCAACAATAGTCAAAGCATCAGACTGCGATACAGCCTGACTCTCACTCTTCCTGTGTACTTTCACGCTCGAAATTTTCATAACTTACTCCCATAAACATTATTTCACCATCCAAATCTTTTGCTGGATACTGTTTTCCCGTAGCATCCTCAAGATACATATAGAACTGCTGGTCTTTATATACACGATGTAAATCATTTAATGTAGTATCAATAGTTATTTTCGTTATACTTAAACCATTAAAACGTGGTGCATAATAGTAACAAGCTAGTTTTAAATGTAAATCACACACTATCATAGTAGTTAAAGCCTTTTCACCAGAACCTGAGTCAATATCTGCTTCAGTATGTGGAATATCTTTTGCCATCAGCAATACCACTGGTAAACTGTCCATCGACTCAAAATTTTCCAGAAATGGTTTAGGTAATAAATTTACAGTCTCATGAAGATTACACCCAGCTTTAAACCCAGTAATTTTATAATCACTACCATCTTTTATAATACCTAATTCAGTTACAGGTAAATCATAGTTAATATGTGTGTCTGCAACTTCACACATAGGGTCTCTTGCCAAAGGAAATTTATCTGCATCAGATAAATAATACAGACTAGAATAGTCTGTTATAACAGCCTTCGGTACTACTGTCGCACTCTCAATATATAGCTTTAAGTCATAGCTAAAAGTATGCGTCATACTCTCGGTTAAATCAAAAATATTTTTCTCTACTTGTTCATCTAACCAAGTCTTAAGTAAGGAATAATTCTGAAATTTTTTAATATTTCTTTCAAAATAAGCAATCTTACTGCTCAAATTACCTACCTTACCTAATATGTTACCTGATATGGCGAAATCATTATTATCAGCATGGTCACGAAGCCAATCATATATCGTATTTAACTGCTTAAATGGATAACTAAAATTACCACCTACTTCTACATTCATACTAGTAGAATAATAAGCAGGCTCAGGCTCGCTAAATTTACTTTCACAGTCTTCTTCATTGACAAGAGGAGCCTGTAACGGCTCCTCTGTATCATTAGATGTTATATTGTCATGACTGCCAGAAATGTTAGCCTCTATTGCTTTAGCATTATAGCCAAAAGCCTTTAATATCTCTTGTTCTTTACATTCTATCGTCATAATTTGACACCTTTCTATTTTAATCTTCCAGTCTTAGTAACAGGGATGTCAGTAAGACTACCATCGGGATTTATCTGCTGTACAGACACAATCTCATAGTCACAGTTCGGGTCAATACCAAGCCCGTAGAACTGCTTACAGTGCTCAATTGAGTCAGTCTGACATTGCTGGCTCGACCAATTACCCTTAGTATATTTATCTCTATACTTGAATTTTATAAGTAGCATAGACTACCTCACAGTCTTACAGAATTATATCATCAGAATGTTTGTAAGCTCAGGATCATCACTAATCACAAGCTTATTGCCATCCTTATCAAGGAACTCGATAGGTAATGCTGTCTCTCTACTAATCGGTACATCGTACTCGTAGTTCATTACATTCTTGAACTCGTAACCACTACACATAACCTTTGTCTGATTACGGTCACTTCTGTAGGTCTTAACAAACAGAGATGCACCAAGACTGATTGTATAAGCAACCTTACCTGAATAATCTGCCTTATCCCTGAGCTTAATATAACCCATATCAGGTATAGTCGCCTTCTCAAGTAAGTCACAATCGGCATCTGAGAACTCTGCCTTCAGTTTGAGGTCACTTACCCAGTAGATGAAGTTATCGAGAGGAGTATCACCATCAACACAATCTTCAAACTTGAAGTGCTTCTCGAAATCTTTTCCGCCAGCCTCATTATCATCTGTCAGATATGTGAGATGGAATTTGACACATATATCAGTAATAGCAAGGAATGCTCTTATCAGATTATGTGTCTTGTTGTCATCCTCGAATACCAAAGTGGTTGACTCACAAGCATAACCTGGTAACTGGTCGCAATCAAGAATAGGTACATTTGACGGAACGATAGCTGCGAGCCATTCATCGAACTTGCCCTCGAAATAGTCCTGATAAGGAACCATCTTAGATTTAAGTTCATCCATATCAATACCTGGACAAGCCTTTTCGATTGCGTTAAGCAGGAATGTAGGGTCATTTGTAAGTAACTGATTATTATCGAAGAAAGGCTGCATAATGTTACGCAGAACCTCACTCTCCTTAATCATCGAAGATAAAGACCTCTTTTCAACATCCTTAGTAGTATCCCTAAGCAAACCAGTTACAAGCAGGCTCTCATCATCCTTCGGAATGAGAAGATTGATACGAACCTTACTACCTGTTTTTGAAGGTGCAACTGTCTGAGTTACAGGAGCTGCCACTGAAGGAGCAGATGCATTAGCATTAGCATTAGCACTATTACCAACTGCCTGAACTGCTGCTTTATCAACATAGTTATACGCATCGAGTATGTTTAACTGTGCGTCTGTGAGTTTGCCAGCGATTATGTTAGTATTAATCATAATTACCTCCTTGAATATGTGAAATACTATTGTTTTATTACTTTATATTACACTAGACTACCAGAGCCTAGATGTTTTCATTCTTCTCGTCTTTATCTCAGATACCTAACACAGATACTCGGCTGTAAGAAAACGGCTTTTTGAAGCATTTTCGTAAAGTTCCCGTTTCTTGACGAAAGAGTAATGGTTCTAAGCCATTTATCTGGAAATTTTTGAAGTGGTCTGAAATTGGCTAAATTATATTGGCTCTATTTCACAAACTTTTATTTTATTTCTGCGAGAGATGATAGAAGCAACTGAAGCCAGTGGTCTAGGTAAAACCTATTCAGCAACTCAGATAGTTTTGATGGTACTCAAAAACACTGTCGATATATTGGCGATAGTACCTATCCAACTCACTTGAGATATTTTTGGACTTACATGGCTCTGACACCTCTGGCAAAAACGAAAAGTTCGCCACTTCAATATTTGATGAAAAGTGCCACAGATGAAAGAAAAAACAGCCTAATTTACACTAGGCTGTATTCTTAAAGCAATACTTAATCGGCTTTAAACATAAAATATAAATAAGCCACCGCTAAAAGCTCTGGAATCCACAACCATCTAATTATTAGCATCGCCTTGAAAAACCCTTTACTTTCTGCCGACACATCGATTAGAGTAGATAGAGTAACAACCCCTACGGCTAATATAGCAAAATACATTATCGTAGGCAATTTTAGCAGATTTGAAATCATTATAAGCAAGATTACTAAAAAGATACAAAGTAAGAACATACCTACCAAATTCTTAGTTGCTTTCTTCGCTGTACTAATTTCAGCCTCTTCAACCTTCTGCTGATATTTTTCTAATGACATCATAAAAATTAGCACCTCTTTCGTTAATTAGTGTAAAGCCACACAATACCGAGTAGCACTGATATCGGTCACGCAGTATATATTTTTCGTCTTAAACCCAATTCTTGGAAAAGCGAACACTGTCTAACTTCACAATAGGCAATTCACAAGGAATATCAAAACCTGCTATATGCAAATAAGCCTTACTTATATCTGGTTTTGCACTGGTGAGATACTGCATAAAGGTATTGTATTCAAAACTACCAAACTCCAATGAAACACCATTGTCTGCCATGAACTGTGGATTACAATTATTAAAATTCACGAGAAATGAATCAACGGAATAGTTAGGTAACATTGAAAAGTCTGTTATTATAACCTTTGTCCTGCGACTCTTTGCAGGTATGCGTAAGAGATTTCTACCCTTTAGTATATAAGGTTGCCCGTCAAATTCAAAAATGTAATAAAACTGTATATCAAACCTAGTCTTATTCATAATACTCAGATTAAATCTTTCATCCAGCGTAAACTCCGCTATTGCTACCATCTTCTTCATACTACCAATCACTCCCTATGTCATCGTTATCTTCATAATCCTCTGCAAGAATCGTGTTATCAACCAACTTTTCTACCTTAACCTCGATAAGTCTGTTTGCATCATCAGAGAACTTGTAATGAGTAAAAGCACTCGAAAGATTAGGCACATCTAAACTACACCCTTTTGTTATCGGGGAGTTCTCACTCAAAGTACCTAACACTTCCATCTGGAAAGCGATATTATCACTTGTTATTTTGTGTGCTGATTTCAAAGCAACACGTGGTGTAAGCAATATATTGCCATTTTGACCTCTTTGTATTTCTTGGTCATATAAAATATAAAACCCCTTCTCATTAAAGGATGCTAAGCCACGAGTACCTTGAAATGACATAGCATTTGAGAAATAGTCCATACATATAAGCAAGGCTTTCTTCTCTTTAAAGGTAACTGGTATGTAAAGAGCCACTATTTCTTTACCAAGTGAAAGACAGGCATCTTTGTAAGCATATTGCTCAACATCCGTGTTGAATAGGGCTGTTATTTTGTAATCGTACATAATGTCGCTCATAATTTTCCCCTCCTTGTTGCGATTTTTTCTAAAAAGGTTCCTATATCGAGTACAAATAACAGACATTAAAGATAAAAAAATATGAGAGCCTGTAAAAACAGACTCCCAATAGCAAATTTTATCTAACCTTTAGTTCTGCACTTCTTAAGCCTAATACCTAAGCCTCTGCCAAAGTATCACTCCTGCTGACCAGAATTTTCGTCCTCTTTTTCAACCTTCTTACGATAAATTTTATTCATACAACATACTACAGACAAACTTGAAATTAAATCTATCACAATACAAACTATCATATAAGATAACTTCGGTGTAACTGCTGCTATCTCAACTGAAGTATTTGTAGCTTCTGTCATTCTGACTCGTGTTATGATGTAAAGAATAACTAATACCAATACGAAACAGCACAGAAAATATAAAAAACTTTTCTTCTTACTCATTTTTCTTTGAATCAACTCCATCCATTATAAAATCAATAAGCTTATTCTGCTTCTTAGCATACGATGCATAGTTGCTGAATTTGAGCTTTGAATAAAATTCTATTATATTCTTTGGAACTTTGTGGGTCTCAAGGAAAAATAGTATATACTTTTCCATATAGTCAACAACTTTATTGTAATCATAGTTCTTCGGAGGGGCATAAGGTATGCGTAATAGATGATAATTTTTTTCATGACAGGCTTTTGTCTTCATATTATCACCATTTGCAACCTTCTTGAAACAATCCTCGCCATATTTCGGTTCAAAATGTTCCATATTATCTATCTCAATAGCGACATCATACATATCAAGACTAACATCTGCTGAATTCCTGTTAATACCTGTTCCTTTTATATAGAAATCAACACGCTCTCCTTTAGCCCAATTTACTCTAAAGCCAACATTCATTTCATACTCGATGCCTAACTTATCAAGAGCTCTTTTAACTGCTGTTCTTCCAGAGGAGTGTCTACAATCGGGGCAACCATCTCCCCTTACTCTTTTCGTTGTGCTCGTCATATAACGAAAATTACAATCAGGACAAACCCAACAAACCTTATCCTGCATTATATAATGCTCTTCTGGTGACTTCTTATTTAGCTCAGTATCCCATTCTTTTATAAAATTCTTTATCTCAGGATGTTTAGTTACAATATCATTTACACCCGTTGCAACATATTTTCTATTGACTGCACTAGTACTGCAATATGGACACTCTTGCACATCTGCCACGAGCTGAGCTTTCTTTTTCCAAGAATTACTACAAATAGGACACCTAAACCAATACTCTGTATTACTGTATGCTGCAACATTTACGGGTGCTACACCATTTCTTGTGTAATCCCAATATTTTGCTACATACAAAGGTGCCTCTGTCGCAAGATTACGTACATTACGGGATGTATCATTTAAGCAATAGCAATAAGGGTTCTCAATTCTATGTCTTATACTCACCTGCCTCGAAACACCACAGCGTTTGCACTTCCACCAAACCTGTTCTTTGCTATTAGGAAGATAATCTGACGGATCCTTACCTATATTTCGTTCATAATCCCATTCTTCGCAAATATCTGGATGCAGGGTTTTTAAATCATTAATACCCTTGCAAAGTAACTTACCTGCACATATTGGACAACCCTCTTGATTTTGTATAAAAGCTGGAGCCATCATCCAAGTACCACCGCAGGTCTTACATCTCCATTGTATTGGTACATTACTCCTTGCTGAAACACTACCCTTAATTTTCCCTGGATAAGCTATATTATCCCAAAACCTAGCTGTAAACAAAGGCTTCTTAGATGCCATATCCAATCCTGATTCTATTTTCCTACATAAAATACAAGAAGTCTTACTATATGCTCTAGGTGTCTTTAACACTAAATTACAACATTTCGGACATCTCCAATAATATTTGTCCTTATCATCAAAGACTACATCTAATGGTGTTAAAGGATAATTTAACTTATAATCCCAATGATTTGCAATATCAGGAAATTTACTTGCAACATCAGTCACACCAACAACTAAACGAGATTTAGCCATAAAAACCTCCACCAAAAATTAGACTTACTTAATATCTTTCCACATATTACGTACTCTGGCATTCTGTTCTCTTGCCATCCTTGAATAGTCAGTAACATTCATCTCATCATAATATTTTATGATATCGTCATCAACAATATGTGTTGTAAGGAACTTCTCAACATATTTTTCAATGCTATTCTCAATCGGGTCTTCAATCATAAGTAACGGAATACGCAACATATGTATATTTCGCCTCAGACAACATGCTATTTTCGTGTTATCGTCAGCAATAATTTTGTCTAAGCAACGCTTATCGTTCTTTTCCTCAAGATAACGAATACCATTATCTACCTCGATAACAGAAGTGTAGGTATCAATTACTGTTTTAGGCTTACTGATTTCAGAACCCTCTAATTTACCCTGCTTGTTAAGAAGCTCTGGTGCAGGTAAGTAGAACTCAAAGCGTAAACCATGCAACTCCTTTGCACCTATCGAAGCTCTATAAGAGTAAACTACCTTCTTCTTTTTTAAGTAGGTATCTACTATTTTTGCACCCATTATCATTTCACAGTTAGGACAAGATTTACCACGCTCCTGTAATCTCTGTGTAATAGATGCTGCATAGTGATAATTGCAAGTTGAACAACTCCAGAAATACAAAGCATCCTGTTTAGTACAAGCAACATCAAATGAACAATGATTTAACTCAGGATCCCAGTCTTTCTCCAATTTATCGAAAACTGCATCACGAGTGATAGCTTCTCTCTGGTCGAGCTTTCTAATATCAGACATATCCAATTCCAACTTAGAAGAACTTATATTATCCTGAACATTTACTGCTTTCTGCCAATTCTTTGCTGCTTTAGTATCACTACAAAAAGGACACCTCTTCTTATCACCTTTTATATTGATAGGCATTTCCTGCCACGAATGCTTACATGCAGGATGGAAGAACCAAAACAGAGTGTCGCTTGAGAAAGGTACATCTTTCGGATTATCGGGTTCAAGACTACCATTAGCAGTCCAATCCCAATAGTCAAGAACATAATTAGGCGAAACATCATATAAAGATTTCCTAGTATAAGCTCTCTTTTCCTCGCTCTTACCCTTGCCTAAAACAGGACTTTTAAGATTATTAGTGGCATTAACAGTCTTAGCTGCATTTAATGCTGTTGTCTGCTTTTTTGTTGCAGGAGCCTGAACTGCACTAGTTGAGGTCTTTGTAGCATTTGAAGGTCTACCAACAGGTTTCTGTGCAGGTACATTAACACCCAAAGACTTCGCAATAGCTGTAACTGCTGGATTAGCCTTAGATGTAGTCTTACGACACATAGCACAACCCTTCTCAGCCCAATCCTTCGGAGTTCTATAATCAGTGCAATTACAAATTGGACAAGTGAAATGAAACATATCCGTAGTATTAAATATAATACTCTGAGGTCTAATACCATGGTTGCCTCTGATATCCCAAGCATTTACAATATTAGGAAACTTGGTTGCAACATCATTAACACCCATTATCAATTCATCATCAGCAAGAACCTGCTTGTCAACTGCTTTTTTCTTGGACTTTGAAACATCTGCAACAGTATTGATGGGCTTCGGCATGAAATCGTCTGGCAACTGATTTTCAGAAATAGTAGAAACAATCTTCCAAGGTCTGCCAATAGGCTTCTTAGTCTTTTCAACAGTAGTCTCTGTAGGTTTAGTCTGCTTAACAGGCTTTACGGGCTGTACTGGCTGTTGAACAGGCTGTACTGGCTGTTGTATAGGCTGTACTGGTTTCTGAATAGGCTGTACTGGCTGTGTAGTATTAGTAATACCTAGTTCTGCGTCAAGTTCAGCTTGTTTCTTCTCAATCTTCTTCTCACGTAACTCAATCTCTCGCATCTTCAGTTCGAGTTCTTTTCTTTTCACCTCACGCTCTCGCTGCTTTAGCTCTTCTTCAAGTTTTGCTAACTCATCATCACTGTACATTTGTATTTTCCTCCGTTCTTATTCGTGCCATTTTCCAATAAGACATGCCCATTATCACACTCACTAGATATGGCTGAAATTAGAAAAAGACTGAGACCCTTTAAAAGAGGCTCAGTCCTTAGTATGCTATATTATTTAATTTATTTAGCACTCTTTTCTCTATTGTGCCGTTTACAAAGCATTTGACAGTTAGATGCAACAGTTTTTCCACCTAATGACCAAGGAGTAATATGGTCTGCTTCCATTTCATTAAGCATATACTTCTTATTGATACCTTCTCGTAAGCAATAAGGGCACTGTTCTCCCTGTTTCTTCCAAACTTCGAACTTTACAGCATCGGGGAATGTACGGATATGCAACCTCCTTAACTCGTCTGGTGATTTACCTGACAGAATATAGGTTATAATACCGTTTTTGTTCGTTACATCATCATCTAAAAGAAGTCTGGTTATTTCATCCCGTAACTCATTTTCATCTAACTCAACATCTTTATAACGATTAAATAGATAACCCCAATCCTGCTTTTCAAGAAGTTTCCTATTATCAAGGCTATTAAACCTCGATATAGCCCAAGTCATAACATCAGTATAATAAAGCCAAAGCTTATTGGCTGTCTTATCCATCTGGTGTACTGCCATATACTCTTCTAAAGAGTAAGCTTTTTCACCTCGTGAAGCTCGCTTAAGATTTTCGGCATCAGTTGCCCAACCTAATACCTGTTCAAGTATTTCTTGTCTTACTGGATTGCCTTTTACAAACCCTTTTGCAAAGGATAGAGCCTGACAATTAGGTTTTGAGAAGTACTTCTTAGCATCTTGTAGCCAAGTACCAGCGTATGCAGCATTTCTTAATTCCTGCTGAGTAAGAACCTCACCTGCAATATTTATAGTCTTGAACCAAGCAAGTTTCTCATCCTGTCCACCTTGACACTGATAAATAGTTATTTCATAAACATCAAATCTAGAACGCTCCACCTCATTTAAACTATTGTACCACTTAACAATACCATTCACTTCTACTGAGAAGTCACCATTCATAAAATGACAAATGGATAAAGTTCTCTGCTGACCGTCAAGTATTTCAAAGGTATTTTCATCGTCTACTGCCCAATACATAACATTTATTGGATAGTTTTTCAATATACTCTCGATAACCGCTTTCTGCTTTTCTAGTGAATATACAAACTCACGCTGATATGAGGGTCTAACTATAAGTTTATGTACACCATTATCATAGGCATAAACACCATCATCACCATCGTCCCTATACCCATTGAAAAGACTCATAAGATTAACTTTAACTGGTTTTATCGTCATATCTTATTCACACTCCTTTCAAGGTTTTACAAACTTTGTATAAGTTAGATGTGTATTATCAGCAATACCAAATACTATCTTATACTCATTACCACAGTTGATTTCTAACTCTTTATCAGATTTCAATACAACAAAAGTCTTGTTTATGTTCTTCTTAAACTGTAAAGTACCTAACTCTGACTTAATACCCTGATAGAAAGAATCAGCAAGCTCTCTTGTTAAGGGTAAATCATCATTATAAAGTCTATCAGTAAGAGTATTCATATCTATCTGCTCACCATCAACAAAGGACTGCAAGAACTCTGGCTCAACGGGGATGGTCTTACGCTTGATGAGGATGCGGGCATAAATCTGTTTACCATTTATAGTCAACCGACCACCTGTAAGCACATCCTTGGGGCAATAATACCTGTCAATACCAATTATCTCGAACTGGTCAGGACAATAGAAACCTTTTAAGAAAGAAATTGGAACTCCAATAACTCCAAAGTAATCCGATGGTATTGCTTCGCTCTTTGAACACTCTATAGCATCATAACCATCATATTTAGGATACTTACTAGGTGAATAGGTATTACTTAACACCATCGGCTCGTGCTGTCCCTTGAACTCCATATTTGTAAACCACCAAGAAGTAGTCGAAACCATATTTAAGCCATTCTTAACTTCTGTCTTGCCATCATAAGTAGCAGGAACTGTAAAGAACAAAGAATTTCCTGTTCTAGTACCACCTTTTGCATTTACACTTACACTTATTTTATTATCCCTGATATATGGGAAGAACTCCTTATATGTAACAGCGTTCATATTCCCTATAATAAGAAACTTTTTCCTAAACTCCATAATTTGTGCCACAAACTCCCTGAACAGACTGAATGGGGGATT
>JAEEGL010546343.1_pt1 | contig 11538 bp, 8 predicted proteins | sample 9134231 | NCBI WGS metagenome assembly JAEEGL01 (sample SAMN16246548, study PRJNA631951) | gut metagenome | biome: gut microbiome; feature: rumen; material: fiber-attached | host: Bos | place: Iran: Karaj | collected 2018-10 | reverse complement strand
GGTAGCCGCGGGCGCGGGGCGGGCGACCGCCCCGCCAAGGGGACGCGGCGGACGCAGCGCCCCCGCCGCCTTTTTCCAGTCGAAGCGCCGAAGAAAGATTTATTTCTTTTTGCGGCCATTGTACTTGCATTGTTCCATAACGCGAAACGGAATAAAGCAAATCGTCCCGGCGAAGAAAATCGCGGAGCGTGAAAAATTTATTATGCAAGTCGGTTTCAAAAGAAAATGACGTGCACAAACGCGTTATTTGGAAACCGCGAAAAAGGGGCTTTTGACTTGGCCGAAAATAATAAATACGCCCTGTTTCGGGGCTGTTTCGCCGACTGCGCGATTCTGCCCCTTGCTCTCCTATTTAAATAGGCGGCCCCCCGCCGCGGGCGAAACAGGGGCGTTTGCACGCAAGTCGCTCTTTTGGAGATACTAGCAGAAATAAAAAGAATCTTTATTTCCGAATATCGACTGGATATGGACAGAAGCGGGGCTTAATTAAAGGCAGTACCATAAAACAAAGGAGGTTGACATGACAGACAAAAGATACTTGTACTTCGCATACGGCTCGAACCTCTGGCTGCCGAGGATGCGGGAGCGCTGCCCGGACGCATGGACGCGGGGCGCCGCGACACTGAACGGCTACCGGCTGGTCGAGCGGCTCTACGCCGACATCGAGAAACACGCCGGCGCGCACGTCCAGGGCGTCCTCTACTCCGTCACGGAGAGGGACATCGCCATGCTCGACCAGTGCGAGGGGCTGTCGCGGGGCGTCTACCGCCGCATCAACGTCAGAGTGAGAGTCGGGCTGCGTTCCTATGCCGCCTGCACCTACCTGATGACGAAATCGGCGCGGGCGGCGCGGAGCGGGATGCGCTACCCTGCGTGGTACAGGAGCATATGCTCGATGGGCGCGCGACGCCACGGCATCGAGGACGGGTTCAAGGAAACGAAGACGAACAGCTGGTCGCTGGCTTTCCCCGCGACACGCAAAATCATGGGAGATTGACAATGAAGAAAAACGAGACATTCAAGGTGGCGGTGTACGGGACGCTGATGGCGGGCGAGCGGAACGCCTGCTGGGCGCGGGGGGCGAAGGGGCGCGTCCCCTGCGTGATCAGGGGGACGCTCTACAGCACGGGCTACGGATACCCGGCCTTCGTGCCGGACGCTGACGGCCAGGAGGTCAAGGCGGAGCTCCTGACGGTGGACGCCAAAGTCCTCTCGAACATGGACGTGCTGGAGGGATGCCCCCGGCACTACCGCCGCGAGGAGGTGGAGGCGACGCTTGAGGACGGGAGCAAGGTCGCCGCGATGGTCTATGTGATGAACACCCTGCCGCCCCATGCCGCGGTCATCCGGTCGGGCGACTGGCGCGCCTACTGGAGGCGGTAGCACATCCTGCCGGACCGCGCCGCGTCCGAGGCTTCGGGCGGACGCGGAAGGCGCGGTCCGGCATGCGGGGACTCCCTGGCCCCCGCGGGGCGGATCCGGAAACGGGCCCGCCCCTTTTTCATGCCTTTATTAAATCGATATATTGTTGGAATAAAGATATTTATAACTTGATAAAGACCGTTGCGGGGGCTTATTAAGCATCGTGCCGGGTGGCACGGACGCAACATAAGAACAGGAGAAAAACATGCGAATTGAAAAACTTCACATCAACCGGTTCCGCGGCATAGCCGACGCGGAAATCAAATTCGAGGGCGACGACGCGGGCGGCGGGATGACGCTGCTGGACGGGAACTGCGGACGCAAGGTTCTGGACGCCGTCCAAATAGCGGCCGGCACGTTCCTGTACTGGATGCCGATGGTGAAGGGATGCAAATTCAGACTGGACGACGGGGAGTACCCCGGGGTCTCCGCGACGTTCACCGACCCGAAGGCGGCGGAGCCGATGATGATAAGCCGGAGGGGGTTCTTCGCCTCGGACGGGAGGTTCCTCACGACCGTGCGCGACGCGACGGCGCTGAAGAAATTCGCGGACGACTGCCGTCGGCGGAGGCTGTACGACTACAGCGACGTCCTGCCGCTGTTCGTATTCAACGGCGCGTGGAGAGTCTGGGACTGGCGATGCCGCTTTAGCGAACCCGGGTCATGGCTGCAGAAGGCGGACAGGCTGCGGGTCTTCGAGGACGCCGACCACCCGGACGCCCGCTCGAATCTATTTGCGCAGTGGCTCACCGACTTGTGTTTCACGATGGGCGACCATCTGATAAAGAAAAAACGCGGGAGCTTCCTCTTCAAAGCGGACACCCTCGCGCTGATCAAAAGTTTTCGCAGGATTATGCGCGACGCAGTGGACAGATGCCTGCGCCCGACCGGCTGGGAGGGGCTTGACTACGAATTTGGCACCCATGCGCTCCGCCTTCGCCATAATGGACGCAAGGCGACGATAATGGACATGACGGGGAACGAGGAGGCCGTCCTCGGCGCGGTCGCCGACCTGGCCGCCCGGTGCTGCGTCCTCAACCAGATGCAGGGTGAAAAGGCGCTCGTGAACACGCACGGGATCGTCCTGCTGGACTGGCGGGAGCTATCCGCGGAGTGGATTCCGCAGACGCTGGAGGCCATGCGGGAGGTGTTCCCGCGGATCCAGTTCATCGTGGCGACCGGGCTGGAGACGCTGGCCGACCGCACGGTGAAGATCCGCTGACGGAAGGCGCTGCCCCAGAAAACAAAGAGCCGGAAGATGCGTCCAAGACCTCCACTTAAGGAGGCGCACTTCCGGCTTATTACTTGTCAAGGGGTTGTCCACGAGACAAAATGCTCGTTCGGGGACCTTCATTCCTGCGCCTGGCACGGGTCACAGTCATACCCGACGGGCAGAAGAGTCCACCGTACCTGTTGGTCGGCAACCCTAGTCGTTGAAAACCAGGGAGTATCAAAACAGCGAGCGGCGTGGTGTCCGTCCATACGGCTCTCTTCATTATTAATATATAAGGTATAGACGGAAATTCAATGTTCTGCCCTGCAGGACGAAAAGCATGTGCTTTATTCCTGCTTTTTATCGAATTAAAACGATATAATGATTGGATTAACTTCAAAAACGGAGCTTATTAAATGGCGTACCATCAAGGTACGGGTGCAACCATAAATAAAGGAGACCGACATGACAATCACAAGCTTCATCAGAATCCTAGTGGCCTGCGCGACCTGCGTGCTGTTCGCGGAAGTCACGGAAAAAATCAACCATGCGCTTGTCAAATACAACATGGGGCGCGAAATTATTATGGAGGCGTAATGAAAGGGATACTCATCAACGCAAATGAACGGAAGGTGGTGGCGGTGGACGTGAAACCCGATCCGAACAAGGATCTGGACGGCCTCCGCGCCCTCATCGGGTGCGAGTGGGTGGAGCCGGTCGTCGTTGGCGGCTGTCTCACCCTCTGGCTTGACGAGGAGGGGCGATTGAAGTCGCCGAAGGCCGGGTTCCGTCTCAAGGGCATCCCGGCGGACTTCGTCGGCAACGGCGTCCTCCTTGGCGGCGACGCCGACCGAGCCAAGGCCTGCAAGGCCAGCCCGGAGGCGGTCGCCCCGGAAGTGAGGTGGCTTTCGCCGGATACGGGGGCGACGGCAGGGCGTCAAAAAAACATCGTGTTTTTCTGAAGGACGGCGGACGGCGGGGGGGGGCGACCGGGCATGTGTCCTGAATCCATGTCCGCCACAAAGGACGGGCCTGCCGTTTGCTCTTCCTTTTGCCCTGCCTTCTGGCACGATGCGGGGGGGGGCTTTGCTTCGTCAGGGGGCTTCAATTTGCGCACTCTCTTCCCATACCCTCTCCCCCCCTGATTCCGCCCGCCATGGAGTGGAAACGCCAGGCATGGAGACACCTTAATATATTGGGGAAAAGAGGCTTATAAATAAAATTACAAGAAATGCCAAAAAAGTGCCAAAAAAGTATTGTCTGGGTCTTGTATTTTTAGACGCCCATGTGTATATTATTGGCGTTATTGGTATTTTTGAATATGATTCAAGCTCCGCCTGCCCGCGTCCCGTGCGGACGGGCGGGACCCGCACCCCGTCCCGACACATTCCGACCGAACAGCGACCAACCGTCCGCGCGACCGGGGAAACAGCTGGTCGCGCGGCAAAACGAAGGAGGCCCCCCATGCCGAAGACGAACCGCGCCCCGCTTTCCCTGAGCCTTCTGCTTTCCCTCGCCGCCGACGCCGACAACGACAGGCCCGACGACGCCTGGGAGTCCGCGAACGGCCTGAACCTCGCCAGGACGACCGTTGATTCAATACATTCTGTAATAAACGCAAAAAAATCAAAAAAACGGCTTGACTTTTAGAAAGACAGCGTAAATTTATGGTTATGAGCAGATTTGGATTCCGATGACGCGCATGGCTGCGTCCCGCCTCGACGGACAACCGCCATGCCCCCGTTTCCCGCCACAGCACCGCACCCGCCAGAGAATTGACATGACAGCCGCGCATGCGGCAATCCGAAGGAGGTCCACCATGCCGAAGACGAAACGCGCCCTGTTTTCCCTGCACCTGCTGCTTTCCCTCGCCGCCTGCCTCCCGCAGGCGCGGCTCCATGCCGCCGACGCCGACAACGACGGGCTCGACGACGACTGGGAGTCCGCGAACGGCCTGAACCCCGCCAAGACGACCGTGCTCATATACATCGACGCGGCGAACGGCTCCGACATGAATTCCGGCCAGTCGGCGGCCGCCGCGAAGGCCAGCCTCGGCGGCGCGCTTTCCGCCCTCCAGGCGAACGCCGAGAACGCCGTCATGGTTGCCCCGGGAACCTATTCCGGCCCGTCCAACCGCGGCCTGTCCGTGTCGTACGCGGACCTGAAGATCCTCCCGTCCGGATCCGGCGCCGCCGTGTTCGACCTCGGCGGCGCGGGACGCCTTCTTTCCGCGACGGACTCCGTATTCGGCATGCGGGGCGTGACCGTGCGCGACGGCTACGCCGCGTCCGGCGGCACCGCCGTCGACCTGTCCGGCACGTCCGCCGTCCTGGACGGCTGCTCTTTTGAAGACAACCTGTCGGGGCGCAAGGCCACCTACACCTACGGGAACGGCGAGACGCACGAGTACTGGACGGACGCGAACGGCACGGCCGCGGTGAAGGCGTCGGGCGGCGCCCTGTCCATGACCGGCTGCGTCTTCACGGGCAACGGCTCCCTGAACGGCGGCGTCTCCGACGAGGGCATGATGTACATGGACGAGACCGGCAGCGCGGGGGCGGTCTTCCTCGAGCGGGTGGCCGGCGCGTCCGTCACGGGCTGCGCCTTCACGGCGAACCAGGGCGGCAGCGCGGGGGCGGTGCTCCTGAAAGGCTCCTCCGCGTCCATGTCCGGCTGCCGGTTCCGCGGCAACTACTCGGCCATGGGGGCGGGCGGCGTGGCCGTCCTTTACCTTTATGATTATTATGGAAACAGCGGCGACGCGCCGTCGTCGCTGTCCATGGCGGACTGCCTTCTCCTCGGGGGGCGCTCCACGACGGGCGCCGCCGACCTCAAGGTCGGATACGGGTGCACGCTGTCCGCCGTGCACTGCACCGCCGCGCCCGCCGAAGGCGCGCCCCTCCCGTCCGTGAAGGCGGACGGGACGCTGGCCCTGCTGAACTGCATCGTTCACGGCGCCGTCGCGAAGGGGTACAGCGGGACCGTGACGGCGTCCGGCTGCTGCACGCGGAACGCGCTTCAGGGCACCGGAAACATTTCAGCCGACCCGAAGCTGACGGGCGGCGGCATGCTGACGGCCGCCTCCCCCTGCATCGACGCCGGCCAGGCGGCCTCCCCCGTCCCCCCCGCGGACATCAACGGGACGGCCCGCCCCGAGGGAACGGCCCCCGACATCGGCTGCCATGAGTTCAAGGACTCGGACGCCGACGGCATCCCCGACTTTCTGGAGGCCGCCGGTGCGCTTTCGCCGGACGGCGACGCGGACAACGACGGCGTCGGCAATCTGGCCGAGTACCTAGGCGGCACGGACCCGCGCCGCGCGGACAGCGACGGCGACGGCATGCCCGACGGCGCGGAGCTTTCCGCGGGGCACGACCCGCTGACGCCCACCATCGTCTATTACGCGAACCCCGCGACGGGCGACGACGCGAACGGCACGGGGCTGACCCCGCAGGATCCGGTCCGCAGCATAGGCGCGGCCCTCGCGCTGGCGGGGCGCTCCTGCCTGGACGTCTGCGTCAGCCTGGCGCCCGGCGTCTATTCGGGCGCGTCCAACCGCGGCCTTGACTTCGAAGGCTTCGACCGCCGGATCGCGGGGCCGTCCCCCGCTACCTGCGCCATCGACCTGGAGGGCGCGGGAAGCCTCCTGAGCCTCCGCAACGGCGAATCGCTGGCGAGCCGCCTCAGGGCGTCGCCGTCCGGAACGGCTACTCGTCCACGCTCGGGACCGCCGTGACTTTGGAGAAGTCCGCGCTCACGATACGGGACTGCGTCTTCAGCGGCAACATGTCGGGCCGGAAGCAGACCTACACGTCCGGCGACGGCGAGACCACCGTCTATTATTCCGGCGGCGACGCCACGGCCGCCGTCTTCGCGTTCCTGGGCCGCCTGGACATGGAATGCGTGGAATTCACGGACAACCGCTCGAGAGGGTCCGAGATGAGCGGCTCCTACGAACTCGGGCTGTACGGGAACTGCGGCGCGCTCTTCATGGCCGGCTGCGAGGCCGACATCAGGAACTGCGTGTTCGGGCGCAACGAGGGCGACACGGCGGGGGCCGTCATGTCGAACGGCTGCAAGGCCGTCTTCACGGCCTGCCGATTCACGGACAACATGTCCTGCTCGAGCGGCGGGGCCATCCGGACGGCGAACTTCAGCCAGTACGACGAGTATTCGGGCTCGTACACGGCCTATCCAAGCGACATCCGCGCCGTGAACTGCCTGTTCAAGGGGAACCGGTCACAGACCGGGGGGGACGATCTCGGAGTGAACTACGGCGGGGCGGCCTCGCTGGCCCACTGCACGCTCATGACGGAAAACCGTCCGGGCGGCTCCTCGCTCTCGCTCGGCGACGCCCTGGCCGTCTTCAACAGCGTCGTCCGCGGCGGCGTCGAGCTCAAATGGAACGGCAGCCTGTCCGCCGGAGGGAACTGCACGGCGGGCGACTGGTCGGCGTACGGGAACGGCAACCTCTCCGCCGACCCGAAGCTGACAGGGGACGGCATGCTCCTGGCGTCCTCCCCGTGCATCGGCCTCGCCCTCGCCGCCCATGCGGCGGAGGCGGACATGTTCGGCAACGCCCGGGACGCGTCGCCCGACGCCGGCTGCCATGAATTCGCGGACGCCGACGGCAACGGCATCGCGGACTGCGCGGAGAACGGCCTCGCCCTCGCGCCCGGCGCGGACGCCGACGGCGACGGGCTGGCCAACCTGCAGGAGTATCTCCTCGGGACGCGCATCCTCGCGGCCGACACGGACGGCGACGGCATCCCCGACGGCGCGGAGCTTTCCGCAGGGCACGACCCGCTGAAGAAGACCGTCTTCATCCATGTGGCCCCCGGCGGGTCGGACGGCAACGCGGGCCTCTCCGCGTCCGCCCCGCTCGCCACCTTCGAGGCGGCCGCCGGAATCTGCGCGGACAGCCTTGCCGAGAACGTCATCCTCCTCCATCCCGGACGGCACCACTGCCTTTCCGGCGGCGCCCCGCCGGACCTGCTCGGCCATGATTTCACCCTGGAGGCCTCCGGGGGCGCCGGCTCCGCGGTCGTGGACCTCCGGGGGCGCAGCCGCTTCCTGAAGCTTGAAAAAGGCGAGACCGCCCGCATCCGCGGCGTCGCCTTCGCGGACGCGCGTTCGGAGGACCCCGTCTTCGAGATATCCTCGTCCACCCTCCGGCTGGAGGGCTGCCGGCTGTCCGGCTTCCGCCACGCCCGTCCGGAAGAGGACTGCATGCACGGGGAAGGCGGCGCCGCCGTGCTCAAGGCCGAAAACGCGGCATGCTCTCTTTCGGACACGGTCGTCGAGGACTGCGTCTATGTCTCCGACTGCTCGCTCTTCCGTCTCGAAGGCTCCACGCTCGCCATGGAGCGGTGCTCCGTCGAAAGATGCGGCGCGGCCTACGGCCACGTCGTGGACGCGACGTCGTCGTCCGTCGATCTCGTCAACACGATGTTCCTCCAGAACAACACGGGCTCGTCCGGACAGCCGCTCATGGTGCGCGGCCAAGGCGCGGCCCTCGCGGCCGTGAACAGCACGTTCGCCTTCAACGGCGGCGGCACCCGCCCCCTCCTGTACGGCTACGCCGCCTCGGTCTCGTTCACGAACTCCATCGTGCTCGGCGGCTTCGAGCAATGCAGCCCGTCGTTCAGCCACTGCTGCCTTCCCGCCGGGAGCGCTTACAGCGGGACGGGCTGCGTCAAGGCCGACCCGCTCCTGTCCCGCTCCGGCTTCCTCGCCGCGGGCAGCCCATGCATCGACGCGGGGCTGGCATCGGACGCGCCCGCGGACGACCGCTTCGGGACTCCGCGCCCCGCCGGGAACGGCGTGGACATCGGCGCCGAGGAGTTCGCCGACTCCGACGGCGACGGCATGTCCGATCTCTACGAGGCGCTCTGCGGCGGCGGCCTGGCCCCCGGCGGCGACCTGGACGGCGACGGCCTGACCAACCTACAGGAGTTCCTGCTGGGGACGCGCGCGGACCGCGCCGACACGGACGGCGACGGCATGCCCGACGCCTGGGAGGCCTCGCACGGCCTCGACCCGCTGTCGGACGACGCGTCCGGCGACCTGGACGGCGACGGCCTGTCCAACCTTGAGGAATGCAAGGCGGGCACGCGCCCCGACCTGGCCGACACGGACGGCGACGGCCGCGACGACGCCTGGGAGGTCCTCCTCGCCTTCAGCAACCCCCTCGCGGCCGACTTCGACGGCGGTTCGCAGACCGCCGCCGAAGTGTCGGGCGCCGCGTTCACGTCCTGCGAGGGCTGGGAGGCCGACGGGGGGACGGCCGTCAGCCGGGCGCTTTCCGGCTGGCTTGAGTTCACCCTGCCGGTCCAGACGGCCGGCGTCTACCTTATGGAGGCGGACGTCAGCGGCCGCCTGACCGCCCCCGTCTCGGACGACGAGGAGGAATACTACTATTTCTATGAAGAGGAGGAGGAGGCCGCCAAACCGGCCTTCTTCACGCTCTCGTGCACGATGGACGGGCTGTTCTGCGCGGAGGACACGGTTTTCATCGACGCCGACGGGGACGGGACGCTCCGCTGCCTGACGCCGCTGGTCCAGCCGGGAGACCACGCCGTCCGCATCGTCTGGACGAATGCCCGGAAGGACGCCGAACTGCGGGTCACGGCGCTGCGGCTCGTCGCGCTCTCCGGCCCCGACTCCGACCAGGACGGGCTCCCCGACTGGGCGGAGACGCGCCTGGACGCCCTGTCGGCCCCCGACCTCCCGTCCTTCTCCCACACGTCGCCCCTCAGCGTCGAGGGGCCGAACGCGGCCATGGCCTCCTCCGTCGTCTTCTCCGGCTTCCACACGGAGCCGGGCGCGACGCCCGTCCAGCCGCGCGTCCGCAGGATATCCTTCGGACGCTGGCAGGCCGACGTCCCCCTGGCCCCCTCGGCCCCGACGCAGCTGTCCGTCGCCGTCGCCGCCCACGGGAGGACGACGACTTCGACGCGGACCGTCGCATGGACGCCGCTCGACGTGGCGGACATGGGCCATTTCACGCTCCGCAAGGGCGACGAGCTTCTTCTCACGTCGTCGGCCCCGTGCCCCTACACCCTGACGGTGGACGGCGTCGATCACACGCTGGCGCAGGGCGAGTCCCTCCGCCAGCGCTTCGACACGGCGGGCACGTTCCGGATATCCGCGGCCTGGACGGACGCGGGGGGGACGGCGCACGCCGCCCACGGCGAAGTCACGGCCATGGAGGCCGACCTCGGGACCGGGCCGGTCTGCAAGGCGGGCGTCGAAAAGGAATGGCGCCTGCAGGGCGTGTCCCCTGACGTCGTCTTCGAGGCCGACGCCATCCTCGGGCTTTCCGACCTCGGCGGCGCCGGCACCAGATGGCTCTACATCAACGGGACCCGCACGGGGACGGGCTACGTCACGGCGCGCCTGCCGGAAGGCGGCGCCGTCCTCTCGTCGGCCCGCGTCGAGACGATCGAGACGGAAAGCCACATGCAGACGGGCTGGAACATCGTCGTGGGCGACTGCGGCGACGGTGTCCTGGTATATGAAGGGTATATCAATGTAGGCGCCGTCCTCCCCGGCATGAAAGTGACCGTCAGGCTCTGGGCGGCCAACAGCCTGTTCGAGGACGGCACGGGCGTCCACACCTTCACGGAGGAGGACTTCGACGAAGGCGGGGGGCTGAGCTTCAGCGTCTTCACGGAGCAGGTGTTCTCCACCTGCATGAGCATCTACCTGTATGTCGGCGACGTCCTGGTCCACCAGCTCCAGTAGAGGAGGCCCCATGCGAGGAAAATTTTTCATGACCTTCCTGGCCGCCATTATGGCGGCCCACGCCACGCCACGCCTGGCCCCCCCGTCCGTGAATCTCGGCCGCTTCGACGCGGACACGCCGCCGGAGGCCGTGTTCACCCTGTCCAACCCGGACGGCGAGCCCTGCCCGGTGTCCCGCGTCAGGACCGGATGCCCGTGCGTCACGGCGTCGGCGGACAGGGACGAGATCCCGCCCGGCGGCTCGGCCGCCGTGACCGTCGCCCCGAAGGCGGGCGCCCTTTCGGGGCCGTTCACGCACACGGTGTTCATCGAGGCCGGGGGGCAGCTGCTGCGGGCGTTCGTCTCGGGCGAGGCCGTCCCCCCGTTCAGGATATCGCCCTCCGGCGAGGCCGCGCTGGGCGTCCTGCGGCCGGGCCAGCGGATACGCCGCGTGTTCGAGATCCGGGCGGAGGGCGCCGACACCGTCGGCGCGCCGCTGGCGGAGAACTGCGCCGCGAAGCTGACACCCTCGGGGAAGGGGCTGTGGCGTCTTGAGCTGGAGGCGAAGGCGCCCCGCGAGGAGGGGCCGTTTTCGTGCCATGCGGCGCTCCCCGTCCCGTCGCGCCCCGGGCGTGCCCCGCTCGCCGTCGTGATGCGGGGGCACGTCGCGGAGGGCGTGAGGACGCCCGCCGACCTGGACGAGGCCGTCGCGATCATCACCAGCCCCGCCGGCGCGGACATGAACAAGGCCCGCATCGACGCCATACACGGCCTGCCGTCCAACCTGTCCGAACGCCATGTCGCAGCCTTCCACGCGTTCCTGAGGAGCCCCCTCGGGGGGCAGCCCCTCGGCGACCTTGACTTCAACGCCCTGAAGAACGAGCTTGTCTTCGCCCTGATGCGCCAGAAGCTGGGAGGCGGGCGCCTGGCGGAGCTTCTCGCCGAAATGTCGCTGGACGGCGCGGTGGACATGACATGGCGGGACTACTGCGTCCAGTTCCTCGGGAAGTACTACCCTTCCGCCCCCCATGGCAAGGGGCGCGAGGCGATGGGCGACGCCCTCTGGAGGACGCTGGCCGACGGGCGCGGAAGCCGCCTGGCCGGTTCCGCGGCGCTCCAGCTGGCCGACCTCGCCGAGGCGGGCCTCCCCGGGTTCCCGCGCCTTCGCGTCGCCGCCG
>JAEEGL010266432.1_pt1 | contig 11538 bp, 9 predicted proteins | sample 9134231 | NCBI WGS metagenome assembly JAEEGL01 (sample SAMN16246548, study PRJNA631951) | gut metagenome | biome: gut microbiome; feature: rumen; material: fiber-attached | host: Bos | place: Iran: Karaj | collected 2018-10 | reverse complement strand
GCTCTCCGGCGGACAGCAGCAGAGAGTAGCCATTGCCAGAGCTCTTGTCGGCCAGCCCAAGGTGCTTCTCCTGGACGAGCCGCTGGCAGCGCTGGATCTGAAGCTTCGCAAGGATATGCAGCAGGAGCTCAAGAAGATCCAGAAAGCCACCGGGATCACATTTGTTTTCGTTACCCACGACCAGGAAGAAGCGCTGACCATGTCCGACACCATCGTGGTCATGAGCGAAGGCCGCATCCAGCAGATCGGCACGCCGACGGATATCTACAACGAGCCGAAGAACGCGTTCGTCGCAGACTTCATCGGCGAGAGCAACATCCTCGACGGCGTGATGCTGGAGGATCTGAAGGTCCGCTTCTCCGGCCGCATCTTCCGCTGCGTGGACAAGGGCTTCGCCCCCGGGGAACCCGTGGACGTGGTCGTGCGCCCGGAGGACGTGGACATCGTACCCGAGGAACAGGGCATGCTGCGCGGCGTGGTCACCTCCGTCACCTTCATGGGCGTGCACTACGAGGTCATCGTGGACATCGGCGGCTTCAAATGGATGATCCAGACCACGGATTTCGTGGACGTTGACGAACACATCGGCCTGTCCATCGACCCGGACGCCATCCACATCATGAAAAAGAGCGAGTATTCCGGCCTCTACGGCGATTACTCCTCCTTCTCGAACGAGTTGGATGAACTGAGCCAGCCGGGAGACGACGAGGAGGAAGACCAGTGACCCGCCGCAAATACGGCGGCGCGGTGCTGGCTCCCTACAGCGTCTGGGCAGTGCTGTTCATACTGGTCCCGCTGGCCTTTGTGGCATACTACGCCTTTACCGACAACAATTTCGCCTTTACTTTTGACAACATCTCCCGCTTCTTCACCGCCCGAAGCACGGTGGAAGACAGGGAGGTATATACCTATCTGCTGATCTTCTGGCGCAGCGTGAAGCTTGCGGTCATCAGCACGGTGATCTGCCTGCTTCTGGGCTATCCCCTCGCTTACATCATGGCCCGCTCCAGCGATCGGAAGCAGAAGATCATGATGACCCTCATCATGATCCCCATGTGGATGAACTTCCTGATCCGCACCTACGCCTGGATGACGATCCTGCAGGACTCCGGCATCCTCAACGGCGCCCTGAGCGCGCTCGGCCTCGGCCGTGTGCACATCATCGGAACGGAAGGCGCCGTGGTCATCGGCATGGTCTACGACTACCTGCCCTACATGGTGCTGCCCATCTATTCCATCATGGCCAAGATGGATCTGAAGCTTCTGGAGGCCGCCCGCGATCTGGGCTGCAGCGGCGGCGGCGTGCTGCGCCGCGTCATCCTCCCGCTCAGCCTGCCCGGCGTGCTCAGCGGCGTCAATATGGTGCTCATCCCCTCGGTCAGCACCTTTTATATCTCGCAGAAGCTCGGCAACGGCAAATTCTTCCTCATCGGCGACGCCATCGAAGGACAGTTCGTGGCTAACAACCTGCACTTTGCCGCGGCGATGGCCTTTATCCTGATGGTGATCCTTTTGGTGGTGATGGCGCTGATGAAGCACTATACCAACCGTATGGTCTACGGAGGTGATGAACTGTGAAAACCGCCTCCCGGATCTATACGATCCTCATCTTTGTTTTCCTCTTCGCGCCGATCGCGATCCTGCTCGTCTTCTCCTTCAACGACGCCAAGAGCCTCTCCGTGTTCTCCGGCTTCTCGCTTCGGTGGTACCGGGAGCTGTTCAACGACGAGGCCACGCTGCAGAGCGTGCGCAATACGATCCTTCTGGCGGTCAGCGCCATGGTCGTCAGCACCGTCATGGGCACCGCCGCCGCTGTCGGCATCTACCGCATGCGCTCCAAATGGATGAAGACCGCGCTCAACACCGCGACGGACATCCCCATCACCAATCCGGACATCATCACCGGCATTTCCCTGATGCTGATGTTCGTCTTTGTCGGCCGCATCTTCCGGCTGGCCAATTCCCTGAGCTTCTGGACGATGCTCATCGCGCATATCTCCTTCTGCCTGCCCTATGTGATCCTGCAGGTGCTCCCGAGGCTGCGGCAGATGGATCCCGCCCTTCCGGAGGCGGCGCAGGATCTGGGCTGTACGCCCCTGCGCGCCTTCCTGAAGGTCATCATCCCGGAGATCATGCCGGGCATCCTGACCGGGGCGATCATGGCGTTCACGATGTCGCTGGACGACTTCGTCATCAGCTACTTCACCTCCGGCGCGGGCTTCCAGACCCTGCCCATCCGCATCTACAACATGACGAAGAAGACCGTCACGCCCAAGATGTACGCGCTGGCCACCATCATCTTCTTCGTGATCCTTGCGCTGCTGCTGATCAGCAATGTACGGGATCAGGACGCGATGAACGGACGCGGCGTCCGAAAATCCAAACGAAAGAGGTCAGATCTATGAAAAAAAGACTTTCCCTTGTCCTGGCGGCTTTGATGCTGGTTTCTATCCTCTCAGGCTGCGCCTCCGGCGGAAGCTCCGGCGGGACCCTGACGCTGAACGTCTATAACTGGGGCGAATATATCTCCGACGGCAGCGAGGACAGCTACGATACCATCGCCGAGTTCGAGCAGTGGTACGCGCAGGAGTACGGACAGAAGGTCCGCGTCAATTACGATACCTACGCCTCGAACGAGGATATGTACGCCAAGCTCTCCGCCGGCGCAGTCAGCTACGACGTGGTGATCCCCTCGGATTACATGATCTCCCGCATGGCCGAAGAAGGCATGCTCCTGCCCCTCAATTTCGACAATATCCCGAACTATGAATATATCTCCGACGACTTCAAGGGCCTGTTCTACGATCCGCAGGATCAGTACTCCGTACCCTATGCCTACGGCATCGTCGGCATCATCTGGAACGCCGCCGAGGTGGACGAGGCGGACGCTCACGGCTGGGATCTGATGTGGGACGAGACCTATTCGGGCCGCATCCTGCAGTTCAACAATTCCCGCGACGCGTTCGGCACCGCCATGTACAAGCTGGGCCTGGATGTGAACAGCCTCGATAAGGCCGACTGGGATCTTGCCTGCGCGGAGCTGATGACGCAGCGTCCGCTGCGCTACGGTCTGGTCATGGACGAGATCTTCAATATGATGGAGTCCGGCGAAGCCGCCATCGGCGCCTATTACGCCGGCGACTATTTCACCATGCTGGACAATCAGGCCGACGGCGTGGATCTGCGCTTCTACTATCCGGATCCGACGAACTATTATATCGACGCCATGTGCATCCCCTCCTGCTGCCAGAATCAGGAGCTCGCGGAGATCTTCATCAACTTCATGCTCTCGCGCGACGCGGCCGTCGCCAACGCGGAGTACACCTATTACGCTTCCCCGAATTCCGTGGTATACACCGACGAGGAGTACATCGACGAGATGGGCGAAGAGGCCATGGAGATCCTCTATCCCGAGACGGACGACTTTGCCGCGCGCTACAACGAGCTGGCCTACCGCAACCTCCCCGCGGAGATGCTGGACTATATCAACACCCTCTGGGAAGGCGTGAAAATCAGCTGATCGCCCGAAAACCTTTACAAGCGGACAAAAAATACCGCCCCCTGTGCAGCCTGTGCACAGGGGGCGGTTTCCGTTATTATCGTTTTTCCGGATCAGAAGTCGTTTTGAATGATCTCACAGAGCCTGTCGATCTGCGGGAAGATAAAAGCGCGCAGATTGTCGATACGCGCTGAAAAATCCGCAGGCAGGTGGTCCCAGCCCTGCAGGAAGGCGACGAGGACGCCGCGCAGCAGCGTCACGGCCTTTACCGCCATCAGCTTGCGTTCCAGCGCTTCCCCGGTATCGCCGAAGTACATCGGGAACAGATTGTCGCGCACATAGCACGCCTCCTCCATGGACAGACCGAGCACTCTCTCGCAGTCCTGCGGACGCCGCCTCGTGATGGTCTCATAGGCGTTCCCCGTCTGCGCGAAATCCAGCAGCGGATGGCCGTATCCGGCCTCGCCCACGTCGATCAGCACCAGCTCCCCGTCCTGCAGCATCACGTTGCTCATGTGATAGTCGCCGTGGACAAAGGTGTGCCGGTCCGGGACGGCAAGAATCAGCCTGCGCAGAAGCCCGATCTCTTCCTGCGCAAGATAAGGACCAAGCGCGTCCAGCGCCTGCAGATAGCGCTCGCGCACGCTGCCCAGTTCCCCTTCCCTGAGCTCCACGCCGTGGATCTGCCGGAAGACGTCCACAAAGCGGCGCAGATACTCCTCCCTGCGCTCCGGCTCCGCCATGACGGCGGCGGGCAGGATGCCGGCGCGGAACATCTCGTAGATCTCGCCGTAGCCCTCCTCCGTGCGCACCACGTCGTAGGAGATGGCGGTGGGTATGCCGTAGAAGAAGACGGTCTTCGACACCTGCATCTCCGCGCGGATCGCCTCCAGCGTCATATCCTGTACGACCTTGATGACGGTCTCCTCGTCCAGACGGTACACCGTGCTGTGCATGCCGCCGCCGAGGCGCTGCAGTCCCGCGACGGAGACGAAGCGCATCGCCTTTTCCACCTTGAGAAGGGACGTAAAGCCCGTCACGTCAAAGATCTCATAGACCTCGGGGGAGACGTTTTGTACCGTAACTTCCTTTCCCAGCGTTTTCCGCAGGCGCATCAGCACCCGCAGGCCCGCGCTGGATATGTATTCGAGTCCGCCCGCGTCCAGGATCGGCTCCGTCTGCGCGGCGGCGGATATCGCGTCCGTAAGCTCCCGCTCAAATTCGGCGGCGTTGGTCGCGTCGATGCGTCCGGAAAGAAAGAAGACCGGCCTCCCGTTTTCTTCGATCATCTTCATACTGCGCTCCCTCTCTTCTCTATCTCGTTTTTCTCTGTCATGTATATCTTCGTTATTCCCGTCCGGGGGACCGTTTCCGCAAAAACCGGCCGGAAAACGCGCTCACTTCAGCGGCAGAACGGCGACGTCCTCCGCGTCCTCATAATCGCTGTCCTTCTCTCCGTTCGGGATAAAGCCGAAGGAGGTGTACAGATGCTTCGCGGCTTCGTTTTCCTGTTCGTAGGACACGCTCCACGCGTTCTCCTCCCCGTCCGGGAACGTCAGAACATAATCCAGAAGCAGCCGCAGCGCGTCCCTTCCGAGCCCTTTGCCCTGATACCGCCGATCGATCATGAAACGCCACAGATAATAGCTGTGCCTGTATACCGGCGCCATGCCCTCGTATTCCTCGGAGCGGTGCCCGATCATGGCGAACCCGACCGCCGTATCCCCGTCGTAGATGCCGAAGCACTGCACGAATCTGCCGCTGACAAGCGTGGCGTAGGCCTGCGCCATGCTGACCGTGTTCTCCGCCACAAAGCCCTTCTGCGACTCGGCGACCTCCAGTTCCATCAGATCGACAAAGTTGTCGGCGTCGACCTTTTCCAGCCTGACGGCCTTGTTTTTCAGTTCATGACTGCCTGTCATATCCTTGTCCTCCGGCAGGCGCGGAGCCCGGACCGCCGCAGCGTCCGGGATGCGCCGTTTCTGTCTCTACTATACATGCGCACATGCGAAAAAGCAAGAAAAAACCCGGGATCCGGCCGGAAAAAAACGGGGAAAGGGAAAAATTGACAAACCGGAAAAAACCGCGTATAATCCATTTCAGAAGGCAAGGGCGTCTTCGGGCATAAGGCTCGAAGGCGCCCTTTTCGGATAAAGCCCGATTGTCCGGGTTTTGCACGATTTACGGAAAGGCTGGCGGAAACATGAGCATCCATGAAGAATGCGGCGTATTCGGCGTCATCTCCGAGCGCCCGATCGACGCGGCGGCGCTGTGTTATTACGGGTTATACGCGCTTCAGCACAGAGGGCAGGAAAGCTGCGGGATCGTCGTCAACGACGACGGCCTGTTTGTCTCGCATAAAGACCTGGGACTTGTGAGCGAGGTGTTCTCCCGCGAAACGCTGGCTTCTTATCCGAAAGGGACGATGGCGGTCGCGCATACCCGCTACGGGACGACCGGCGGGACGAACCGCGCGAACTGCCAGCCGATCGAGGTGAACCATCAGAAAGGACGCATGGCGATCGCGCACAACGGGAATCTCTCCAACGCCGCCGCCCTCCGGTCCGCGCTGGAGCTGACCGGCGCGATCTTCCACACCTCGAGCGATACCGAAACGATCGCCTACATCATCACGAAGGAGCGGCTGACGTCCCCTTCGATCGAGGAGGCGGTCAGCCGGGCGATGTATTCGCTGGAAGGCGCGTATTCCCTGATCGTGATGTCCCCGCAGAAGCTGATCTGCGCCAGGGATCCGCACGGGTTCCGGCCGCTGTGCTGCGGGATGACCGCAGACGGCGTATATGTCGCCGCCTCGGAAAGCTGCGCGCTCAAGGCGGTCGGCGCGGAATTCATCCGGGATGTCGAGCCCGGAGAGATCCTGGTCTTCGGAAAAAACGGGATCACGTCGCGCCGGGAGCACTGCGGGGCAAAGGAAAAGCGCATCTGCGTCTTTGAATACATCTATTTTGCCCGCCCGGATTCCGTCCTGGACGGGCGGTCGGTGCATACGGCCCGCCTCAGCGCGGGCAGGATCCTCGCGCAGACGCACCCCGTGGACGCGGACATCGTCATCGGCGTGCCCGATTCCGGGCTCGACGCCGCGCTCGGCTACAGCAGGCAGTCGGGCATCCCCTATGACATCGGGCTGATCAAGAACAAATATATTGGCAGGACCTTTATCGCGCCGACGGACCGACAGGATCAGGTGAACATCAAACTGAGCGCCGTGGAGGACGTCGTGAAGGGGAAGCGGCTCGTCCTGATCGACGATTCGATCGTGCGCGGGACGACATGCGCCCATATCGTCTCTCTGCTGCGCAGGGCCGGCGCGAAGGAGATCCACATGCGCGTCTCCGCCCCGCCGTTCCTATTCCCCTGCTATTACGGGACGGACATCGATTCGCAGGAGAACCTGATCGCCTGTCACCATTCGATCCCGGAGATCGCGCAGATGATCGGCGCGGATTCCCTCGGCTTCCTGCCTGTCGGGAGCCTGTGGGAACTTGTCGGGAACCACGGCTACTGCAGCGCCTGTTTTGACGGCCGTTTCCCGACCGGGATCCCGAAGGACACGGGAAAAGACCGTTTTGAAAGGCGGATCTCCGAAAAAAGCAGCCGCTGACCGCAGCGGCTGCTTTTTTATATCCAAAAACAAAGAAAAACCGGTGGACTTCCCACACGCGATACACTATACTGATAGAGGCAGCGGCGCAGAGGGAATGGCGTGACCGGATCGACAGGAGAAACAGGTTCAGTATTTGCCGTATTCCCGCACGGTCTCAAACATGGCTTCCACGTTTTCCCGCTTGACATGGCTCAGGCCGGAGCTCGTCGCAAAGATGAAGCCGCCGCCGGGCGCGCAGATGTCGAGAAGGCGCTTGGCCTCGTCGCGCACCTGATCGGGCGTGCCGAACTGCAGAAGGTTTGTATTGAAAGAGCCCGCGATGCAGGCGATATCCTTGAGCTTGGACTTGGCGACGGCCATATCGACCTCTTCAAAGTGATAGAACACCTTGCCCGGCGTGACCTCGGTCAGGCAGTCGAGGCGGGTATTGTATTTTCCTTCGCAGAAGATATAGGGCACCATATCCGCCTTGATGATCTCCTCGATGATCATCTGCAGATGCCGCCAGTAGAAATGGCGGTAATGCTCGTCGCTCATGAAGCCGTCTATACCCTTGTGCAGCGCCATGAACACGTGCTTGCCCTTCATTTCGGGCCGTTTTCCCATCTGACGGATCATTTCCAGCTGCGGGCCGATGCTCTCCTCGATGAAGCGCTCGACCTCGTCCGGGTAATCGTAGAGATCCTGCAGCGAAAGGATCGTGCCGCGCAGGCTGTCGGAATAGCGGTCGAAGGGAACGGCCGCGCCGCCGCGGCGGAACACGGGATATCCCATTTCATAGACGGTCCGGCTGAGCTTTTCCGCGTTTTTGCGGTATTCCCGGCTCAGCTCGTCGATCTTCCAGAGATCCTCCAGCATCGCACGGAACTCGGGCGTGGAAACCTGCGCGGCAAGTGTACGTGCGGAGAACCGGCCGGTCTGGAACAGCTTCGCGAACGGCTCCAAAAGCTCGGAATTGCGTGGTGTTTCCTTTCGGAGCATCCAGCCGGTGCGGTCCGTAAAAAACTCGTCGAATTCGTCGTCCAGGAGGACGGGATACTCAATAAACTGCTGGATGGAGTTTTTGTCGATGATGTCCCCCGGCATGCCCGCCCAGCGCATGTTCTTGGGCTTTTCCAGATCCAGGATGGGGCCTTCGCCCGCATCGTTCGTACCGGTGCCGCGGCCGCAGTCCGGATCGAATTCTTCAAGATATTTGACGATGGAGCGCGTCATCTTTTCAAGGGTCGTATCGTAGATCACTTCCGACACCGTATACCCCGCATTGAGCATCGGGAACAGCGCGGCGGAAGGCATCATGGGGACCCGGTCCGGCTCCTTCAATGCGATCGCGGCTTCGACTCTGGCCACTTTTTCATCGTAGCGTTTCTGTGCTTCCGGCGTCATGGCTATTTCCTCCTTGTTTTTGCTTTGTTCCATCATACCATAGCGAACTTATAAATACAAGTGCAGCCTTCGCGCGCGGATCCGACGCATCCCGCACCGCCGTCTGTCCCGGATGCCCGATTTTTTTTTACTTTTTCCACGCGTACGCATACCGATCTAAAAAGCCGTATGGCCAAGGAGAACGAACATGCATGATCTGTACCGCATCGCAGGCACGGACGCCGGACTGACGCCGAATCAGATCCGGGAAGCGCTTCTGGCTTCTCTGGAGGGCCGGTCGCCGAAAAAGGTCCTGATCCTGCCGCCGGACTTTACGCGTCTGCATTCCGGCGCGGGCTTTATCACGAATTTCTATTATCACGAGCTGAAAAAGCGCGGCGCGCAGGTCGACATCCTGCCCACCCTCGGCACCCATATGCCCGTTGCGCGCGCCGGCTGGGAGACCATGTTCGGCGATATCCCCTACGAAGAAATGCTCGTCCACAACTGGCGGACGGATGTTGTTCCGCTCGGTGAGATCCCGGGAGACTATATCCGCGAAATCACAGACGGGCTCTGGAGCGATCCCGTCTGCGCGCAGATCAGCCGGCGGGTCATGGATCCCGCCTATGATCTGATCATCTCCCCGGGGCAGGTCGTGCCGCACGAGGTCTGCGGGATGTCGAATCACGCGAAAAACCTCTTCGTCGGTGTCGGCGGCAGCGAGATGATCAACAAGTCCCATATGATCGGCGCGGTATACGGCATGGAGCGCATGATGGGGCGCGAGGACACCCCGGTGCGTCGGCTGTTCGATTACGGCATGACGCATTTCCTTCGGGATCTTCCCATCCTCTTTGTTCTGACCGTCTGCACGTCCTCGGGCGGCGCCGTCCGCATGCACGGGCTTTTTCTCGGCGAAGGCCGCGAATGCTTCACGGCGGCGGTGAAGCTTGCGCAGGAGAAGAACATCGATTTTGTCCCGCGCGGCCTTGAAAAATGCGTGGTTTATCTCGACCCTGCGGAGTTTCAGAGCACCTGGGTCGGCAATAAGGCGATCTACCGCACCCGCATGGCGATGGCGGACGGCGGAGAGCTGCTCATCCTCGCGCCGGGCGTCGATCGCTTCGGCGAGGACGGCGATATGGACAGGCTCATCCGCAGATACGGCTACCGCGGACGGCTGCATGTTCTGGAGCAGTTCAGGGATCCCGGGAACCGGGAGCTTCGCGAAAATATGGGCGCGGCCGCGCACCTGATCCACGGCTCAGCCGACGGGCGGTTTTCGGTCACCTATGCCGTAAAGAAGATCCCGACGGAAGAGATCGAATCCGTCGGCTTCCGTGCCGCGCAATACGACGAAGTCGTTAAGAAATACGACCCGGAAAAGCTGAAATACGGGTACAATACCATAGACGGCGAGGAGATCTTCTTCATCCCGGACCCCGCCCTCGGCCTCTGGATCGACCGCGCACGCTTCGGCGGATGACCCGCAAAACACGCCTGTATCCGTCAAGCACTGTTCTGCATGGGACGACCGAAGCTTTTCAAATGAGAAAGCAGCCCGCCATCCAAGGTGGGCTGCTCTTTATTCCGGGCTGCTTTTCCGCGCAGAAACCTGTCTTCGCTTTCAATGCCAAAATACACCTCAGGCTCAGGACTCCGTGAATACAAACTCTCCTGCGCTGACGCTCTGCTTCGTCCCGCAGGGAAGGATGACCTCGGCCGTACAGTTGGCCGGGACGCGGATCATATACACGATCCTCCCGTTTTCCCGCACCCAACTGCTTCTGACTTCGCCGTACACGCTGTTATAGGCCGCTTTGGCATGCGTAAAATGTCCGCCGGGACGAGGCGATCCGGGTGGAGGATATGGCGGCCCGGTTCTATATGAGCCGTCCCTATCTTTCGGCCAGATTCCGGCAGGAGACCGGCATGACGCTGACGGACTTTATCCTGAACGAGAAAACAGAGGAAGCCAAGCGCCTCCTGCGCTGGTCCGATAAAACAGCCGCCGCCATCGGCGCCTATCTGGGCTTTTCCTCCACCGCGCACTTTTCCCGCGTGTTCAAGAAGTACGCCGGCCTCACGCCCCGCGAGTACCGGGAAAGGCGGGGATAAAACAGTCGGCGGCCTGATCGTCCGATCAAATGATTCTCCCGATTCGTCGGAATCCGGCGTCATCGACGCCGCGGACGCGGATCGCATATCCGACTGGGCTGTGGAGGATGTAAGCTGGGCTGCAGCAAACGGGATCCTTCGGAAGACGGACGGCAGGATCCGTCCGACGGAGCCCGCGACAAGAGCCGAGATCGCCGCGGCGATCCATGCATTCCTTGAGGTCCTGGCAGACCGGGCATCCCAGGGTCAGCCATGACGACATCCGGATAAAGAAACAGACAAGCTGTCCCGGTTCCGGGTTTTCATCACCATCCGTATCCGATGCCGAAAATCTATCGACGGACACATCGACGGTAGACAAAGAGAAAAAAATCGTCTATAATGGGTGTATAACTGGAACAAGGAGGTAATTCCGGATGAAACAAAGCAAACTTTTGTCACTTGTGCTGGCGATGGTGCTTGCACTTTCGCTTGCCGCTCCCGCCTTCGCCGAGGATGCGAAGACCGGAGACAAGGTCCTGACGCGCGGTGAAATGGTCATGGCGCTGTATCAATTGACCGAGGCATGGGACGGCGAGGCGAAGCAGGATATTTTTGACGATGTTCCCGCAGAAGGCGATCTGGCGCTGGCGGCCAACTGGGCTTTCTCCCTCGGCATTGCGTACGGGTACAAAGACCGTGTATTCGGCCCGGATGATCCCGTGACGCGGGAGCAGATGGCAGCGATGCTCTACCGCAACTCGAAACTGTACGGACAGGGCTTCGAGGGCTCGTGGTATTTCCCGCTTGACTTCCCGGATGCCGCCGAGGTCTCCAAATGGGCGGACGAGGCCATGCACTGGGTCGTGATGAACAAGATCATCGTCGGCACAGGCAAGGGGCTGGAGCCGAAGGCGCTGGCGACCCATAAACAGCTTGCGATGGTACT
>JAEEGL017118135.1_pt1 | contig 11539 bp, 11 predicted proteins | sample 9134231 | NCBI WGS metagenome assembly JAEEGL01 (sample SAMN16246548, study PRJNA631951) | gut metagenome | biome: gut microbiome; feature: rumen; material: fiber-attached | host: Bos | place: Iran: Karaj | collected 2018-10 | reverse complement strand
TATTACTGTGAGATTAATAATATTAAGATTACTATTAACTCTTATAGTTATACAATTATTACTGCACATATATTAAAGAGGTGATATATATGATTATTAGAAGTATTAAAGAAGAAGAGATGGATACTGCTTTAAAACTAGTATGGGAAGTATTCTTAGAGTTTGAAGCACCTGATTATACAGAAGAAGGAATAGCTCTTTTTAAGAGTTCTATAGATGATAGAGAATGGATTAATAAAAGAGTATTTTATGGTGCTTATGATGAAGAGAATAGCTTACTAGGCGTTATAGCAACTTTTAATACTAATCATATATCTTTATTCTTTGTAGATGGTAAACATCATAAACTAGGTATAGGAAGAAAACTATACGACTTAGTTGAATCACTAAATGAAGATGAATACTTCACTGTTAATTCTTCTCCATATGCTCATAACATATATAAACATATAGGATTTACTGATACTGATGTAGAACAAAATGTATGTGGATTAAGATTTTTCCCTATGAAAAAAGTATTAAAGAAATAGAGGTATTATATGAAAAAAGAAGGAGTTATATATTTAATAGTAACTTTATTAGTAATACTTCTTTCATTTATTATTCTTAGACATACTGATTTAGGTAATAATGCAGAACTTAGTAAAGCTATTCAAGTAATATTAATAATATATTTAACTAGAGTAGCATATGGATGTGCATTATATATACAAAAACAGTATAAAGAAAAGAAATTATCTTATGGAATAATAATGAATCTAGGATTATTTATATTTATTATTATCAATATACTTAGAATGATTAACTTACTTATAGTAAACTGGCATGTAATGAATATTATAGATATTTATAATAATACTATTGAATCATTCTCATTCTTTGCAATGCTAACTTTACCATGTATAGTTATTCTTTCTATTTATGGAATAATTACTAATATAGTACTTATTAAAAAAGAAGGATTTGCTCCTAGACATTTACTTGGAATTATAATAGCAGTTCTTGCTTTAATAGGACTCCTAGGTAGTCAAACAATATATTTATATACCTATAAGTTATTAGTTGGTAAAGATCAAATGGTCATTAAGAAATTAATAGATATCGTAGTAAATGTTACTTTAACATATTTTTATACATTAATACTTGCTAGTTTATATTGTAATTTAAGAGCAGCTAAACATGTTCCTAAATACGATAAAGACTTTGTTATTATACTTGGTTGTAGAATAAGAAAAGATGGCTCTTTAACACCTCTTCTTAAAGGTAGAGTAGATAAAGCTATAGAGTTTGCTAACGATCAGTATAAAAATTCTAAAAAGAAAATTATATATGTACCTTCTGGTGGTAAAGGAACAGATGAATGTATTGCAGAAGCAAAAGCAATAGAAAAGTATTTAATAGAAAAAGGTATAGCAAAAGATAGAATTATAGTAGAAGATAAATCTACTAGTACAGAAGAGAATATGAAGTTCTCTAAAGAGAAAATATTTAAAGTTAAGAAAAATCCAAATATAACTGTAGCAACTACTAATTATCATGTGTTTAGAAGTTTAGTAATAGCAAATAATCACGGATTAAAATGTGAAGGTATAGGAAGTAAAACTATATGGTATTACTATACTAATGCACTTATAAGAGAGTTCGTTGTAAATTTTTTTCAAGAAAGAAGAAAGCATATTGCCTTAATCTTACTTATGAATATTTCAGCAGTTATATTAGTAGTAATCGGATACCATTTTAACTTGATTAATTTATATTTAGGTAATTAATAAAAGACTAGCTTTACTAGTCTTTTTTTATGTTATAATCTTTATAGAAAGGATAGGTGGTAAATGTGTATAACGAAACTTATATACGTGACTTTCATGAGAGTCAATATTTAACGAGCCTATCCGATTATAATAGATTACTCAGTTTAAAACAATCTGCATTAGATTTGTATACTGATAACTCTAATGCAGAGTCTTTAGCGTATAGAGAATCACTTGATCACTATGTAGCTAAAAGATTAAGTACTGATCCTAGTTTTATAGATTCTAAAGAATTTCAAAATTATATAGCATATTCTCTTCGTTTAGTTAACGAAAGAAGTTTAAGAGCAACTAACGAGTATGTAGTTTATCCAGAACTATTAACTAATCCAGTTTTTAGAAATGATGAACTAAGAAAAAAGATATTTGATAAATATTTAACTCCAGAACAAAGAGCTGGATATGAAAGGCATAGAATTAATACTAAGAAAGTAATAGGTCTTGTATTTGATGAGATGAGACAGCATCATAGACTTACACCTGATTTAATTAATATAGCGGCTGATTATATATATACTAGTAAAGATACTGAAGATGGTAAAGGTGAAATATTTGCCAGTTATATATTAAACCATGCTGAAGCACTTAAGTTAAAATCGACACCTGCAATAGCTGGAGCTTTAACAACTATATGTGCTAGTAAGTTTACCTTAGATCCTGAAGTAAAAAATAGTAGATTCTTTATAGCAAACTTTGATGGAGCTAAAAGAACTCATCTAGCACATTCTAGTGGTAGATATAAATATTGTGTATTTTCTAAAGATACGATAGATAGTTTATCGCTTACAAGCTGTGATTCATTATTTAAATCTAGATCTATGAAGAATAAAGATGTTTACTGGTTGTTATTTGTATCTTTCCATGAATTAACTCATCAACATCAAGGTTTAGATCACGAAAGAGGAAGATTTACTACAAGTGGTATAAGTAGAGCTATCAATAGGGTTCTAAATAAATATATGCCTAGAAGTAAACTTGATGAACGAACGATCTGTGACTACGATGCTAATCACGATAGTGATGAGACAGAGATGGAAGCAGATGAAGAAGGATGGAGACAAACTAGAAAGTTTATTCATGAACTTGTCAGTCGTAAAAATAGAATGTTTACTGATGCTCAAGGAGTAGAGCACGATAAGTGGATTATGGCCTGGGATAATGAAAAAGCAGTTCGTGTTAGAAGAGCATTCACAGTGAAGAAAACTGCTGAGACTATGGTTAGAGAAAAAGGAATGGATCCTAGTAAAAAATCTAAAGGTTTGTACTATGCTTTATATGATTTAATAAACTTAGATAAGATCGTAAGAGCAAATCCTGAAGCAGTTAAAGGTGATCCAATACTTGGAAAATTATTCCATAGTGACGGAAGAATGAGAGTAATAGATATTTTATCTACAAACTTATATAGAAATCCAGATAGAGATCAGCTTACATGGAACACTAGTAACAATGCAGGACTAGAGATAGGTTCATACGTACTTACTCACAAGTGGGATGAAGTAAGAGGTGCAATAGATAGAGGAGAAATTCATAGTAAGAAGCAAGCTACTCAAATAGGAAGAAACATGTATGATATTATTCATGAAAATGTTTTAAAAGTAAGAGATTTCGATAAGATAGCCCAAGAAGGTAGACCTAAGAAGAAGTACGATGGAATAGATATTGAACAGTACGATGAGACACGTGCTAAATTCGATTTAAGAGATAGAGAAATGTCTAAGCAACTACATGAATACTATTTTAGAAGTGTCTGTACAGGAGTAAGAAGATTCTATGAATATAAAGCTCTTATGAAATCTAAATACAATGTAGATATAGAAGATGATGGATTATATTTAATTGGTTATGTAGTAGAACTATATAACGGCTTAGAAGATAAAGATGATCCATCATGTATGGAAGCACTTGCTAAATTTAAAGAAACAGGTGATCCTACTTTAGTAGATATTCACGATAGGATCATGACTCACAAAGAGGAAGTAGCAAGAAGAAGATTACAAGAGACTCAAGAAATAGGAAATCAAGATAGAGGAGATAACTCTAGTGGAAGGAAGAGATAAAATGAAGAAATTATTAATAATATTAGTCGGTATATTATTACTAACTGGATGCGACTTATTTGAACTTAGTGAAGCAGATAAAGTAAGACAAAAACAATATGAAAGAGATGGAGAACAATTAGCAATTAATCATATAGCTACTAAATATGGATTTAGTCCAAAAGTAAAAAAAGTAGAAGCGGAAACTCAAAGAGATAGTTTAGGACCTCTTTATCTTACTGGTAACGTATTTGTTACTATGGAATATAATGGCCGTACATTTTTTGTTAAAGTACCTATCGATAACAAATACGGAGAACAAACAGGAGATACTTATCAAAATGATGTTATAGAAAAAGCAATTATTAGAGAACTTGAATCAATACTTGGTAAAAAACTATTATATTATTATCCAAGTTTAGATAGTAAATGGCCAACAAGTTCTAGGTATTATATCGACTATTTTAATGGCACTGAAATAGAGAAGTTTACTACAGAATTTAAAGTTGGAGTAACAGCTCCATTAGAACTAGATGAACAAAAAGAAACTAGATTAAAAAATCTTATGAGTAAATCATTTTCAACAGTATTCGTATTTAAAACAGAGAAAGATTATAATACAGCAAGAAAATCTATGCGATCTTTATATGATGAACCAGGACCAATATTCTTAGCAGAAAAGTATACAAAGTCTTATGATGATGATGATAAATTAATTCGTTATACTTTCGATGTTAAAGAGGATGATATTATTCTTGGTTATAAAGATTACGAGAATAAAAAAATTTATAGTTTTACTAACTATGAATTAAAACCAATAGATAGTGAAATTCTTCAAAAAATGTTTGCTACTTATGAAAGAAAACCTAAAGTAGTTTTAAATGCTATGAGTCTAGGAAATCAAAAATTATCATTTGTTTACGTTAGTAAGAACTACTATAACAATCATAGAAATTTACAAGCTATATTTTATTGTGGTAATAATGATGGTATGGATCGAGAGATTTTCGAGCCACAAGGTGACTACTATTATTCAAGAGTATTTAGTACATATGACTGTAATGATGGTTATGTACTATTTGTAAATTAATTCTTATATTCAGGAGGTTAGGTTATGCCAAGATTAGAAAAGAATAACTGGTTTGTACAAGGTAATGATTTATCTATATCACTTATGAGTTATTATGCATTTGTTAGTAATAAGAATGGTAAATATAAATTAGAAGTAATAGGTAAGAGTGATAACTGGCTTGTTATGAATTTTGATACTTTAGAAGATGCAATGCTATTTACTGAAAAGACAGTAGCTAATTGCTTTGAAGATGAAGAAATTACACAAGCTTATGAAGATCAATATAAAGGACAAACTAAAGGGAAGGTTAAGACTCTAAAAAGAGATATGATTAAAAGAGACTAGAATAATCTAGTCTTTTTGTTATATAATACAAGCATAAAAGGAGATTAATATGGATTTAAAACTTGGATTTGGATGTATGAGACTTCCTATGAATGGAGATAAAGTTGATTACGATGAGTTTAACAAGATGATAGATTATTACATGGATAATGGATTTAATTATTTTGATACGGCACATGGTTATATTGGAGGATTGAGTGAGAAAGCAATCGGAGATTGTCTAGCTCCTAGATACGATAGATCCTCTTATGAATTAACTAATAAATTAACTGGAGATTACTTTAAAAAAGAAGAAGATATTATTCCATTATTTAACAAACAATTAGAAGCATGTGGAGTTGATTATTTCGATTACTATTTAATGCATGCTCAAAATAGAGATAACTATAAACACTTTATGAAATGTAATGCATACGAAGTAGGAAAAAAATTAAAAGAAGAAGGTAAGATTAAACATTTAGGTTTATCTTTTCATGATACTGCAGATATTTTAGATATGATTTTATCTGAACATCCTGAAATAGAAATAGTACAAATTCAGCTTAACTATGTGGATTATGAAAGTGCAGGAGTACAAAGCAAAGAATGTTACGAAGTATGTAGAAAGTATAATAAACCTATACTTGTTATGGAACCTGTTAAAGGTGGAGGACTTGCTCGTCTTCCTGAAGAAGCACAAAAAGTATTTGATTCTATTAATAAGGGAAAGAATTTATCTTATGCTAGTTATGCAGTTAGATTTGCTGCTAGTCTAGATGGTATGTATAAAGTTCTATCTGGAATGAGTTCTTTAGAACAAATGAAAGATAATGTAAGTTACATGAAAGAGTTTGTTCCAATTAACGATGAAGAAATGATAGCAATAAGTAAAGTAGTAGAAATATTAAAAGGTATTGGAGGAATTCCTTGTACTGCATGTAGATACTGTACTGATGGATGCCCAATGAAGATATCTATTCCAGATTTATTTGCTTGTTACAATGCTAAAAAACAATTCAAAGATTGGAACAGTAGTATGTACTATGGAAGACATACTATGGAAAATGGTAAAGCATCAGATTGTATTAAATGTGGTATGTGTGAAAAATCTTGTCCACAACATTTACCAATAAGAGATTTACTTGAGGAAGTAGCTAAAACTTTTGAATAAGGTGATATTATGACACTCGAAGAAGCAAATGAATTATCAGAGTATTTTAGATTAATTAATTATTCAGATGATGGAACACTTTTAGAAGATGAATTCTATGAACTTGAAAGAATAAGAAATAAAAATAAATATGCTAAAGTAATAGATGATGCTAAATCTGATAATATTTATGGAAGAATGACTGATGAAGAATACGAAGGAATATGTGATTACTATTACGGTATGGTTCTAAGAGTTCAAAAAGATAAAGGTAAAAAGAAAGTTATAAGAATAAAATAGACTAGGAATACTAGTCTTTTTTTATGTTATAATTTAAAAGGATGGTGATATTATGAAACTTGCAACACTTGCTGAATCAGAAGTACTTATCACTTTTATAGCATTAGCACTTCTTCTATTATTTGCATATGTATTTGGAACACTTTTAGAAAAGATTAAAGGACCACGTGTAGTAGGAGAAATACTAGGCGGTATGATTCTAGGAGGTAGTTTCTTATTTATATTATTTCCTGATTTTATGAAAAGTATATTCTTTGCTTACCCAGAAGAAGGACAAGTACTTAATATATTTTATCAATTAGGATTAATATTCTTAATGTTCTTATCTGGATACAATACAGAACTTAAAATAGATAAGAGTAATTCTAAGATAATTTTCTTAGTGTTTATTGGAGCTACTATATTTCCGATGCTTTTATCTTTACCATTTGTTCCTTTATTTAAAGAGTATTTTATAGGATCAGTAAATAGTAGTGCTGCATTTACATTAGTATTTTCGATAGGAGTAGCAATAACATCTATTCCTGTAATATCTAAGATATTCTTCGATATGGGTATTATGAATACTAAGTTTTCTAATACTATACTTACAGTAGCAACATTCCAAGATCTATGTTTATGGATACTTCTTAATATAGCTACATGTATAGCATCCACAGGTAAGATAGAACTTTCTAGAATGTTAGTAGTAGTATTTACTACTATTGGATTATTTGCCATAATAACATTTATTTCTAAGAAAGTTAAACCACTTAAGAAAGAGATAAATACTAGATTGTTTTATGTAATTAGTTTTATTATATTGTTCTTAGTTTGTGGAATTATATCTAAAGCAGGTATTAATATCATGTATTCATCTTTCTTAGTAGGATATATGATTAAAGCTATATTTGGAAATGATAAGAAAACAAAAGAGAAGATATCTTCTTTAGAGAACATGATATTTGCATTCTTTGTACCAGTATATTTTGCTTTGGTAGGAATACAATTAAATGTAATACATGATTTCTCTATTATTAGATTCTTACTATTCTTTGTTATAGCATTTGGACTTGAGTTTATTGGCACATTTGGAATGCTTCTATTCTCTAAGTTATCTAATAATATGAAGATGAGTTTTGCAATAACTATGAATGCTAGAGGAGGACCGGGAATAGTACTAGCAACAGTTACTTATGCTGCTAATATTATTAATCTAGAGTTCTTTACAATACTAATACTTACTACTATGTTATCTAGTATGATAGCAGGTTATTATTTAAGATATCTTCAAAAGAAAAATAAAAATGTATTTAATACCCTTTCATAAAGAGGTGATATCATGTTCAATAAAAAGAACATATTAAAACTATTATTATTAATTGTAATATTATTTTTAATATCTATAGGAGTACTTTCTGTATTCGGAAGTGAATATACTCTTAAAATAGATGAATTTAAGAGTTTAGCTAGTACTGATGATTTAGTTGTCAATCTAGTACAAAAAGATAAATCTATAAAAATAGTTAAAGAAGAAATTAAAGATGGTATTCTCGAAGTAACAATTAGATCTGTTAAAAAAGGTAAGGCTTCTTTAGAATTATCATCTAAAGATAACGATTCTTACTATATAGAAAGTGCCTATGTTCATAATTTTGGTATTATTACAATAAATGAATATTTTGGAAAAGCAAGAGGAGATATAATTATTCAAATAAGTGTAGTTATAGTACTTGGAGTCCTTTTATATATGTTAATTGAAGATTACAAAGCTAGCATAAAAGAGAATATATATCAGTATAAGAATGCGGCTTATTTAGGAATTATTATATTTATAGGATTTGCATTTTTATCACAAGTGTTAACACTACCTAATTATAGAGGGCTATCTCAAACTCTAAGATCAATTAAAAGCTTTTCTTCTTTATCATTAATACTTCTTCCAGTAGCATTTATAGTATCTATATTAGTTACAATTAGTAATATAAAACTTGTTTTAAAAGAAGGATTAACTTGGAGAAATATGCTTGGTGTTATACTTGGATTATTCTTATGTTTACTTAGTATCACTCCAGAAATTCTTTATGGTTTTTCATATAGTGAAAGTTTAATAGAAATACATAGAATAGGTAGTATTGCAGATTTCTTATATTCTTCTTTAGAAACAATTATCCTTTTTTTAACAACTTATTTAGAATGTATACTTCTTGGTACAATTATAATTGGTATTAAAGCCGCAAGACATATTCCAGAATATAATAAAGATTATATTATTATTTTAGGATGCAAAGTAGGTAGAAATGGTCTTCCACCTTTACTTAGAGGTAGAGTAGATAAAGCACTTGAATTTGCTAAAAAGCAAAAAGAAAAAACTGGTAAAGATATAATATTTGTCCCATCAGGTGGTAAAGGAAAAGATGAACCTACAAGTGAAGCTGATGCTATGAAAAAATATTTACTTGAACAAGGTGTTAATAGCAAGAATATCTTAGTAGAAGACAAATCTACTAATACTTATGAAAATATTAAATATTCATATAAACTTATTAAAGAAAAAACTAAGAATCCTTCTTTAGCATTTGCAACTACTAATTATCATGTTCTAAGAGCAGGTATAATAGCAACTAATCAAAAAGTTATTATGGAAGGAATAGGATCTAAAACTAAAAGTTACTACTGGATAAATGCTTTTATAAGAGAGTTTATTGCAACAGTTGGAAATGAAAAAAAGAAACATTTAATAGTGATTGTTATATCTATATTACTTATAATAGTTATGACATATTTAACTACTATGGCTTCTGGTATGTAAAAAGACTAATAAATAGTCTTTTTTTATGTTATAATTTATTTATGGAGGACGCATATGAAGAAGAAAAAAGTATCTATGGTTCTTAATTTCTTGATAGTAGTTCTTGTTGCAGTAGCAAGTATATTCATGTTTACTGGTATAAAAGTAACTAGCGATGGATTACTTGATTCAACTAAACTAGCTATGTTTAAATACTTTACAGTAGATTCTAATATACTAGTTGCTATAGCAGCTATAATACTTATCTATTATGAGAAGAAACTACTTCATAAAGATATAAAGACTATACCTAAGAAAGTGTATGTATTTAAACTAATGAGTACAGCAGCAGTTACGTTGACATTCTTAACTACGTTATTATTTTTAACACCACAATATGGATTTGTAGCAATGTTCAGTAACAGCAATTTATTATTTCATCTTGTAGTACCTCTAATATCAATAATATCTTATGTGTTTTTTGAACATCATAACAATAAATATAGATATGCTTTATATGGTTTAATACCTATGTTTATTTATTCTATATATTATACAGCTAATATATTTCTTCATTTAAATAGTGGAGGATTAACAATTAAATATGACTTCTATGGATTCTTAAGAGGAGATATATCTAATGTAATATACGTAATACCAATAATATATATATTTACTTATTTAATTTCTCTAATATTAGTAATGTTAAATAAGAAATTTTCTAAATAGGGGAGAATAATATGTTTAGTGATGATAGAACAAGACTAGAATTTAATGGAGACTTAATTAAAAGATTAATAGATCAAGGTGATGCAGTAGTATTTACTTTGAATAAGAATGTAGCTTTAGGTAAAGAGATTATAAGCTGGAATACTGGTAAGAGATTCTTCCCACCAGAGATGAGTGATAGAATGATACGTATCGGTTACTTAATGGATAATGCTCACAAGGTAGGACTTGATGATTTAGCAATGCCTGATCAACCTTTAAATGATAAATTAATTGAAGAGTGTCATGAGTTAACAGTAGATGAAATAAAAGCATTTTATCAAACTGAGACATATAAAAAAGAAGGTACTATTTGGAATGTAGATAAGAATTATAGTGCATTATTTATGACTAGAGAAACTTATGAAACTATTAAAAGAGAACTAGGAAAAGATGTAGCACTAGTATTTCCTGCTGCAGACTGTGCAGTAGTTAGATTCTACGATCCAGTACACGATGTTATCGGAATAACTCATTCTGATGCAGTTCATACTGGAAGAGGAATAATACCTAAATGTGTTAAATATATGATGCTTCAATTTGGATCAAATCCAAAAGATATAGAAGCTTATGTAGGAGCATTTGCTACTGAAGGATGGACTTATGATAAAATACCTGACTTTGCAGCAGTTAAAGATGAAGAAGGTAACACAGTAGGAATAAACGAACTATGGACTCCATATATTGAACATAGAGAAGATGGTAAATATGAAATTCATTATGGAGAAATCATCTATGATCAGTTGATATACAGTGGACTAGGAATAGAAAACATTTCATTTAGTCCAGATAATACTCTAACAAATGATGCTTACTTCTCTAATTCTAGAAGTTATAATTCTAGAGTAGATGGAGTAGCTACTTATAGAGAAGGAAGAAACATGATGGGAATTACTTTCGGTAAACAAAAATTACTTGCAGATGGAGTTCCTCGTGGAGTACAGATAAGATAGACTAGTATAACTAGTCTTTTTTTGTTAAATTGACTATTTGTTCGATTTATGATATATTAATTATGCACTGATGGAGAAAAGTAATCAGATAAGTTATTAAAGTGAGTTAGGTATAGTGTGAACTAATATTAACCTCTGATGAAAGAACACTCCTGAGCAGACTACCGAAAAGAATAATTCTTAGTAGACTAGTCCGGAAGGCAACCCGTTACCATGTTGCTAGGTTTGTTAGAACTGAAAAAAGATATTACTGATTTTACAAACCGTTTATATAATAAATGGTTTTTTTAGTAATAAATTAAGGTGGCACCACGGATACCCGTATTCGTCCTTATTGTAGGATGATACGGGT
>JAEEGL016846096.1_pt1 | contig 11539 bp, 8 predicted proteins | sample 9134231 | NCBI WGS metagenome assembly JAEEGL01 (sample SAMN16246548, study PRJNA631951) | gut metagenome | biome: gut microbiome; feature: rumen; material: fiber-attached | host: Bos | place: Iran: Karaj | collected 2018-10 | reverse complement strand
GTCAGGTCTCCATCAACAGCACGCTCAACATGGAGACGCTCTACAACCATTCTCCTTTCCTGAAGAAGGTCAACGAACGTTTCAAGAAGGCCATTCCTAAGCCCGACCCCAAAAAGAAAGATACCAACAACAACAAGAAGAAGCCTGCTGCCAGCGGTTCAGCTGCCGGCAAGAACGGAAAGAACGGCAAGGAAGAAGCTAAGCTCCCCAAGAACAAGAATGCCTTCGAGAAAGAGCTGAAGCTGTTGCCTGACAGCACCTTCACCGTGTCGCACAACAAGAAGTCGAAGCGCCTCATGGTTTCTGCTAAGACCAAGGACGGCCGCTCTTATCCTATTAAATATAAGGTGGTGGACCAGAATAAGATTAGCATCAAGGGTGTTGACTCCACCACCATCAAGCTCACCGTTGTTGCCAAGCCGCCTCTCGACAACGAGGGCTGGTATAAGACTGCACAGTCTGCCGCTCGTCTGTTGATGATGGTTCGCTCTATCGGCATCAACTACCGCAACCAGTACGCCATGTCTGTACCAGGCTTCCTGCCTGAGATTGGCGATGCCTTCGGACAGCGCACGGGTGGTGTTATGGCGCCAGGTCTCGCCTTTGCCTTCGGTATGACGGGCGACTCGTTCATCGATAAAGCCATTGATAATAAATGGCTGCTCATGGCCGACAGTATTTCTACGCCAGCCACCACCAATCAGACCGTCGATCTCCAGTTGCGTGCTACGCTGGAGCCAATCCGCGACCTGAAGATAGACCTCAATGCCTCGCGCACGGAGACGAAGTCGCGCAGCATCCAGTATATGTATGCCAACCAGCCCACCACGCAGTCAGGTACCTTTAATATGACCACCATCTCCATCTCTTCGTCGTTGGAGAAGATGGGCGATGCCAACAACGGTTATCCCTCTGCAGTCTTCGAGCGCTTCTGCGAGTCGTTGCCCCGTTTCCAGGAGAAGGCATCGGCCCACTACGGCACAACCGTCGATAAGTATAGTGCAGCGGTTATGATTCCTGCCTTCCTCGACAGCTATACAGGCAGTGGCGGTGGTAGCCTTGATATTATTCCTGCACTCACCAGGCTCCTTCCCAACTGGACCATCCGCTACTCTGGCTTGTCAAAGTTGAAGTGGTTCAACGAACATTTCAAGTCTGTCAACCTCAACCACGCCTACAAGAGCATCTTCGCCGTGGGTAGTTATACCAGCAGCAGCGAGACGGCCTCTCTGCTGGGTTGGAATGTGCCGACGGTTAGCATCAACGAGTCGTTCTCGCCACTGATTGGTGCCGACGTCACCTTCCTTAACAACCTCACCATGAAGGCAGAGTACCGTCGTACGCGTGTGCTCAACCTCTCCATGACAAGCGTACAGATCAATGAGAGCCGCTCCAACGATATCGTCATCGGCCTTGGTTATAAGATTAGCGACTTCCGCCTCTTTGGTGCCGGTACCAGCCGCAAAATCAAGAAAGCACAGGGCGGCAGCAAGAAGAAAGCCGACGACCAGAATGCATCCAGCAGTTCTTCTGCCGGAAAGAAGTCTGGCGGTGTCAACCACGACTTGAATATGCGCTTCGATATAACGTGGCGCGATCAGGCCGCCATCACTCGCGATATTGCCACCTGCACTTCATCAGCCAGCAGTGGTAATGCAGCACTGAAGATGTCCTTCATGGCCGACTACACGCTGTCGCGCCTGCTGACGCTATCAGCCTACTACGAGCGTCAGACCAACAAGCCCTTGCTCTCTAGCAGCAGCTATCCTACTACTACCCACGACTTCGGCCTGAGCATGAAGTTCTCGCTGACGCGATAAAAAGGAGTAAAAGAAATCCCGCAAGTATTGTGGTGGTGCTACCACCTGCCTGACGTATCGGTGTGGTAGCCGAGAAAGTGCGTTGGTATTGCAGCAAGCGGTCAGTATATTCATCGACTGTTTCCCAGTTACCAGTCTCAGCCTCTGCAGCCATGCGGGGCAATACCTCGTTGATGTATTTCTGATGTTCTTCGCTGAGCGTAGCAGGATGGTCTATGTCGTCGGGAGCCAGCCAGACTACGTTACCGTCAGCTTGCTGATGGGGGAAGATGCGCAGCGACTGCCAGCCGCCATAGTGGAACACGTAGTCGGCAAACTGCTGCTCTATGGTCAGACTGTCGCTGGCGGCAGGTGTCTGCCGGATAAAGGCATGGAGCGACATCAGACGACCTTCATTGGTCTTGACCAGCAACTGACAAAAATGAGCTGCAGTGGTCTGTGGCATCGTTTCCCCCCATGCCACAGAGACCATTGCAGTCCATAATATTAAAAGGAGTGTTTTTCGCATTAGATAGATTCAAGGAACTGTACCACAGCGTTGCGGTCAGCCTTGCTGAGGTGAAAGAATTTCTCGGTAGGCTTGTAGGCATCCGACTGTTTGGAGTAGCCGTGCCACATGATGGCCTCTATGACGTTACGTGCACGGCAGTCGTGCAGACGGTCGTCGGCACCCGTCAGTCGGCGGCTCAGTCCACGTCCCCAGAGTGGGGTCGTGCGGCACCAGCCTGTGCGGATGTCGTTCATCATAAACAGACGGTGCTGTACCATGTCGGTATAAGGCCAGATGACCTGATTCGGATAGCGGGGCAGCATACTCTTATAGTCCTTACCCATGCTGCTGGCATAAGCCTTGATAGAGGCATCCACCCATGGAGTGTCCTCGCCAGTGGTCCACGACGGACGGTGACAGCGTGCACAGCCAATCTCATTGAACAGCTCCTTGCCACGCTGTACGTCGCTGCTGTTCAGGTTGCGGGCAGCAGGCACGGCCAGTCCGCGGTGCCAGACCATAAACTGATAGTACTGCTTGTCGCTCATCTCCGGCTGGCTGTTGTGCCACTGGTTGTCGAACTGGTTCGTCGATGGGTCCAGCAGATGGCGTACGGCATCGCTGATGCCAGTAGTTGTGCCGTCAGCATAGTAAGGCGATGCAGGGTTGGCCTTGATGGTCGCAATGACGTCGGCATCCTCCGACATAGCCTGTGCCCAGGCGGCTGTGGTGTAGAGTTTCGGACGGTCGGAGCGCGATACGTTGGTGATGTTCCAGATGGCATTGGCACCGGCACCGTCTTGCAGCGACGCACGCGTCATGGCGTAGGTGAACTTCTTAATCATCTTCGTTCCGTCAGCCAGCGTATACCACGCCGTCGATGCCCAGTCGTTCTTGGCGGTATCCCAGATGGCAGGGTTCAGCTGTACGCCGTGCGAGGCCTCCTGCTGATACTGTGCCTTCATGTCGTCGGCACTGATGGCGTCGAGCAGTCCCGTACCATATACACCGATGGTTGACTCCAGGCGCACGTCATAGTTGGTGGGCTTGGGGTCGGTGTTGAAGGCCTCCTGTGGAATGCGCACCTCCGGGTAGATGAGGCTGTAGCGCTCACCGTCCTCAAACTGCAGGGGCAGACCGCTCTCCATGGCCGTCACCTCTTTCCATTCAATGCTAATCAGGTCTTCGTTGATGGGTGCCTTGAAGGGCGCCATGGCCTGTGTCTGCGGCATACCCGTCACCTCAGAGATGTAAGCGTTGTTGTCTGGGTGATAAATCACCAGCAAGTAGCCATTGCCAATCTGGTTGGCACGATACTCGGTCTGGCGCTTGCCGTGACCGTACGACGGGTGACAGGCGATGCACGAGTTGCGCACCCATGCCGGTTCCAGTCCCTTACGTGGCTCCTGGTCGTAGGTGTAGAGGTGCTCAAAGAAGTCCTCACCCACGTTGAAGTCGTTCTCCATACCTGCCTGTTCAGCAGCAGGTGTTGCCGCTGAGTAGCTGGCTTTGTCGGTGGTTCCCAGTTTTCCACCAGGATACCACTCGTCGGCAGTGAAATTGCCGGTAGCCTTACCGAACACCTCGTCGGCGGGCTTCAGCGACCCAAGGTCACTGAGCTCTGTATTGTCGTCAGAGCACGCCGCCAAGAAAGGTAATAAGGCGCAAAGATAAAGTATTCGTTTCATGCCTATATTTTTAAACTCTTAAACTCTTAAACCATTAAACCCATAAACTCTCAACTACTCCTCTCCAGAGGTTGATTCCCAGTTGTCTGGGTCGTCAAAGTCCTTGCCCCATACCACGCTGCAGTACTTCACGAAGGGTGCAGGCATGTTGCTGATGGCGCTGATGGCATTGACGTACGACTGCTCCAGCGATGTGTTCATGCTCTGACTGCCTACGCTGGCAAAGAAGGTGTGGAAGCTGAAGTCGTTAGCGGTCTTGTCGGTGCTACCCAGCCATACGTTGCGGATAGAACGGATGTTGTCGCGGAAGTCCGTGATGGAGTTGTAGCTGTAGGGCGACTCCACATACGCGATGTCCGCATTAGCAAAGGGATTCGCAATTTTGGCGGTACCTACCTCGTTGCAGATGGCGAAGCAGCTACCCTCATCGTCGCTCAGCACCTGGGCAATGGCATCGGTCAGCGAGGTAAAAGTGCTCTTGCTGTTCTTGCCGGCCTGCTTCATGTTGTCACCGAAGGAGAGACCCTTCTCGGTCTGGTACTCCAGACCAGCAGCCTTGACGACGGCTGTACGTGCAGCGTCCTTCTCACCCTCCCAGGCAACCTGCAACTGGAAGGTGCGCTCCTTCAGCAGCGTGCAGATGCGCTGTGCGTAGGCCAATTCTGAGGCACCGCTAATCTGCTCGAAACCTTTGTAGGTGTCGTTTGTCTGAAACTCAGCAGCCTTACGGGGCTGACCGTTGCGGAACAGCAGGAACTCCAGGGCGTGGAAACCCAGAATGGTGGCATCCTCAATCTCCTCCTCGCTGAAGTCTGTACGTCCCGACTGCAGATAGGTCAGCAGCAGTGAACGGTTCAGTGGCCATGAGTCGATAGTCGGATCAATGTCGAAGTCGGCAGCAGCACCACCGAGGAAAGCCTCTGAGCGCTCCCAGTAGAGACGGGCTGCCTTGAAGTCGGTGCAGGCCTTGTCAATCTGTGCCTGTGTGATGTTGGCAGCAGTCAGTCCGTGGAGGGTCTTCTCCAGGTCTTCCGTATTGTCGGCCAGCTGCTTGTAGGTAGGCACAATCACGTTGTCAACGAGGTTCTCCAGCACTTTGTACAGGAAAGCCTCCTGCTGACTGTTGAGCTGAGCCTTGGCAATCGTGGCGTTAGCCTTGACGAGTTGGCTGCCCAGCTCGTCGCAGTCGTCCATGGCTGTCTGTCCGAACTGCTTCTGGCTGTAGTTGCCATCCAGCGTGTTCAACGGATAGCTGTCTTCGTCGGTCAGCGGTGCGGTCTTCACGATGTTGAAGCCGCTCTCCTCGTTGTCACTGTCGTTAGATTCGCTACATGCGGTAAGCGTCAGCGCGCCCAGCAGGACGGCAACTGACAAGTTAAGATACTTTTTCATTGTGCTAAAATTTATGTGGTTAGTTATCTTCTTTAACTTCTTTAACTCCTTTAACTTCTTTAACTTCTTTAACTTCTTTAACTCCTTTAACCTACTTAAACAGTCCTGCATACGCAATGCCGATGTTAATGCTTGGCTCGTTGTTATACTGGCTGTCCAGGAAGCGGTGACTGTACTCTGCCTTGACCACAATCTCTTTCATCGGCATGTAGTTGATACCGGCAGCAATACGCTGCACCTTGGTATAGCCGTAGCTGGTGTTCTTCGTGTCCGAAGCATAGGGATTGTAGCTCTCGTAGCGTCCGAAGACGTAGAGCTTCTCGCTGTCAGCTTTCGACCTTTGACCTTTGTCCTTCGACCATAACGACAAGATGTCGTAGCCAGCCTCGATGCCGATGGCGTAAGCGTTGCCGCTGACAAAGGCCGAGTGCTTGAAGGGCGACTTCGAATTCTTGCGGTTATACATGTATTTCAGTTGGTCGGCACTGCCCAGATAACCGTAGTCAGCCTGTCCACGCACAATCCAGTTGTGGGCATTATAGGTAAGGTCAATGCTGCCAATGGCTACGCGTCCTTTATACTTCGTGCTGATGCCGTCCTTCTCGGCAGGGTAGGTGTTACCGATTGAGTGACCGTAGTAGCCGCTCAGTCCGATGCGCAACCCAGGCACGCTGTAGTTGTCCACGCGCAGGGCAACGCCGTATTTGTTAGCTACATCAAACTCCATGGGCGACTTATGTCCTTTCTTTATCCAACCCGTATTCGTGAAGTTGTCGCTGTTCAGACCAGCCACCAGCTGCGCCTCGTAGCGGAAATCCTTGTAGCGACCCCAGAAAGAGACACCCGTCTGGTGCCACGTGCATGGCATGATGGTGCTCTCATCCTCCGGACGATAGACGGTAAAGAAGTTCAATGGCTCGTGGTGGGCATTCGTCAGACCCACGGGCACCACGATATGACCTACGCGGACGTTAGCCCAACGGGCAAACGACTTCTGTATCCAAAGCTGCTCCAGCTCTACCTCGCCGCCCTTCTCGGTTTCCTGTTCCCACTCACCGCCTTCCTCGTCTTCCTTCTCGTAGGCGATGCCCGTGCCACCGTGCTCAAATTCTATCTCCGTGCCCAGTGTCCAGCCCTTGCCGAAATCATACCCCAGCCAGACCACGGCATGCGGTATGTCGAAACGCCCGTGCGAGGGGTCGTCCTTATGTTCTTCCGGTTGACTGTAGCGACTCACGTGGTCGCTGTAGAAGTTACGTGAGAAGGCTGCTTCACCGTAGCCACCCACGCTCAGGCGGCTCTGTGCGCCGGCAGTCAGGACGCAGCACGCACTTATCAGTGCTAATCCAATTCTTTTCATGTCTTTTTACCTTTATTGTCGATTTCCGGCTGCAAAGGTAACAAGTATTAACATTTCTGACAATACCTAAAAATGATGAAAATTTATTCCTCACCCCTTGACCTTATCTACGTCCACGTAGCCGTGGGTGACGGCATAGATGGTCAGTGCCGACACGCTTTTCAGGCCGAGCTTGTCCATGATGTTTTTGCGATGGGTGATGACGGTGGATAAACCGATGTGGAGCTTGTCGGCCACCTCTTTATTAATATAGCCTTGCACGATGAGCGACATGACCTCCACCTCGCGACGTGTCAGCAGCTGGCGGGACTGAGCGGACTCGGTGGCTGTGGGCGGTAGGTTGCGACCGCCGCGGTGGGCATGCTGTTCCAATTGGAGCAGTGCATGGAGCAGTTGCTGTTCGGGTTGGTTGATGTAGAGACAGTGGAAGTCGGACAGCTGGGCGGTCTCGTTCTGAGTCGTTGTGAGCACGATGGTTTTGCGCCTGCGCTCCAGGAAGAAGGCTCGCTCGCTGAGCACTATTTCCATCGAGACGAAGTAGTGGAAATACTGGTCGGGATGGTTGGCAGTGAGTTCGGCAAAGGAGCCCAGCGTGACTACCTCGACTATCGGCATCACGCTCTGCAACAGCTGTCGCATACCTATCAGCGCCAGTGTGTTGCTACCTACTACGGCTATCTTTGGCTGTCCCATTGTTTCCATATTGTTTGCAAAGGTAGTGCAAACCGAGAGAAATACAAAATAAATCACGATTTATTTTTGGTTATTTGTAAGATATGCTGTATCTTTGCAGCGCTATTAACTTATTAAGTGTATGAAATACCCACATTACTCACTATTCGCATTGTTATTGCTGTTTCTGGCGTCGCAGGTGTCGGCTTACGAGCAGCAGTCTATCAACATCACCGTAAACGGAAAACAAAGAAACATGGTGGTCTTCACCCCAAACACGTTGCCTGAGAAGTCGCCGCTCTTCATTGTGACGCACGGCATGAACCAGGACCCGGAGTATCAGTATGGCTCTGACAAGCTGTATGAGCTGATTGACACGGCGAAGTTCGTGGTGACCTATCTGCGTAGCGACGGCAGCACATGGGACATTGGCGGTACGAACGACCAGAACTTCGTCAGCAAGGCCATCGACGAGATGTACACCCGCTATAACATTGACAAGGACCGCGTCTATTGGTCAGGATTCTCGATGGGTTCGATGCTGATTCACCACTGCATAGCGAACATGCAGAACAAGATTGCGGCCTTTGCACCGACCAGTGGCATCCAGTTCTCTGAGCAGCCCTGGAACAAATGTCAGAAGCCCGTGAACCTGCTGGAGTGCATCGCCTACGATGACGATGTGTTTGGCTATGAACAATATGGCATCCATGCCTACATAGAGAACTACGCCAAGCACGACAAGCACACGCAGTATAGCAAGACGGTGTATCAGCCCGGCTGGTATGACGGTGACCTGGAGAAATGGACAGGTGGTGCGAACGGTGGCGAGGTGTGGCTGTTCTCTTACCACAGTGGCGGCCACTGGCCAATGACCGACAACCGTAAGCTGATATGGAACTTCTGCAAGCGCTTCTCGTTGAACCAGCCCAAGGCGCGCATCACGGTGCCTGCTGGCGAGACCACGCACCTCTGCATGGCTCCTGAGGGTGAGGCTACCTTCCACGACTTCGCCATTGAGGCTACTGCGCAAGCCCAGCAGGGCGAGATTGTGAAGGCAGACATCTATGATGGCACCACGCTGCTGCAGACCCTGACAGCGGCTCCCTATACCGCCACACTGACGGCTCCTGCAGTCGGTACGCACGACGTGCGCATGGAGGTGACGGACAGCAATGGCAAGACGGGCGAGGCCTCGTGTCTGATTAACTGCGTAACATCAGAGACGACGTATGACCTGAGCGGCCGTTTCAATATGGAAGGTATCGTGCCACAGGACTGGTATGTCAGCAATGGCACCGGCTACTCGACGCGTGTGGGTGGCGGACTGCCCTTTACCAATGGTCCCCGTCTGCTGCACTTCACCAATGAGAGCAAGGGCTTCGAATATGGTCTGCTGATACAGAACGCCGCAGGTGGAGAGAAGGCCGCGTGGGCAAAATTCGGTGACGCCTCAGGCCGCTCTACGATGACGCTGCACACAGGACATTACACGCTCAGCTTCAGACTGTACAACTGGGAACACCCTGAACACGTGCCCGTGACGGTGGCCTTGGAGGACGCCAACGGCCAGACGGTGGCTTCGACCGTTATCACGCCCACGAAGAATATCGGTGGCAATACGGCAAACGCCTTTACCAGCATCCGTCCTCAGAAGTTTGAGTTCACGGTGGCTCAGACAGGCGACTATGTCATCGTGTTCTACACCGGTACTGCCAAGGACGACGACTTCGTAGTGGGTCGCATCACCCTCAAGGCGGACGACTTCAACGCTACGGGCATTATGGATGTAAGAAGTAAGACGGAAGAGGGCAGAAGTGATGTCTATGACCTGCAGGGTCGCAAGGTCTCACCTCTAAATAAGGGCCTGTATATCGTGAATGGTAGAAAGGTAGTGCTTCCGTAATCAGGAAGCTTGCTATATAGAAAAAGCCGGGGAAGTCTCCATGAACTTCTCCGGCTATTTGTTAGTATATAACGCGTTTGTGTCAGCTAATGGTGAAGAGGTTGAAGAAACCAGTCATCATGAACACCTTCTTGATGTCATCGTTGATGTTCTGAATAACAACGCTTCCACCCTTGGCAGCAACCTCCTTACGGATGGTAAGGAAAAGGCGCAGACCTGATGAACTGATGTACTCCAAGCCTTTGCAGTCGAGTGTGATAGCCTTGTCGGCATTCTCCAACAGAGGGAGAATTTCCTGCTGGTCCTTGACGGCTGCGGGGGTGTCTAATCGGCCACTGACGGTGGCGTACATGCCTTGCGGCTGTTGTTGAATGTCAAATATCATCGTTAAACTCTTAACTTTAAACTTTAAACTCTAAACTCTAAACTCTAAACTTTAGACTTACTTCACGAGTGCTTTGCGAGCAGCCTCGATCTCAGCCTTCATGTCGTCCATCTGAGCCTTCAGCTCGTTGACAGAAGTGGCGTTGAGGTGCTCCAGCGGAGTCATAGCGGCAGCAACGGGTGCAATCTCAGGATCGTACTGAGACAGACGGTTGGTGGCGTCGAGGATGAGGATGATACGGAAAGTAACGTTAGCAGCGGTCTCGTCGGTGAAGGTGCTCAGGAACTTGTCCTTGTTCTGGCTAACGATGTAGAGCTGCTCAACGAGGGCAGCAGAAGCAATCTGCCAGAAGTAGTTGATGCGACCGTTGTCCTCCATAGCGTCGTAGAGGGCAGAAGAGGTCTCGAAGATGCTGCCCTTGTCCTCAATGTCCTTGAAAGAAGGATCGTCGATGTCAGCAGCCAGCTTTGTGATGGCCTTGTCGAAGTCCTCAACGGGCATCTCATAGAGGTTGGCGATGCGCTTGTCAACGTTCAGGGCAGCGAGTACGCGATACTTCTCAGCGAGAGTGGTAGCCTCGTCAGCTACTGAAGGAGCGAGCAGATAGGTTGGCTTCACCTGCTTCTCTTCCTTGGTGAGTGCGATGCCGTTCTCAGTATCCTTCACGAAGTTGGGCTGGTCAATCTTGCTGAACTCAGCAGCGATGCTGTCGAAGTGCATCTTGATGCTGGCCTCAATCTGCTCTTGTTCGAAACTCTTCAGAGAATCTGCCTCCTCTGCGTTGCTTGTACTTTTGTTACCTCCGCATGCTGCGAAGACGATGGCTGCAAGAGCCAGGATAGATAACTTTTTCATCTGTTCTTTTGTTTTTTAAGTTATTAATAATGTTTATTTCATTTTTCGTTTTTCATCTTTCATTTCCTGACGTATTTTCCTGGACAGTCGGTGAGTAGCAGGACGATGCACAGGATGCTCATGAGCAGCATGATGCTGATGTTGAACCAGAGGGTCTTAATGTGCCACGAACCGACCACTTTCTCACTGCTGTAGAATGGGGCATTGCCACAGCTGGTGAAGGGCGTGAGGAAGATGAGTCCCGTACGGGGCACGATGCAGTTGTCGATAACATCAACCATCGAGTGCTGGTCGGCACCGACCACGCAGTCTTCGAGCTTCAGGTTGTAGTTGTCGCGCTTCAGCTGCAGCACGCCGTCCTTACCGGCAGTGCGCAACAGCTTGCTCATGATGGCGTCGCGTTCCAGCGCCAGCTTGTTGCTGCGCTTGGTGAGGTTCTTCTCAGCCTCCTGCATGTAGTTGTAGAGCGACTGGTAGTCGTAGGCACCCTGATAGGGCTGGATGCCGCAGAACGCTGTGACGCGTGGCAGGTTGTCGCGGATGACCTCGATGTGGTTGGGGTCAACGGGCTTGTGGTTCTTCTGCTCATCGCGCAGGGTCTGCAGCTGTGACTGCAACTCGTAGAGGTAGCCCATGTTATAGAACTGGTTCTCGTACTTCTGGCGGTCCACCTCGAAGAACTCTTTCTCGTAGGCATTGTCGGTGAACGACGAGACAGCCAGCGCCTCGTAAGCCCAGCGCGAGGGGATGAGATTGCCCACCAACGGTACGTTGCCCGTCGTGCTCTTGGGCGTGAGGTCAGAGAAGCTGACCACCAGTCCGCAGAGCAGAATCTGTGGGATGAGCAGCATGGGGATGCTGATATAGATAGCCACGATGCTGCTGAGACATTGTGAGAGCAGCAGTCCTGTGAGGTTGGCGAGGAATGCCGTCACAAACAGGATAAGCCACCACGTGGTGAACAGTCCTTG
>JAEEGL016094492.1_pt1 | contig 11539 bp, 11 predicted proteins | sample 9134231 | NCBI WGS metagenome assembly JAEEGL01 (sample SAMN16246548, study PRJNA631951) | gut metagenome | biome: gut microbiome; feature: rumen; material: fiber-attached | host: Bos | place: Iran: Karaj | collected 2018-10 | reverse complement strand
AGCACCTAATCTACGACCTCTAGAATCTCTACCGTTTTGAGTAGAACCTTGAGCTTTAACGTGAGCGAATAATTGGATATTTAATTTCATAAAATTCATATTTAAACCTCATTTCTAATCTCAATATTTTTAGGATACTGACTCTTAAGTTCTTCTAACATCATAATAACGTTATTAAGTAGCTTTTGATTAATTTCAGTTTCCTCTTTTATAGTTACTTTAAGTAACCCTTCATCTTCTACATAATTAATCGAATCATCTAGACTGATAATATTATTAACTGTCGTAATCATCATTGTACTAACAGAAGCACAAACGATATCCTTACCGTAATCATCATATCCAGCATGACCCTTGACTACAATTTCATAAACCTTACCATTTTTATTCTTAATATTAACTTTAATCATAATTATTTAACAATCTTCTTAACAGTTAACATAGTGTATGGTTGTCTATGACCTTGAGTCTTACGGAATTTTTTCTTAGGTCTATATTTGAAAACAACTATTTTCTTTTGTTTACCATGTTTTTCAACAGTACAAACAACCTTAGCTCCTTTTACTGTTGGAGTTCCTGCAACACCATCTACAAATAGTACTTCATCAAATTCGATATCTTTTCCTACTTCAGCATCTAGCTTCTCAACATAAATAGTGTCTCCTTCAGAAACATAATATTGTTTTCCACCTGTTACAAATACAGCTTTCATCTACATACCTCCTTATAAATTTTTTTAAGTCTCGCCCGGAAGGTGATCAATAGATTCTTAAACCTTTTTAGTGCGGTTTCGAAGAAAGCTCCTCAAAACGTCTTCAATTATAGCAAGAAAACCCTAATAAGTCAAACAAAATACCTACATTTAAAACAAAAAAGAACTATTATTTAGTTCTTTTATGTTCCTTAACTTTTTTTAACACATTAGAAGCTACCGAACCTGCAAAGTTGGCACCAGCACTCACTATATCACGTAAATCTGAAAAACCTTTACCAACTATTTCTCTACCAACAGAGAAAATAGTACCAGCTTCTACTTCTTCTACCTCTGGTTGAACCTCATTTCCATTCTCATCAACGTATTTATATTGAATTTCAACAGGCATAATATGTGTATTGTCATTATACTCTTGATACAAGTCATACGCTTCATTTGCAACTGCAAACATTAAAATCTTAATTTCCATTTGATTTAATATATCATATTTAATAGCATCAAGTTTTCTATCTTTAATAAATGAACTATAGTCTAACACATTACCATTATCATCATAGAAAACAACATTATCTAAAAGTATTTCAAGAATATCTGCTTTATTAGCATGATATACTTGGAAAACTCTTAAGATTTCATCTCTATCCTCAATCTTTGGCAAACGATCTCCATCCATAATATCAAGTATCATTCTAATATATTTTTGTTTAGACATTATCTCTCTATTAGGATTCTCATTATAGTAAGAAACTACTTTAAACATCAGACTCTTTAAATCTTCTAATGAATTATTAGGATTTTCATTATAGTAAGAAATAATTTTAAATATAATACTTTTTAACTCCTCTAATGCCTTATTTGGATTCTCATTATAAAATGAAATTATTTTTAATATAAGACTTTTTAGTTCGTCAAAAGAAGAATTAGCTCCAAAGCCAAAAGAAACTTTCTCTAATTTACTAAAACCAAAATCATAAGTATATTTTTTTATTGTATTTCCGTCATTAATTGTTACTATAAGAAAATCATCTTTAAATACTAAATTTTCTATCAAACCTTGTTCTATTTGAGCAATCAAATTATTTGCAAAAACTCCAAAATCATACACAGTAGGATTTTCTTCTCCTAATACATTAAAACATAAAGTATCTCCATGTCCTTTAAATTTATCTACATCAAGAGTAAAAATTTTTTCTATTTGTCTAGATTCAGCATTATTATCTTTTTTTTCTACTTCATTAGAAGCATTTTTTAATCTACTAAATCCAAAATCATAAGTATATTTTTTTACTGTATCTCCATCTCTAGATATTGCAATAAGTAAATCATCCTTATACTCTAAAGATTCCATTAAGCCTTGTTCAATAAGGGCAATCATATTACTTGCAAAAACTGACAAATCAAACACAACAGGATTTTCTTCCCCTAAAACATTAAAATATAAAGTATCAACACGTCCCCTAAATCTATCTACATCTAACACAAAATGCTTTTCTACTTCATTTGTATTTTCGTTATTATTAGAATCTAAATCAACAGAATTACCTTTTAATTTATTCCAACCAAAATCATAAGTATACTTCTTTATTGTATTTCCATCTCTAGTTGTAGCTACAAGAAGACCGTCTTTATACTCTAAAGATTCCATGAAACCTTGATCTATTTGACTCATCATAATAGTTTCAAAAACATCTAAGTCATATACGGCAGGGTTTTCTTCTCCTAATACATTAAAACATAAAGTATCACTTTTACTACGGAATTTATTAGTATCTAAAACAAAAGTTTTTTCAATCTCCTTATATTCACCATTATTAGTTTTTTTAATAGAATATGTTGCCATCTCAAACCCTCCTGAAAGTACATTTTCTATAATAAAACAAAAAAAACTAAATATCAACAAAATAAATCGGGTTTTATTGTTCTAAGACTCAAATAATCATTATTAGAAACAATAATATGATCCGTAATTGTAATTCCCATCATTTTTCCAAGATAAACAAAATACTTTGTTAATTCAATATCTTCATTACTAGGATTAATAGAACCAGCCGGATGATTATGAGCAATAATCATTGATGCTGCATTGCACTTAACTCCTTCTCTAAAAACATCTCTAGGTGTTATATTACTTCCATTAACTGTACCAACAAAAATTACTTTTTTGTCGATTATCTTTTTTCGTGTATCTAAAAACAAAGCCAAAAATTTTTCTTGTATTTCAAAGTTTAAATCTTCTTTAACAACATTAAAAACATCTTCACCTGTTCTTATTTTTACTCCTAAATCTCTCTTGCTTAAAACCCTCTTACCAAATTCAACTGCTGCTAAAATACTAAGTGCCTTAGCGTCTCCAATTCCCTTAATACTTTTTAAACTGTGAAAATTAACTTTAGCAAAATCATGTATCCCAATATGTGAAAGTAATAAAAAACTTAATTCTTTAACAGATTTATCTTTCGTTCCTGTTCTCATTAAAATACTTAATAACTCTTCATTACTTAATGATTCTACCCCGCATTTTTTTAATCTTTCTCTCGGTCTTTCTTCAACACTCATTTCTTTAATAAAATAACCCATAATCTTTCCTCCCCTCACCCTATATATACTCCCTAAACTTTCTATTTCCTTTTTTTTCATAAAAAAAAAGAGTTATAAAACTCTTCTTATTTTTCTACCACTAGTAATGATTGCCATCTTAAATTGTTCAATAATAGGCTTTTGTTCAGAAATAGAAACTTTCTTTATCAAAAAAGGATCTTCAGATTCTAATTTACCAACAAACAGTCTAATTCCAAGTTCATTATCTGATGGCATATAATTTGTATAAACAATATAATTATCCATTTTTCCTAGAATAGTATAATTTATTTCTATTCCTACATCATTTTCCATTGTAAATTTTTTTTGCATTATATCACTCCAACTTAACGCTAACTAATTTAGAAACACCAGATTCTTGCATCGTAATACCATACAAAGCATCAGCAAATTCCATAGTTTTCTTTTTATGAGTAATGATAATGAATTGGCTTCTATCTTTTTTAGAAATTAAATAATTACCAAAAGCATTAACATTAACTTCATCAAGTGCAGCTTCAACCTCATCAAGTATTACAAAAGGAACTGGTTTAACATTTAGAATTGCAAACAAAAGCGCAATTGCAGTTAATGTTTTTTCACCACCAGAAAGTAAAGCTATTGAATTCAATTTCTTTCCTGGAGGCAACGCACTAATTTCAATTCCTGTATTTAAAATATCATCTGGATTAGTAAGTTCCAAAACACCTTCTCCACCCTTAAACAATGTTTTAAATACAACACTAAATTCTTCTCTAATTTTTTCAAAAACCTCAACAAATCTAGTCTTCATTATTTCGTCCATTTCATCAATAATAGACATTAAACTACCTATTGAAGATTCCAAATCATCTCTTTGGTTATTCAAGAAAGTATATCTTTCATTAATACGATTATATTCTGAAATACTACCTGTATTAACTTCACCCAAACTCTTTATTCTAGCTTTCAAATTATTAACTGTAATACGAGCTGTTTCTTCTTCAATATCCAAACTATATTCCTCATGGGCTTTCTCATATGTTAAATTATAATCTTCATTCAATTCCAAAAGTAATCCATCTAATCTAACATCCATCTTACCCAATTTGATTTCCTCTAATTTTAATTCATTTTGTTTAGCTGTAATTTCAGCATTAGCTTCTCTATAAGTTTTCTCTAAAGAATTTATTTCATTAGTTAAATCAAATTTATCACTCTTAAGTTTTTCTAATTCTTTTTCACATTTTTCTTTATTAGCTACTTTTTCATAATATTCATTTAAAATATTTTCTAATTCTTTATCTAACTTGTTGTCTTTCTTATTCTTAACACCTAATAACTCGTTATTCTTATCATCATAACTTTTACTTAAACTATCTAAATTAGAACTCTTAAAATTAACTTGTTCAGTAAGTAAAACAACATCTCTTTGACTATTTTCTAATTCACTAGCATTAACATCAATTTGTTTATTAATTTCTTTTAATTTTCCATCAAGTTCATTAAGATCTTCTTTTTTCTTTTCCAAATCTTTATTTAATGCTTCCAATTCATACTTTTGATTTAATACACCACTAGTACTCTTAAGAGAGCCACCTGTAATAGCACCACCTGCATATTGTACTTCACCAGCAAGTGTAACAATCTTATATTTATAGTTAATCAACTTACCTACTTTATTTAAAGCATCAATATCTTCAACAACTATTACATTTCCTAATTGATTTAAAACAATACCTTCGTATTTTGAATCATACTTAACTAAAGAATCAGCAGTTCCAACAAATCCATCTAATTTCTTTATTTTTTCTAAATCTTCAAATAAAACATTACGAGGTTTAATTATAGAAATTGGAAAGAAAGTAGCTCTTCCTAATCTATTTTCCTTCAAATATTCAATCGCAGCTTTAGCTTTCTTTTCATCATCAACTACAACCACATTTAACTGCGCTCCTAAAGCCACATCTATACAAGTAGTATATTTTTCAGGAACATTAATAAGTTTACTTAAAACTCCATGAATACCTTTTAATCTTATATTACTAATAACATTTCTAACACTATAAGGAAGCTTAGTATCACTATTAATATTATCGTTTAATATATCAATTTTATTATTTAATACTAATATTTCTTTATTAATAGAACCTAATTTATTTGTAATATCGTTTCTTTCATCTTTTAATTCTTCATTTATTTTAATTAATTCCATTACTCGTAGTTGTTTAACATCTAAATTGTTCTTTAATTCATTAAGTTCGTTCTTTGAAGCTTCAATATCATTAGTTAAAGATAAAACCTCTTCCTGTAACGTAAACATACTAAGTTGTAATTTATTATCATCAACTTCGTACTTTTGTCTTTCAACATTAATTTTCTTTTTGCTATCAAGTTCTGCAATTACATTGTTTAAACTAACTAATAAACTATTCTTTTCACTTATTTCATCATCTAGTTTTAAACTTTTTAATTTTAATTTATCTACTTTAGTATTGTCTGTATCATTAATTAATGAAATTCTTTCAAGTTCATTATTTAAATACTTAACACGTTCTTGAATTTTACCATATTCATTATGAATATTTTCAATATCATGAGCAATTAAAGCAATTTCAATATTTGTTAATTCTTCTTTATAATCCAAATACTTTTGTGCTTTTTCACTTTGTTCTTTTAAAGGTTCTAAAGAAGTATAAAGTTCATCAATAAGTAAATTAACTCTTTCCAAATTCTCATTTGTTCTCTCTAATTTACGAACAGATTCTTCTTTTCTTTTCTTGTACTTCAAAACTCCGGCAGCTTCCTCAAATATCACTCTTCTATCATCTGGTTTACTATTGATGATATCAGCAACAGCACCTTGACCAATAATATTAAAAGATTCCTTGCCAGCTCCACTATCTAAAAACAAATTTGTTATATCTTTAAGTCTTACTTTAGAGTTATTAATAAAGTATTCATTTTCACCAGTACGATATACACATCTTTTAATCTCTACTTCGTTAAACTCACTATTTAAATAATGATCTGTATTATCAAACGTCAAACTTACCCAAGCACGAGACTGAGCCCCTCTGGATTTAGAACCAGCAAAAATAACATCACTCATACTAGCATCTCCACGCAATGCTTTTACTGATTGTTCTCCTAAAACCCATCTAACAGCATCAACAATGTTACTTTTTCCACTACCATTAGGACCTACTATACCTGTAATTCCTTTATTGATTTCAAACTCTGTTTTTTCAGCAAAAGATTTAAAACCATTACACCTAATACATTTTAAATACATAAAATCACCTATACTTTAGCTTGTTTATTATAAGCATCTAAAGCTGCCATTTGTTCAGCTTCTTTTTTGGATTTACCACTACCTCTTCCATAAATAATATTATCTATAACAACTTCAACATCAAATTTCTTATCATGCGCAGGACCACTTTCTCCTACAACACGATATTCTAAAGACTTCTTAGTAGTTTGAACAAGTTCCTGTAACTTACTCTTATAATCAGCTGCAAAAATACTATGATTTTCAACACAAGGAATAACCACTTTATTAAATAACTTACGTGCTTCTTCTAAACCTTGATCAAGATAAATACACCCCATAATACTTTCGAATATATCAGCAATAATTGTCTCATTAATATTATTCATCTGACCATGTCCAACTCTAATATAAGAAACATAATTTAATTCTTCTGCATATTTAGCGCAAGCACTTTCGCATACATAACTTGCCCTAGTTTTACTCATTTCTCCTTCAGTTAAATCCATATTATTATATAAATAATCACTCATTAATATTTGAAGTACAGCATCCCCTAAGAATTCTAACCTTTCATAGTTTTTACAATCATGTTCATTAGAATATGAAGAATGTGTTAAAGCTTGTAATAACAAATCTTTATTATTTATTTTAATACCGAATTTTTCAAGAAAATCCATAACTATCACCTTTTCCATTATACCAAATTATTGCGATATTTACTAAACTATTTTTTTGTAGTAAAATTATTATATCAAAAATATTATTTACAAGGAGATTTATATGAAGAAAAATATCATTATTTTTATTTTAATTGCATTTTTAACCTTAGGTTTAACAACCGGTTGTGATAAAGACGAATTAAAAGGATCTAGTATTACTGTTTCTGTTTATCCAATAGAATATTTAATCACTAACTTATATGATATGGAAGAAAGTAATTATACAATTAATAGTATCTATCCTAATGGTACAAATATTGAAGATTATGAGTTAACAGATAAACAATTAACTGATTACTCAAAATCAACTAACCTATTTGTATATAATGGTTTATCTAATGAAAAAGAAATAGCAAAAACATTAATTAATAAAAACAAAAAAATCCAAATAATAGATGTATCATATGGACTTAAATATCAATATGGTGTTGAAGAATTATGGTTAAACCCAAATAACTTCTTAATGTTAGCAAATACAGTTAAAAGCGATTTAGAAGAACTTAGCGCTTCCAAATATGCTGCTGATAAAATCGAAAAAAAATATGCTGAATTAGAAGAAAACTTAACTACCCTAGATGCAGAATTAAGAGCAATTTCTAAAACAGCAATAAATAATGGTAAAAAAACAATTATAATAGCTTATGATTCATTTGGTTTCTTAGAAAAATATGGATTCACAATAGTTAACATAACAAATGAAAGTAATATAACATCATCAATCAAAAATAAATTCAAAGATAAAACATATAAATATATCTTTGTAAACAAAAAAGAAGATGTTTCAGATAGTATTAAAGACTTAGTTGATAATTATGGAGCAGAATTAGTAGAAATTGATACTATGACTACTCTAACAGATAAACAAAAGAACAATAAAGAAAATTATTTAACTATTATGAATGATTTCTTAACAACACTAGCAAATGTAACATCAAAATAAAAGAATAGCTAACCCGCTATTCTTTTCTTTATTTTAGCAAAAATATCTCTTTTAACTTTAAAGCGAACAAAAACATCATTATCAGTTTTTATAATTTCATAAGAAGCCATTTTTTCTTCAGGATTAATACTTTCAAATAATGCCTGAGCATTTTTTTCAAAGTAATCAATTAAATCTATCTCAGGATTTGTACTTCTTAACAAATAGCAACCAGGTAAAGTGGTACTCCCGAAAACTACCTCTCCATCATCAACTAATTGCTTTTCATCATACAAAATAGGTATTGGATAAACAAGCATGTTATTTTTTAAACTAATAAGATCTACTAAATCTTCTGTTTTATGTTCTTCATCCATTTTTCTTCTATCGTCTGGAAAAAAACTACGAGAAGCAACAATAATTCTACTCAAAGTCAAAGCATCATATTTAGAAAATTCGCTAAAATCAACGATATAAGGATTTTCTTCAATTATTTCTGCAACACCCATATTCTTAATATCAACGAATGTTTCTGGCTTTAAATCACGAAAAATAGCATTCCCTAGAGCTAGTCTTCTAAACTTTGTAGAATTACATCTTTTTGCTAAATAATCAATGTCTCTCACTTGAGCAAAACATCTCTTAATTCCTTTTTCATCTCTTACAATAATTTTCATTTGTATCACCTTCCCCTTCTTGTTTTATTAAAACGGGTATACTTTACCATAAATAAGCCAAAAAATCAAATTTTGCATCAGAAAAAGACATAAAAAAAGACTCCTAATTGGAATCTTTTACTCACTACATGGCGGAGCAGGAGAGATTTGAACTCTCGCGCCAGTTACCCGACCTACACCCTTAGCAGGGGCGCCTCTTCAGCCTCTTGAGTACTGCTCCATAACCAAGGTAACAAATAAATTATAGCGAATTATCTTCTCTTAGTCAACTTCTTTTTAAGTTCGTTTTGCATTTTTAAAAAGTTATTATATTCATTAGATCTAATAATATATTGACCTATTAAAAATACTAATCCAACAAATAAACAAATACCAGCTAAAGTCCACATCCACCAGTATAATTCTTTAGTAACAAAACCAGCAACAATCATCGCAATAGAAAATAATATTAAGAATAATCCTTCAATTATTAATCTATTCAAACGAGGTAACATTCCTTGCCCTCTTTTACTAGCGCGATACTTCTCTCTAATTCCCTTTTTCTCGTCTTTAGTTAATATATGATACATAAAAATCACCCCAATAACAATCTAATCTTAACAAGAAAAAAAATTTTAGTCAACAAAGCAAAAAAAGTTGCCAAAATGGAAATAAATGTAGTATAATTAAACACGTACTGAAGGAATGTCTCCTTAGCTCAGTTGGTAGAGCAACTGACTCTTAATCAGTGGGTCTAGGGTTCGAATCCCTAAGGGGACACCATTTTTTAAAAATAAGGCTTATAAAGTCTTTTTTTTATGCCATTCTTTATCTATTTTGATATAATACAATTATTAAGGAGTGTTATTATGTACTTAAATGAAAAAATACTTGTAGGTAAAACAAAAGACGGAAAGGAATTATCTATTTTATTAGATAAAGCCAATCGTCACGGATTAATTACTGGAGCAAGTGGTTCAGGTAAAACTATTACATCTAAAGTTATGGCAGAAAGTTTTTCACAAGCTGGTATTCCAGTATTCATGGCTGACGTAAAAGGAGACCTAGCTGGTACTGCTCTAGCTGGTGAACCAAACGAAAATGTTGATTCAAGAGTTGAAAAATTAAAACTAGAAAACTTTGAATACAAAGACTACCCTGTTAGATTTTGGGACATCTTTGGAGACTATGGTCATCCAGTAAGAACTACTCTAGATTCTGTAGGTCCAGAAATACTATCAATGATGTTAGGATTAACAGAAGCTCAAGAAGGAGTTTTAACAGTAGTATTTAAAATTGCTAAAGATAATGACTGGGAATTAGATAAAATTGAAGATTTAAGATTATTACTTCAATATGTTGGTGATAATAGAGAAAAATTCACTACATCATATGGTAACGTTACAACTCAATCAGTAGGAGTTATTCAAAGATGTTTATTAGCACTAGAAAATCAAGGAGGAGATAAATTCTTTGGTCTTCCTGAACTTGATATAAATGATTTCTTAGGAGTAGATGCTAATGGTAGAGGATATATAAATATACTTCATTCAGTAAGATTATTTGAATCTCCAGACCTATTCGCTTCATTTCTATTATGGATTCTAACCACTCTATATACTAAAATGCCAGAAGTTGGCGACTTAGATAAACCTAAAATGGTATTCTTCTTCGATGAAGCCCACCTACTTTTCAATGGAATGCCAGATTATCGTTTAAAAAGAATTGTTCAAGTTGTTAGATTAATAAGATCTCGTGGAATTGGTCTATACTTCATTTCACAATCACCTGCTGATATTCCAAATGAAGTAATAGCTCAATTAGGAAATCGTGTTCAACATAACTTAAGAGCTTATACACCTACTGAATTAAAAACTGTTAAAACTGCAGCAGATTCATTTAGAGCAAATAAAGATTTCAATACTTATGACGAAATCCTAGCATTAGGAACAGGAGAAGCTTTAATTAGTTTCCAAAACGAAAATGGTGAACCAGAAATAGTTGAAAAAGCCAAAATACTTCCACCACAAAGTAAAATGGGAGTAATTGATGATACATCAAGAAATAAAATTATTAACTCATCAAGCTTAATTGGTAAATATGATGAACCAATGGAAAGAGAATCTGCTTTCGAAGAAATATCTGAATTAAATAGATTAGTAAAAGAACAAATAGAAGCAGATGCTGCTGCTAAAGAAGCCGAAAAAGCAGCTAAAGAACAAGCAAAACGTGAAGCCGAAGAACAAAAAGCCGCTGAGAAAGCTAAAAAAGAAGAAGAAAGAAAACTAAGAGAAGAGCAAAAAGCTCAAGAAAAAGCTCAAAAAGAAGCTGAAAAAGCTAAGAAAAATAATCCAATGTATAAATTAGGAAAGAAAGCAGTCAACTCAGCAGAAACAAAAATAATCAATAAATTGTTAAATAAACTATTTAAAGGTTTCAAATAAAAAGAAGAACTAAGTTCTTCTTTTTTATTAGGCATCTTTTTACTTATTTTTCTTATTTTTTTGTTGCATTTTTCAAAAACACTTGTTATACTTAATAAGTCAGCAAGAAAAGGCAAAGAAAAACTTGCAAAAATGCTGAAAATAAGATATATTATTAACGTCGTAAACAAATGGGCTTGTAGCTCAGCTGGTTAGAGCGCACGCCTGATAAGCGTGAGGTCGGAGGTTCAAGTCCCCCCAGGCCCACCATTTT
>JAEEGL015913123.1_pt1 | contig 11539 bp, 10 predicted proteins | sample 9134231 | NCBI WGS metagenome assembly JAEEGL01 (sample SAMN16246548, study PRJNA631951) | gut metagenome | biome: gut microbiome; feature: rumen; material: fiber-attached | host: Bos | place: Iran: Karaj | collected 2018-10 | reverse complement strand
TGGGAAGCTGCCTGGAAAAGTAGGACGTCGCCCGTTTTTTATTGCAAAAAGAAGGTTCATAGAGAACCTTCTTTTTTTGTTTTTTTGCGCAGCCAGATATATTTTCAAGCCACCCAAAAACTCGGAATCAGCCATTTATGGGTGGTTTCCCAGACGGATATCACGGCTGAGCGCTTCAAAAACCACCCATAAACCTTAGAAACAGCCACTTATGGGTGGTTTCCCAGACGGATATCACGACTGAGCGCTTCAAAAACCACCCATAAACCATAGAAACAGCCATTTATGGGTGGTTTCCCAGACGGATATCACGACTGAGCGCTTCAAAAACCACCCATAAACCATGGAAACAGCCATTTATGGGTGGTGTCATAGCCGGCCATCATGACATCGCCTCTACAAAGCATAACAAAAGCGCCGCTTCGAAAAGCGGCGCGTCGATAACAATTTTTGGTTATCCGATATATCTTGATTCGATGTAGAATCTCTTCTCGTTGGCTTCGCCCATGGAGAAGGTCTTTCTAGGAAGAGCTCCGTCTGCTGCTACTGCAGGGAAGAGCATGAACTTATCCATGGCGGGAAGCATGAAACCGCAGTTGCCATCTTTTGCGGCTAGGGTCTCGACAGCTTTCGTGCCGTGGATGTAGTCGATATCACAGGACTTTCTCTCTTTAACCATGATGTCTAAGGCATTCTGGAGAGCGCCTACTTCCAGTTTGTTGGATGGCTCTTCTACGATAATGGTTCCGCGTTTAGAACCTGCAATGTATGGAATGGAGAAGCAGCCTTCCTTGACTGCGCCTTCCTCTGCCAGGTATGCGTTGCCGTTCTGCTCTTTGAGAAGCTCGAGGGTCTCGTTTATGAGATCCATACCGCTCTGTCCTTCCTTTGCGAAGAGAACTCTGTGGATAGGTTCAAAGACGATTCCTTCGTCATGGATGTTTTCGATTTCGCAAAGTGCGTATCTTGCAGGATGTACTGCAGCTTCTTCAGGAGTAAGAGTCTTCTTGAGGTTTTCCCAGTTGGTCTTAGCTGTAGCGAGGGAGTGGTTTCCGTCTCCCATAGCCTGGAAGATTACATTTCCATCGCCGTATTTTTCTACTGCCTTGTCGAAGAGAACTGAGAGGGCATCTTTAGCGCCTTCCATATCTTCTTCCTTGATGAAGGAGCCGGTGATGTGTCCGCCTTCCATCATGAGATCTGTATCGTAGATCTTTTCCTGAGGAGCATTTACAAGAGGCTCGATGACGGTCTTTTCGGGATCGTCGATGAGAATGATGATGTGAGGAAGCTCAACGGGTGCGCCTGCACGAATTCTGAGACGAGGAGGTATTCTCTCGATGACGGTTCCTTCGGTTGCTCTTGTGAGAGACTTGGAACCTTTGTTGAAATCATAGGCTTCAAGATCTGTTGCGATGACCAGTCCAAGACGGGTTCTGCCTTCAGCTGTTCTCTTGATGAGCATACATCCCTTAGGGAATTTCCTGAGGATGCCGTTAGTGAGATAGGAATCCATTGACTTACGGATAGCCTGAATCTTCTCGGCTTCGCCTTCCTTATCAAGATAAATTTCAGGAAGCATCAGACGAAGAGTAGAAGGTGCATCGCCAACGATCTCTTCCACTTCGTTCCAATATTCAGGTTCGGATGTGTACTGGTCACAGGCAACAACGGCCCATTTGCTGTAGTCGGTTCCTTCTTTTGGGAGCATAATTTCGGGAATGTGCAGCCCGAAAGTTCCCCAATCATATTTTGACATAGCGTTTCTCCTTTTGTTCTATGTTTGTTCTATGGTGTTTTTTACTACATATAAATTATATCTATTGGAGGGCTAAATTGCAATGGTAACATTTTTTTAATTGTGTTGGAATTCTTGTGTTACTATGATATAATTTATATAAGTATGAGTATGTGCTGCTATCAGTGAAAGGAGAGGAAATGAGCGCGCTTAAATGGATATTTGCAATTTTGGTATGCGTTCCTCTTATTGTGGTAGTATATCTTTGTTTAAAAAATCTGGTAAAGGATATCGATAAGAAATAATGAAGGGACTTTTCATAAGTATAGAGGGACCGGACGGTTCAGGTAAGTCAACGCAGATCGAATACATCAAGAAGTTTTTTGCGCAAAAAAATATCGACATCGTTTTTACCAGGGAGCCGGGGGGAACGGCCATAGGCGAGAGGATAAGAGATATTATTCTTGACAACGATTTTAAGGAAATGGATTATATGACAGAGGCTATGCTCTACGCAGCATCACGCGCCCAGCATGTTGCCCAGGTCATTCGTCCCGCTCTCCTTGAAGGTAAGGTTGTAGTCTGCGACAGATTCGTGGATTCATCCATAGCTTACCAAGGCTATGGCAGGCATCTGGGAGAAGCCGTATCGGTGATAAACAGCTATGCCGTAGCAGAGTGCATGCCGGACGTTACCTTCCTTCTAAAGGTAGACCCAACCATTGGGAAGAACAGAATCAAAAAAAACAGAGATACCGAGGATAGACTTGAACACGAGAAAATGACCTTCCACAAGGAAGTGTACAATGGATATCTTGAACTTGAGAGAAAGTACGCAGACAGGATCGTGGGCATAGACGCCTCTCTTGGAATCGAAGAAATACGAGACGAAATTTACCGCAAACTAGAGGAAATACTGAAATGAAGCCGGAAGAAAAAATCAAAAAAAGCATAATTTCCGGAAACATTTCGCATGCATACATTTTTGAGGGAAGCCGCCTGTCTGCAAAAAAAGCCGTGGCGGAGAGTTTCTTGAAGGCCATAACCGGTCTGGCGGACCTTCACACCTGTGTGGACTATTATGAAGTCAAAGCCGAGGCAGGACAGGGAAGAAGCGTTCGCTCCATCAAGGACAGCGATATGGAGGAGCTCCAGTCGAACCTCAAAATGAAGCCGCAGGGCAGCAGGAACATGGCCATTATTTGCGACGCAGATACCATGACCGTAAGGGCACAGAACAGATTCTTAAAGACTCTGGAGGAGCCCACACCCGGCACCGTCATAATCATGCTGTCAGAAAATACGGAGAATCTCCTTGAGACCATCCGCTCGAGATGCGTCATATACAGGTTTTACGAAAATGGATATAACGATCTCGATGATGGAAGCATGGACAAACTTTGCGACCTCATCATCGACAGGGAGAGTTTCCACCTTATAAAAAGGGAGCTTAATTCTGTGGTAAAGACCAGAGAAGAAGCTCAGGGGTTTCTGGACATACTCGAAAACAGATACAGAAATATAATGGTAGGCAAGGACGATAAGTCCAAGTTTATTACCAGAGAAGAGGCTATCAAAGCCATCGAAATAATAGAAGAGACCAGAAGATATCTCTACGGCAACGCCATAGTTGCCTATACTTTGAAGAGAATGGCTCTTAAAATACAGGAGAACTGATATATGGTAACGATTATAGGGGTCAGATTCAAGACCGCAGGTAAGGTGTATTATTTTGACCCAGGCAATTATGAACTTAACATAGGCGACAACGTCATCGTTGAAACCGCCAGAGGAACGGAGTTCGGAGAGGTATCTCTGGCCAACTCCGAGGTGGACGAGTCGGAGATCGTAGCACCTTTAAAACCGATAATCCGCATTGCGACCAAGCAGGATATCATTAAACACGAAGAAAACGAAAAGAAAAAAGCCCGCGCCATGGAACTCTGTCAGGAAAAAATCGACAGCCGCGGACTTGAAATGAAGCTCATAGATGTGGAATATACCTTTGATAATTCCAAGGTCATATTCTACTTTACCGCCGACGGACGCGTTGATTTCAGAGAACTGGTAAAGGATCTGGCGGCAGTATTCAGGATGAGGATAGAGCTGAGGCAGATAGGCGTAAGAGATGAGGCAAAGATGCTCGGAGGCATCGGTTCCTGCGGACGCCCCCTTTGCTGTCACAGCTGGCTGACGGACTTTGAACCCGTATCCATCAAGATGGCAAAGGTGCAGAACCTGAGTTTAAATCCTACAAAGATATCCGGTATTTGCGGCAGACTCATGTGCTGCTTAAAATACGAAAACGATATATATATCGAGCTCAAGAGAGGCTTGCCCGACCTGGGAGAAAGAGTGAAGACTCCGGATGGCATGGCTAAGGTGGTGGACACCTCCGTACTGGAAGGAAAGGTAAAGGTAAGGCTCTACGTAGAAGGCGACAACCAGGCAGACGGAGAGGACAAGCTGAGCGCTGATATCTTCACATATACCAAAGAAGAAATCAGAAGAATAGAAAAGCGCAGCAAGAAAAAACAAGAAGATATTTTCCAGGGAGTTAATGCTGAAGAATTGAAGGAATTGGAGAAACTGATTCTGGATTGACCTCTTGAAAGGGACCCCGGACATAATGATAAGTATCAAAGAAAATGAAAGAATCGACGCAACTGGATTCGGAGATATAAAGATCATCCAGGACCCGGAGGAGTTTTGCTATGGCGTCGATAGCGTGATACTGTCGGATTTTGCCGTAAGACGAGCAAAAAATATCCGCGAAGGCAGCAGGATCATGGACCTGGGAACAGGCTCCGGTATCATACCTTTGATCTTAAGCTATAAGACTAAGGCAAGCTTTATCAGAGGAGTTGAAATACAGGAGAGTTCATGGGACAGGGCCTCAAGGTCCATAGAATTAAACGGTCTCGGTGACAGGCTTGAATTCATCCTGACGGACATCCTTTATGTGACAAAGGATATGCCAGAAATAAAGGGCAGCTTCGACATAGTGACCAGCAATCCTCCATATATGCCGGGAAGCGGAGGCATGAAACCGGAAACATCCGCCAAAACCATCGCCCGCCATGAGACCACAGCAGGACTTGAGGACTTTATAAGAGTTGGATCCGAACTACTTAAGGAGAGGGGCGAGATGTTCATGGTTCACAGACCGTCCAGACTGGTAGATATCTTTTGTCTGGCAAGGAAATACCGGCTTGAACCGAAGGCGGTCAGAATGGTCCTTCCCAGAATGGGTGAAGAGGCAAACATCGCCCTGATACATATGATAAAAAGCGGCAGACCGGAACTCAGCGTTTTGCCGCCATTGATAATACATGAAAAAGACGGTGGATTCACCAAGGAGTTAGAGGAGGCGTATATATGACAGTTACCTTAACATGGCAGACGATTCTTTTACCGATTCTCGCTGTAGCAGGCATTGTTGCAGTCATCTATCTTTGCATCGTGCTTGCAAACCTTGTGACGACTTTGAAGAAGTTAAACAGCGTGCTCGATGATGCTAAGGAACTTACCGAGTTCGTTACGGAGCAGAAGGATAAGGCCAACAACGTCATCGATGGCGTAGGAGCTTCGGTAGCGAACATCGTTTCAGGTCTGAAGGCCAATAAGAATACGATCAAAAGTGTAAGCAGTATCGTTGGGGCAACTACCAGCATCATAGGAGTTGCAAGAAGCGCCAACAAGAAAAAAGCTGCGAAGGCCGAAAAGGCAGCAGAAAAAGAAGCAAAAAAAGAAAAAAAGAAAGCAAAAAACAAATAAATGTTAGGAGTTTTTTATGGCTAAGTACATAGTTTCAAAATCAGGCCCTCTTAAGGGAGAGGTCACTATTTCAGGCGCAAAAAATGCAGTGCTCCCGCTAATGGCGGCTACGCTTCTGAACGAAGAAGAATGCGTTATTCGTTCAGTTCCCCACTTAAGAGACGTTCAGGTTATGAAGGAAATACTGGAATCCCTTGGAGCGGACATCAAAGAGATGTCCCCGGGAGAGTTCAGCATCAAGACTGAGACCATCAACAGTACAGAGGCACCCTATGAGCTGGTCAACAAAATGAGAGCGTCCTTCCTAGTAATGGGACCGCTTCTTGGAAGAAAAGGAATCGCCAGGATACCTCTTCCAGGAGGATGTGCCATTGGAGCAAGACCCATAGACCTTCATCTTAAGGGTTTCAAGGCTTTAGGCGCTACCGTTACGATCCACGAAGAAGGCTCATATGCATATGTTGAAGCGGTGGCAGGTCCACAGGGACTCATCGGAGACAGAATCTATCTGGACTTCCCCTCTGTAGGAGCTACTGAAAACATCATCATGGCTGCGGTCCTTGCAGATGGATACACATATATTGAAAATGCCGCAGAAGAACCTGAGATCGTAGATCTTGCCAACTTCCTCAACAAGATGGGAGCCAAGATAAAGGGTGCAGGAACGGATACCATAAGGATCGAAGGCGTCTCAAGTCTCCATTCCGTAAAGCATACCGTTATCCCTGACAGAATTGAGACCGGTACCTTTATGCTGGCAGCAGCTATCACCAAAGGTGCCGTGCACATCATGAATGCGGTACCCGACCACGTTAAGCCGGTCATCGCTAAGCTTAGAGAGTGCGGCGTAAAGATCGAAGTGGGCGATGAGGACATAATCGTAAGAGGAGATCTTGGCCCGCTGACTGCTACGGACATAAAGACACTTCCTTATCCGGGCTTCCCTACAGATATGCAGAGCCCGTTCATGGCGTTCCTTACGGTTTGCGAGGGCAAGAGCACTGTAATAGAGACCGTCTTTGAGAATCGGTTCATGCATGTATCACAACTTAATAAGATGGGTGCTTCGATAGAGACTGCAGGAAACAAGGCCAGCGTAAAGGGCAATGCAAAGCTCAGAGGAAACAGTGTTATGGCTACCGACTTAAGAGCCGGTGCAGCCATGGTGCTTGCGGGTCTTGTGGCAGACGGCGAGACAGAAATATCTGAAGTATATCATATCGAGCGAGGCTATGAGAACTTTATTGAAAAGTTTGCCAAACTCGGAGCTAAAATAACACGTGTGGAGTAAGGGAGAGTAAACACAGTGACTGATATTAAGTATTTAAACAGACTTGCCAAGGAGTATCCAAATCAAAGAGCTGCCAAGGCAGAACTTGTCAATCTGAGAGCCATTCTGGCTTTACCCAAGGGAACAGAATATTTCCTGTCCGATATTCATGGCGAGTATGAAGCCTTCAGACATATGCTGAAGTCCGGTTCCGGAACCATCAAAAGAAGGATCGACGAGAGATTTGAAAAACTTCTTTCGGAGAAGGAAAGAGAAGAACTCGCATCGCTAATATACGATGCACCTAACGAGATCTTAAGAAAAAAATCCGCACTGGAAGACTTTGACGGATGGTGCGCAACTTCCATCTACAGACTCATCGAGATCATGAAGGTCGTCTCATCCAAGTACAGTCGTTCCCGTGTAAGAAGAAGACTTCCAAAGTATATGGGCTACGCCATAGACGAGCTTCTTCATGCCGATGATGAAGAGAACCGCATGCACTACTATTCGGAGATCATTAATTCCATCATCGAGATCGGTTCGGGGGAAGAGTTTATAAAAGCTCTCTCAGAGACCATATGGAGACTGGCCATCGACCAGCTTCACATAATTGGAGACATCTTCGACAGAGGTTCACATCCTGACAGAATCATGGATTTCCTTATGGAATTCCACGACGTTGACTTCCAGTGGGGAAACCACGACGTCGTCTGGATGGGCGCTGCCACAGGAAACTGGGCATGCATAACAAACCTCTTAAGGATGAATATCAGCTACAATAACTTCGACATGCTGGAAGTGGGATATGGAATCAATCTGAGACCTCTGGCATCTTTTGCGGAGAAGGTCTACGGAGACGATCCCTGCAAAGGATTCTGGCCCCACGTCCTTGACAAAAATATTTACGATGCAATAGATGATGAACTGGCAGCGAAGATGCATAAGGCCATTGCCATCATGCAGTTCAAGGCAGAAGGAAAAGTCATCGCCAAGCATCCCGAATATCATCTTGAAAAGAGACTGCTCCTTGACAAGATAGATTTTGAAAAAGGAACCGTAAACGTAGAGGGCAAAGAATACCCCATGAAGGATATCAATCTGCCTACGGTGGATCCTGCGGATCCTTATGCCTTCTCCAAGGAAGAAGAGGAAGTACTGAACGCCCTGGAAGCATCTTTTGTTAATTCAGAAAAGCTTCAGGCACATATCAAATTCCTTTACAGCCACGGAGCGCTCTATTCAGTAGCAAACGGGAACCTGCTTTTCCACGGATGCATTCCCATCGATGATGACGGACACTTCATAGGAGTTGAGGTAAACGGAGTAAAACTCAGCGGCAAACGCCTTATGGACTACCTCGACGATCAGGTGAGAAAGGCATATTTTGCGCCTGATAAGTCAGAGGAGACGGGCAGATCCGGCGACCTCATGTGGTTCCTTTGGCTGGGCGGAGACTCACCGCTTTTCGGCAAGGAAAAGATGACCACCTTCGAGAGGCTTTTCATAGAGGATAAGGCTACCCACAAGGAGCCCACGAGACCCTACTACAAGCATATCAATGAGAGATGGATCGCTGAGATGATCCTTAAAGAGTTTAACCTTGACCCGAATTCAGCCAGAATACTTAATGGACACGTACCCGTTAAAATCAAGAACGGAGAGTCTCCCATCAAGGGCGGCGGACTGATCTACGTGATAGACGGCGGTATATCCAAAGCCTATCAGAAGACCACGGGTATCGCTGGCTATACCCTCATTTATAACTCGAGAGGAATGATGCTCGCAGAGCATAAGCCCTACCAGCCCATCAAGGAGGATGGAACGCAGGTATTCAATGCGCCTGCCATGACCATCGTCTACACTTTGCCTGAAAGAAAATCCATCATTGACACGGATTCCGGCAAAAAACTGGCAGAGCAGGTAGAGGATCTTCTTGAACTTATCGCGGCTTTCAAGGAAGGCCTGATCAAGGAAGAGTATTGATTATATGGTTAACAAAGGCTCGGTGTCAAAACCGAGCCTGGTTTGTTTAATTTTCACTTGAAAGAGCGTTTACTTTGTTATAAAATTAAGGATAATCCATTATTGTTTTTGTAAAAGATTATAGGAGACACGCTATATGGCTTTTTATTTCGATGAACCATCGAGAACATTTAATGAGTACCTTCTGGTACCTGGATACTCCGGCAAAGAATGCCGAGTTGAGAACGTATCACTTAAGACCCCTGTAGTAAAATACAAGAAGGGTGAAGAACCGGAACTTTCCATGAATATTCCACTGGTTTCTGCTGTAATGCAGGCTGTTTCTGATGACAGAATGGCTGTCGCATTGGCTAAAGAAGGTGGAATTTCTTTTATTTTTGGATCACAAACTGTGGAATCGCAATGTGCGATGGTCAGAAAAGTAAAGGCATACAAGGCAGGCTTTGTAACATCAGACTCAAATCTGAAACCTGACCAGACATTGCAGGATGTGCTGGATCTTAAAGCCATGAAGGGACATTCCACCATCGCTATCACCGAGGATGGAACCTCTGAAGGAAGAATGGTCGGACTGGTAACATCAAGAGACTACAGGGTATCCCGTATGAGCCCGGACACCAAGATATATGAGTTCATGACACCTTTTGAGAAACTGATCACCGGTGAAGAGGGAATATCATTAAGTGAAGCCAATGACATCCTTTGGGATCACAAACTTAACGCCCTTCCTATCGTTGATAAGAACCAGAGATTGACTGGATTCGTATTCCGTAAGGATTATGACTCACATAAGTCCAATCCTAACGAACTTCTTGACGGAAACAAGCGATTCATCGTAGGAGCAGGTGTCAACACCAGAGACTTCGAAGAAAGAATTCCGGCACTCGTGGAAGCCGGCGCGGACGTTCTTTGCATAGACTCTTCAGAAGGATATTCTGAGTGGCAGGCCGACACCATCAAATGGGTTAGAGACAGATATGGCGATAAGGTCAAGATCGGTGCTGGAAACGTAGTTGACGGCGAAGGCTTCAGATATCTGGCAGAAGCAGGAGCTGACTTTGTTAAGATCGGTATCGGCGGCGGTTCCATCTGCATCACCCGTGAGCAGAAGGGTATCGGACGCGGACAGGCATCGGCCGTCATGGACGTAGCAAGAGAAAGAGACGAGTATTTAAGAGAGACCGGCATCTACGTGCCTATCTGTTCAGACGGCGGCATCGTTTATGACTATCATATGACGCTGGCGCTTGCCATGGGAGCTGACTTCCTCATGCTCGGAAGATATTTTGCGAGATTTGATGAGTCACCTACCAACAGATTAAACATTAACGGAAACTACGTCAAAGAGTACTGGGGCGAAGGTTCCAACCGTGCGAGAAACTGGCAGAGGTACGATCTGGGCGGAGATCCGAGAATGAAATTTGAAGAGGGCGTCGATTCCTACGTACCTTACGCAGGACCGCTTCACGACAACGTGGCAATTTCCCTTACCAAGGTTAAATCAACCATGTGCAACTGCGGAGCACTTTCAATCAAGGAACTTCAGGACAAGGCCAAACTTACCCTTGTATCTGCAACATCCATCGTTGAGGGCGGAGCTCACGACGTAATTTTAAGAAACGCTGCTGAAAACGCAATCAAATAAATAAAATGGCGGATCCCGAGATTTCGGAAAAGGCCCAAAAGATATAAAGAAAAGAGGTACAACTTATGGCAATTTCAAAAGAAAACACCAGACCGGAATCAATGGTCCGCATCACAACACCTGAGCTTGCGAAGGCTTTCATCGATGAGCAGATCGAAGCTGTTAAAGCACAGGTCGGAGACGGCAAAGTGCTCCTGGCACTTTCAGGCGGAGTAGACTCATCCGTTTGCGCAGCTCTGATCTCCAAAGCGATCGGCAGGAATCTTATCTGTGTACACGTTAACCACGGACTCCTTCGTAAGGGCGAGCCTGAGCAGGTTTGCAACGTATTCGGCAAAGAATTCGACGCTGAATTGATTTACGTTGATGCTGTTGACAGATTCCTGGATAAGCTTGCAGGAGTCGATGATCCCGAAACAAAGAGAAAAATCATCGGCGCTGAATTCATCGACGTGTTCGCTGAAGAAGCCAAGAAACTCGAGGGCGTTGAGTTCCTCGGACAGGGAACCATATATCCCGATATTCTTGAGTCCGACGGAGTCAAGGCTCACCACAATGTAGGAGGCCTTCCGGAAGATCTGAACTTCCAGCTCGTAGAACCCGTTAAGTTCCTTTATAAGGATGAGGTAAGAGTTGTTGGTAAGGAACTGGGACTCCCCGATAACATGGTTTATCGTCAGCCTTTCCCCGGTCCCGGACTTGGTGTAAGATGCGTAGGAGCCATTACAAGAGACAGACTTGAAGCTCTTCGTGAAGCAGACGCCATCGTAAGAGAAGAGATCGGCAAGATGAACCCGGCTCCATGGCAGTACTTCTGCGCTATTCCTGATTTCAAGTCAACGGGAATCAAGGATGGCAAGCGCTACATGGGATGGGCTGTAGTAATCCGCGCGGTAAACACCGTTGATGCAGTTACAGCTGAAGCTGTACAGCTCTCTTGGGAGACATTGACCGCTATCCGCGACCGCATTATCGCCACCGTTCCCGGTGTGAACAGAGTTCTCGGGGATATCGCAGACAAGCCGGTAAGTACGATCGAGTGGGAGGGAGATACGAAGACCGGAAAACCCAGCAAAATCAAGGCTTTCCGGCTTCACAAAGGTTCTTTTGATAACAATTTGAT
>JAEEGL015684440.1_pt1 | contig 11539 bp, 10 predicted proteins | sample 9134231 | NCBI WGS metagenome assembly JAEEGL01 (sample SAMN16246548, study PRJNA631951) | gut metagenome | biome: gut microbiome; feature: rumen; material: fiber-attached | host: Bos | place: Iran: Karaj | collected 2018-10 | reverse complement strand
TTGAACGCCGATGACCTTAACGTTGTACTGCTTGAGTATACCTGCCTTGTCAAGCTCTGAACAGAGATTAAGACCCGACTGACCGCCGAGGTTAGGAAGGTGAGCGTCAGGACGTTCTTTTTCGATGATCTGAGTAAGTCTTGCGAGATTCAGAGGCTCGATGTATGTGATATCAGCAACATCGGGATCTGTCATGATAGTAGCGGGGTTTGAGTTTACGAGAACTATCTCATAGCCCAGTTTCCTGAGAGCTTTACAAGCCTGAGTACCCGAGTAGTCGAACTCGCAGGCCTGTCCGATGATGATAGGACCCGAACCGATTATCATGATCTTGTTAATATCCTGTCTTTTTGGCATATTATACTCCTGACCCGTACACTGAAAATGTACGTTGATATATTTGCCATGAATCGTCATGGCGCAACTTCTTACCTTATATAATAACATAATTCACTGCAAATTGCAATATAGAAAATCTCTTTTACGACCAGTACAATTTTAGGAAATATGCAAAATACGGCTGTTGAAGCCCGGAAGAATTGGTCCGGCCACCGTTTGCGCGATTCAAAATTGCAGAGACAGTCTGCGGTATCCGTGTCTTGTTTTGTATGCTCCATTTGAAATGTCTACGCGGAACAGTGCCAGTGCTTTACGAGAAACAGCAATAATACATTCATGTTAGTATTGTATGACAATTTTTCAAAAAAAGTACTTGACAAGCTATAACACGTATGATATAATCCTTTATACAAAAGGTTCGTATGAACTTAACTAAAGATTATATGAACGTTTTGACATTTTATAGGAGGGTTTATACCATGAAAAAAATCATTTGTTTATCCACTGTGCTTCTCAGCGCTCTTACTGTCGCAACAGGCTGCGGAAAGAACTCGAAATACTCCGATTTTGTTGGAAAATGGCAGTGCGAGGAGTTGTCCATAGGCGGAGAAAAAAGCGACAGCTATGGAGGTGCTCCCGCATATTCTCTATTTCAGATAGAGATCGGCAAGGACAACAAGGGCAGGTTCAACTCTTTCTTTGTTGAAGCCTTAAAAAAAGACAAAAAGCCTGTAAGGCTCAAATGGAGAGGCAGGGGTACCAAGTCCATTGAGTTCATGCTGAATACGGGTCTTGATTCGGAGAACGATGACGACGATGAAGACGATTATGACATGACGCTTACCAAGGACGGAGACAGACTGATTCTGAGCAATGCTGACAATTACAGCGGCGATATGTTCTATCTCACAAAGGTAGATGAGTTCAAGCCCATCGAGGACGATATATCGTTCGTATTGAATGAAAGCTTCAGGACAGAGCAGAAGTATGATATCTCAAACGGCGAAGTAAGGGTACAGATTACCACAAAATAAGCATGGGCGGGGAATTCCCCGCCCTGATTTTTTTGGTAAGAGCATGCACGCTTCCTTTCCACTAATGCAAGAGAAAAATTGCTCTTTGAACGGAACAGGTGCGGGAGGCTTTAAATAGTGGTATATCGTTATTTTGCACGGATGATTTGATAAATGATATTCTGACTATTGTTCGCATATTGCTGTTTTGCATAAAAACACTTGACATTTCTTGTTAAACAATATATAATATATTTACTTGATACGAATTGTTTACTATTGGCATTTCTAAACAAGCAGTATTAAAGCAATATTGATTTAAAGGAGTATTAAAAATGAAAAAGGTAAAACTCATCGGTGCATTACTTGCAGCAGTTATCGCAGCAGCACCCGCAACAGGTCTCACAAGCATACCTGCATTCAACAATAACGCTATTGTTGCAGAGGCAGCAGGTTCACTTATTATGCTTGAACCCGGAAATATCAAGAAAACATATCTTTATACATTTGATCTGAGCCAGACAAGTAATACTGTTCTCATGAAGAATGGTGACTGGTCTCTTATTGCTGAACCATCAGGAAGACTCTATACTTATAACACCAGGACAAAAAAGGTCGGCAAGATGCTGAATGACTATAATTACAAAGGCAAGAAATATCCCGGAACAAACAGCGTTATTTCAAAGCTCAGGATTATATTCCAGACCGACGGAAATATCGTTTGTTATGCAGTATTCGGAAAGACTATTCGTCCTTTGTATCATAGCAATACATATAGCAATCTGACAGTAGATGATGGAGACTGTCTCTATTATTATTTCTTTGAGAATGACGGCAGCCTGAATATCCAGCGTATCTACAAGGGAAAAAAATCGGGCAAATCTGATACCATATTTGACAGCAAAATTGATAATTTCTTTAGATTAGTCTGATAGATAATATTTTTTGAACATATAAAAAGGGACTGCAAAGCAGTCCCTTTTCTTGTTATCCGCTGCACCTTGCAAGCATGGCAAGGGTCAGGGAAATATTCTCGTTATGTACCGCAACGCCCTTGGGAGCGTTGAGGTGTACTGCAGCAAAGTTGAGGATAAATTTTATCCCTGCCTTTGCCATTCTGTCGCAGACCTCCTGTGCAGCCGCTTCGGGAACGGTAATGATACCGATACGTATATCGCTGCTTTTGCAGAAGCTTTCCAGCTCGTCGATATGGCGGACGGGCTTTCCGTTGATAGTGCTGCCGACCCGCTCCCTGTTGCAGTCAAAACCGCAGACTATATCGAAGCCGTAAGCCTCAAAGCCGTTATACTCCAGCATAGCCCTGCCGAAGTTGCCCATACCTGCGACAACTACGCCGTCGCGGTTCTCAAAGCCGAGGAACCTGCCTATATCGCTCATGAGCTCTGAGGTGACATATCCCACCTTGGGTCTGCCGCCCTTGCTTACGGAGGCAAGGTCCTTACGCACCTGCACATCGTTGAGCCCCAGGGCTTCGGCAATAGCCGTAGCTGAGATATTGCCCCTTTTGCGTTCCTCGGGGAGCGACCTGAGGTAATTGAAGTACACAGGCAGCCGCGCAAGCGTCTGAGAGGTAATGTTTTTATCCATGGCGTATACCTGTTGGCGGAGCTTACTTTTTCTGCATGTATTCGTCCATAGCAGCGGCAGCCTTCTTGCCTGCGCCCATAGCGAGGATAACTGTCGCAGCGCCTGTTACGGCGTCGCCGCCTGCGTAAACACCCTCCTTTGAGGTAAGACCGTCCTCGTCGGCGATGATTCCGCCCCACTTCTGAGTATCGAGCCCCTCTGTTGTGGACTTGATAAGGGGATTTGGAGAGGTACCGATAGACATGATAACGCAGTCAGCCTCGATATCGATGAAAGCACCCTCGATCGGAACAGGTTTTGCTCTGCCCGAAGCGTCGGGCTCTGAGAGCTCCATCTGCTGGCAGTGAACGCTTTTTACCCAGCCGTCCTCTGTAGCCTGTATCTCAACAGGATTTGTGAGGAATTTGAAGATTATGCCCTCTTCCTTGGCGTGCTCGACCTCCTCTGCTCTTGCGGGAAGCTCAGCCTCTGTACGTCTGTAAACGATGTATACCTCGGCGCCCAGTCTCTTGGCACAGCGTGCGGCGTCCATGGCAACGTTTCCGCCGCCTACGATAACAGCCTTGCTGCCTGCCTTGATGGGAGTAGCGCTGCCCTCCTTGTAGGCTTTCATGAGGTTGATACGTGTGAGGAACTCGTTAGCGGAGTAAACGCCGTTGAGGTTCTCGCCGGGGATATTCATAAATCTGGGAAGACCTGCGCCCGAGCCGATGAATACGGTCTCGAAGCCTTCTTCCTTCATGAGCTCGTCAACGGAAATGGTCTTGCCCACAACGGTGTTGGTCTCCACCTTAACGCCGAGAGCCTTAAGGCCGCCTATTTCCTTCTGAACGATCGATTTGGGAAGTCTGAACTCGGGGATACCGTATGAGAGAACTCCTCCCGCAACGTGGAGAGCCTCGAATATAGTAACGTCGTAGCCCTTCTTTGCAAGGTCGCCTGCGCATGCGAGACCCGAGGGGCCGGAGCCGATAACAGCAGCCTTGTGACCGTTCCTTGCAGGTATTTCGGGAGCAACCTCGGGCTGAGCGTTATGCCAGTCGGCAACGAAGCGCTCTAATCTTCCGATAGCAACCGGCTCACCCTTGATGCCTCTTACGCACTTGCTCTCACACTGTGTCTCCTGTGGACATACTCTGCCGCATACAGCGGGGAGAGAGCTGGACTTTGTGATTATTCTGTAAGCCTCTGCGAAATTGCCCTCTGCTACCTGAGCAATAAATGCAGGGATATCTATCTGTACCGGACAGCCTGTCGAGCAGGGTTTGTTCTTGCAGTTGAGACAGCGTTTAGCTTCGTCTATAGCCTGTTCTTCGGTATAGCCGAGAGCTACCTCGCTGAAGTTCTTGTTTCTTACGTCGGGAGCCTGTACAGGCATCTCGTTTCTTGCAGCTGACATATTCGGCATTTTACTTTACCTCCTTGAACAGATTGCAGGCTTCCTCATAGGCGTGGCGCTCGAAGGGCTTGTACATAGCACCTCTTGCCATAGCCTGATCGAAGTCTATAAGGTGACCGTCGAATTCGGGACCGTCAACGCATGCGAACTTAGTCTCACCGCCGACTGTAAGACGGCAGCCGCCGCACATTCCCGTACCGTCTATCATTATGGGGTTCATTGAAGCAACAGTGGGTACGCCGTACTCCTTTGTCAGCTTACAGACGAACTTCATCATTATGAGAGGACCTATTGTTATTACTCTGTCGTACTTTTCGCCGCTGTCGATGAGTTTCTTGAGGGCGTCGGTAACGAGACCCTTTTCGCCGGCAGAGCCGTCGTCGCTCATGAGAACGAACTTTGAGCTTGCGTTCTTGAACTCGTCCTCGAGGATAACGAGGTCCTTGGTTCGGAATCCTACTATTGAATGTACCTCAACGCCGAGGGCATGGAGCTTCTTTGCAACGGGATAAGCGATAGCGCAGCCTACGCCGCCGCCGACAACTGCCACTTTTTTGAGTCCCTCTGTCTCCGTAGCTCTCCCGAGAGGACCCACGAAGTCCTGTAAGCAGTCGCCCTCGTTCATGTGATTCAACTTTTCTGTTGTAGCGCCGACTATCTGGAAAATGATAGTCACAGAGCCGCTTTCACGGTCAAAATCTGCGATAGTGAGCGGTATACGCTCGCCGTCAGCGTCAGTTCTGAGTATTATGAACTGTCCGGGCTCAGCCTTTTTTGCTACCTTGGGAGCGTTTATGCGCATAAGGGTAACGGTGGGGTTGAGGCTTCTTTTTTCAAGAATTTCAAACATTGTCCATACCTTCCTTGCGATAGATTTGCAATGCGGGAGCTTTCACGTCCGTCGCCGTTGACTTGAAGTGATACAGGCATTGCATTGATATATTCAATATTATATCACACAAAACGGCTGTTGCACAAATATAACAGAGGAATATCGATATTCCGATATCGATATTATTGTGATGATTTATATGCTGACTGCTGTCAGACTTTGGCCTGGCTCCGTGGTATAACAGTGGGAAATTGTAAAAGAGGGCAGCTTGTGCTGCCCTCTGATTCGTGAAATTAACTTATTAAAATTATTCTTTTGCGGAATGTATTTATATAAAAACGAGTATATTACTTGTATTCCGCGAAGGCGCTTTCATTTCTTACCTCGTAAAGGCGGTTCACCAGCTTGAGCTCGTTGTCCGAGAGCTTGTGACCGGAGGTGTATATGAGCATATCCTTGAAATTATTGTCAGGGAAGGCGCACTTGCGCTGTACGAGTCCGTATTTTCCGCAAAGGCTTGCAGGCATGGGAGAATCCATCATGAAAGCCTGAGGAACAGTGAGCAGAAAATCAAGAGCGCTTCCGCGGTCGTACATGCATACCTTTCTCACCGGCACGTCGGCGGGACGGTTTGAAGCGTAGAGCTTCTCAACGGCTCCCGAAACATAGGGAACAGCGTCGTCGCCCTGACCGAGCTCGGTATAATTGCAGGAGAGGTCGGCATAGGTTATCACCTCGGCGTTTGCGGCAGGGTGCTCGGAGGACATTACCGCCAGCATCTCGAACTCCCACAGGAGTTTGCCGTCGAGGTTCTTTTCGGCGAGAAAGTCCGCAAAGTACTTCTCATGTGCCGCATTGAAGCGTATAACGCCGAAATCATAGCCGTTTTCGCGGACATTTTCGATAGTTCTGAGGGAATTGGTCTCACAGAAGAATATCTCCATATCCTCGGGAGCGTTCAGCCCTGCGATATACTCGGAGAAAGCCTTTGAGATGTAGCCCGTTCTCGGCACGGAAATGCGCAGACGGCTGTTTTTGGGCTTGTCAGGGGAGTGTATCGCTTCCATGTTGTCTATCTGAATGAGTATCTGCTTGGCGTAATCGAGGAATTTCAGTCCCTGATCCGTAGGGATGACGCCCTTTGATGTACGCCTGAATATAGTTATGCCGAGAGTTGTCTCCAGCTCCTTGATAGCCTTGCTCAGATTGGGCTGAGCCATGTAGAGATTTTCCGCAGCCTGTGTTATTGAGCGTGTTTTTTCTATCTCAACAGCGTATTTGAAGTGAAGTGTGTTCATGGTCCAGTCCTCCTCCCGTTATCGTTTATTGTTCGGAAAGTCGTTATTGCTGTGGGGCGGTGTGTCCACGCGGTGTACTTCAATATGGCGCGACGGCTTTTTTGCTTCCTGCTGAGCAGGTGAGGCGGGAGCCGCCTGCGGAGCTTCATTCTGAACGGGAGCAGCCTCCGAGAAGCTGTCGATCACCTTAACTGGCAGACAGGGATTTCCCGCAGCTATACAGTCAGAGGGGATATCCTTAGTGACCGCGCTGCCTGCGCTGATGACCACGTTATCGCCTATGGTAACTCCGGCAGCTATGGTAACGTTGCTGCCGAAGCATACATTGCTGCCTATTTTTACCGGCTTGGCGCGTTCCATGCCCGAATTTCTCACAACTGCCTCAAGAGGGCGTTCAGCCGTACAGATACAGCAGTTGGGTCCTATATAAACGTTGTCGCCGAAGGTTATCTCCGCATTGTCTATCATAATACAGTTGATATCGGCGTGAAAATTGTTTCCGATGACGATATTGTAGCCGTAATTGCAGAGAAAGCCTGCTTCGATGGTAACATCGTCTCCCTTGAGAGCAACTATCCTGTCGATAAGTCTTTCTCTCTTCTGAAAGTCGTTGTATTCAAGAGTGTTGAACTCTCCGCAGAGTTTTCTTGCCTTTACTCTGTCGGTAAAGAGCTCTCTGTCGCTTGCGTCGTAGAGCTCTCCTGCCTGCTGTTTTTCTTTTTCGGTCATTTTAAACCCTCCATTCATCAATTCATAATTTGTAATTCGTAATGCATGATCGCGGATCAATGCATGTTTTCCTTAAAACCGAAGCTGAGAGCTGAAAGTTATGGAGCCGCCTGCGGCGGGATCATTAAAAAAATGTGAACGGAACGAACACAATAACTCTCAGTTCTGCACTCTCAACTTAATTATCTCTTGCTTCCCTTTGAGCCGAAGCTGCCTCCCATTGAGAGAATATTGGTATCGAATGTATAGCTTATCTTCTCGCCCTGTCTGTAGCGCTTGAGAGCAAGCTGGATAAGTCTTTCGAGAAGCTCGGGGTACTTCACGCCCTTGGGCTCCCAGAGATAGAATGCGAGAGAGCCGGGGATGGTGTTTATCTCGTTGATATAGACCTTGTCTGTGGCCATATCTATCATGAAGTCGATACGTGTAACGCCGTTGAGACCAAGATAGCGGAATGCATCAACAGCAGTTTTCCTGATGAATTCGTCCTGCTCTGCAGTTATCTCAGCGGGTATCTTTCTCTTGAGGGTAGCCATGCCCTTGCTGCCGCCCTTGCCGCCGCCCACGTACTTCTGGTCGTAGCTGAGGATATCGTCTCCGCTTGCCTGTACCGGTTCCTCACATACGGAAGCTTCTGCGGACTCGCTGTCGCCGACTACTGAGCAGTTGATCTCCTTCAGCTGGACAACGCATGGCTCGATGAGGATACGGTCAGCGAACTCGAAGGCCTCCTCGATAGCTTTGATAAGGCTGTCTCTGTCCTTGCCCTTGGAGATGCCGACGCTTGAACCAAGGTTTATGGGCTTTACGATAACTGGATAGCCGAACTTCTTTTCGACCTCCTCTACCATTCTGTCCATTTCGTTTATCTCGTAGGACGAGAAGCGGCAGCAGTCAAGTACAGGGAAACCTGCGTCCTTAAGGAGTATCTTCATTACGAACTTATCCATGCCTATAGCCGAAGCAAGTACGTCGCAGCCTACATAGGGCAGGTCGAGGGTCTGCAAATAGCCCTGCAGAGCGCCGTCCTCAACGTTGGTGCCGTGAACTATGGGGAAAGCAACGTCGATATCGGAGATGACATTTGAGCCGAAAATCTTCTTTTTCAGGCTCTGAAGCTGTACCTTGCCCTCTGTACTGCGGACAAATACGCACTCTGTTGATTCGCTGAGCAGAGCAGGAATGTCCTTGAAGCTGTTGATATCCAGCATTTTTTCGCTTGTGAAAAATTCGCTCTTTTTAGTCATATAAACGGGGATAATGTTGTATTTTTCCTTGTTTATACTTGCCATGGCCTGAACTGCCGAGATGACTGATACCTCATGCTCAACGCTTCTTCCGCCGAAAAGAACTGCAAGATTGATCTTCATATAAAAATACTCCTTTTATTTAATGCACTTTTTTAATGCATAATTAATTGCATTCGCTTCGCTCATATATTTAAAATTATTCGCCGTAAGGCGACACCATAATTATGAATTATGCATTCATAATTATGCATTGATTCAGTAATTGTCGGGTAAGTCGTTTTCAAGAAGAACTATCTTCTTCCTGTCTGTCTGATATGCGTTTACGTGGGCGAGTGCTTCATTGAGACTGTCCGCAACGAAAACATTGTCCATATCGTAGCCTGCGTCCCTGATACCGTTGTATATGGGAACTGTCTGAGTCTTGCCCACAAGAACTATATGGTCGCAGGCTTTGGCAGCCTCCTGACCGAACTCGAAGTTGAGCTCCTCCTGCTTTGCACCCAGCTCTACCATACCTGGGGTAACAAGTATGCGGCAGGCATCGAAAAGTCCGAGAACGTTCAGAGCTGCACGGCATCCGTTGGGATTAGAGTTGTATGCGTCGTCGATAAATGTCATATTGCCGCCTTTGTCGAGAAGCTGCAGTCTGTGGGGGACTGCGGCGATACGCTTAACGGGGAGGGTGAGCTTTTCCAGTGATATGCCCGTTCCGTGTGCGTAAGCGATAGCGCCGAGGACGTTCTGAACGTTGTGTTCGCCGAGAAGCTTCATCGAGAAACGCTGTGTTTCGCCGTTGGGAGCTGTTACCGTGAACTCCGTGCCCCTGTCGGAAACGGAAATATCAGAAGCGCGGTAGTGGTTGCCCTCCTGAAGTCCGTAAAGCACCGCATCCGGGTACTCGGGAGCTTTCTTTCGGATAAGCTCGTTGTCGCCGTTGAGGTATATCTTACCGCCCTTTGCCTTTACATGGTCGGCAAGCTCGAACTTGGTGTTCACAACATTCTTTATAGAGCCGAAGGTCTCTAAATGCTGAGGACCTACCGATGTTATGATACCGTCGTGGGGGTCTGCGATGCCGCAGAGCTCCTTTATCTCGTGGACGCGTCTTGCGCCCATTTCACAGATGAAATACTCATGAGTGGGCTTCAGGTCGCGGCGTATGGTTATGGTAACTCCCATTGGAGTATTGAAGCTCTCGGGAGTTTTCAGCGTGTTGTACTGAGAGTTGAGAAGCTCGTCAAGGTAGAACTTCATGCTGGTCTTGCCGTAGCTTCCCGTGATACCCACCTTATGGAGCGTGGGGCACTCGGAAAGAATGCGCTTGGCGTCGTTGATGTACCAGTTCTGTACTGCCTTTTCCACGGGCTTGTTTATCAGGTTTGAAAGGGGGACAAGTACGGGAGTGAGGCAGAGTCCGAGACCTGCAAGGAAGAAAGGCATATTCGTGCGGAAACGCAGGAGCTTTTCGGCTTCACCGTCCGGCTGTATAACATGCAGCTTTTCTGCTGAGAAGAATGCACCGATGATAATAAGCGCGGTAAGAATGCCGAAGGTCACCATCATGCGCTTCATACGCGCCGTGTAAACAAGGGGCTTCTTGAACTTTTTGCCCGGCTTGTTTGCAAGTATGATACCGAGAGAAAAAAGTATCAGTATAACAAGCAGAACAAGCGTTACCGCCGCAGCTGACGTGATCTTGACAGGGTCGCCAAGCTTCTGCGCCTTTACGGGGTCGGGAGTATTGACCACAGGCGACAGGAACAGCAGTGAAGCTGACGCCGCAAGCATGATGATGTTGGGGATATAGCGCCTTTTATTTTTCTTCATCCAGCGTGAATGCTCGGGAGTCTTGTAGCCGTTGAGCTGGAGCATATGGAACTCCCTCAGTCCGAGGAATACCGTTGCGATCAGCGCTATGACCGCATATATTATCCATAAAACCAAATTCATACTTAATCTCCTTGTAAGAGTTATAAGTGATTAGTGGTTAGTGATCAGTTGTGGTGTCCGCTTGCGCGGACGGATCTAAAATGACAAGCAACTATGCACTGGGCACTAATCACCCGGAACTAATCACTGATTTTCATAAAGCTGCACATCACACGGTTAAAGGTGAACTGCTGTTCAAGGAAGGAATAGTGTCCTGCATTTTCCAGCTTTACAAGACCTGCGTCGGGAATGAGCTTTTCCATTTTCTCGCCGTCGGAGAGCGGTGTGGCAGTATCGTTCACGCCCCATACAAGCAGTGTGGGAGCCTTGATATTAGGCAGATACGGCTCTAAGTCCTCGTTTACCACCTTTACCATGACCTGTCTCATCATGGGCGAAGCCGCGGCGTAGTCCGCACTTCCCATTTTCTTGCGGAAGTTCTCCAGCGCGTCGGGGAAGAGCTTCTTTACTATGCCCCACGAAAGGACGGTCTTGCCCATTTTGTAGTAGCGTGTGCGCCATGTCTTTTTGTTGGACTTCGGCGGCATAATGCCTGCGCTGTCCACAAGTATGACCTTTGTGACCTTGAAAGGCAGGTCGTTGCGGCTGTGCATTTTGATTATGACACGTCCGCCGAAGCTGTGACCCAGGAACATGACTTCTTTTGTATCGTAGTCCTTGAGAAAGTCGATGACGAACTGCACATAGGAGCTTACGTCCCAGACTTCCTTTGGCTCCTCACTCTTGCCGAAGCCGGGCATATCCATAGCCACGACCTTGTACTTCTTGGAGAGGAGCTCCATCATATTGGCAAAAAGGGTGATATTGCTGCCCCAGCCATGGAGCAGGACAATGAGGTCGCCCTCGCCCTTTTCCTCGTAGTTTATCTTCAAACCGTTTACTGTTTTTATCAACTTGATTATCTCCACATATTTATTTTGTGCTATATATCATATACGGCATACAGCCGCAAATATACATATATAATTTATTATATCACTTACGGAATTTATTGTCAACAAAAAAATCGGACGGCAATTGCCGTCCGAATGATGTTATTTTTCGATATTGTCGAGCCAGAGCTGATACAGGTCTAATTCTATGTCCTTGTCACGGCAGTGGATAGTGAGGGTATTGCCCTC